>ENA-ORXB01002491-ORXB01002491.1-sediment-metagenome-genome-assembly--contig:-NODE-2491-length-15551-cov-3.438930_pt1 | contig 15551 bp, 7 predicted proteins | sample MGYA00237863_ERZ511475 | MGnify/ENA primary metagenome ERZ511475 (study PRJEB26305, sample SAMN06343858) | sediment metagenome | isolation source: hot spring sediment | place: Canada: British Columbia... | reverse complement strand
GCCGCCTCCGACTCCCACCTCCCACAGGCGGGTGTGGGAGCGGCCCGGGAATCCGGAGCGAAAGCGAATGCGCTTGCCGTCCGGAGACCAAACGAGGTCGCCGCTGTTGTCCGCCACGGTGGCCAGCCGCCGGGGGGCGGAGCCGTCGCTCCCGGCCAGGAAAAGCTCTTGATCGCGGATGTAGGCGAGCCTGGCGCCGTCCGGCGACCAGCGCGCATCGTGCGCCTCCAGGTCCCCGAGCCGCCTCGCGCCGCCCGTCACCGGCGAGATGATCCAGAGCGGCCCAGCGACCTCTTCCGGCCTTGCGCCGACGCCGGTCTTCACCAAGAGCCGCTCTCCGTCGCGAGCGACATCGAGCACGAACACCGAGGTCCGCGGTTCGAAGGGCACTTCGATGATTCGGGGCTCGCCGCCGGAGACGGGCACCTGAGCCGGCACGACCCGCCCGTCGCGGAACTCGGCAAAGTAGACGTAACGGCCGTCGGTGGCCAGCCCCCCGACCTTTTGACGCCCGTCGTTGGTGATAGGGCGGATATCGGCGATGCGCGGCGAATCGGGAGCACGGGCGAGCGAAAGAACGCCGAGAAAGCCCAGCGCCAGGCAGGCCGCCGCCACCGCCAGCCCGAGGCGCAGCCTGTCAACGCGGCGGGCGGCCGGCAGCGTCGCCGCCGGCCGCACAGGCGGCTCCGGAGCCCGGCTCTCCTGTTCGGAGGCGCTTGCCGGGGAGGGCCCGGCGCCGTCTGAAGCAACCACTTCCGCCGACGCGGCAAACCGGTAGCCCAGCCGGGGCAGCGTCTCGATAAACCGCGGGCTGTCGGAGGAGTCGCTTAGCGCCACCCTTAACTTGTTCACCGCTTTATTCAGGTTGCGGCCGGCCTCGGCCACCGAAAGCTCCGGCCAGAAGCGCTGACAGAGCTCTTCCCGCGTGACGAAGTCGCCCGCACGTTCAATCAGCACGAGCAGCACGTCGAACGGCTTGTCCTGGAGCTTGATCCGGATTCCGTGCTTGAGCAGTTGCCGGGCGGCGGTGTCGATCTCGAAGGCGCCGAAACGCACCCGCGCGGCACTCAGGTCGAGCTTTGGCATCGACGTTCCAAGGGTCCGACGCCGCGATTCTAACATGAAACCCAAACGCTAGGGACTCGGGGGAATCCGGCCAGGCATTCCCCACACGCTGAGCGGCTTAGCCGGAGATCGGGCCGGATCCGGCCTTGTGATAGACTCAACGGTTGTGGGCGTGGGGTGGCTGGTGTGGCCCCTGCTGGCGGCGGCTCTGGCCCAGGAGCCGGACCTGAAAAGTCTCTACGGCGAGGCCGTGCGCCTGCATCAGGAGGGAAACCTGGCGGCCGCGCTTGAGGCTTACGACCGCTTGCTGGGGCATCGCCCCGATTTCGTACCCGCTTTGTCGAACTCCGCCGTGGTGCTCGTCCGGATGGGGCGCTTCGAGGAGGCGATTCGCCGCTACCGGCAGGCGCTCACACTCGATCCGGAAAACGCCGCCATCCGGGTCAATCTCGCCTTGGCTCATTACAAACGCGCCGAATTCCGCCAGGCCGCCTCCGAGCTCGAGGCCGTGCACGCCCGCCAACCGACCAACCGCCAGGCGCGCGACCTGCTGGCCGACTGCTACCTCCGCCTGGGTGAGAACCGGAAGGTCATCGCCCTGCTCGAAGGGCTCGAGGCCACCGCCGGTGAGGACCAGGCCGTGGCCTGGCTGCTCGGCATGGCCCTCATCCGGGAGCGGGAGCTTGACCGCGGCCAGCGGCTGCTCGATCGCATTCTCCGCCAGGGGGAAACGGCCGAGGCGCAGATGCTTATCGGTGCGGCGGCCCTCGAGGCGGCCGATTACTCCAAGGCGCTCGCGGCGCTCAAGAAAGCCGTCGAGCTCAAGCCAGACTTGCCCGGCTTGCAGGCCCTCTACGGGCGGGCGCTCATGGAAAACGACGATCCCGACGGCGCCAAGGCCGCCTTCCGCCGCGAGCTCGCCTCCGATCCGGACGATTTCGACTCCAATCTCCACCTCGGCGCACTGTTGCGCATGGAACGCAACATCGACGAGGCCACGCCCTACATTGAACGCGCCCTGCGCCTGCGGCCCGCCTCGATCGCCGCCCGCTATCAAATGGCCGCCATCGACCTGACGCGCGGGCGGCACGAGGAGGCTTGCCGCCAACTGGAGTCCATCGTCGCCGAAGCGCCGGACTTTCTTGAAGCGCACGTGCAACTGGCGGCCGCCTATTACAAACTCAACCGCCCGGAGGACGGGCGTCGCCAGCGGGAGATCATTCGCCAGCTCAGTGAGAGACAACGCAAGAGGGAACAGCAGCTCCGCTAAGCTTGGCCGACGGCTGCTCGCGGCGGCGCTTTCAGCCGCGCTTTCGGTGGCGCCCGCCGCGGGCCAGATCCGGTTCCGGCCGGCCCCGATTCCTTTCACGCTCGAGAACGGCGAGACGGCCGCCGGGCCGAAGTACACCCCCGCCACGATGGCCGGCGGCCTGGCGCTGTTTGACTGCGACGGCGACGGGGACCTCGACCTCTATTTCGCCAACGGCGCCGAGCTGCCTTCACTCAAGAAAACGGCGCCGAAGTACGCCAACCGCCTCTTGCTGAACGACGGCCGCGGCGCCTTCACCGACTTTACGGAGACCGCCGGCCTAGCCGGTCACGGCTACGACACCGGCGTGGCCACGGGTGACTACGACAACGACGGCGACCAGGACGTCTTTGTCGCCGGCGTACACCGCAACACGCTCTACCGCAACGAGGGCGGCTGCCGTTTCACCGACGTCACCCGCGCCGCGGGTCTGGAGAAGCCCGATCCGGAATTCGGCCCGCTGTGGGCGGTGGCGGGCGCCTTCTTCGACTACGACAACGACGGCTGGCTCGATCTGTTCGTGGTCAACTATCTCCGCTGGGCTCCGGACAAAGAACCCCTCTGCCCCGGCTACTGCCATCCCAAATATTACGAGGGAACGCCGAACAGCCTCTGGCGCAACAACCGCGACGGCACCTTCCGCGACGTCTCCGCGGCGACCGGCATACGCCGGCACGTAGGCAAAGGCATGGGCGTGGCCGTGGCCGACTACGACCTCGACGGGCGCCTGGACCTGTTCGTCACCAACGACAAAGCCTACAACTTCCTGTTCCGCAACGCCGGCGGCCGCTTCGAGGAGCGGGCTTTCGAAGCCGGCGTGGCGCTCGCCGAACACGCCATGGAGATCTCCGGCATGGGCGCCGACTTCCGCGACTTCGACAACGACGGCCTGCCCGATATCGTGCTGGTGGCGCTCGAAAACGAAACCTTCCCGCTGTACCGCAACACCGGCAAGGGCTTCTTTGCGGAGCTGACCGGCCGGAGCGGGCTGGCTGCCCTTTCCGCCAGGATGGCCGGTTACGGCCCCGGCCTGTTTGATTTCGACAACGACGGTTTCAAGGACCTGTTCGTCAGCCGCGGGCATGTCCAGTCGCTCGACATGCGCCACCAGTGGGAAATCGAACAGCCCAACACGGTCTTCCGCAACCTGGGCGGCCGGAAGGTGGCCGCGCTCACCGCCGAGGCGGGCTTCGATGCCGCCCCCCCGCGACGCCATCGCGGCGCCGCCTTCGGCGACTTGAACGGCGACGGGCGCATCGATGCGGTGGTGAGCGCGCTCATGGCTCCGGCCCAGATCTGGATCAACGAGAGCCCCGCCCCGCACCACTGGCTGCTCATCCGGCTGGAAGGAACGACGAGCAACCGCGACGGCATCGGCGCGCGCATTCGCGTCCTCACCCCGGCCGGCTCCCAATACAATCATGCGAGTCCCAGCACCGGCTACGCCTCCACCAGCGCCGGCCCGGTCCATTTCGGACTCGGTCCCGCAAGCACGGCCGATCTGGTCGAGATCCGCTGGCCCTCCGGAGGCGTTCAGCGCCTCGAGGGCGTGAAGGCGGGACAGGTACTCTATGTGAAGGAGCCCGCCGAAGCGCCATAATGGGGCGATGTCGGAAGGCTCCTGGAACCGCCGAAAATTTCTCTCCGCGGCGCTCACCGCCTCGGCGGCGCAATCCGCCCTGCCGCAGGACGTGGGTCTCGGCGCGCGTCGCGCCAGCGGAGCCCGCTTCGAGGCGCCGTACACGCTTGCCGTCGAGACGCCGCACGTGAAATGGGCCTCGCCGTTGCCCGGCGGCCCGATCCGCCTGCTGGCCGCTCCGACCGTGAGCGAAGGGCGCACCTTGGTCGAGCTCGCCCAGCGGCTCTCGCTCGAGCTCACCACCGTCAGCATCGACCCCGCCTGGGACATCAACAAATGGACCATGGCCTTCGGCGCCGACTACGGCGCGCGGGCCGAGCGAGGCGACCTGCGGCTTATCTACTCCTACCTCGAGGAGGAACTCACCTCGGCGAAGCCGTTCGATGCCGTCCTGCTCGTGCTCCCCCATGGCTGGGAACGGCTCACCGAGCCCTCCCGCCGGGCGCTCGAGCGACGCGTCCAGGACGGCTGCGGTCTGCTTCTGGCGCGGCCTTTCGCCGGAGAGCTGTCCCCGCTCGAGCCGCTCGCGAAGACACCCGTGGCCGACGATGAGCTCGAGGAGCCTCGGGCGCCCGGCCGCACCGAATCCTCGCCGTGGCGCCGACTGGCTCCCCACTACATTACCCGCGCCATCCCGGTCGAGACCTTCCCCTTCGAGCACCTGGCCTACCACCCCTGCCGGGCCCGCGCCGGCGCCGAGGTCTTGATCGCCTCCGACACCGGCCGCCCGGTCTTGGCCGTCGGCGAACGCGGCGCCGGACGCGTGGCCGCCTGTGCCTGGCGCAGCGCAGGCTTGAGCTGGCACATGCCCATGGAGGCGCGACTCGACTTCGTCGACGTCTACTGGGAGTATTTCTACGCCCTTCTGTGCCGGGCTTTGATCTGGGTGGCTCGGCGCGAGCCGGCCTCGCCGCCGGATTTCGACCGACGCGACGCCGTCTGGCGCCTGCGCAACCGGTTCAACGGCGTCGAACGGTCCGGCCGGGGCCGGCCGCCGCAATTCCAATTGCCGCCGGGCCGGTACTTCCTGGAACGGCAGGCCGGCGCCGATTGGGAGATCTCGCCCATCGAAGTGCCGAGTGAAGACCGCCTCGAGGAGCTCCGGGTCGAGCCCGCCGTCGCCGCCCTCGGCGACAGGATCGAGGTCCGCTGGCAGCCCGCTCTCCCAGCCCGAATCGAGCTCCTCGACGGCCTGGCAAGAGTCATCGGCCGGGCTGAAGGCGCCGGCTCTGCCACCGTCAAGATCGAGCGGGCGCCGCTCACCCACGCCGGGTGCGTGCGGGCGACGCTCGGCGCCGCAATCAAGCAGATCCCCATCCGCTTCGCCGCCGCCTCACGCGACTGGCTCGATTACGAAGTGATGCTGCCGTGGTTCGGCCCGCGTTCCTACCAGCCCTGGATCCCCGCGCTCGATGAGCAGTTCCGCCGCATCGGCATCACCACGCTGTCGCGGCCGGAGCGCAACTTCAAGCTCATGGTCAGCGCGCACCTGGATGGCTTCGGCATCTACTGGTACCGGCGCGAAAAGTATCTGGAGCGCAAGGCGGCCTACGCCAAGACGGGAGAGAAAAAGTACCTCACGCGCGACGTCACGCTCCAGGCGCCGGCCTTCGAGCAAGGCCTGCGGCGACGCCTGGACAAGGACGTGCGGCCGCTCGCTCCGCTCAAGCCGATGGCCTACTACCTGGCCGACGAATCCTCGCTCACCTGCTACACCGACCCGTTCGACGTCGACTGGGCCCCGGAAGCGCTCGAAGGCTTCCGGGGCTGGCTGCGCCGCCGCTACGGCACGCTCGAGCGGCTGAACGCCGATTGGGGCGCCTCTTTCCGGAGCTGGGAGCAGGTGCTCCCCATGACCACCGCCGAGGCGCAACAGCACGGCAATTTCGCACCCTGGGCCGACCATCGCGAGTACATGGAGGAGGAGTTCATTCGCGCCTTCGAGCTGGCCCGCCGCCTGCTGCGCGACATCGACCCCGAGGCCCGCGCCTCCATCTCCGGCACGCAGATTCCCACCGCGCACAACGGCTGCAACTGGTCTGAAATCGACAAGCGCCTGGATTATATCCAGCCTTACTCCGGCGGCAACCAGGACGCCATGCATCACCTGTTCAACCCGAAGCTGCTGCTCACGGGTTTCACCGGCTACGGCGCCACCGGCGCCGAAGTGCAGGCCGAAGTCTGGCGCAGGCTTTTCTACGGCCATGCGGGCGCCTCGATCTTCTGGCACTACACGCTGCTCAATCCCGACCTTGCCTTCAGCGCGCAGGGCGAGGCGCTGGCCAAGGCCTTCGGCCGGATTCAGTCGGGCATCGGCCGCCTCTTCATGAACTCGACGGTGCGCGAGGACGGCGTGGCGATCCATTTTTCTATGGCGAGCATCCGCGGCGCCTGGATCACTGACGGCGTCATCGGCGCCGAAATGGGCAACGTGATGCGCAGCTCGAAGAACTTCGCCGAGCTGATGCGACGGCGGGACGCCTGGGTCCGCGCGCTCGAGCGCCAGGGGCTCCAGTTCCGCTTCCTGGCCACGCCCGAGATCGAGGCCGGCGCGCTCCGGGACTACAAAGTCCTGATCCTGCCCTACTCGATCGCCCTTTCCGACGCCGAGGTGCGCCGAATCGACGAGTTTTTGGCGCAAGGCGGCATCGTCTATGCCGACGAGGAGGTTGGACGGATGGACGAGCGATGCCGGTGGCGCAAGGAGGCGCCCTGGACCGCTCCGGCGGCGGGATTCAAGCGCCAGGCGGCGGGCAAGATCGAGCTCGAGCCGGCCGTGAAGGCGCCCGGCGATTTCCTGGTCACCGTGCGTCGCTTCGGCGCCTCGCTGCTGGTCGGGATGTTGCCGGAGAAGGCCGCTACGATCGACCTGCCCCCGCTCGACGGCGTAGTCTATGACCTGTTGCGCGGCGGCCCGGCCGCGCGCCGCATCGAGACGTCGCCCGAGATGCCCGTGCTCTTGGTGGCGCGGCCAAGGCGCATCGCGCGGCTCGAGCTCGACCGCGATCTCCGCCTGCGGCTCACGGAGGAGGGCGCGACGCCGGTGGATCGCAGCGTGGTGCGTTGCGAGGTGTATGATCCCTCAGGCCGTCTCGTGCGCCACTACAGCGGCAACGTCACCATCGAGAACGGCTCCGGCCAATTCGCGATCCCATGGGCGTTGAACGAGGCGCCGCGCGGCTGGCGCATCCGCGCCCGCGACGTCCTGAGCGGTCTGGTGGCCGAGGCGCGCCTTTAGAGGCGGATCGGGTTTGCCGCCTCTCGAGCCTGGCGGGCTGCCGTGGACGGCCGCAGTGGAAACATGATAGAATTGCCGCGATGGGGTGCTGGGAACCTTGGGCTGTCGTCGTGTCTGTGGCCGGAGGGATCCTGTGGGGACAGGCCGCGGCGACGCTGAGCGGCCGCGTCGAGGATCCGAGCGGGCTCGCCATCGCCGGCGCTTCCATCCGCCTGGAAAATGCGCTGACCGGCTACCGGGTGGAGGTTGCCACCGACGGCACCGGCGCCTTCAGCATCGCCAACATCCCGTTCCAGGACTACACGCTCACCATCGCCAAGCCCGGCTTCACCGAGGAGCGCCGGCCCGTTTCGCTTCGCACCAACATCCCGGTGAACGTCAGCATCACGCTCTCCATCGCCGAAGTCTTCGAACAAGTCTCGGTGGATGCCTTCGCCACGCGCGAGCTGGTGGACGCCGAAGCCACCGGCACGCGCACTCAGCTCAACCTGGCGCAGATCGAGCGCATGCCCGTTCCGGTGGGCTCTCGCGCGCTCGAGGCGGTGCTGATGAGCTTTCCCGGCTTTGCCGCCAGCGCCAACGGCGCCATCCACCCGCGCGGGGCCCACAACCAGATGACTTATGTCATCGACGGCATGCCGATCTCCGACCAGCTCACCGGCGCTTTCGGCAACGGCATCGACGCCAATATCGTGCAAACGATCGAGCTGTTCACGGGCAACATCCCGGCCGAGTACGGCTCGAAGATCTCCGGCGTGGCCCATATCACCTCTCGCTCGGGCCTGAACTCCGGGCGAAAGCTGTTCGGCAGCACTGAGGTCGCCGCGGCGCAGTTCGACCAGGTTTCCAACGTCACGCAGGCCGGCGGCGAGACCGGCCGGTTCGGCTACTTCGCCTCGGTCTCGCTTCAAAAGAGCAACCGGTTCCTCGATCAGGTCTCGCTCGACAACCTGCACAACGGCGGTAACGCCGAGCGAGGTTTCGCCCGCTTGGATTATCAGCTCGGCTCGGCCGATTTCCTTCGCGTCAACTTGATGGCCGGCCGGTCCTCGTTCCAGCTCGCCAACTTGCGCTCGCAGCACGCCGCGGGTCAGGACCAGCGACAACTGCTCCGGGACGCCGCCGTCTCGGTCGGCTACGTCCACGTGATCGGGCCGGCGGCGACGTTCGACTCGACCTCCTCCTACCGGACTTCGATCGCCCAGTTGTTCCCCAGCGCAGGCGACACCCCGGTGACGGCGGCGCAGGCGCGGCATCTTTCCAACCTCACGCTCGCCAACCGGCTGAGCTGGCTCCAGGGGCGGCATGAGTGGCGAGCCGGCTTCGACTACCAGCACTTCCCGCTGAGCGAGAACTTCAGCTTCGGCATCACCTCGCCGGCGTTCAACGACCCGGACTCCGACGGCTTCATTCCGACGCTGCTGGCCTTCGATCTGAGCCGGGGCGGCAGCTTGTTTGACTTCAGCGGCAAAGGAGCGGGCAATCAATTCTCGGGCTTCCTTCAGGACAAGCTGCGGCTCGGCCCTTGGGTGTTGCAGTTGGGGCTGCGCTATGACAACTACCGCTTTCTCGTCCGGGAAGATCAGTGGCAGCCCCGTCTCGGCCTGGCCTACCACGTCCAAAGGACCGGCACCGTTTTCCGCGCCTCCTACAACCGCGTCCTCCAGACGCCGGTGAACGAAAATCTGCTGCTTTCCAACTCCGACGAGTCCGCCGTGCTCGTGCTGCCGGAGGTGCGGGCGACCGCCGGCGGCGCGCTCATCCGCATCCGGCCGGAGCGGCAGAACGTCTACGAAGTCGGCCTGCAACAGTCGCTCAAAGGGGCGGCCAGCCTCAATGCGATGTTCTTCCGCAAGGACATCACCAACCTGCACGACAACGACAACTTCTTCAACACCGGCATCATCTTCCCCACGGCCCTTGCGCGGGCGCGCGTTCGGGGCGCCGAAGGCCGCATCAGCGTGCCGGAGCGCCGCGGCCTGTCGGCCTCGGCCAGCTTCACCCACTACAGCGTGATCGTGGATCCGCCGTTCACCGGCGGCCTGTTTCTGGGCAGCACGGCGATCGAGCTGTTGGCCTCGGGGCCGTTCGTCATCGACCACGACCAGAAGCTCGCCGTGCACACGGTGGCGACCTATCGCAGCCGCACCGGCTTCTGGACGAGCGGCTCGCTGCGCTACGACAGCGGTCTGGTGAGCAACCCGTCCGATCCCGACGAGGTGGCGCAGGACCCGGATTACGCTGACCTGCTTCCCTACGTCGACCTCGCCTCCGACCCGCCGCGCGTCAAGCCGCGCACGATCATCGACCTGGCCGGCGGCTACGAGCGGCGCAAGGACGGCGTTCGCCAGTGGGAGGTCGCCCTCCAGGTCTCCAACGCCACCAATCGCATAGCGCTATACAACTTTCAGTCGATCTTCAGCGGCACGCGACTGGTGCAGCCGCGCACCCTCGGGCTCCGGCTGCGCTGGTACTGGTAGCGGCTACTCGATCTGCACCAGGCCGCCGGGCACCGGCGCGGGCCGTGCCGTTTGCGGCGCCCGCCAAAAGTCGATGTACGCCACCTGGTGCACGCAGGAGACGGTGCAGCGCGGCGCACAGGTCTTCTCCGTGAGAAACTCCCGGCGAATGTCCTCGAGCGTGTACTCCTCCAGGCGCACGCCCGGATAGCCGCGTTGCTGCGAGCAGTAGTGCACGAGCCCGTCCTCGCAGACATAGAGGTACCGGGCCCCGGCGCGGCAGCGCCATTCGTAAGGCCGCCCGTTGGCGATGGCGTCCTGGAAGTAATTGATCTGGGCGTAAGAGGATTTTTCCAGCGCCTTCATGGCCAGGTAGACCGCCCGCTCGCGCTCGTTCAACGGCCGCAGTTGCCCGCCGCCGTCGTGAATGATGCCTACCGTCGAGGTGAAGCCCAGTTCGACCGCCCGCCGGCCGATCACCAGCGCATCGTCGGGATTGCGGATGCCGCCGCCCACCACCGAGTTGATATTGACGTGAAACTCGGCATGCTCGGCCAGAAGTTGGAGCCGATAGTCGAGCGTCTTGAGACTCTTCTTGGAGACGTCGTCCGGCTCGACGTTGTCGATGGAGATTTGCAGGTGGTCCAGACCCGCACGGTTCAGCCGCTCGATCCGCTCGGCGTTCAGCAGGAAGCCGTTGGTGATCAGGCCCGCGATCATCCCCCGCCGGCGAATCCGGCGGATGATGTCGTCCAGCTCGGGATGCAAGAGCGGCTCGCCGCCGCTGATGGTGATGACGGAGGTGCCCAGCTCGGCCAGCCGGTCCACCCGTCGGAGCATGGTCTTGAGCGGCACCGGCTTGGAAACCGCGTCATACTCGTTGCAATATTTGCAGGCCAGGTTGCAGCGCCGAATCGGGATCAGGTGGGCCAGGATGGGGTGGTTGGTATCGAGCAGGCCCCAGGCGATCATCCGCAGTTCGCGCAGGCGGCGGCCGACGGCAAGCCACTTGCGGCGCAGTCGTTTCCGGGTTCCCAGCATCTGATGGTTTTCATTGGATCACGGGCGCGCCCGCTCGATCGAGGGTTTGCCGTCGAGAGGCGCGAAATCGTAGCTGAGCGGCAAGAAACCGCAGCCGTTGTGATTTCCGGCGCGGACAGCTATTTGGGTTTCGGAGGGGAGGCCCCGGCGGGTTGCTCGCCCACGGCCTCACCGTAGATGATCTTCACGTCGCTCTTGAACTGCTTGTAGTCCTCGTACCTGACGACCATTTTGATCGGCTGGGGCCCGGTCTGAAACATCAGCACGTCGTCGGCGACGGTGTAAACGGGGAACCAGTACTTGCCGTCGATCTGCTGCCGGTAGGTCTCGAACTTCGGAAACTGGTTGTCGTAGTTCTTGCGCAGCAGGCCGACGCCACGGCCGTAGGTCTTGACGATTTGCAGGTCCTGGTCATCCACCCAGACGATGCCGGCGAAGTACCGCTCCCCCTTGAGCATCTGTTTCGGCTTGACGGCAAAGACGTAGCAGGAGATCTCGTCGACGGTCTGGCGGCCCAGGTAGCGGACGTGATATTTCGGCAGGTCCTTTGTCGTCAACACAAAGGGCTGGACGTTGCGCAGATCCTGCTCGTCCTCCGGCGTCAACTGGATGCGCTGAAGCGTCGGCACCGGCGCGTGCACCACCCGTTCGGTGCGCTTGCCCTCGGGACTGAAAATGATGTCGGAGATGACCTCGAAGCGGCCGCGCACGCGTTTGGATTCGTCTAGCTCCTGGATCCGCACGGTCTGCCGGTAGGTGTAGTTCTCGCGCGCCCGGGCGAATTCGGCCTCCTTGGCCGCAAACGCCTGGATGATCTCCTCGATCCGCGCCTCGGACGGCTCGATGTCGGCGGCGAAGCCAACCGCAACGAAAACCGCGGCCAGAAGTAGGAAACGGCGGCGAATCATCCCTCCCCTTGACCTCCAATCTATAACACGAGTATACTACTGGCGGGCTAGTGACGAGGCGAAGTTTCGCCCGAATGGGCGCTTTGGGTGGTGCCGCTTATGCCGCTCCGCAGGGACCGTCTGCGGCTCCTCCGCCGAACCTCGTCTTTCTGTTGTCCGACGATCACAGTCACGAGGACCTCGGCTGCTTCGGGAATCCGGCGATCAGAACCCCCAACCTGGACCGCCTGGCGGCGCGCGGGATAAAGTTTGACCACTGCTTCGTGGCCTCGCCGCAGTGCAGTCCGAACCGATCTGCGATCTTCACCGGGTGCACGCCGCACTCGACCAGCACATCCCGCCTCCACACGCCGATGCCGCCCTGGGAACCCACCTTCATAGAGGGGTTGAAAGAACGCGGCTACTTCGTTGGCGCCGTGGGGAAAGTACATCAGGGGAGGCAGTTCGAATCCAGGTTTGACTACTACGAAAGCAAACCGGAGAGTTTTGAGACCTTCTTGGACCGGGTCCCGCCAGGGAAACCCTTCTGGTTTCAGGTGGGCTTCACAGATCCGCACCGCCCCTATTATCCTGGGGCCTTCGATCCCCCGCACGATCCGGCAAAGGTCCGGGTACCGGCGTTTCTGCCCGACGACCCTGAGGTCCGAAAGGACCTCGGCCACTATTACGACTTTATTGCCCGGATGGATGCCGAGTGCGGCCGAATTCTGAAGACCCTCGAACGGCGCGGCTTGGCCGAGAACACCCTGGTGATCTTCACCAGCGATAACGGCATGCCCTTTCCCCGCGCGAAAGGAACCTGCTACGACGCAGGGATCCGGGTCCCGATGATCGCCGCCTGGCCCGGCCGAATCCGCCCGGGGAGCGCCTCCAGCGAACTGGTTTCCCATGTCGACCTGCCGGTGACCTGGCTCGACATTGCCGGAATCGCCAAGCCGCAGAAAATGCAGGGTGTCAGCTTCCTGGACGTACTCCTGGGTCGGGGCGTCGGCAAGCGCCGGGAGATCTACTCGGAGCGCAACTGGCATGACAACTTCGATCCGATCCGTTGCGTGCGGACCAAGACCCACAAGTTGATCTTCAACGCGGCGCCGCATTTCCCCTATCGCCCGGCGTGGGACATCGAGGATTCGCCCTCCTGGAGTGCGATGCAGCGGCTGAGCCGAAGGGGCGGGCTTTCCAGTGACCAATTGACGCTGTTTAGCCCGTCCCGGCCGATGATCGAACTCTACGACCTGCGGACCGACCCGAACGAATTCCACAACCTAGCGGGCTCCGGCGTGCACGCGCCCGTGCTTGATGACTTGATGGGACGCCTGAGCCGGTGGATGAACCAGACTTACGACTTTCTTCCTCCGGCCTTGCCAACCACGGGCGAACCCCAGGGGAGGAGATGGCCGGTTTCGCTCTAGTTGCAATATCCAAAGGAGTGAGAAATGAAGACGCTGAAAACGTTCCGATTCTGCTGGCGGCTCTGCTGATCGCCGCCGCTGCGCCGCCCGCGACAGCCCAGGGAACCAGCGGCACGATCGCCGGGATCGTCACCGACGCGGCCGGAGCGGTGATTCCGGGGGTGCGGGTCGTAATGACGAACCAAGGGACGGGCTTCACACGCACGGCAGTAACAAACGCACTGGGCCAGTATGTTGCCTACGCGATGCCTCCCGGACAATATCGGGTTGAAGTCGAGCATACCGGATTTCAGAAGCTGGTCCGCACGAATATCGAGCTGACAGCCGCCGATGCGATCACGGTCGACCTGCGGTTGACGATCGGCGATGTCCAGCAGACCATCGAAGTCACTGAGGCCGCGCCGCTGCTGCAGTCACAGACGGCGACGGTCTCGACGCTTGTCTCGAACCAACAGATGCTCGAGATGCCGCTCCAGACCCGAACGTTTACAGCGCTGTTGCTGCTCGGGCCGGGCGCGACCACCGGGTCGAGCGCCAATCTGAATACCTCGCCGTACGCGATGCGCGCCAACGCCAACATCAGCGTCAACGGATCCAGCGCGCAGAACAACAGCTATTTCATCGACGGGATGGTGAACCGCAACCTATGGCTGAGCACGCTGATTATGGTGCCGACGGTCGATTCGATCCAGGAGATGCGCGTGCTGACGAGCAACTACTCGGCCGAGTACGGGATCGCCGCGGGCGCGATCACCATCGTGCAGACCAAGTCTGGCACGAATCGCCTGCGCGGGAGCCTCTACGAGTTTCTTCGCAATGATAAGCTCGATGCCAACTGGTTTTTTAACAACCGGGCCGGGGCGCAGAGGCCGGTCTTTCGGCGCAACGAGTTCGGCGGGACCGTTGGCGGACCGATCCTCCGCGACCGCACATTCTATTTCGCCGACTACCAGGGCATCCGGATCCGCCAGCCGCAGCCGTTGGTCGCGACCATTCCGACGCTGGCGCAGCGAAACATGGTGAGGACGGGCGACTTCAGCGGGCTGGGCGCATCGGTCTTCGATCCGTTCACCATGGTCGACGGCCCGAACAACACCCGCATCCGTGCGCCGTTCGCCGGCAACCGCATTCCGGCGAGCCGCCTGGATCCAGCCGCCCGCAATGTATTTGCGCTACTGCCGAATCCCACCTCCGATGCGGCCACCCGCAACCTTGTCTTCAATCCGACGCGGCAGCAGCGCACCGATCAGTTCGACGCGCGGATTGACCAGAACGTCGGATCGGTGGACCGGTTCTTCTTCAAGTACAGCTTCGACGATACGTACTTGATCGTGCCGGGCTCCGTGCCGGTGGCGCAGGGGGCCAACGTGCCGATCGGCCAGTACCTTTCGGCGGGCGGCGTTGCTACCGGCACCAGAACGCCACTCAGGAATCAGTCCGGCACGTTCAACTACGTCAAGGTCTTCAGCCCGACTTTCATAAACGAAACGCGCCTGGGGGTCGTGCGCTGGAACCAGAACATCAATCCGCTGAACAACGAGTTCAACACCGCCGATGCGGTGGGGATTCCGGGAATCAATATCAATGACAAGTCCGGCGGACTGCCTGGCCTGAACATCGCCGGCTTCCAGAACCTGGGCGACACCTCCACGTTTCCGGAGACCAGCCAGATGACCTCGTTCCAGTATGAGAATGTCTCGACGTGGACCAAGAGCAACCATACGCTCAAAGCCGGCGCCATCTTCGTTCGTCACCGTTTCAATGGTTTCTCGGCCTTCCCGACACGCGGCACCTTCGACTTCAACGGTCAGTTCACGCGACAGATCGGTGGGAGCGGCGCGGCCACTTCGCTCGCCGACTACGCGCTGGGCGCTCTGGCGAGTTGGAATCGGAATATCCTGGTGGGCACGTTCGGGATGCGGTTCTTCAACTTTGGGGCCTTTGTCGACGACACATGGCGCGTCAACAACCGGCTTACCTGGAATGTCGGCCTGCGCTGGGATTTGCAGGCGCCGCCGTACGAGGTTTATGACCGCTGGTCGAACTTCAACATCAACACGGCACGCTTGGTGATTGCGGAACCCGGCGGCGCCGGCCGGCGTCTGCGTAACCTCGATCTCAATAACTTCGCCCCGCGTACGGGTCTCACTTACATGCTGACCCAGAAGACGGTCTTCCGATCCGGGTTCGGCATATCCTATGTAGAAGCCGGTCAGGGCGGCGGACAACTATACAAAAATCTGCCGTTCTTTTTCTCCCAGGTACTCCAAACAGACCAGAACGCGGCGCCGCCGCGACTTCTCTCCCAGGGGCTCCCGGCTCCGGTCATGCCGGATCGGAACAACATTCAGCAGCTCTCCGGAGGAAGCCCCAATGCATGGGACTTCGACCTGCAATCCACTAAGGTGATGCAGTGGAGCGCGGGCATCCAGCGTGAAATCATGGAGAATACGCTGCTGGACGTTAGTTACGTCGGAACG
>ENA-ORXB01002490-ORXB01002490.1-sediment-metagenome-genome-assembly--contig:-NODE-2490-length-15551-cov-3.517966_pt1 | contig 15551 bp, 13 predicted proteins | sample MGYA00237863_ERZ511475 | MGnify/ENA primary metagenome ERZ511475 (study PRJEB26305, sample SAMN06343858) | sediment metagenome | isolation source: hot spring sediment | place: Canada: British Columbia... | reverse complement strand
GCCCGAAGGCCTTCGTGCCGCTCGGCGGGCGACCCATCCTGGCGAGGGCGGTCGCGACGGCGCTCGCGTGCCCCGAGATCGCGCTCGTCGTGGTCGCGGCGCCGCCGGGCGCCGAGGACCTCGCGCACGCGATCGTCGAGCCGCTCGGCGCCCACGCCGTGGTGACGGGGGGACCGACCCGCCAGGCCTCCATCCGGGCGGCGCTCGCGGCGGTGCCGGCCGATGCGGCGGCGGTCCTCTGTCACGACGCGGCACGGGCGCTCGCCACGCCGGCACTGTTCGGGGCCGTGCTGGAGGCGCTGGAGGGGTGGGACGGGGTCGTGCCGGTCGTGCCGGTGGCCGAGACGGTGAAGCGGGTCCGCGGGGAGCGGGTGGTGGGGACCGAGCCGCGCGAGGAGCTCGCGCTCGCCCAGACCCCGCAGGCCTTCGTCGCCTCCGCGCTGCGGGACGCCCACGAGCGCGCCGAGGCCGCGGGCGTCGAGGCGACCGACGACGCCGCCCTGCTCGAGTGGGCGGGGTACCGGGTGCGCGCGATCCCGGGCGAGCCGACCAACCTGAAGATCACGACCGCGGAGGATCTCGCGTGGGCCGAGGCCCTGCTCGCGGAGGCGAGCCGTGCCTGAGCTCCGGGTCGGGCTCGGCTTCGACGTGCACCCGCGGGCGATCTCGCCGCGCCCGTTGTTCCTCGGCGGGGCCCGCTTCGAGGAGGTGAACGGCCTCGCCGGGCACTCCGACGGGGACGCGGTCTGCCACGCGCTCGCCGATGCCCTCCTCGGGGCGGCCGGGCTCGGCGACGTCGGCGAGCACTTCCCCGAGGACGACCCCAAGGTCGCCGGCATCCCGGGGCTCGAGCTCCTCGCGCGCACGGTCGCGAAGGTGCGCGTCCGCGGGCTCCTGCCGGTCTCGGCCGACGTGACGATCGTGGCCGAGCGCCCCGCGATCTCGCCGCGGCGGGAGGAGATCCGGCGTCACCTCGCGGCGACCCTCGGCGTCGCGCCCGAGCGGGTGTCGGTGAAGGCGACGAGGCCCGAGGGGCTCGGCCTGTCCGGGGACGGCGCCGCGTGCATCGCGCTCGCCGTGCTGCGCGAGCCGTGAGCGGTTCGGGCGGTGCCGCTCGACGCGGACGAGGTTCGGCGCCGGCGGGGGCCCGCCGGGGCCATCGCGCCCGAGCCTCGACCCAGGTCGTCCTGGGGGGGCGACGGGCGGCGCTCGAGGCGGTGCGCGTGGGTGTGGCGGAGGAGGTCCTGCTCGCGCGGGGCGCGAGGGAGACGCCGGGCCTGCGCGAGCTCCTCGACGCGGCCCGGACCGCGGGGGTCCCGGTCCGGGAGGTCGGCCGCGCCGAGCTCGACCGGCTGGCGCCCGAGCACCAGGGGGTGGTGGTGCGGGCCCGCCCGCTGGCGGCGCTCACCGAGCGCGAGCTCGCGGCCTACCCGTTCGCGGAGGACGCGGTGGTCGTCGTGCTCGACGGCGTGAGCGATCCGCAGAACCTCGGCGCGGCGGCCCGGTCGGCCGAGGCCGCCGGCGCGGCGATGCTGGTCACGCGCGAGCGCCGGGCGGCCGGCGTGACCCCGGCCGCGGTGCGGGCCTCGGCCGGCGCGCTGCTGCACCTGCCGCACGCGCGCGTGGCGAACGTCCCTCGCGCGCTAGAGCGCCTGCGCGAGCTCGGCTTCACGGTGATCGGGCTCGAGGGCTCGGCGCCGAGGAGCATCGAGGACGAGCCCTGCCCCGCCGGCCGGGTGGCGCTCGTCGTGGGGAGCGAGGACCGGGGCCTCTCGCGCCTCGCTCGCGAGACGTGCGATCTGCTCGTCGCGCTGCCGATGCGCGGCCGGGTCGGCTCGCTGAACGCCTCGGCCGCTCTCGCGGCGGCGCTGTACGCCTACGTCCTGCCCTCGCGCCGGCGGGCGTAGACTGCAGCCGCGCCGGCGTAGCTCAGCTGGGAGAGCAGCGGTCTTGTAAACCGCAGGTCGTCGGTTCGAGTCCGACCGCCGGCTCGGACGTGGACGTGCACGAGCGGGAGGGGGCGATCCCTGCCGGCCCCCTCCCGAGCGGTCCGGCGGGGTTCAGCGAGGCAGCAGGTGGCCGAAGGCTCCGTACAGCCAGTCCAGGTCGTCCGAGCGGTCCACCCGGTACACGCCGCCGGTCCCGCCGCAGGTCCAGTTGAGTCCGAACGAGGTCACCCCGCCGATCACGTTCGTCCTCCCGACGAAGTTCGGTCCGCCGGAGTCTCCGAAGCAGGTCCCACCGGTGCTCGCGTTGTTCGAGAGCACGAGCGTGCCGTCGCCCGTGAACCCCGTGTTGATCTGCACGAGGTGCGGGTAGGCGACCATCCGGATCCGGGTGGCGGCGTCCTTCCACTCGGCGGCGGGCGGGAAGGCCTTCTGTAGGCCGTAGCCGACCGCCGTGAAGATCGTGCTCGAGCTCGGCTTCAGCGCGTCGAGCTGGTTCAGGGCCGGGAGGGCGCCGTAGGTCTTCATCTTCATCGACCGATCGAGCACGACGACGCCGAGGTCGTGGAGCCAGAAGGCGTTCGGGTCGTACTGGGGGTGCGTGTACGGGGTGCCGCCGACGTCACCCGTGCAGGGGTACCCGGTGATGCCCGCGCACCGGTTGGACCCGGTCGCCGGGTAGCCGGGCGCGAGCTCGATCGGGCCCGGCGCGAACCAGATCTCGATGTGCGCGGCCGGGGCCTCCGTGCAGTGCCCGGCCGTGAGGAACAGACGCGGGGCGATCAGCGTGCCGCTGCACCGCCACTGCGGGTTGCCTTTGGCATCCTGCGCGACCATGAGCCCGACGTAGGGGTGGCCGTTCCCGTCCGGGACCCCGTCGGTGATGGCGCCCGCCGGCAGCGCCGTGAGCAGGCCGAGCACGAGCGCGGTCAGCGCACCGATCGACACGAGCGTGCGTCGCATCCGGAACCTCCTTCCCTCCGCGGTGGTCCGCGGCTCCCGACGCCCCTTACCTACCACTCTCCGTGCGGTGCGACATCGGCCGAAGGGCCCGCGCCGGCGCCGTGGCCGCCGCCCCCGGAACCGCTCACCGAGCGCCGCGCCGCAGCGCCCGCCCGGCCCGCTCCCCGGGCTCGCCGTCGAAGGCGACGCGGCCGTTCACGACCACGAGCCGGATCCCCTCGGCGAAGGCGTGGGGGCGCTCGTACGTGGCCCGGTCGGCCACCGTCCCGGGATCGAACAGCACGAGATCGGCGAAGGCCCCCGGCTCGATCCGTCCCCGCCCGGCCAGGCCGAAGCGCTCGGCGGGCAGCGCCGTCATCTTCCGCACGGCGGTCTCGAGCGGGAGCAGGCGCTCCTCGCGGACGTAGCGGCCGAGCACCCGCGTGAACGTCCCGTAGTAGCGGGGGTGGACGGCGAAGGCGCCGAGGGGCCCGTCGGGGGAGACCGCGATCCCGTCGCTCGCGACGGCGACGTCGGGGCGGGCGAGGATCGTCCGCACGTCGGCCTCGTCCATCCCGTGCCCGAGCATGCCGGCGAACCGGTCGCGCAGGAGGAGCTCGCAGATCAGCTCGACCGGCCGCACGCCCCGCTCGGCCGCGAGCTCCGCGATGGCCCGGCCGGAGAGCTCGGGCTCGGGCGGGAAGGAGCCGAGCACCACCCGGTCCCAGCCGAGGCTCCGACCCACGCTCTCCCATCCCGGCTCGCCCTCCTCGATCGCGCGCTCGAGGCGGGCCCGCGCGTCGGGGTCGGCGAGCGCCGCCCCGAGCTCGGGTGCGCTCACCCACGGCGGGAGCACGGCCGCGAGCTCCGTCTCCCAGGCGGTGTACGGGTACTGGTCGGCGGAGACGTCGGCCCCGGCGGCGCGGGCCTCGTCGATCCGCTCGAGCAGCTCCGCGGCGCGGCCCCACATCGTCCGCCCCTCCACCTTGAGGTGGCTGAGGTGGGCCGGGACGCCCGTGCGGCGCCCGATCTCGATGCACTCGGCGACGGCCTCGAAGACCTGCTCGCCCTCCCCCCGCACGTGGCTCACGTAGATGCCGCCCCGGCGGGCGAGCCCCGCGGCGAGCTCGACGATCTCCTGCGTGCTCGCGTGGAGCCCCGGCGCGTAGATCAGCCCCGTCGAGAGGCCGAGCGCGCCCTCCTCGAGCGCGGAGGCGAGGAGCCGGCGCATCTCGGCCGCCTCCTCGGCCGTCGGCGGGCGCCGCTGGTCGGCGCCGAGGACCGCCTCGCGCAGGGTCCCGTGGCCGACGAGCGCGCCGACGTTCAGCGCCGGTCGGCACGCCTCGACGGCCTCCAGGTACTCCCCGAAGGTGCGCCAGCTCGCCTCGAGCCCGCGGGACCCGGCGAGGGCCGCGAGCTCGGGCACGCCCTCCGCGGGGAACGCCGAGCTGCCGCAGTTGCCGACCACGCACGTCGTCACGCCCTGCCGCAGGTAGCTGTCCATACTCGGCTCGGTGAAGGGGCTGAGGTCCGAGTGCTGGTGGACGTCGACGAAGCCGGGGGCGAGCACCAGGCCCTCCGCCTCGATGCGCCGAGCGGCCTGGGGCTCGGCGGTGCCCGGGGGCAGGACGGCCGCGATGCGGTCGCCGGTCACCCCGACCGTGCCGCGGAAGGCCGGCGCGCCGGTGCCGTCGAGGATGCTCGCGTCGGCGATCAGCAGGTCCACGGGCGGATCAGCCCGTGAACGGGCGCAGCCACAGGCCGGAGGTGAGCAGCACGCCGGGGAACACGAACAGGCCGACGACGAAGATCCACAGCCGCCGGTTGGAGGTGACGAGGCTGTCGTTGAGGCGGATGATGGCCCGCTTCAACGGGCCGTAGAGGAGCCCGAGGTAGATCACGGACACGACGAACACCCCGATCGCCTCGGCCAGCACGATCTGAACGGCGACCGCGTTGCGCAGGAGCATGGCCGCGACGAGCGTGTCGGCGAGCGTGGTGATGTTCGCCCCCATGATGTACGGGATCGACTCCTCGCGCTTCACGTAGCCGCGCGTCGCGAGCGGCACGAGCACGGTGAGCGCGACCGAGACCGAGAGCGTGAGCGTCGCGACCAGGCAGCCGAGCGCGAACATCGGCCAGGGGCGTCGCAACCACGCCGCGCGCTCGCGCCCCATCGAACGCCCGTCGACCTGGGGGAGCACGCGGTCCAGCAGCTTGAACGAGACGAGGATCACACCGAGGCCGATGGGCAGCAGCACCCACCCCGGGAGGAGCTGCTTCGCCGCGTCGAGGCTCGGTCCCCACAGGAGGTCCACGACGCTCGAGATCCGGCCCGAGGTGCGCCAGCGGATCCCGTCGAGCAGCCCGGAGCGGAGCAGGCCGTAGCCGAGCACCATGCCGGGGAGGTACGTGAGCGCCGTGAGCGACAGCGCGAGGATCCCCATCCCCACCGACTCCTGACGCCGCGCTCCGCGGTTGCGGACCGCGTAGAGGAAGCCGACCAGCAGCACCACGAAGGATGCGCCGAGGCGCGAGCCGGAGAGCATCGTGAAGGTCTGCAGCTCCGTGATGGCTCCGCCGGCGAACAGCCCGAGCGAGAGGGCGGCGATCGGCGAGCCGGACAGCACGAGGTAGGCGCCGAGCCACCCCGCTCCGAGCGTCGCGGCGCCGTTGCCGAAGAACACGCTCTCGCGGACCTGCGGCGCGATCGCCGCGGCGCCGCCCTTCATGAGCTGGAGCGCGAGCACGAACAGGTACAGCGCCGCGACGCCGCTCGCGGACCTCGCGAGGACCCTCGGCCACGCGCGCGCCCGGGCCGCGGGGATCTCGATCGGCGGGGCCTCCGTGCGGACGGTGAGCTCCGTCGCCGCGACCGGCGGGTCGTCGGCGGACGACCCGTCGTGGGGTCCGGTCACCGGGGGGCGGTCATCGGTCGCGTCGGCCATCGGTCTCAGCCTGGGGAGGCGCGTGTCACGCTACCCGCTCGGTCCTGCCCCGGCAACCCCCGTGACGTCCGCCTCGCCCCGCCCGGCACGGTGCAGAGCACGGCCGAAGGTCCCTCCCGCACCGGGCGAAAGGACCCCTGGCCGGTCCGGTTTCGGCTGCGAACCTAGGGCGCAGAACCGAGCCGAGGGGTGCGAGATGGATGGATCGACGCTCTCGCTGGTGCTCTTCTCCGGCACCGACGACAAGCTGAACGCGGCGGCGGTGCTCACGGCGGGCGCCGCGGCGATGGGTCGGAAGGTGAACATCTTCCTCCAGTACTGGGCGCTCGACGCGTTCCGGGCCGATCGCATCGGCAAGGAGCGCGGGCTCGCACCGGAGGCCGGGCCCGAGGGCGCCGAGGCCTACCGCAAGCATGGCGGCCAGCACTGGAGCGAGATCTTCCGGCAGGCCAAGGAGATCGGCGATGTGAAGATCCACGCCTGCTCGCTCTCCATGGAGATGTTCGGGCTCACGGTCGAGGATCTCGACCCGCTCGTGGACGACCAGGAGGGCGTGGCGTCGTTCTTCATGGACGCCGACGGCCCGGTGACCTTCATCTGAGGGAGGTGGGGAAGATGGCGACCGTCAACATCGACCGCTCGATCGACGCCCGGGGGATGCCGTGCCCGGGGCCGCTCATGAGCCTGATCGGCGCGATCCGTGAGGGCGAGGTCGGCACCGTGATCGAGGTCCTCTCGAGCGACGAGGGCTCGAAGACGGACATCCCGGCGTGGGTGGCCAAGGCCGGCCACGAGCTCGTCGAGGTGGTGCCCGAGGAGGGCTTCACGCGGTTCATCGTCCGGAAGGCGAGGTGACCGCGATGCCGGCCAAGGTCGTCGTGCTCGGCGGGGGCGTCGGCGGCACCCTGGTCGCGAACCTCCTCGCGAAGGAGCTCGGCCGCGACGGCAAGGTGAGCGTCGTCGACCCGACCGGCATGCACCACTACCAGCCCGGGTACCTCTACGTGGCCCTCGGGCAGGCCAACGGGCGCTGGCTCGTGCGGGACGAGCGGACGCTGCTGCGGCGCGAGGTCGACCTCGTGATCGAGCAGGCGACGAAGGTCGATCCCGAGAAGGGTCTCGTGCACCTGGAGCGGGGCGGCACGCTCGAGTACGACTACCTCGTGTTCGCCACCGGCGCGAGGCTCGTCCCCGACCAGGTGCCCGGGCTGCGCCAGGGCTCGTACGAGTTCTACTCGCTCGAGGGCGCGCAGCGGCTGCGCGAGGCGCTGCGCCGCTTCCGCGGCGGCCGCCTCCTGGTGGGCATCGCCGGGGTCCCGTACAAGTGCCCGCCGGCCCCGGTGGAGTTCGTGTTCATGGTCGAGGAGTACCTGCGGCGGCGCGGGATCCGCGACCGGAGCGAGGTCACGCTGCTCTCGCCGCTGAACCGCGCGTTCACGATCGAGTCGGCCTCGAAGGTGATCCAGCCGATCATGGAGCAGCGGGGGATCAAGCTCGTGACGTTCTTCAACGTCGAGGAGGTCGATCCCTCCGCCGGCACGGTCTCCTCGCTCGAGGGCGAGAAGCTCGAGTACGACCTGCTCGTGCTCGTTCCCCCGCACCGGGGGCAGCAGGTCGTGATCGACTCCGGCCTCGGCGATGCCTCGGGCTGGCTGCCGACCGACCGGTTCACGCTGCAGGTCGAGGGGCAGGACCGGATCTTCGCGATCGGCGACGCGACGAACCTGCCGATCAGCAAGTCCGGCTCGACCGCGCACTTCGAGGCGCCGGTCGTCGCGAGCCGGATCGCCTCGCTCGTGCGCGGCACCGCCCCGAACGAGAACTACGGCGGCCGCGTGATGTGCTTCCTCGAGACCGGGAACCGCAAGGCGACCGTCCTGCGCTTCGACTACGAGCATCCGCCGGCGCCGCCGCAGCCGAACCTGATCTGGCACTCGGCGAAGTGGCTGTTCAACCGCCTGTACTGGGAGACGGTCCCCCAGGGCCGGCTCCCCGAGAAGCTGCCGATGCCGGTCCCGACGGGAAGGAGCGAGTCATGAGCATGCAGGTCGCGAAGACGCTGGACCTCAAGGGCCTGTCCTGCCCGCTGCCGATCGTGAAGACGGCGCAGGCGATCAAGGAGCTCGCCTCGGGCGAGCTGCTCGAGGCCCTCGCCACGGACCCGGGCTCGGTCGCCGACTTCAAGGCGTGGTGCAGCTCGACCGGGAACGAGCTCGTCGAGCAGACCGAGCAGGACGGCGTCTACCGGTTCGTCATCCGCAAGAAGTGAGGTGAGATCGATGTCCGTCGAGGAAGCGACGCTCGCGGTCCCGGCGCACCAGCACGAGGAGCACCCCAAGCACAAGAAGCTCGTGATCATCGCCTGGTCCGGCGAGCTCGACAAGGTCTGGCCGCAGATGATCCTCGCGACCACCGGGGCGGCCATGGGGATGGACGTGACCGTCTTCTTCACGTTCTGGGGCCTGTTCGCGCTCGTGAAGGACGAGAAGCACATCACGGGCGAGAACTGGATGCAGAAGATGGTCGCGCTCCTCGACCGGCCGGGGATGGAGCACCTGCGGCTGAGCAAGATGAACTTCGCCGGCGCCGGGCCGGCGATGATGGAGAAGCTCGCCAAGGAGCACAACGTCGCGAGCCCGGCCGAGCTCCTCAAGATGGCCGTGGACATGGGCGTGAAGCTCGTGCCCTGCCAGATGACGATGGACCTCCTCGGGCTGAAGCGGGAGGACATGATCGACGGGCTCGGCGAGCCCGCCGGCGCCACCGCGATGCTCATGGAGGCGCAGGACGCGATCACGCTGTTCATCTGATCCTGCGGGGCGCCCATCGCCCCGCGCGGCTGTCGGGTCGGTCCATCGCACCCCGACACCGAGGGCCGGGAGGTCTCCGTCCCCCACCGCCTCCCGGCCCTCGCCCACACCGCGAGGGGGTAGGGTGGAGGGTGTCGAGGCGAGGAAGGGAGGAGCGATGGGCATCCTGGACAAGGTGAAGCAGGTCGCCGGCGAGGCCGCGGAGGCGACGAAGAAGGGCGCGGCGATCGCGCAGACCAAGGCGAAGATCTTCTCTCTGCGCAAGGAGGCGAACGAGGCCGCCGAGAAGCTCGGGTACCTCGTGCACCGGGAGCGGACCGGCGGTGAGCCCGCCGGCGCCGAGGCCGACGAGCTCGTGCAGCGGATCTCGGAGCTGCAGGCGCAGATCGCCGAGCTCGAGGCCGGGCTCGAGGCCGAGGGCGAGGCCGCCGCGGAGGGACCCGCGCCGGAGACCGAGGGCGAGGCCGGCGGATCGGCCGAGGGGGCCTGACCCTCGATCGGTCAGGCTTCGGGGAGGTAGACCCGGAACGAGGCGCCGCCGCCGGGGCGGTCCTCGACCCACGCCCTGCCGCCGTGCAGCTCGGCGAAGCGGGCGACGAGGGTGAGCCCGACGCCCACCCCCGGGTCGTGGTGCGCGGGTCCGGGCGCCTGCCGGAAGGGCTCGAAGACGGCCTCGCGGAGCTCCGGGGGGATCCCCGGCCCGTCGTCCTCGACCGCGATGAGCACCCCCCGCTCGTGCCGCCGCGCCGAGATCCAGATGCGGGCCTCGGGCGGGGTGTGACGCGAGGCGTTCGCGAGCAGGTTCTCCACGATCCGCTCGACCTTCGCGGTGTCGATGTCCGCGACGAGGCGCTCGGGCACGTCGACCTCGACGCGCCTGCCGGCGAGCACCTCGGCGTCGCGCACCGTCTGGTGGACGAGCTCGGAGAGGTCGGTGGGCCGGCGCTGGGGCGAGACGATCCCGCGCTGGAGCCGGTCGAGATCGAGCAGGTCCGAGAGCAGCCGCTCGAGCTTGCGCGCGTTGGAGGCGATCCGCCGGACCAGGTCGGCGGCGTCGGCCTCCGAGAGCGACCCCTGTTCGAGGGTGAGGGCCGAGCCGAGGATCGAGGTGAGCGGCGTGCGCAGGTCGTGCGAGACGGCCTCGAGGAACGTGTTCTTCATCTCGTCGAGGGCCCGGAGCCGCTGCGCCGCCTCCCGCTCCCGGCGGAAGGCCTCCTGGTAGGTCTGCTCGCTGCGACGGAGGGCCTCCTCGGCCCGCTTCCGCTCGGTGATATCGACCATGAGGCCGCGGAGGATCGTCGCGCCACGCGGGTCGCGGGCGGCGTGGATGAGGTCGCGCAGCCACACCACCCGGCCCCCCGTGCCGAGCGAGCGGTACTCGAGGCTGTGGTCGCCCCCGGCGGCGACGGCGGCGCGGAGCGCCGCGAGGGCCTCCTCGCGGTCCTCGGGGTGGATGTGGTCGCCCCAGGTCTCGGGGAGGCCGGCCCCGAGCAGCGCGCCGGCCCGCGCCGAGAGGAAGGTGAAGGCGAGGGTCGTGGGGTCGGCCTCCCAGAACACCGCGTCCAGGCTCTCCACGAGCTCGTGGAAGCGCTCGAGCTCGTGGAACCGCCGCGCGCTGCCGAGCGCGAGCGAGGCGATGTCGGCGATGCCGCGGACGAGCTGCAGCGAGCGCGGGGGAACGTCCTCGCCGCCCTCCGGCGCCCCGAGGACGAGGGCGGCGAAGCCGTCCGGCTCGAAGCGGAGCGGGGCCACGACCACCGCCGTCGGCGCGTCGATGAACCACAGGTCCTCCGGGACCTCTGCGACGGTCGAGCGGGGCAGGACGAAGGGCTCGCTCGTGGACCGCAGGAAGCGCTCGGCGACGTCGGGGGGGACGAGCGCGGCCCTCCCGGCCCGTTCCTCCGGGACCCCATGGTGCGCGACGAGGCGGAACGTCCCCTCCGTCGGGTCGCGGAGGTACGTCGCGACGAACGCGCAGGGCAGGATCGAGGGAGCGGCCTCGGTCACGCGCGCGAGCACGGTCTCCAGCTCGTGCGCGCCGGTGAGGGCTTGGGAGAGCGCGAGCAGGCTCGAGGCGATCTCGGCGGCCTCGCGCTCCCTCGCGAGGAGCCGGGCGTTGTCGAACGCCACGGCCGCGTGTGAGGCGAGCACCTCGACCACGCGGATGTCCTGCTCGTCGAACCGATCCACGCCGAGGCTGGACAGGACGATCGCGCCGATGACCCGCTCGCCGACCTTCATCGGGACCGCGAGGATGGACTCCTCGATCTCGGGGGTACCGGGGATCTGCACCCCGATCGGATCCCGCAAGGCGTCGGCCGCGTAGTAGGTCTCGCCGAGCTCGACCGCGTGCCCGGTGAACCCCTCGCCGACGTGCGTGACGAGCTCCTCGTAGGTCTCTCCCGCGTACTCGGTGAGCTCGCCCTTGAACACGATCGGCTCGAGCGTGAACCCGTCCTCAGCCAGGAGGTACACGCGGCAGTTGTGGTAGTCGATGAGGGTCCGGAGCTCCGTCGTGATCGCCTCGGCGATCTGCCGGGTGTCCCCGAGGCGGTTCAGCCGCAGGGCGAGGCTGTGGAGCATCTTGAGCTGCGCGGCGGAGCGCAGCTCAGCGACCGCCGTGGGCGACCGCTCGCTCGTGCGCCTGGCCCTCGCCATCCGGGATGCTCCTTCGCGGCAACGTCCATCTTCTCACCTCGGGTGAGGAGGTCCCCGGGTGAAGCCGCGCCGACCGTCGGTAGGATGGGGCCTCGTGAGCAGCGCGCAGCCACCGGCCGGGGCGACCGCCCCGGCCGACGAAGTCTCGAGGCTCCTCGCGGGTCGCGTCCCCGCCGAGCGCGGGCCCGTGCTGGAGGCCTTCGCGGCGGCCTTCGCTCGGCGCATGCGCTCGGAGGCGGCGGACCTGCCGCCGGCCGAGCTCGCCGCCCGCGTGCTCGGCGCCTTCCATCTCGTCGACGGCCGCGGCGAGGCGAGGGTCGCCGTCCGTGCGTTCGACCCCGAGCTGGAGCGCGACGGCTACACGGCCCCGGGCGCCGTGCTCGAGGTCAACACGGAGGACTCGCCGTTCCTCTACGACTCCGTCGCGGGAGAGCTCGCGGCGCGGGGACTCGCCATCCGGCGCGCCGTCCACCCCGTGATCGGGACACGGCGGGATCCCCAGGGACGTCTCGCCGCGGTGGAGGACCCGCGCCGCGCGGAGCGGCGCGAGTCCGTGATGCACATCGAGGTCGACCGGCGCCTCGCCGAGGCGGAGCTCGCGGAGGTCGCCGAGGCGATCCGCGCGGTCCTCGACGACGTACGCCTGGCCGTCCGGGATCACGCGGCGATGCGCGAGGCCGTCGAGGGGATGGTCGCGCTCGCGCGGTCGGCCGCGGGGACGTACGGGCCGGAGGAGATCGAGGAAGCCGTCGCGTTCCTGCGCTGGCTGCTCGAGGACCACTTCGTGTTCCTCGGGTACCGCGAGTACGAGCTCGTGCAGACCGCCGAGGGACCCGCCGTGCGGGCGGTGCCGGGGAGCGGGCTCGGGGTCCTCGCCAAGCCGGGATGGTCCTCGTTCGAGGAGCCGGTGCCGCTCTCGCGGCTCGACCCGAGGTTGCAGGAACGGTTCCGCGGCGGGGACCTCCTCCTGTACTCCCGCAGCAGCCGGCCCTCGACGGTGCACCGGCGCGAGCGGATGGACCAGCTCTCGCTCCGACGGGTCGCGCCGGACGGCTCGACCGTCGGGGAGGCTCGGCTCATCGGGCTGTTCACCTCGCGCGCGTACGCCGCCCCCGCCAGTCGGGTGCCCGTGCTGCGTCGGCGCCTGCAGCGGATCCTGGATGCGGAGGAGCTCGTCGAGGGCTCCCACGACCACAAGGCGGTCGTCTCCATCTTCGACGGCTTCCCGAAGCAGGAGCTGCTCGCGGCGCCCCTGGAGGAGCTGCATCGCCGGGTGATGGGCCTGCTCGCGCTCCAGGAGCAGGCCCAGGTCCGGCTGTTCCTGCGGCGGGATCCGCACCACCGCGAGGTGTCGGCCCTCGTCGCGCTGCCGCGGGACCGCTACGACGCCGAGCTGCGGGACCGCCTGCAGGAGCTCTTCCTGCGGCGCTTCAAGGGCTCGAGCGCGGAGCACCACCTCTCGCTCGGTGAGGGCCGGCTCGCGCTCGTGCACTTCACCGTGCACGTCGGCTTCGGGGAGGTGCCCGAGGTGCCCCTCGACGAGCTCGAGCGGGAGGTCATCGAGCTCTCCCGCACGTGGGAGGACCGCCTGGAGGAGCGTCTCGTCGCGCTCCGCGGCGAGCGGGAGGGCCGTGCGCTGGCGGCGCGGTGGGCGCCCCGGTTCCCCGAGGCGTACAAGACCTCGACCCCGCCGGAGATCGCCGCCCGGGACGTCCTGCGCTTCGAGGAGCTCGAGGCCGGCGAGGAGCCGTTCCTCATCCGCCTCGAGAACCGGGAGCACGACGGGCAGGTCCTGACCCGGGTGCGGCTCTACAAGCTCGGCGGCAGGATCCGGCTGTCCGACCTCATGCCCACCCTGGAGTCCCTCGGCCTCCAGGTGGTGGAGGAGGTGCCGACCCACCTGCTGCCGGACGTGGGGGGCGAGCGGTTCCTCGACGACTTCGGCGTGCTCGACGAGCACGGCCGCCCCCTCGACGTGGAGGGCTCGGGCGAGCGCATCGCGTCCTGCATCACGGCGGTCTGGCGCGGCGACTGCGAGGCCGACTCCCTGAACCGCCTCGTGGTCTCGGCGGGGCTGGACTGGCGCGAGGTGCAGATCCTCCGCGCCTACCGCAAGTACCACCACCGCGTGAGCGCGGGGTTCCCGGTCGAGTACAAGAACGCCGCGTTCGCCGCGCACCCCGAGATCGCGGCCGACCTGATCCGGCTGTTCGAGGTCCGCTTCGACCCCTCCCGCCCGAGGGACGAGGCCGCCGAGGAGCAGATCCGCAGCCGGATCCTCGCGCAGCTCGACGCGGTGCCGTCCCGCGACCAGGATCGGATCCTGCGCAACCACCTCCAGCTCATCGACGCGACGATGCGGACGAACGCCTACGTGCCGGAGGCCGAGGCGCTCGCGTTCAAGTTCCGGTCGGAGCTCGTGCCGGAGATGCCGAAGCCCGTACCCCTGTACGAGATCTTCGTGTACTCCCCCGAGATGGAGGCCATCCACCTGCGGGGAGGGAAGGTCGCCCGGGGCGGCATCCGCTGGTCGGATCGGCGCCAGGACTACCGGACCGAGATCCTCGGTCTCATGAAGGCCCAGATGGTGAAGAACGCGGTCATCGTGCCGACCGGCGCGAAGGGCGGCTTCGTGCTGAAGCGGGACATCACCGAGCCGGCGGCCCTGCGCGAGGAGGTCGAGCGGCGGTACATCACGTTCATGCGCTGCCTGCTGGATCTCACGGACAACCTCGCGGAGGGCCGCGTCGTGCACCCCCCGAACGTCGTCGTGCGGGACGAGGACGACCCGTACCTGGTCGTCGCGGCCGACAAGGGGACCGCGACGCTCTCGGACGTCGCGAACGCCGTCGCGGCCGAGCGCGGGTTCTGGCTCGGCGACGCGTTCGCGAGCGGGGGCTCGAGCGGGTACGACCACAAGGAGCTCGGCATCACCGCTCGTGGTGCGTGGGAGTCGGTGAAGCGCCACTTCCGCGAGCTCGGCACGGACGTCACGACGCAGCCGATCACCGTGGTCGGCATCGGCGACATGTCCGGGGATGTGTTCGGCAACGGCATGCTCCTGTCGGACCAGCTCTGCCTCGTCGCCGCCTTCGACCACCGACACATCTTCGTGGACCCGAACCCCGTCCCGGCGGTCGGGTACGCCGAGCGACGCCGCCTGTTCGAGAAGCCCGGCTCGAGCTGGGACGACTACGACCGGTCGAAGATCTCGGCCGGCGGGGGCGTCTGGCCGCGGACGGCGAAGGCCATCACGCTCACCCCGGAGATGCGCGCGGCGCTCGGGGTGGAGGGCGAGGTGATGACCCCCGACGAGCTGATCTCCGCGATCCTGCGGGCGCCCGTGGACCTGCTGTGGAACGGCGGCATCGGCACGTACGTGAAGGCCTCGACCGAGTCCAACGCCGAGGTCGGCGACCGCGCGAACGACGCCGTGCGGGTGAACGGGCGCGAGCTGCGCTGCCGGGTGGTCGCGGAGGGCGGGAACCTCGGGTTCACCCAGCGGGGGCGCATCGAGTACGCGATGGCCGGCGGTCGGATCAACGCCGACTTCATCGACAACTCGGCCGGCGTGGACTGCAGCGACCATGAGGTCAACCTGAAGATCCTGCTCGGGATGGCCGGGGACAGGGGCCTGCTCGCGCGGCCCGAGCGCGACGCGCTCCTCGCCGAGGTCGAGCAGGACGTGGTCCGGCACGTGCTCTACGACAACTTCCTCCAGGCGCAGATCCTCTCGCAGGAGGTCGAGCGCTCCGCCTCGTTCATGGAGGCCTACGAGGAGCTCATGCAGCGACTGGAGGCGGCGGGCGTGCTCGACCGGGAGCTCGAGGCGCTGCCGAGCACCGAGGAGATGCTCGAGCGCCGGCGGGCGGGGGCCGGCATGGCCCGCCCCGAGCTCGCGGTGCTCCTCGCCTACGCGAAGCAGCACCTCGCGGACGAGCTCGGGGGTCACCAGCACGTGGCTCCACTGCTGCTCGACGATGCGCACGGCGCTCTTGCGGCAGACGGCGCCGAGGGCGCGCTCGAGGGCGCGCACGCCGGCCTCGCGCGTGTAGTCGCGGATCAGCGCGCGGATCGCCTCTTCGGTGATCTCGACCTGGTCGGCGGTGAGGCCGGTCGCCTCGAGCTGGCGCTTCAATAGATAGCGCTTGGCGATCTCGACCTTCTCATCCTCGGTGTAGCCGGGGAGCTCGATCACCTCCATGCGGTCGCGCAACGGCCCGGGGATGGCATCGAGCACGTTGGCC
>ENA-ORXB01002485-ORXB01002485.1-sediment-metagenome-genome-assembly--contig:-NODE-2485-length-15623-cov-6.685707_pt1 | contig 15623 bp, 14 predicted proteins | sample MGYA00237863_ERZ511475 | MGnify/ENA primary metagenome ERZ511475 (study PRJEB26305, sample SAMN06343858) | sediment metagenome | isolation source: hot spring sediment | place: Canada: British Columbia... | reverse complement strand
GTGGCGATCCGAATCAGGGCTTGATGGTGCTTTTTGCCCTCTTTTCGTAGGCGTTTATAGAGGCGGTTCCAGCGGTTTAGCGGTCTTACGGCTCCGCACGCTAATTGATACAGGGCGGTGCGCAGGTGTTTATTGCCCTGTAGTCCTTGCCTTTTGATTTGGTTGCCTGACTGGGCTCTCTGGTCGTAGAGCCCTGCGTATCTTCGCAGGGTTCTGGCGTTTCTCCAGCGTTCTAATGGGGCTATATGGACGGCGATTTTGATGATGGTATTTTGGGCTTCTGGGTAGAGGACTAAGAGGGTTTCGTAGAGACGGCTTGTGATGGGGTGGTTTTGGACGGCTTTTCTGGCGCGTTTCCAGGCTTGGTTCTCTAAGCGTTTGAGTTCCTTCAGGAACTCGCTGTTTTTCAGCTGGACTTGGTAGCCTGTTGCTTCGGCGTTCTTGAGCAGGATTTCGGTTCTTACTCGTTCGCGGGTGAACTGTTCGGCTTTGTAGACGATTCTTCGCAGTTCCAGGACTTCTTGGAGGTCTTTGTAGGGGATAAAGCAGGGGCTGTTCAGTTCGGATTGAATTTTGAGCAGTTTGGCGATGGCGGTGGCGTCGTGGAGGTCGTTCTTATCGCGGTTGCCTACTACTCTTTTATCGGCGCGGATGCCCTGTGTGCGGTAGATGGAGACGCTTGGGGTGTATTTCAGGGCTTCGTCGAGCCAGGGTTTGGCTAATGCGCCTGTCCATTCGGCGGCGATGTGGTCTCCCTCCTTGAGGATGGAGGCGAGCTGGGTGGGTTTCTCCAGGATCTGGATTTGGATTTGGTCTCCATCCAGAATGGCAATGACGGTTGTGCTTTTGCCGATATCCATGCCGATGTATCTCATGGTTCATCCTCCTCTGTCGGGTATATCGAGAGCATGGAGCGATTGAAAGAAAAGATAGAGGCGCTTCGGCAGCAAGGGAACATCCCGGCGCTGGGGGCGGCAATACTGAACAGCCAGAAGGTGATGGCAATCGCTGTGGCGGGGAACCGCCGCGCCGACTGCGACACACCCGCCGCAACGGATGATCTGTTCCATATTGGCTCCTGCACCAAAGCGATGACGGCTACCCTTATGGCGCGTTTGGTGGACGCTGGCAAACTGCGCTGGAACCAGACCATCGGCGAGACCTTCTCTGACCTGCGAACAACTATGCACGAAGCGTATTATTCAGTGACCCTTGAGCAACTGCTCTATCATCGGGGTGGGTTGCCCGAAGATCGAGAGCCAGATATGGGGTTGCAAGCCCGGCTGTGGGCACTTAAAGGAGATCGACGCGTGGCACGCCGCCGGGCAATCGCCCTCGTATTAGAGCGTCCTCCTGCCACGCCACCCGGCAGCAAGATGCTCTATTCGAACTTTGGCTATATGGTTGCGGGCGCGATGGCGGAACAGGCGACAGGGAAGAGCTGGGAGGAACTAATGCGTCTCTGGCTCTTTGAGCCGCTTCGGATGCAGCGGGTGGGTTTTGGGGCACCCGGTAGCACAGGTGAAAGGCCGGATCAGCCCCGCGGGCACCTTGGCTCATCCTGTACGCCTGTCGAACCTGGCACCCTTTTCGCAGACAACCCGCCCGTGCTTGGTCCGGCGGGCACGGTTCATTGCTCTCTGCGCGATTGGGCACGGTTCGTGCGGCTACACCTGCAGCTCGCGCGAGGCAAAGCGTCGGTGTTGCTGAAAGCTGAAACCGCTGCCAAACTGCACGCCGACCCCTACAAGCAGGGCTACGCGATGGGCTGGGGGGTGGCACAGCCAGAATGGGCAAAAGGCACATTGCTGATCCATGCGGGCAGCAACTCAATGTGGTATGCAATCGCGGCAGTGGCACCCGGCTTGGATCGCGCCTGGCTGATCGTTGCCAATTGTGGCAGTGAGCAAGCACGTAACGCGTGTGAACAGCTGTTGCGACGTCTTACCCGTTAGCTGTTTCGTTCCCTCTGCCAAAAACTGGTATTTTTACTGTTGCGCTGCGGATAGAAACCGGGATATACTAATCTTTGGAGCGGTGAGCCAAGGAGGAAACAGCTCGGCAGGAACTTCGCCCTCCGGTGAATGGCGGTCTCGCCCGAAGGAAAGGAGCGGTAAATGACCATTTTCCTCCAAGCTCCTGTCCGATTTTGGGCAGTTTTTGAGTCGAATAAGATGGGAGCGCCTAAGTGGCTTGCTCCGAAGGAGGTCAAAAGCAATGCGAAGATCAGTGTATCGGTTGATGAGCATCACGCTTGGAATGGGGCTGGCGATCCTTATTGCCAGCGCTCAGGTGCGTATCTACGACACCATCTGGGCAGCTGATGGTCCCCCCACGACCAATCTACCAGGACTGGTTTTCACTGGTGCTACTCCTCGCTACAATATGGGCGACGGGATTGGCGTGAGCCTGTCCGGGAACGCGGAACTAACCCGTCTGGACTTTGTGCTGGTCATAGCCGCGGCAGTTACCAACGCCACGGTTACTTTCACCGTCGATGTGTTCAATAACTGGACGACCGCAGGTGCAGCGACCGATCCTGCCTTCAGTAACCTCGCCGGCTCGTTCACAGGCACACTGTCTGGCATCACCACCACAGGAGCCGCTGCCTTTATCGTCACCACGACCCCACCTGGGGGCATCGTGCTGGATACCAGCCCCAATAAAGGCGTGGTCATCAAGCTACTGTTGAACGGTATGGCGAGCAACACCGCGACGGTTGGTATCGTGAATCGCCTACCCAATCCGGGCACAGAGGGGCTTCTGGCGGATGCCTTCTATCGTGATGTGAACGCGAACGGCATCATCGAGATTGGCGAGGCGCGTACTTTTAGTGAGCCATACACTCCACGCACTCAGGATAACCTCGCTATCACTTTGTGGGTGCCAGAGCCGGCGTCGATGCTCGCGTTAGGTGCCGGACTGGCGGGGCTAATTGCGTTGCGCCGCCGCAGGAAGTAAACGCTTGCCTTCACCCCCCTCTTCTGCCGTATGGGCAGGGGGCACCCTTGTGGTGTGCCTACTCTGGGCACACCACAACTATTTTTTGCCTCCGAAGGACCACTTCACAACCGACGCAGGAGAACCGTGTCAAGGGGTGAATTTTATAAAGCATGTTCACAGGGCTGGTCGAGGCGGTGGGGCGGGTAATCGCGTTGGAACCGCTGCCAGCGGGTGGCGCTCAGTTAACCCTTGAAGCGTTCCCGATGGCGGTTGGTGAGAGCCTCGCCGTGAATGGGGCTTGCCTCACCGTGCGCCATGCAGAAGGCAGCTGCCTGCACTTCGACTTGGTGGCGGAAACCTTGCAGCGCACCAACCTTGGCGAGCTAAAACCGGGTGACCCGGTCAATCTGGAACGTCCGTTGACTCCCCAAAGCCGAATCGGGGGGCACTTCGTGCAAGGGCATGTCGACACGACCGCCCGCCTCATCGAGATCCAGCGCCATGGCAACGGTCACGAGCTGCGCCTGCAGCTGCAGGAGCCGTTCTTCATGCGCTACATTGCTCCCAAAGGCTCCATCGCGGTGGACGGCATCAGCCTTACCGTTGTGCAAGTGGGCGAGGGCTGGTTCACCGTCTGGATTGTGCCCCACACATGGCAGAAGACGAATCTCTCCTCACGCCAGGTGGGTGACCAGCTCAATATCGAGACCGACATCCTGGCGCGGTATGTGGAGCGATTGCTCCAGGCGCAGGGTAGGCTGTAAGAGGGAGCAGGTATTCTCATGCCATGCGACTGCGCCGGACAGGGTTCATCGGCTGGGTACTGCTGTGGGCAGGTACAATGGCACAACTGCCCGACCTGAAGTTCCCTGCACAGTTCGTGATGGAGCGCACGGCGTATGCTCCCGGCGACACCGTCAAGGGGCTTCTGATACTGAAAATCCCCGCGCCCTACCATGTGAATGCGAACCCCGCTTCCGAAGACTATCTGATCCCGACCGAGCTGCGGTTCGAAAAGAGCAGTGCTTTCAGTGAGCCAAAGGTGGAGTATCCCGCGGCTATCGAGAAAGCCTTTGAATTTTCGGGCGGCAAGCCGCTTAAGATTTACGAGGGGCAAGTGTTGATTAAATTCCAGCTGAAACTTGCCCCTACTGTGAAGCTGGGCAAGTTGAGCCTGCCTGCTCTGCTGTATTATCAGGCGTGCGATGACAAGGCGTGCTACCCGCCTCAGCGACTGAAACTCACGCTGACCCTCTCCATCACCCAGCGGGGTGGCGCGTCCAACCCGGAGTATGAGCGCCTGTTGAAGGAGTCATCCAGCGATACAGGGGGCAAGTTGCAAGAGTATCCCGTGGCGGCCGGTGGCTTTGCAGGCTTCGTGGAGAAGCAGTTCCGTCAGGGGCGATGGCTGCTGTTCGTGGGTGCTCTTTATCTGGCTGGTCTGGCGTTGAACCTGACGCCTTGCGTATTGCCGCTGATCCCGATTACGCTGGGCTATTTCAGTATGCAGGCGCGAGGACAGCGGGGTCGGCGTGTGGGGCTGAGCGCGCTCTACGCGCTGAGCATGGCAGCGGTCTATGCTCTGCTGGGCACGGTAGCGTCGCTGGCGGGCAAGGCGTTCGGCTTTCAGTTCCAGAACCCAATCGTGGTGGGCGTATTGATTGGGTTGCTGGTGCTGTTCGCGCTCGCGCTGTTTGGGGTGTATAAGTTTCAGGTGCCGCCCGCCCTGATGCGCTATGTTGGGGCACGTCAGGGCTGGCTTGGGGCGCTGATGATGGGTTGTCTCGCGGGTGTTGCGGCGGCGCCCTGTATAGGTCCCGTGATTGCCGCGCTTATCCCCATCGTTGCTGCACTGGCGAATCCGACCATCGGCTTCCTGCTGTTTCTTGCGCTGGGACTGGGATTGGGCACGCCCTATTTCATTCTGGGTCTGTTCTACGAGCGGCTCCAGAACCGCCTGCCGCGCTCGGGTGAGTGGACAATCTTGGTGGAGCGTCTGTTCGGCGTGTTGCTGTTGGCAGCGGCGCTCTATTTCGCTCGCAGCCTCATGTCGCCCAAGCTTTACGCGATTGCATGGCTACTGTTCTTTGCGCTGACCGCGGTCTATTTCTTTGCCTTTGAGCGGCGTGAGATTACCCAGCCGCGCGTGGTACGCTTCAAGCAGGCGCTGGGGGTGGTCTTTCTGCTGCTTGCGCTCAATAATGGCTACTCGCTGCTGCGTCCCAAAGTACATATCCGCTGGGAACCCTACACCGAGGCGCGGCTGGAGCAGGCGATTCGGGAGCGCAAGCCGGTGATGATCGACTTCACGGCGTCTTGGTGTCAGGCGTGCACAGAGCTGGAGGAGTACACTTATACGCACCCGCGTGTGGTGCGTGAATCGGAGCGGTTTGTGCGTTTGGTGATGGACGCCACCCGTGAGGAGGACCCAAATGTGCAGCGAATCCTCAAAAAACATGGGGTGGTTGGCTTGCCGACCGTGATTTTTATCGGTTCGGACGGTCAGGAGCGACGCGACCTGCGCCTGACCGGCTTCGAACCTGCTGATGCCTTTTTGAGGCGCATGCAGCAGGTGCGCTGATCCCCTCTCTCCGAACAGTCAGGCGGGTGGGCAGGTATACTTTTGTCGATGACCACGCTCGCCTTTGAGACCGTACCGGGCACGAACGCCCTGCTGCTCAATGGCAAGGCAGTCGCCCAGCAGATTCGCGAATCGCTGCGCGAGCAAGTGGCGGAGTTGCGTCAGCGGGGGATTCAGCCCTGCCTTGCTGTCATGCTGGTGGGTGACGATCCTGCCTCGCATACCTATGTACGCACCAAGGCGCGCGCCTGCGAATCGGTAGGTATCCGTTCGATCGTGCATCACTACCCGGCGTCGGCATCGCAGGCGGAGCTGGAAGCCCAGATCGACGTATGGAACAGTGACTCGACCGTGCATGGGGTGCTGATTCAACATCCGGTGCCGCCCCCGCTGAACGAATCGGCGCTGTTGCGCCGCCTTTCCCCCAGCAAAGATGTAGATGGCATCACGCCTGCCTCCCTAAGTGCCTTGCTCACAGGCGAGGAGGCGTTCGGGGCATGCACTCCCCTGGGCATTATCACCTTGTTGGACGCCTATCGTATCCCGATCGAAGGCAAACATGCCGTGGTTGTTGGGCGCAGCATCATTCTGGGCAAGCCGACTGCGCTGATGCTGCTTAACCGAAACGCGACTGTGACCATCTGTCACTCACGCACGCGCGACCTGAGTTTTCACACGCGCCAGGCGGACATCCTGGTGGCGGCGGTGGGCCGGCCTGAGTTCATTACAGGCGAGATGATTAAGCCCGGTGCGGTGGTGATTGACGCAGGCTACAATCGGGTAGAGGGACGCACAGGCGATGTGGGCGATGTTCATTTCGAGTCGGCAGCGCGGGTGGCGTCCGCCATTACCCCTGTGCCTGGCGGTGTGGGACCGATGACCGTTGCTATGCTACTTCAGAACACCCTCCGCGCCGCCAGCAAATGTTCTCATCCCTGATCCCTATCGCGCCCCTGTCAGCCGATCCAGGTGCCGCAGCAGAGGATGCCGCTCGATCCATTCGGTCAGCGAGTATCGCTCTGCCCAGAGATGGAACAGCAGCAACCCCAGCGTCAGCAATACCTGTCCCCAGAGTGGCAGCAGGCGTGTTAGTGCTGTGCCCAGCGCACCTCCAAGCAAGTTGCTGCCTGTATCGCCCAACATGCCGCGTCCTGCCCGATCCGGAGGCAGCACCAGCAGCAACCCCAGCAGCACCCCTGACAGCATCAGCGTGTCGCCTCGGTCGCCCCGTAGAAAAAGCGCGACCAAGCTTGCCAACGCGAGCAGCACGAAGAGGGTTCCCGCCCGTCCCGGACGCACATCCAGCAGGTTAAAAAGGTTCGCCCAGAGCGCAATCATCAGACCACTCAAAAGCGCGTGTGGATCAGTGAGGGGGACATCGTGCAAAAGGGCAGCAATGGCGACGCCCAGTATGATTCCGCCGATGAACTTGAGCAGTCCTGTGGTGGGCTGCCCAGCAAGCAGCGATCGCAGATGCCCGCGCAAACCTTTGGGCGCGCGCTGACCCCACTGGTCGTCCACAAAGCCCAGAATGCCATAGCCTATGGTGAGCAGCCAATAAAGCGGCTCCCGCGCCAGAACGAGCCACATCCCCAACCCCGTGAGCAAGGGCACCAGCCCCAACCGGTCGGGCACTATCTCGCCCCGAAAGTTTGCCCGCTGCCAGCCCAGCCGCGCGCAGAACTTGCCCATCTTCCCCACCGCCTATTGTACCTCTCCCGATGAGCCAGCAGGAATCCCGCCTTTGCAGGCGAATCCCGAACAGGGTGATGAGGATGCAAAAAGACAACCGGCTCACACGGCGCGAATTTCTGAAGGCGTCTGCAAGCGTGACAATCGGCGCGATTGCCACGGGGTTGCCCACACACGCTTTTGTCCATGCTCAGGGTTCCGACAAATTGCGCGTGGGACTGATCGGCTGCGGTGGGCGAGGTACTGGGGCAGCGCGCGATGCTGTGTTCGCCGATAAAGGCGTCGAGATCTACGCGCTGGGCGACCTTTTCCGCGACAAGCTGGATGCGTGTCGCCAGAATCTGCAATCGCTGGGCGAAGCGTTCAATGTAAGCGACGATCGCTGCTTCACTGGCTTCGATAACTATAAGGGCGTGCTTGATAGTGGCGTGCATATTGTCATTCTGGCAACGCCCCCCGCCTTCCGCCCCGTGCATTTCCAGGCGGCTGTTGAGGCGGGCAGGCATGTGTTTATGGAGAAGCCCGTTGCAGTCTGTCCTGCAGGGGTGCGCGCGATTCTCGAGGCGGGCGAAAAAGCCAAACAGAAGGGGCTGGCCGTTGTGGCGGGCACCCAGCGACGACACGACTTCGGCTATCGTGAGACGATTAAACGCATTCAGGAGGGTGCCATCGGGCGCATCGTCGCTGGCTACTGCTACTGGAACCAGGGCGGGCTGTGGGCGGTGCCTAAACAAGAAGGCTGGAGCGACACCGAATGGCAAATCCGCAACTGGCTCTACTTCACATGGCTCTCTGGCGACCATATCGTGGAGCAGCATATCCATAACATCGATGTGATCAACTGGGTATTAGGAGCACATCCCGTCAAGGCGCTGGCGATAGGTGGACGGCAGGTACGCACTGAACCCCTCTATGGGCACATCTACGACCACTTCGCCGTCGAGTTCGAATACCCTGGTGGCATCAAAGTACTGAGCATGTGCCGCCAGATCGATAACTGCGCAAACTTCGTGGGCGAGCGCGTGGTCGGCACAGGTGGGGTTGCCGACCCATCGGGCTGGATTCAAGGCGTCACTGAGTGGCGCTATGAGGGCCCACGCACTAATCCCTATATGCAGGAGCATGTGCATCTAATGCAGAGCATTCGGCGTGGTGAAGCCCTGAACGAGGCGCGACAGGTGGCAGAAAGCACGCTGAGCGCGATTATGGGGCGCATGTCCGCCTATACGGGCAAAGAGGTCCCCTGGGAGCAGGCGATGAACTCCCAGCTGAACCTGCTGGAGCGTGTGCAGAAGTTGCACGAGTTCGGCCCGATGGTGGTGGACCCCGTCGCAATGCCCGGAAAGACACCGCTGGTGTAAACGAGTAAGGTAAGATTCCGCCGCACTCCCTTTGGAGGCGGAGCTGGTTCTATGCGCCCCTGTGCTCGGTGAAGTACGGGCACGGCATGCCGTGCCCCAACTATGGAGCGTTGAGTTCGGCACGCCCTGAGCAAAAATTAACGGTATGGTACACTCTCTGCTGGTATGTCAGTGCTGGAGAGCCATATCAACCCGAACGATGCGGAGTTTCGCGCGAATCGGGCATATTATGAGGAGCTACTGAAGCAGTATCGGGATGCGCTGGAGTGGGCACGCGCAGGTGGTGGTTCCGATGCACTCGCCAAGCATCGCGCGCGCAACAAGCTCACCGCCCGCGAACGCATCGACGCCCTGATTGACCCCAACACGCCTTTTTTAGAGCTTGCCCCTTTAGCCGCCTACAATATGTATAACAACGAGGCGCCCTGCGCAGGCATCGTGTGTGGTGTCGGCGTTATCCACGGCAAGGAGTGCATGATTATTGCGAATGACGCCACTGTGAAAGGTGGCACCTACTTTCCCATCACGGTCAAGAAGCACCTGCGTGCACAGGAGATTGCCCTGGAGAATCGCCTGCCGTGTATCTATCTTGTCGATTCAGGAGGGGCGTTCCTGCCGCTGCAGGCAGAGGTATTTCCAGACCGCGACCATTTCGGGCGCATCTTTTACAATCAGGCGCGGATGTCTGCACTGGGCATCCCGCAAATCGCGATCGTGATGGGTTCCTGCACAGCGGGCGGTGCGTATGTGCCTGCAATGAGCGACCAGACCATCATCGTGAAGGAGCAGGGCACGATCTTTTTAGGGGGTCCCCCACTGGTCAAAGCCGCCACGGGCGAAGTGGTCAGCGCAGAGGAGCTGGGTGGAGCCGATGTGCACACACGCATCTCAGGCGTGGCGGACTACTTCGCGGATGATGACCTGCACGCCCTCCAAATCGCCCGCGATATCGTCAAAAATCTGAACCTGCGAAAAAGTGTCCCTGCTGACCTGCAACCGCCTGAAGACCCCCTGTATGACCCCAGTGAGATTTACGGCATCATTCCGCGCGATCTGCGTCAGCCGTTCGAAGTGCGTGAGGTGATTGCTCGCATCGTGGACGGCAGTCGCTTTCTGGAGTTCAAAGCCCGCTATGGGCAGACCTTGGTGTGCGGCTTCGCGCATATCTACGGCTTTCCAGTCGGCATGATTGCCAATAATGGCATTTTGTTTTCGGAGAGCGCACTCAAGGGGGCGCACTTTATCGAGCTCTGCTGCCAGCGGCGTATCCCGATTGTGTTCCTGCAGAACATTACGGGCTTCATGGTGGGCAAGAAGTACGAGAATGAGGGTATTGCCAAGCATGGCGCGAAGATGGTCATGGCGGTGGCGAACGCCGAGGTGCCCAAGTTCACCGTGATTATTGGTAGCTCCTATGGCGCGGGCAACTATGCTATGTGCGGGCGCGCTTATCAACCCCGCTGGCTCTGGATGTATCCCAACGCCCGCATTGCCGTGATGGGCGGCGAGCAAGCCGCCAATGTGCTGCTCACCGTAAAGTTAGACCAGCTTGCTGCCAAAGGGCAAACGATGAGCGAGGCGGAGCAACAGGCGTTCAAGCAGCCGATTTTGGATAAATACGCCGAGGAGAGTAGCGCGTTCTATAGTACTGCCCGCCTGTGGGACGATGGGATTATTGACCCTGCCGATACCCGCACCGTGTTGGCACTGGCACTCAGCGCCGCCTATAATGCCCCCATCCCCGACACAAAGTTCGGCGTGTTCAGGATGTAGGAACCTCGCGCGAGGCGTTGGGGCGGCTATCGCCTGCGGATCGCTAATTTGGCGGTGTGATGGGGAGGGCTGTTCGGTCAAGGCGTTGGCGCGGGCGTGGGGTGTTCGGGAGGATGCCTGCGTCAGCGGTTGCATCGCGTCCGCCAGCGATTGCGGCGACTGCTGGGGTTGGAATGAAGGGGTAGAAACCGTTCTCCCCCGCAAAAATACCTGATTTTCGCGATTTTCCCCCGAAATTGTCCTACCCTCCTGTCACGTTTTGCCCCTTCAGGGGGATTCTATTAACGGTGATTTAGGGAGATGGGGAGAGATGTTCTTTCCGCACTCCCCAGACCATCAGAGGAGGAATGGAGCGATGAGACTGATGCGAGGAGCTGAGATATTATCGGGACTGCTTGGTTTGAGCATTGTGCTTGGCGTAGGAACATGCGCACAAGCGCAGTCGCTGACCCTGCTGGGTAAACTGCCGGGTCATTCGGTCAGCGAAGCGTATGATGTCTCCGACGACGGTCGCGTGGTAGTAGGCTGGTCAGGAACTGGCACCACTGCTCTTGCTTTCCGCTGGACATCCAGTGGTGGCATGCAAAATCTGGGTACGCTGACAGGCTTTGGCTGGAGCAAGGCTTATGGTGTCTCTGCTGACGGACGCGTGATAGTTGGCGTTTCAACCAACGCCAATGGGCAGCGTCGCGCCTGTCTCTGGCTACCGTCTTTCAACAATCCGGCAATATATTTTGCGTATGATCTGGGCACGCTGGGTGGTGCGGAAAGTGAGGCTTGGGCAGTCTCTGCTGACGGCAGCGTGATAGTTGGCGTTTCAACCAACACCAGCGGGCGGCGTCGCGCCTGTCTCTGGAAATACAGCATTCGAGGGTTCAATGATGAGACGGGTCAGCCTGCGGTTCGGGTTGACTTGAGATTAGACCTCGGCACGCTGGCAGGCTATACCGATGCGAGCGAGGCGAGAGGGGTCTCTGCCGACGGCGGTGTGGTGGTTGGCTTTTCCTCGTTAAGCACCCGTTCTCGTGCCTGCCGCTGGATAATCCGTAATAATGCGGTTCAGCGGGTAGATGATTTGGGCACGTTGGGCGGTGATAGTAGCGTGGCGTACGACATCTCCGACGATGGTGGGACAGTGGTTGGTGGAGCTGCAGATTCAAGTGGTTGGTTGCATGCCTTTATCCATCAAGGCAGCATGAGGGTTTTGGGCTCGTCAAGCACCGTGGCATACGCTGTTGCTGAATACGGCGAAGTGATTGTCGGCACTGCTGTCCCAGGAAGGCAAAGTCGTGCTCTGCGCTGGACAAGCGGTGGTCAAGAAGATCTGAACGCCACCTACGCGAGTCTGCTTCCCCAAGGCTCACTTCTTAGAGATGCCCATGGAATCTCGCGGAATGGGCGCTACATTGTGGGATCCATCGGTCCCGATTCCGCAACAGGCGGGATTGACCAAGCGTTTCTGTTGGATACAGCCCGCTGTTCCACACATCGGGGCGACATCAATCGCGACGGATGCGTGGACGACAATGACCTGCTGATTGTGTTGTTTAACTTTGGTCGTTCAGGCACGGGTCTTGGTCGCGAGGATGTGAACTGTGATGGGAATGTGGACGACGCCGACCTGTTGATAGTGTTATTCAACTTCGGTCAGTGTTAGTCCCTTTTCATAGTCCCCTCCTTCCTGCAACGGAGGGAGGGGACTGCAACCAAACAAACTGGGATAAGGAGGTAGACCATGCGAAGCAAGCATATTGGGCTGGTTGCTGGGCTTATTTTCAGCGGTAGCATCGGTTCGTTGTACACGCAATCGATCACTTGGACAGGGCGCCCAAATAATACGCAGTATAGCTTCGTGATTACTTTTTTTGCCAACCTTGGCAATGTTGACGAGAACGGTTCCCGCCTTGTACAAGCAAGTGATTATCCGCTTGCATTCATGTGGGAGCGTTCTTCAGGTTGGCAACAAATTGGTGGATTTTTGTATAACTGCGCTGATATTTCTGAGAATGGAAATGTGATCGTTGGAATAGCTCCTACAGGGAACGGAACCTATTCGATGCCTGCCCGCTACAATCGTGTATCCGCTACTTGGCAACCACTGGGGCTTCCGAGTGGCTTCCGCTCTGGAGGCGCGCTTTGTATCTCGCGAGACGGCAATACAATCGCTGGATCGCTTAGTGTGGATTCTCCAGGTGCAGCGGTAGAGCGTCCCTTCATGTATCGTAATGGTGCCTACACCCTTCTACCTATTCCCGGAGATAGTCCAAACCTTGTTTACGCTACGGGCATTTCTCCCGAAGGCGAAGTGATCGTGGGAACCGCTGCTTACGTGGACACTGTCCCTGTTCACGCCTTGCGTTGGGACTCTCAGGGAATGACCATTCTTCCTAAGCCGAACGCCAACTGGGGTGCATGGGCTGTTGATGCTTCTGAAGCGGGAGAAGTCATCGTTGGGGGAGGTCAAGAGAATGGCGTGTATAAGCCCCTCATCTGGCGAAACAGTAGCGTAGCAATCTTGCCGACGGGCAGCTTTGTTCATGGAGTTGCGCATCGGACGACCCAAAAGGGGCAGGTCATTACAGGTACAGCATTTGGTGCAACATGGGATGCCGCCTGGGCGGTTCGTTGGGGACCGTGCGGATTTGAGAACCTCAACACAGTCTACGCCCACCTACTCGGTGCCAACGAAATTCTGCTAACGGCGCACGCGCTCTCTCGTTCCGGGCGATATATCGCAGGGCTGGGTAGCCGAGACGGCGGCAACACCATCGAAATGTATGTCTTAGACACGAACCGATGCTGGGATCCTGCTGGGAATGTGAACGCAAACTGCTGTGTTGACGATGCAGATCTGCTTCAGGTGTTGTTTGACTTTGGCAACACTGGCACTGGTCGCCCGACCGACTTGAACTGCGATGGGATTGTAGATGACGCCGATCTGTTGATAGTGTTGTTCAACTTTGGGCAAGGGTGCCCAGGGTGATCTTGTCTTTGACAGGGCAGGGCGTGAGAAGGGGTTGGAACCTCTTCCGCCCTGCTGGTGTTTCTGAAACCCCACTTTGTGCGGGCGTTTCCTGGCGCAGCAGGGCGCTGGTTGCGTGCAGAGGGTAGAATCCTTACAGAGGTGCCGTGGGTGTTTGCGGTGCCGGCGGGGGCGAATAAGGTGACGGTTTATTGGGATGGCGTGCCAGGTGCAACGGGCTATCGGGTGCGTTGGGGTTCTGCAAGCGGGAACTATCTGAACAGTCCAGGTGTTTTGTCTGCAGCGGCTCGGCGGTACACGGTGTCGGGGCTGGTGTCGGAACAGGAGTATTACTTTGTGGTCGAAGCGGAATATAACGGGCTTTGGGGACCGACATCGGAAGAGGACAGCGCGGTTCCGCATGGGGGAGCAATCCCGTGGGATACTCAGGATCCCAACCAGATTATTCCTACGGCTTGATCTTGCAAATCGAGTTTATACCTGACCTCAAGAAAAAGCAAGTTGCTACGAAGATTCGGGCGTGGGAGGGTAGCAAAGATGGGCGTGGAGAACCTTTCTTTGCAAAGCCTCTTGTGGTGACTGTCAAAGAGGTAAAAGATTTACCCAACCGATTAGAACTCCGACAGACAGTGAGCATTGCTCAGAAAAACCTTCCGCGCAATTACTATTGCAGGCGCACCACTAACCGTTTCGGTTTGTGGCGTAATTTCTTTAGTCAGCATGTTCCTGTAGGAGTTGGTCACATGCCCGTAGTACAAGGCAGCGATCTGGACTCTGTCCAGCTACTGCTCCCAGACGGACGATGGGCGCAATGGACCTCCCAGTTGCCCAGCCAAGTCCTGCTGTGTCCACCTGGTATCGGATCTGCGAACTATGACCACTATGATCGATGGTATCGCGGGCACATATGGATCACGACCGAACCTTGCCCGCCATAGGAGGTGAATCGGCATGAAAGGTCATCCGCCTATTCTCGCGATAATATCTTGCGAAACAGGCAAGCTCCCCCTATCGCGGGGAATACTTTCTTGCGCGCTACCACCAGCAACAATGGACCGCTAAAAAGCTGTATACTCTTGGCATTTCCTATTTCAACGCAGATCTCTCACCTGACAAACAGTGGAGCTACTTGGCATCTGTCAATGATGGTACCTTTTTGGGCAAAATAGGACAGTCGAAACTTCAATGACGGCAAAGAACCAATATCAACTTCAAAAGAACGCTTTTTGGGCAAAATAGGACAGTCGAAACTCAAAAACTCAGTAATGAGCCACTGGACTGCCGCTTCTCTCCTGATAGCCGCTACCTTCTGGGCTCGGATCATTTCAGCGGAGGTATGGTCATCTTTGATCTCAGTCGCGATGCACGGATGATTCAGATTGAAAAGCCTTCTCGTGAATCGACATCCCACGCGTCGAGCTGGGAGTTTGGCTGGTATCCCGATGGGCGCGCTTTTTGGTACCGTGTTGGGCGTGAGTTCAAGGAGGGTGATGAGGGCTATTTTCGCGTATTCATCGGGAGCTGGCAGAAAGAGCGGCTTTCGGCACGTGAAGCCAAGCGAATTTCGGTGGATTGGGATCTGTTGGGCCCGCGCTTTTGGTATCCTGGCATTCCAGACCATAGGCTGCATCGTCCTAAATGGTTCCAAAAGGGTATTATGTTCACTTGGTAAGATACCAGTACTCTTGGAACCATCAGTTTCGGTTGCGGGTAGTATGCTACGAAACAGAGTTGCCATACAAAGAAATGCCCCCTGGGCAACCACAGTTTGGTCGGTTTAAGTACGAGGTATCGCTTGAGAATCGCGGGGGACATTCGCAGATGCTGGCGAGCCTAGAAGATCGAGACACAGGGGGTATTTTCCCAGTGGCGGTGTCAAATGATGGAAAGTGGGCATTATGGGATGCTGAACCTCCCCTGAACGACCCAGTACGGCAAGAGGAAGGCGTGTTTATGAGAGGAGTATTGATGAATGTGGACACAGGTGACCAGCAATTTCTGCCCGATGAGGTGCCTGGGATAGGTAGGCATCCTGGCTACCTGGAGTTTGATGAGAAGGAAAGGAGGATGTAATTTCCTACCTTCCTGGGAGCAAGGTGCATATTTGCGATGCCATATCGCGGCACAGTCGGGGCGCGGCCACCGTGCCCTTGCACGTCTGTTTCGCCCAATAGGTGTGGAGGCGTTCCCATGCGCCTTGGTGTTGCTGCTGCCTAAATCGCCTTTAGCAGGTTACGGGACTTCCATCCTGTTGTGGCATTATCGACATCCTATGCGCAGGACATCCAAG
>ENA-ORXB01002484-ORXB01002484.1-sediment-metagenome-genome-assembly--contig:-NODE-2484-length-15626-cov-4.088366_pt1 | contig 15626 bp, 13 predicted proteins | sample MGYA00237863_ERZ511475 | MGnify/ENA primary metagenome ERZ511475 (study PRJEB26305, sample SAMN06343858) | sediment metagenome | isolation source: hot spring sediment | place: Canada: British Columbia... | reverse complement strand
ATATCTATCTTATCCGTCCTTGAAACGGTTTTTAGAAAGGTTTTTACACGGTCTGACGTTCTTTACTTATTAAACTTTACTTATTAAACTTTACTTATTAAGCTTCGCCTCGTTGGGCGCTACTGCCTCGTTAAGCACTACTGCCTTCGCCTCTTCTTTACCCTGACCCGAGCTGAAAGCGAAGCTACCCATAGGGGACGCATAAAAGGGACGAGCACAAGTACCTAAACTATATCCCTAACCTGATGGGTAGAGAGAGAAGCAAAAAGAGATGTAGAAGTTATCCGGCTTCTTAAAAACTTGACTTTTGGTTTTAAACCATTGCGGTGGTGCAGGACTTAATCGCCGCTATGACGTAAAGATTACCCTCATACTGCTCATTCAAAAATAAAAAGGTGGGGAAACCGTAACTCCCATTCTGTTTTATCCCGTCATCTATCTACCGACTAAGCCAGCGCCACTTGCTGACTAAATCAGTGCCGCATAGCGGCTGCCTCCACCCGGACCAGGGGACGTTCCTCCGATTTAACCGATTCTTATAAGAATCGGTTAAATCGGAGGAACGTCCCCTGCCCTATTTGAGTTGCACCCAGCCGGAAGTTTACCGCGTTTCACCCGCACTAAGTGCAACTGCACAAAGTGCGACTCGTCTCTGTGGCACTAGTCGTCAGCCCCTACCGGACTCTACCTGGTGCTTCTTGCAAGATCCGCCAAGAGCAGAATCCCAGCAGGAACTGCCCTTCCTTGCGGAAGGCGGCCTGCTACACTTGATAATCAAGTGTGGGTGTGGGATGTTTCCTCTAGCTGCTTTGGCTCAAATGCCAATCATTGGCATTACACCAAAAGCAACCAGCGACGGGTCGTTTCCCCACCTAAAATATCAAAACCGTCTATCATATTTTACCATAAATTCGCTTATGTGTACTTCTCTTTGCACACAGTTTACCCAGCTTAGCAAGCGCATAAATTATAAAACCAGGCGGCAGTCTAGGTAATATAATCAATGAATAGCTGGTTTTTTATTTTTGCTGCTCAAGCCACACTTTGATCAATCAATCCATAGCTTAGCCAGTTGACTTATCCCACTGTTGCTGGTTAAATCATTAGTTCGTATGGTAGGTTTTAACAGATTGTATTGGGTAAAAGCTACAGTTATGCTAGCCATACTTGTACTAGCTGCAATCGTGCTAGCAATAGTAATTGCCTTGCCGTTTTCAACAGCAATTGCTATGCAGCAGTTTGTTATAGGTGAAGAGCAGCTACAAACTCCATCCGGAATTAAAATAAACGATGAGCCGCAGCCCATTAACGACAAATACGTCAACGATGTCGCGCACGAGATGAGTCAAAACGCAGAAAAAATCAGGCGATTACAAGCAGAGCTTACAAAACTTCAAGCAGAGCTTAATAAAACCATTGCCCAGCAAAAAGCTGCTGAAGAAAAGCTAAACCAGGCTCAGAAAAATATTAAATCAGCCCAAATACAGCTAATAGCAGCACAACAAAAATTAAATCACAAGAGTTTTATTTACAAAAAGCGAATTATAAGTAATTACAAGAAAGGCAAATTGAGATTTTTAATGGTTCTCCTAAGCCTGCAAAGCAGAGCTACATTCCTTGAGCGCATTAATCTCATTAATCTGATAATCGAAAACGATAAGAAGCTTACTCTTGATATCAAGAGTTTATTGAAGACAATCCCCCTGAAAATGGACGAGATTAAAATCAGCAAGAAAATTCTTCATAAGCAAAAGCTCCAATATATTGATGAAGAAAATCATGCACTTGCGGTTAAAAATAGAATTACTGTTAGAATAAAACTTGTCTCTAATGAACTAATCATGCGAAAGAAAATCTTAGCAAGATTTGAGCAAAAAAGAAAAGGGCTTGAACTTGAATATAATAAGCTTGATTCCATATCCATAGCGATCGCTAAGCAAATCCGGCAGCTTCAACAAGAAGCAATTAAGAGAAATAAAGAGCTTGAAGCAAAAGACCAAACTTTAACATCAACCCGTTACTTTTGGTCTGCATCAGATACCCTTACGCCTTCTAGGCAAATCTCGAGTCGGCATATCCCAGATAGCGTTACAACAAACAGTGGCTTCATCCGACCCGTTGATGGGCTTATCACTACAAGCTATGGGTGGTTTTACCACCCAATATTAGGATACACTCGTTTGCATTCAGGTATTGACTTTAAGGTACCACCAGGCACACCAGTTAGAGCAGCGCAGAGTGGAATAGTTATTATTGCCAGCAAGATGGGTGGATATGGTAACACTGTTGTCATTGACCATGGCAAGGGGATAGCTACTCTCTATGCGCAAAATTCTAACCTTCTGGTTCACGCTGGCCAATATGTGTCCCAAGGACAGGCCATCTCTGAATCAGGAGCAACCGGCCTGGTCACCAGCCCACATCTTCATTTCGAGGTAAGGGTAAACGGAAACCCTGTAAATCCAATGAACTGGCTGTAGGCAATCAGATAGCTTTGCCCGTCTCCGGTCTCCCGTCTGATCTTTTGCCGAACCTCACCTACAGTTCTCCGTACGTATTTCATCCCCCTGTTATTGAAACATCCTTAAGTCAAGTAAGTAAACGGCTGATTATTAAGTAAGTAAACGGCTGATTAGTTAGTAAAACAATTATGTGCTTATATTCACAATCCATATGCCGATAAATATTTAAAAAAATAGCAAGAGTGATTTAGAAAAATAGTAAGAGTGCTGGCTCCCTTAAGAAAGCTAGCATCAAATTATTTGGTATCTGTAAAGCTATAAGACGTATAGAAGGGAAAGGAGTAAAAATGTCTTTAAGTAGAGCAAGAGAAGTTTTTTATGAAAGACCGGTGGACATCATTGCAAAAAAATTTGCCGTCGCTCTTCTTGTAACCTTTCTGGTATTATCGTTAGCTATGATAATCGACGGCAAACAGGCCAATGCGTATCCTAGCAGAAGCCCGGATGGTATCAAATGTACGCCTTGTCATACAGACGGTCGCACCGGGAAAAAAGTAACTCAAACAAAAGCTACGACAACCACAAAGACAACCACAATGAAGGCTGTTAAATCTAAGCAGCCAGCGCCAGCTGAAACCAAGATAAGTATTGCTTTTGAAGTTCCAGGAAAGAAAACAATTAATCTAAACGCCTATGGAGTTAAAGATGAGGTGCTAGTTCCAGTAAGAATAATAGCTGAAGCTCTAAATGCTAGAGTAACCAATTGGGATAGCGCCAAAAAGGCTGTTGAGATAGCTCACTACTCTGGTACTCATTTTTCGCTACCAGCAGGTAAGATAGTAGGCAACACAGCTTATGTGTCTGCTAAAGACCTTGCAGATAAACTAGGGGCAGATTTTGATGGTAAGACTTTTTCAATGAAGGGCAAAGAGGCCTCGGTTATGGCCCAATGGGCAAAGGGAAATCCTCATGATATATCCAGCTGGGGTGTAATAACTACTGATAGCCCTGTAAACCGCGATACCTGTATAGCATGCCATGATGGCCAAGGCTTTGCTAATGAGAAAACCAAACGCGCTGATTTGCCCGAAGAGTCAAGAAACAAACCAAACAGCATCGATTGCTCAGCTTGCCACAGCGATAGAGGCAGACAGATTTCAACCAGTGGAAAGACTCCTGTTCTGGCAAATGGCTACCAAGTGCTGTCTGCCGGTAGAGGTGCTCTTTGCATAACCTGCCATAATGGCCGAAGAACTCCTGTAGCCAGCCCGAAGCCTGACTCAAACCCAGCTCCACACCGCGGTATGCAGGCTGACATATTATTTGGGTTCGGTGGCTACAGCTTTGGGCTTGACTTCCCAACCTCACCCCATGGTGCTAACCCGGATACATGCGTTGGCTGCCATATGGCATCACGCGGTACTGCTAAAAATCACACGTTTAAGATAGAAAATGCTACTGCAGCTTGCGGTTCATGTCATCCAGGTCTTAAGACTATTAACCGCCCGGCACTTGGTGATTACGACGGCGATAAGGTCATTGAAGGCATCCAAGACGAGGTAAGAGGACTCATTGCCTTACTTGAGAAAGCAATCGAGGAAGCAGTTCCAACAGGCCACATGCATGAAAGCCATGGTCAAGTATATTTTGTGGATAAAACCGATGAGACAAAGACGGTTAACGTTGCGCCTGAAATCTACTGGGCTGCTTGGAATTTAATTGCTGTAGAAAATGATGGCAGTTATGGAATTCATAACCCAGCCTATGTTGTAAGTTTGCTTCAGAAGACCTACAAGCAGGTAACCGGAAAGAATGTCCCAAACGCAACCTTGCGATAACTGAGGGAGTTAAAAGGGGAGGCTCTAAAGGCCTCCCTTTTAAATTGTGTGTTTAACCGCTGTCCTTATACTAAATTGATTTCAAACTGCGGCAATTACGAAACCTTCCATTTGCCTTCCGGATTTTTCCTCGCCATCTCAAGTAAAGTGGCTAAAATACTAAGCATTCTCTCTGCTAACAATGTCTGGCCGTCCTCGCCATTTGTTTTAATATTACCAATGGCCTTCTCAAGCATTGGTATTGTCTCTTGGCCAGTCTTACCATGCAAATCCTTGAATCTAACATATTTATCATAACTTGCGCCAACAATATTACCAATCAATATACCCGAGGTCCTTCCATCTGGCTCATCTATCATTATTCTCATTCTAGCCTCCGCACATATTTGCTAGTTTCTACCTTTTTATTATAACGCACAGCATAAAAATTCAGGTTCACAGCTTTATCGATTAGCTTGGTAATTGCTCTTTTACTAGGATACATTAAGTTCATCCATCCATTGAAAGAAAAGCCCCCATCTGCAGTTATTTAGTCAAAACTTTCTTTATTTTTCGCACATCGCTGGCCTTAATATTGCTCTTTTCAAGTATCAGAGATAGCGCATTTGCTGTATTTCCCTCTAACACTTTATCAACAATCCTACCAATCATGTAAGCAGCCATTTCTTCCTTGCTTACTCTTGGCGTATATATGAAGGCTGGGGTTCGTCTTTCTTGCTTCAAAATCCCCTTGTTTGCTAAGCGACTCATAACAGTCACGATTGTTGTATATGCTAATGCGTAGCCATCGTTATTGCTTTTGCTCTGGCTTGCACTGCCATATTGGCGGCGCCACTTGCAAATCATAGACTCTGTTATATTGTGATCTCTAGCAGCTTGGACCAGTAGTTTTCCTTTCGCCACTTCATCCAGAACTTTGAGCTTAAAGTCCAAAGCAAGTTAGCTTTATCATATTAAAAAATAGTAGTGACTTGCCATTGATTTTACTGCGATCGCTAAAGCAGTGATAGTAAGTTGCTCGAGGCAATTATGATTCAAACTCTAGTGCTTGATTTGAGCTTCAGTGCTTGATTTAAAACTTTAGTGATTGACTGTAAACAATGATATCGCATTTAACTCTTAAAACCCTTAAGCAATAGTTTTACAGACGCTGCTATCGCATTTTTCTAGGAAGACTGATATTATTCATTATTATGGCCGAGCATATACTAGCTTCTTTGGCTCAAATAATCACGGGACTTATTGAAGATATGGGTTATTTTGGGATAACAATCCTTATGGCGCTTGAGAGCGCTTGCATTCCGGTCCCCTCGGAACTAGTGATGCCATTTGCCGGTTATATGGTCTCTGCTGGAGCTTTTGGTTTCTGGCAAATCGTTCTTTGGGGAACCATCGGCCAAACCATCGGATCAATAATTACCTTTTGGATAGGTGCAACCGGAGGAAGGTCTTTACTAGAAAAATACGGTAAGTATTTACTAATCAGGACAGACCATATCCACTACGCCGACAGATGGTTTGAAAGATATGGGCACAAAGTTGTCTTTTTTGGAAGGCTTGTTCCAATAATTCGAACCTTTATTTCTCTACCTGCTGGAATGTCAAAGATGTCTTTTGCTAAATTTGTGCTCTACTCCGTAATAGGAATCATACCTTGGACTGCCATGCTAGCTTACCTGGGATTTTACCTGGGAGAGAACTGGTACATCCTAAAAACTTATTTTCACGGGGCTGACGTGATTATTGCCGTCGCCATTGTCGGATGTATCGCATACATCCTTTATAACAAAGCTAGGAAGTAAGCGTTCTGCTTCTGCTTCTACTTCTACTTCTACTTCTGCTTCTACTTCTACTTCTACTTCTGCTTCTACTTCTGCTCCTATTGCGGCCTCCCAAACCTTCCAATTTGAACATTGCTGGCAGCAACGCTTCCATCAGAGTTCTCGGTTCCTATAACCATAACTCTTTCACCTTTCTTCAGGTCATCCTTGCTGCCAGTTGCAGACTTGTGAATCTGTGTGTTCTTGGAGAGCATAATTATCTTTGTGCTTCCATCCTGGAGTTTAATAGTTATGCTCGTATCATCTTTCTCTATAATATCGCCAGCAAAAGGTCTTCCCTGTCCTTGACTGAAAAACCGCTCTCGCCCATTCTGACCGCCTGCACCTTGGCCAAACATAGCACGGAATTGTTCCCGCTGAGCTTCAAAGCTAGGCGTTTGCGATTTCTGATACGTCATGCCACCATAGAAACCTCCTCCCCCAAAAATTAAAGCTACAATAACCAGAGCTACGATATTTTTCACGTTACCAACCTCTCTTCCTGAAAGTTTTACTTTTGCAAAATTTTATTCAAAGCGCAATGCTTCTATTGGCGAAAGATTTGCTGCTTTCTGTGCCGGATATAAACCAAAGATAATCCCAATAGCCCCTGAGACACCAATAGAGAGTGCTATTGAAGATACTGCTATTGTAAACGGCAAACCCATAAGATTAGCAATAACATATGACAATAGGATGCCAAGGACCATACCTATAACGCCACCAACAAGCGTTAGTATTAGTACCTCAACCAAGAATTGGGCTATTATATCCTTCTTTCTTGCTCCTAAAGACTTACGCAGCCCGATTTCTCGCGTGCGCTCAACTACTGTAACCAGCATGATATTCATAATACCGATCCCGCCAACCAACAGCGAAATCATAGCTATACCAGAGAGAAGCATTGTAAATGTTCCTGTAACCTGGGACATTGTTCCAAGGATATCTTGCTGCGAGGTGATCGTAAAATCAGCTTGGTATGGATTTGAGATCTTGTGGCGAGCAAGCAAAAAATACCCAACTTCATCTCTCGCTTGGTCCATAACCTGCTCGCTTTTCGCAGCTATTGAGATCGACCCGACATAATCAACGCCAAAAACCTGCTTTTGCGCCACGTTGAGCGGAACAAAGACAATATCGTCCTGGTTCATAAAGCCTGTTCCGCCCTTGGCTACTGTAACCCCGATAACTCTAAATGACAAGCCATTTATTCTAACTGTTTGCCCTACCGGATTTGCACCTTCGCCAAACAGGTCAGCAACAACCTGCGGGCCAAGGACTGCAACTTTAGCCATACTATCTAAGTCTTGCTGTGCAATAAACCGCCCTGATGAAAGAGATATCTTGCGAACGTCAACATATGCCGGTGTAACACCCAGGATTTGAGTGTTTGTATTGTTTCTGCCAGCAATAACCTGTGCCCTCTGTTGAAGCTCGGGAGAAACATTCGCAACTGTCGTGATTTGCGAAGACTCCATAATTGCTTTTGCGTCTTCATATGTAAGGCTTGTTGCCCCTCCTGCAGCACTTCTCACACCCCCGCTCATTAAAGAGCCAGCTCTTACCGTTAAAAGATTCGAACCTAACGATTGGATTTGCGACGCAACTGCTTTTTGGCTTGACTGCCCAAGGGAAACAAGAGCTATCACAGCACCTATACCGATAACAATTCCCAGACTTGCAAGAGCAGTCCGCATTTTGTTAAGCAATAATGCTTCAATTGCTGTTGATATAGTTTCAGAAAGGTCCATAGCGCTAGCGATCTCTCCAATGCTTGCTTTTATTATTTATTGTTATTTGAAGTAGTCATCATCAATTTTGCCATCGCGGATATAGATAATACGTTTGGCGTATTTAGCAACATCGGGCTCGTGGGTAATCATAATGATTGTATGTCCCTCTTCATTTAACCGCCGAAAAATCCTCATTATTTCCTCACCTTGTACTGTCGCTAAATTTCCAGTCGGCTCATCTGCTAAAATAATTGCAGGATTCATAGCAAGAGACCGCGCAATAGCAACTCGTTGTTGCTGCCCTCCCGAAAGCTGATTTGATAAGTGCTCTAACCTATCTCCCAAGCCCACCATCTCAAGCAGTTCTTTTGCTCTTCTAATCCTCTCTTCCTTTGGTATTCCTGCATACACCATGGGAATCATCACGTTTTTTAGCGCTGTTGAGCGAGGAAGCAGATTATATGCCTGAAACACAAAGCCAATTTTTCTGTTCCGAATACGCGCCAATTCATCGTCAGAGAGTTTTCCCATATCCTTGCCTTCAAGAATGTAGGTTCCGCTTGTTGGCGTATCAAGACAACCTAAAATATGCATAAGTGTGGACTTCCCGCTACCGGAAGGGCCCATAATGGCTACAAATTCTCCTTTTTTAACCTCAAAGGAAACGTCAGAAAGCGCAACCGTCTCTACCGAATCTCTGCGATATACTTTAGATAGGTGGTCAACTTGTATCATGCCTCATTGTTCCTTGTCTTAAATTCTAATGACGGTCACTGGAACGCGTACCTCCGCCAACGCCCCCGCCAGGAAACATTCCCCCGCCAGGCCGCATGCCTCCGAATCCCCCTCCGCTAAACGGCGAGGATGAGCTTGCACTTTGCTGGCTGCTTGACGATAATGTCTCGATAACTACTTCGTCACCTTCAGATAGCCCCGAGACAACCTCTGCCTGGCTGTCGGAATATAAACCAAGTGTTACTGGGACTTGCTGTGGTTGTCCATTTTTAAGAACTGTTACCGTAGTTTGATTGCCTACTGAACGGCTGACGTTGGATGGAATGAGAAGCACGTTATCTTTTGTTTCCGTAATAATGCTGGCGTTGGCTGCCATATTTGGCTGAACCTCATCAGAATCCGAATCAAACTGGATCGTCACTAGGTAGGTTGTCACACCGGAGCTGACAGTGCCGGTTCTATCAATGCCAACAACTTTTCCTGTGTACGTTTTTCCTGGCAAGGCATCAAGGGTTATTGTTGCTTTCTGACCAGTTCTTACTTTTATGATATCAACTTCAGATACATTAAACTTGGCAATTGGCCTATTATCGCTAATAATTGTTGCAACCTTTTGCCCTCCCGAGCCGCTTTCGCTTCCGCCTGATAGGCTTGAGGAACCATTTCCGCCTTGTGCGGATGATCCACCGGATGATCCACCTCCTGATGATGAGGCCCCCGAGATCACCATACCCACCACTAGATTCAAGTCAGCAACTCTTCCGCTCACAGGGGCGATTACAGTTGGCAAAGTTGCTTGATATGCAAGCCAGGCAGCATCAACATCTGCTTTTGCTTTTTCTACAGCACTGTTATCGCTTTTTGCTCCTTGTTTTGCAATTGATATGCTAAGATTAGCCTTTTCTATTGAGGCATCTGCGCTATCGTATTTGCTTTGAGCCAAATCCAGAGCATTTTGGGCTGCTTGTAATGACAACTCTTTTTGCTTTCGATCAGCATCGCTTGCTGGCTTATTTTTTACGGCATCCCATGCATCCTGGGCAGCTATAAGCGCTGCTTTGGCTAATTCAAGCTCTCGCTGCAATGAAAGTTTTGTTTGCTGCGCAGTGGCCGTAGTATCTTTGTCGGCATTGTCGTACTTCATCTGAGCCAACTCGAGGGCATATTGCGCTGCTTGGAGAGACAGCTCTTTTTGCCTGCGTTCTGCCTCAGTGGTTGAGGTCGACTCTAGCGCCCTGTAATAAGCATCCTGTGCTGCTTCTCGTGCTGCTTTGGCTGATTCAAGCTCTTTTTTTAGCATGAGTTTTGTTTGTTCTACATCTAAAGAAATGCTTGCATCGGCATTGTCATACTTCATCTGGGCTAGGTCGTATGCGTGCTGTGCTGCTTGTAAGGCAAGTTCTTTTTGCTTGCGTTCTGCGTCAGTGATTGGTCTATCCTTAACAGCATCCCATGCATCTTGGGCGGCTACCAGTGCTGACTTAGCTAATGTAAGCTCTCGTTGCAGCGAAAGCTTTGATTGCTGTGCATTTAATAAATCAATCTCTGCTGACTTAATATCTCTCTTTGCAACAAGATTGCTCTGTTTTGCAGATTCAAGCGCGCTTTTTGCACTCAAGTATGAAGCCCATGCTTTAGCCTTAGCAACCTGTCCATTTTTATCAAGCTCTATTGTTAAAAGCTTATCGCCCGCTTTAACTATATCGCCTTCCTTAACATATATTTTTTTAACTACACCGGTTGCTTGCGTGGTAACGGGGATATTGTTTGAGGCAATTTGCCCTGAAGCACTTATTGATGAAATAATCATTCCTCTCTCAACTTTTGCCGTTCTATACTCGGTCTGGTCTCTGTTAGCTAAGGCACGATAAGTCAGCACGCCTACTACAATAACAATGACAACAACAGCTAGAAGCATACTTTTTCTCTTGGTTGATAACTTCATCGCTCTCTCCTATGAAATTTTCACTCAATCCTATGGAAGTTTATCCTCTAAACTAAGATAGATCAGTAAGCTGAGAAATAGCTTAAAAAAAACAATAAAACTCCACTAGTTATCAAACCAGCGGAGTTTTATTTCGATCTAGTTAAATTATTGAGGGCTGTTGCATGAGCGGTGGGTAAATATCGGACTAAATACCTCCAGTTGCGGTATTCGTGTTTGAATCAGGTGCAAATCCTCCTGGACAACCGCCCCTAAACCATCCCGGGCCTCCCATGAATCCTCCTCCTCGGCCATGCTTAAAACCACCTTTGCCACCCATAAATCCTCGGCCAAACAGGTAGAACTTCTTATCAAGCCCATTTTCCTTTGCCCACGCCTCTACATCCGCGCGCAGTTTCTCCATTGCTGCCCGTCTTTCTTCAAAGGAAAGCTCTTGACTCATTATGCCTTCAATCTTGGCTTTTATTTCATCCATCTTCTTAAGAATTGCATCTTTTTGGGCTTGAGTAATTTCCTTGTTTTTTACAGCCTGATCTAGTCTTTCCTCAATATGCGCTTTGCGCTCTGCTTCGCGTTCTTGACGGTATTCACCAAGGACTTTATCTACCTTGTTTCGATCTAAATTGAACTCTTTAACAAGCTTTTCAACAATCGGTGGAAATTTCTGCGTTCCTGTAGTTGCAGCATTTACGCTATATGCTCCAGCTAGAAGTAGCAAGCTAAGGGTGGCGACCACAATTATTACTGTTCTAACTCTCACCCTTTTCATCATCGCTACACCTCCTTCTATTAGAGTGGTTTGCTGTTACATATCATTGTCGCAAATAAACCTGAGAAATCGCTTAAAAATCTTAAAAACAGCAAAAGTTTTCATAAAAAATTTCTAGTACCGCCACTGGCTTTCTAGCACAGCCACTAGCACCGACTTACTGTCTTGGTTTTTCAGTTAGAGTAAGGTCAACTTTATGCTCCTTACCATTTCTAAAGTAAGTTATTTTAACGCTGTCACCGACTTCCCTTTGTCTAACCTCAGCAATTAGATCATCCATATCTTCAATAGATGTATTATCAACAGCGGTTATTATATCTTCCTTCCGCAAGCCAGCTTTCGTTGCTGGACTTCCAGGAACAACCTCAACAATAACTGCTCCTTTCTTGATGGGAGCACTGCTATCCGCTACTACAATATCGCGGGCATCGCGACCATATATGCCCATATATGGATGACTAGCCTTGCCCTTTTCTATAAGCTGGTCGGCAACGCTTCTTACTGTTTCTACTGGAATTGCAAAACCAACGCCCTCATATGCGCCACTACTTGATATAATCAGCGTATTTATGCCGATGACTTTGCCAGTTGCATCGCTTAAAACCCCGCCGCTGCTGCCAGGATTTATTGCTGCGTCGGTCTGAATAAGGTTGGTAAAGGTTATATTGCCTCCAGTCTCTTCGTCTGGAATGGTTACCGTGCGGTTAAGTGCGCTTATAATGCCAGATGTTACTGTATACTCAAAACCAAAAGGACTGCCAATGGCGATCGCGGGCTCGCCAACCTGTAAGCTCTTAGTAGACCCAAATTCAGCGGCATTTAGCCCTTTCTTATCAACCTTAAGAACAGCAAGGTCTGTTTCTGGATCTGCGGCAACTAGTCTGGCCTTTATCTCATCTGTTCCTATGGTAACAAAAACCTCCCTTGCTCCTGATATCACATGATTGTTGGTTATAATATAGCCGTCATCACGATAGATAACTCCAGAGCCAACTCCACCCACCAAGCCAGAGTGGATTGCATCCCGCGGACCTTGATTTACGCTAATGTTTACAACCGATGGCTTTAGTCTATTAGCAACAGCTGTAGCAGGACTTACTAAATCGCCTGCCTTGATAACCTGCTTCTGGCCATCAGCTGGATGGATTTGTCGATCACTAGGGGTGGCCTCCGGCACACTGCTGCGCACATTGGGAGTAATATATGCGGAGATAACCCCACCGATAATTGCACTGATGAGCGAAACGGCAACCAATATGCCAATAAACCTATAACCAAAACCTTGACTATGAGCGTTTTTCTCTTCCATATCATTTTTTCCTTTCGTATCAGGTGCTACTTAGGCACAATTCAAGCAGACAAAATTTTGCAATTTAGTGTTTAAGTGGAAGCGTTATAGTAAAAGTTGTCCCCTGTTCGGGAGAGCTCTTAACATCCACCTTGCCATTGTGCATCTCTATAATACTTTTGGCAATCGATAGGCCGAGCCCATAGCCCGGTACAGCTTTTGACCTGGAAGCATCTGCTCGATAAAATCTATTAAATATATAAGGAAGGTCACTTGCGCGTATGCCTGCGCCAAGATCCTTTACACTAATAATAGCTTTATTTTTAACAGACTTTGCTGTTATAAAAACCTCCCCATTTTCGTAGCTGTATTTAATTGCATTATCCATGAAAATAACAAAGAGCTTAACCAGGCTGTCTCTATCTGCTTCAAGAGCGATATTTTCAATATTGCTATGTATTTTGATATTCTTCTCAAGCGCAAGCAGCCTCACATTTTGCAACGCCTCCTCAACCACATCTGTTAGGTTAACTTCCATAAATTTGCCATTACTAGCTGTATTTTGAAGCCTACCCAGTGTCAAGAGATGGTCAGAAAGCAACTGCAATTTATCAATTTCTTCTAGATTGCTTTCTAACACTTGTTTCATAGACGCTGCGGTTGGATCTTTATCGCGAAGCGTGACTTCAATCTCAGTCCTCATTGCAGTTAGTGGCGTGCGAAGTTCATGCGAGGCATCTGCTACAAATCTTTTCTGCTCGTCAACCATAACCTCAATCGGCCTAAGCGCCCTTCCGGCTAAAAAGTAGCCAGCCACTCCAGAAATTATGAATATGCCTATATTAATCGTAACCAAATTCATGGCTAACCGTCTTTGTGCTTCCTCGAATAGTTCAGTATCGAAAGCTAGCGGGGGTGTTGGAAATCTTCTACCAAATGGAAAGCCTGGAGTAAATTCGAACTGGGATAAGTCGCTGTTCCCGTCTCGAAACCATCTTGGACCTGACATAGCCCGCAGCGCTTGTATGTGCATATCTCTTCTAATTTCATACCTCAAGCCCTGGTATGCCAACAAGCTAAAAACAATGCTGATGGTCATAATGCTTAGAAGATACCAGGCTGTTAACTTAAGACGAGCTGAACGAAACATATGTTATTTATCACTTCCAATTTTATAGCCAAACCCTCGTACGGTATGTATGAGTGGCGTTCTGTCTTTAAACGGCTTATCGATTTTGTTTCTTAAATAGCCGATGTAGACCTCAACAGTGTTCGGCAGTATGTCAGCATCATAATCCCATACGTGGTTTATAATCTGATCTTTGGTTAAAATTCTGTTTTTATGCCGAAGCATGTATTCAAGAAGTGCAAATTCTTTTTTTGAAAGCTCTATCGGCTTTCCTGCCCTTGTTACCTCGTATGTCAATGTATTTAGACTTAAGTCCTCAATTGCTAGAATAGAGCCAAGGCTTTCTTTTGGCCTTCGCATCAAAGCCCTTAGTCTTGCAAGTAGCTCCGCAAACGCAAAAGGCTTAACCAAATAATCATCCGCGCCAGCATTTAATCCATTCACTTTGTCATATAGCTGCCCTTTGGCAGTTAATATGAGAACGGGGGTATGTACTTTGGATGCTCGAAGCTGCTTGCAGATTTCAAGCCCATCCATCTCGGGCAGCATCAAGTCCAAAACTATAGCATCGTAATCTTCAGCCAAAGCTAGCGCAAATCCAGACTTTCCATCATAAGCAACATCTACTGCAAAGGCTTCCTGCTCCAAGCCTCTCTTTATAGAATTAGCTATCTTGTGTTCATCCTCAACAACCAAAACTCTCATGCGAAAATATTATAACACCATAAAACTGAGAATTTACTGAGAAGATGCTTTATGGTTGGAAGGATGGTTGCTTGGGTTAGAAGGATGGTTGCTTAGCAATCCCATGCTATGTAGAGGCAAGCGAATGCCTACGCCAGCCAATTATATTAGGGTTAATCGTATTTCTGCTGGTTACAGCCTTGCAATATTACACATGCCTGCTTAACAAGTTGACCTACGCCACCATTACTGATAGATTAAGGCTCTATATGATAGTCTTTCAAATGCCCTATCGGATAACAACCACAATAATTGTTATTTTGCTAGTCTTCACAATGCTCGGCTCTACAGCCCTTGCTTCTCCACTGGATGAAAAGCGGCAGGAGCTGAAAAACATTGATGCCCAAATTAAGGCAACAAAGGATAAGCAGAATAGCGCTGCAAAGCGGCAGGCTGAGATACTTCAGCAAATTCAGCAAAGCAACCAGAAAATGGTTGAGATGCAAAGAAGGTTAAACGGCTTGCAAGCAGAGCTAAACAAAAATATTGCACAAAGAAAAAATGTCGAGGCAATGCTTAATGCAACACAAAAAAAGCTAGATGAAATGCAAGCCGAACTTGCTGCCGCCCAAGCCAAACTAGCCCTATGGCAAAATTTATTTAAGAAACGCGTTGTTAGCGCTTATAAAAACCGCAACCAAAATATTCTCGTAATTCTTCTAAGCTCCAGGAATCTTTTAGACCTGGTCGAGCGTGTGGCGATTCTCTACATGGTTGCTGAACAAGACGGTAAACTTGTGCTTAAAATTAAGCAACAAACCGCTAACATAACAAATAAAATAAGTATAATTGAGGCTACAAAGGAGGCCATAAACCGGCAGCGTCTATCTTTAATAGCCAAGAAAGAACGCATAGAGGCGTTAACTAGCAGTATTATAAGCCAGCAAAAGCAGCTTCAGAACGAGATGAACAGGCAACGTCAACTATATGCTCAAATTCAGCAAGAAAGGATACAGCTTGGCCAGACCGAGAAATCACTTCGAGAGTATGCAGATAAGTTAGCAAAACAAATCATGGCGCTTGAGAAGCAAAACAAAAGCATGGTCAGCGCTATGAGAATTGCAGGTATACCCGATGATCTAATAAATCTTGCGGCTAACATAGCCAACAAATATGGTATCCCGCCCAGGCTATTCTTCGCATTGATTACACAAGAATCGGGT
>ENA-ORXB01002483-ORXB01002483.1-sediment-metagenome-genome-assembly--contig:-NODE-2483-length-15632-cov-3.578014_pt1 | contig 15632 bp, 16 predicted proteins | sample MGYA00237863_ERZ511475 | MGnify/ENA primary metagenome ERZ511475 (study PRJEB26305, sample SAMN06343858) | sediment metagenome | isolation source: hot spring sediment | place: Canada: British Columbia... | reverse complement strand
GGCCAACCGCGGCAGCAACACCTGGGCTTCCGGGTCGCCGAAACGGCAATTGAACTCGATCACCTTGGGCCCCTCGCGGGTGATCATCAGGCCGGCGTATATCACACCGGTATAGGGGGAGCCCTCGCTCGCCATTGCTTCAACCGTAGGACGTATTATCTCGCTCATTATCCGGCGTTCGAGCTCGGGGTCGACCGCCGTGCTCGGTGAGAAGCATCCCACGCCGCCTGTATTCGGCCCCCGATCTCCGTCAAACGCCCGTTTATAATCCCGGGCGGTTCCCAGGAAAACGGCCTCTTCCCCGTTGCTAATCGCAAAGGCGCTCGCTTCCTCGCCTTCGAGGCGCTCTTCTATCACTACCCGCTTGCCGGCGGCGCCCAGCCAACCCTGATTCATCATATCATCGAGAGCCTTTTCTGCTTCCTCAAGGGTGGAGGCGACGATGACCCCCTTGCCTGCGGCGAGCCCGTCTGCTTTGAGAACGACGGGATAGCCGAACTCGTCGAGGAAGTGGCGCGCTTCGGCGGCGTCCGAGGCGGTTCGGAAGCGCGCAGTGGAAATCCCCGCTCGATGCATGAAGTCCTTGGCGAACACCTTGCTCCCTTCGAGCCGGGCAGCGGCGGCGGTTGGGCCGACGATGCGCAGCCCGCAGGCCCGGAAGGCATCCGCGACGCCGGCCACCAGCGGCGCCTCGGGACCTACGATGGTGAGATCGACACCGGCGTGGCGGGCGAAGTCGGCGAGGGCTTGCGGCGTCATCGCGGAAAGGTGAAAGCACTCTGCCACCTCGGCGATGCCAGGGTTGCCGGGCAGGGCCAATACTTTATCGCATAAGGGACTTTGCACAAGCTTCCAAGCCAGCGCATGCTCCCGGCCGCCGGAGCCGATCACCAGTATTTTCATATCGGTACAATGATAGCAATGCATCGCAGGTATGACGTGGTCGTGGTCGGCGCTGGGCATGCCGGTTGCGAAGCCGCCCACGCCTGCTCCCGTATGGGGCTGCGGACTGCCTTGGTCACTATGAACCTGGATTTAGTGGCGCAGATGTCCTGCAACCCTGCCGTAGGGGGTATCGCCAAAGGGCACTTGGTGCGGGAGGTGGATGCGCTGGGTGGCCTGATGGGGCTGGTTACAGACGCGGTGGGCATCCAGTTCCGGTTGCTGAACAGGAGCCGGGGGCCGGCCGTGTGGTCGCCGCGCGCCCAGTGCGACAAGAAGGCTTACCGTCTGAGGATGCGAGAGATGCTAGAGCGGGAGCCCAATCTCCGGATCATGCAGGCCGAGGTCGCCGCATTGGAGATTGCCAACGGTCCGCCGCGGCGCGTCAAAGGCGTGCTGCTTCGCGATGGGCGGATGATTGCGGCAGAGGCGGTGATCGTCACCACCGGAACCTTTCTGAACGGCCTCGCGCACGTCGGCGAAAGGACCTATAGCTGCGGCCGAAACGGGGAGCCGCCTTCGCAGTTGCTGGGCGACGAGCTTCGAAGCCTTGGCCTGCGGTGGACGAGGCTGAAGACCGGCACGCCGCCCCGGCTGGATGGACGCACGATCGATTGGTCGTGCTTGGAGCGCCAGCCGGGAGATTCGGTGCCGACCCCATTCTCGTTCCTTACCGACGGAATCGACCGGCCGCAGGCGGACTGCCACATCGCCTACACCACCGAGGAGACGAAGCGCATCATCCTGGCGAACATCCACCGGGCGCCGCTCTATAGCGGCCAGATTGTGGGCATTGGACCTCGGTATTGCCCCTCGATCGAGGATAAGGTGGTGAAATTCCCCGAAAAGCCGCGTCACCAGTTGTTCCTTGAACCGGAGGGTTTGGACACATACGAGGTCTATGTCAACGGGTTACCTACCAGCATGCCTATCGATGTGCAGGAGGCAATGATCTCCTCAATTCCGGGCCTCGAGCAGGCGGAGATGATTCGGCCCGGTTATGCCATCGAGTACGACGCGATCGATCCGCGGGAGTTGCAGCACACGCTGGAAGTGAAGTCGATCGAAGGCCTGTTCTTGGCGGGCCAGATCAACGGGACCTCGGGCTACGAGGAAGCGGCCTGTCAAGGGATCATCGCTGGGATAAACGCTGGTTGCCGACTCGGCGGGAGGGCACCGGTTGTAATTGGAAGGGCGGAGGGATACACAGGCATTCTCATCGATGATTTGGTGACCAAGGGGGCAGATGAGCCCTACCGCATGTTCACTTCGCGGGCCGAGTTTCGCCTGCACCTGCGTATCGACAACGCCGACGATCGGCTCACGGCGGTGGGGCGTCGCGTGGGCCTGGTGTGCGAGCAGCGGTGGCAAAGGTATTTAAAGAAACAGGAGCAGAAGGCGAGGGTGCGCGCAGTACTCGAGCAGACGCGGCTGGATCCGGCTTTGTTCCCCGGATTGCGATGTGACGGGCACGAACGGCCGCCGCTTTCGCACTGGCTTCGGCGGCCCGAGAATCGGATTTCGGAGCTTGTGGCGTGGCTTGTGAAGACATTGGGCGAGCCGGTTTTGCCAGGGGCGTTATTGACGCTCGAAACGGAGATCAAGTACGAGGGATACATCCTCCAGCAGGAGCGGCAGATCCGCCGGTTGCGTGAGGCAGAAGCGCGAATGATTCCGGCTGGGTTTAGATTTCATGGGATCCCGGGGCTCTCCAGAGAGGTTGCAGAGAAGCTTGAACGAGTGCGGCCCCGAACGTTGGGGCAGGCGAGCCGAATTGCCGGCGTAACGCCGGCAGCGATTGCGATCCTCGATGTATACATAGCTCTTGACCGGGAGGCGCGCTAGCGGGGCGGTTGGTGGCGGTGGCTTTGGGCAAGCATCTTCGCGACCAATTGGCGCGGCTGGATTGGAGCAGCTTCAGGTTGGACGAGTGGCAGATCGAGGCGCTCGAAGAGCACCTCGAAATGCTGAGGAAATGGAACCGGCGGATGAACCTCACCGGAATAACGGATTTGGACGAAATCGTAAGGCGCCACTATGGTGAGTCGCTCTTGTTGGGCTCACTGCTGCCGGGTGGGGGACTTTCCGTGGCCGACGTCGGATCCGGGGCTGGGTTCCCGGGGTACCCGATCGCGGTCTTGCGGCGAGAGTTTCGGGTCGCGCTGATCGAGTCGAATTCTCGTAAGGCTGTGTTTTTGCGGCAGTCATGCAGAAATGCGGAAAATGTGAGGGTGGTTGAGGGACGGGCGGAAGAATGCCAGCAGGACTTCGACTGGCTGGTGGCGCGGGGAGTGGCGTGGAGGGATTTGGCGCGGCTTGTTCCTGGTTTGGGACGGTCGGTTGGTGTCCTTGTCGGTGAGAAAGGAATCTCGGAGTTGGAAGGTGACCGAAGGATACGGTGGCAGGAGCCGGTGCCGATTCCGTGGATGAGGAGTAGCGTGGCCATGTTGGGGAGTTTCCGCTCCGGGGAACGTTCCACGTGAAACGTCCTCCAAGACATCCAAAGCGTGATACCATGGCCTAAAGCTCCCGCCATGGGGAAGGTCATTGCGATAGCCAACCAAAAAGGCGGGGTCGGAAAGACGACCACCGCCATCAATCTTGCCGCCTCGCTCGCCGCTAGCGAATACCAAGTGCTCCTCATCGATATCGATCCCCAGGGGAATGCCACGACCGGCCTCGGGTTTCAGAAGTCGGCCCCGGTACTCAAGATCTACGACGCGGTGGTCGGCCAGGAAGATCTCGCCTCCGTCATTGTGGAAACAGCCATTGACGGCCTCCATCTTGCGCCTGCCGACCGCAACCTGGTCGCGGCAAATCTCGAGCTGGTTGACGTCAACCGCCGCGAGTTTCGCTTGAGGGACAAGATCCAGCCCCTCCGCGAGCGCTACCGGTTCATCATCATAGACTGCCCGCCGGCTCTCGATCTCCTCACCCTCAATGCGCTGATTGCCGCGGATTCGGTGCTGATTCCCATTCAGTGTGAGTTCTTTGCCTTGGAGGGTATCACGCAACTGCTCGACACTATCGACCGCGTTCGCGAGACATTCAATCATCACCTGAGAATCGAGGGGATTCTTCTCACCATGTATGATGAGAGGACCAATCTCTCCAGACAGGTGGCGGAAGATCTGCGAGAGTTCTTCGCCGGTGAGGTCTTTCGGACGGTGATTCCTCGAAGCGTGCGCCTCGCAGAGGCGCCGAGTCACGGCAAACCTATTTTAATGTACGACGTCCGCTCGAGAGGTGCGGAATGCTACATCCAGCTGGCCAAGGAGATCCTGCAAAATGAACAGAACGCAAGAACATCGACGAGCGCTGGGCAGGGGCCTTTCGGCGCTGTTTCCTGAGAAGACGGCGGAGGTCGGCGCTCAGCCGGCTGGTGGGCCGGCTGGCATCCGAGACCTGGCAATCGCCGAGATTGACCCGAACCCGCTTCAACCTCGGACCGTCTTTGAGCCAGAGCGACTTTCAGAGCTCGCGCAGTCGATCCGCGCCAATGGCATCATCCAGCCCTTGATCGTACGCCGCCGTGGAGACAGGTACGAGCTGGTAGCGGGAGAGCGCCGACTCCGTGCGGCGCGGCTTGCGGGCCTCGAGCGTGTGCCTGCCGTGGTCCAGGACCTCGCCGACGATAAGCTGCTAGAGTTCAGTCTCGTCGAGAACATTCAACGGGAAGACCTCAACCCCATCGAACTGGCTCACGCATTCGACCGGATGGTGAAGGAGCTCAAGCTCAGCCACGAGCAGATCGCCCAGAGGACAGGGAAGGATCGGACAACGATCACCAATCTCATCCGCTTGTTGCGCCTGCCGTCGGAGGTGCAGCTCCTGGTCGCGGAACGGCGGCTCTCGGTTGGGCACGCACGAGCCCTTCTCGGGCTCCCCTCTCCGGAGCTGCAATCGCGTCTCGCCGAAAAAGTTGTGGCCCAAGGATACTCAGTTCGGCAGACTGAGCGAATGGTTCAACGCATGACGGAGCCCAGGGAGCCGAAAGGCGTTGAAGAGACTGTAGAGGATCCGAACCTCAAAGCCGCAATCATGGAGCTTGAGAGGGTCCTCGCAACGCGAGTGAGAATCGTCGCAAAATCAGACAAGCGTGGTCGAATCGAGATCGACTACTACTCACCCGAGGATCTGAACCGGATCTACGAGTTCATCGTGGGGCGAGACGGAGGAACCTGCTGAGGGCAAGTGGTGCCGGCGGTAGGATTCGAACCTACGACCTACGGATTATGAGACCGTCGCTCTAACCGCTGAGCTACGCCGGCTGAGATCCCTACACCACCAGCGTACGAGGGGAGGGCCACCGGTGTCAACGTTCAGGACTGTTTCTGGTACCATGGTCTTGTACCAGACGCCTGATGCCTGCACTCAGCTCCGCCGGCGAAGAGGCGAGACTCAGGAGCCGCTTAATCGAGTTGCTCGCTGAAGGCTTGCCTCTGCGTGGCACCCTGACCTTACGCAAGCGGCGCTGCGGCAAAGCCCGGTGCCGGTGCACCCGAGGGCATCTCCACACCTCCTGGTACTTGGTCCAAACTGAGAGGGGGAAACTGCGCCAGGTTTCGATTCCCAAAACGCTCGTAGCTCCGGTCCGGGAGGCCTGCGAGCGCCACCGTGAGATTCGTAGGCTCACCGCCAAACTCTCTCAGATCGCCTGGCGGCAGTTGGAGACGGCGAAACGGCAGCCGGAGGCCAAGGGGCGTGCCGCCAACAGGAGGAAGGTCAGCTTGACGACGGAGGCCGGGCGTCCATACAATGAAGGTGTCGTTTAGGAGGCCGCATGAGATCCATTGGCTTGCCGGAGCTTTTGATCATTTTAGGAATCGCCGTGTTGCTGTTCGGCGGCCGAAAGATTCCTGAAGTGGCCAAGGGTTTGGGCGAAGGCATCCGCAACTTCAAGAACGCCTTGAAGAGCGAAGACAAGACCGAAGAAAAGAAGCAGGCGTAGGCTTCGAGAAGCTGCCCGAAAGCCGGGGCGAGCCTCATCTCGGCAGTTCAAAGACAAAGGAAGACCCCGCGGCCAAGCCGTCGCGGGGTTTTTCATTGTGGGATACGAGCGGAGAGGCCTACTTCTTCTTTGGGGGCACAATGGCATCCCGCGCGGCCTTCGCCACGCGGAATTTCACCACCTTCTTGGCCGGGATCTTGATCGGCTCGCCGGTGGCCGGATTGCGCCCCATTCTAGCCTTCCGCTCCACCCGAACCAAACGGCCGAGTCCCGGCAGTACAAAGACTCCGCTCTTCTTGGTCTCGGCGATGGCGGTCTGTGCGTAGGCCTCGATGACCTGCTTGGCCACTTTGTTCGGGATGCCGGCAACTCCGGCGATCTTCTTCACGAACTCGGTTTGCGTCATTCTCTTGTCTGCCATAGTCTCCTTCATTCTCCCAATGAACCTGAGCGGGCCCGTTGTTGGCGGGCTTCAGGCGCATGTGCTGTCTAATGATAAGGGAAGAAGGGACGGCCTGTAAAGAGGAAAGTGACGCCCGAAGGCCATTTTTCGGGACTTTTAGCACCCCCGGCGCGCCGGCGAGACGATTCTGTCGCTTCCCGGCGAGCTCAGGCGACGGAGGAACGAGCGGAGCTGGCCCGCGGAGCGCCGGGCTCGGCCGCTTTCGCCGGGACGGGCTCGGCTGTAGCGGGGCGCAGCCCGAGACGCGCTCGAATCTCGGCTTCCAGGCGGCGGCTCAGCTCGAGGTTCTCTTTTAGGAACTGCTTGGCGTTCTCGCGTCCTTGCCCCAGGCGTTCGCCGCCGAAGGCGAGCCAGGCTCCGGTCTTCTCGATCAACTCGCATTTCAATCCGGCGTCGAGCAGATCGGCCTCGCGCGAGATCCCTTCGCCGTGAATCAGGTCCACCTCGACCTCGCGGAAGGGGGACGCCAGTTTGTTTTTGACGATCCTGATTCGCGTCCGGCTGCCGATTACCTCCTCGCCATCCTTGATCGCGGCGGTGCGCCGAACCTCCATGCGGACCGAAGCGTAAAACTTGAGCGCCCGGCCCCCGGTGGTCGTCTCGGGATTTCCGAACATCACGCCAATCCTCTCCCGGATCTGGTTGATGAAGATGAGGCATGTATTGGTGCGCGCCACTAATCCGGTCAGTTTGCGTAGCGCCTGCGACATGAGGCGGGCCTGAAGCCCCATGTGGCTGTCTCCCATCTCGCCCTCGAGCTCGGCCTTCGGAACCAAGGCCGCCACCGAATCGACAACGACGACGTCGACAACCCGTGAGCCGATCAAGCTGGCTGTGATCTCCAAGGCTTGCTCGCCGTAGTCCGGCTGAGAGACGAGAAGGTTGTCCACGTCGACCCCCAGCCTTCGGGCGTAGACCGGATCGAGGGCGTGTTCGGCATCGATGAAAGCGGCGGTTGCGCCGGTGCGATGAGCCTCGGCCACGACGTGCAGGGCGATCGTCGTCTTTCCCGAGGACTCCGGGCCGTACACCTCCACGACCCTGCCCCGTGGAAACCCCCCCACACCGAGCGCGGCGTCGAGCGAAATCGAACCCGACGGGATAACCGTCACCGGAACCACATTGTTGGAGCCGAGGCGGAGTACCGCTCCGCGGCCGAACTGGCGGTCCAATTGAGCCAAAGCGGCCTCAATGGCCTTCTCGCGTTCCGATTCACTGAGCAGCATCGAGACACCTTACGAAATAGCTGGTGTGAGCGCCGGGAAAATCTCTCAGGCGAACAGAACCTGGCCGGGAAGCACGGCCCGGTGAAACGCTGAGCGCCGCCGGATCGTCCTACCTGTGGGACGATCCATATCCCACCGCACTTCAGGCAGTTCCGGCCGAAGAGCAGGAAATGCCAAGCTTCGGACGCGGTGATCCTCGTGAGCACTGACTCACAGGTTTACGCTTGAGGGCACCGGCTACATTGCCGGCGAGCGAATTCTGGCCAGCTACGATGGGGGCAAGAGCTGGCAGCCGCTTGCCTTCGACGCCCGCGAAGCGCTGGTGGCCATCGTGCTCCACCGGGGTTGGCTTTGGGCGTTTGGCCCGCACACCATGGCCACCAGCAGTGACGGCGGAGCGTCCTGGGTGATCGCGGAGAACTTCTTCCAAGCCAGGGACCTCACCGGTACGCCCCTGCCGAGTTGAGGTGCGCAACCTGTAAGAAAGCGTCCCCGGGCTCGGGGCCGAGGCGCTCCCGCCGCCGGGACAATACCGCTACACGAATACGTCGCGGCGCGCCCTAGCGGTACTTCCGCAAAACAGCGAGCAGTCGGCCTTGAATCTGGACCCGGTCCGCGCTGAGAACGATCGGGGACATCGAGGGATTCGCCGGCTGCAGGCGCACCATTCCGCCGGGTTCGTTGAAGTAGCGCTTCAACGTAGTCTCGGCCCCGTCCACAAGTGCAACGACCACATCCCCGTCGTTGACCTCGGAGGTGCGCTCCAGCAAAACGTAGTCCCCGTCAACGATGTGGTCCTCGATCATGGAGTCTCCACGGACCTCCAGCGCGAAGGTGTCGCGGCTGCCGAGAAAATCCGCAAAGTTCAAGGTTTCACTTCCCTGGTAGGCCTCCACCGGCGCACCCGCGGCGATCCGGCCGGCCAGCGGGACCTCATACCGCACGGCCGGCCTTTGCTTGCGGGCCTCGGCGACGTACTCCGGCGACACCTCCAGAGACCGACTCTGGTTGTAAGCTCTGCGCAGGTAACCCTTGGCGTCGAGCGCCGAGATGTGCTTATGGACCGTAGCAAGCGAAGCGAGCCGGAGCCCTTCGGCGATCTCCTCGTAGCTGGGGCTGTAGCCGTTGTCCTCGACGAACCGCCAGATAAAGTCCAGCACCTCTTTTTGCCTGCGTGTCAGGGCCATGGGAGTGAACCTCTGCTTTCATTGTCGGCGAATAAAAAGAGAAAGTCAAGCGGAGCCGTGCGGTTTCTCGTTCTCAATCGCCAGCGCCCGGCTGCCGCTCGAGGAGCGCCCGCCGGTCCCGGTCAAACCAGGCTGAAGTGGCGACCAGCATCAGCACCGCCGAACCGGCAGCGGCCGTCGCCGCCCAACCCATGAGGGCTTGCACCCCCAGGCGCTCCTTGAACAGGCCGGTCAGGAAGATCGACGTACCCCCGGAGAGTCCGCCGACAAAGTTCAGCACTCCGGCGCCAAAGCCGTAGTTGCGCTCGGCAATGACGTCGTAAGCGGCTGCGAACACGTTGGCGATCATCAGCCCGACGACAAGGCCGAAGCCGGCGGCCGCCAGTTTCATGGCCGCCAGCGACCCGGAGGCGAACGTGGCGTAGGCGAGCGGAGCGCTGAGGAGCACGCCCGCGCCGGCCGTATAGAACCGACCGGCCCGCCGGAGCCGAGCGGCGCTATCCGCCAATGCACCTCCCGCAAGAACTCCCAGTGCGGAACCGCCTTGAAGATAGAAGGTCGCCGTGAAACCGCTCTGGGCGAGCGAGAGCCCGAACTTGCCGTGGACGAAATCGGGCAACCAAGCGTAAAGCATCCACAGCTCCGCGCAGAAGGCGAAGAATACGCACGCAAGCGCGGCGTAGCAGCGAGAGCGGAAGATGTCCCAGGCGGCGGCCGGCCTCCTGGAGGGCATTTCGACGGCTGCCGGCGGACCGGGCAGCAACCGCGACAGCACGGCCGCGTAGGTCAGCCCGACGCCCGCGAGGACGAAAAAGCCGGCGCGCCATCCGATCGTTTCCGCGGACCAGCCCCCGTACCAGCCTCCGAGGGCGATGCCGGCCAGTTGAGCGGTCGCGTGGATGGCGAGCGCCTTGGAGCGCGTGGAGGCGCCGTGCCAGGCGGCGATCAATCCCAGAGCCGCCGGGATGTAGAGGGCTTCGGTCACCCCCATGGCGGCTCGCCACAGCAGGAACACCCTGACCGAGTTGCTGAACCCGGTGCCGAGCGTCGCCAGACTCCACAGAATCAAGCTCGCCAACACCATCCGCCGCCGCGGCAGCAGGTCCGCGAGGCGACCCGCAAGCGGCATCGAGACGGAGTAGACCCAAGTGAAGATCGAGCCGATCAGGCCGAGTTGCACCTCGGTGAAGCGCAACTGGTTTCGGAGCGGTGGAAAGATCGAGAAGACGACCTGCCGGTCGACATAGTTGATCAGGAAGGTGAACCAGAGCAGACCGACCACCCGCCAAGCCCGCGGCGGAGGCGGTTCGATTCTGCGCCCGCCCGGCGGTCCACCCATAGGCGCCTCAGAGAGCCGTCTCCTCGGCGATCACGTACAGCGTCACACCTTTGCGGGCCACGGCGCCCAGGCGCATCATGGCGACGATGCCGGATCGGTGCGCCCGAATCTCGCGCGCCGCCGAGGAGTGGTCAGAAAAGTCGTGCAGGCGGCCGATCAGTTCGCCCTTCACCACGACGGCGCCGAGCTCCACGGTGGGTTCCCAGATGCCGTCTGCGGGGCAGGGAACGTAATCGTCGAGGTTGGGCGCGGCCACCAGTTTGGGAGGTGTGGGGCGCGACGGGTCGATCTTCACGATCTCTCCCTCGAGCATCCCGTAGTGGCGCAGTACGTTCCTGATTCCCTCGTAAGCGTGGCGCGTGCCGGCGAGGTTCACCGATTCGCCGGCGCCGAACTCGCCGCCGATGGTGATCTTGCCCTCGGCCTCCGCTTCGTCGGTGAGGAGGCCGGAGGCCATCTGGCTCGAGTAGATCAGGATGATGGGCGTGTCGAAGAGCTGCGCCACCCGGTAGATTTCGGCGCGCTGAACCGGGTCGGGAATCGGGTGAAAGGAGGTACAGATCGGAAACGCGCCCTCCTTGCCGCCCGAGTGGATGTCGAGCACCACCCCCACCCGGGGAAAGATCTGCGTTTTGACGAAGTGTGCAATCCGGTAGGAGATGGTGCCCCGCGGGTTTCCGGGGAATGCGCGGTTCATATTGACCCCGTCGAGCGGCGAGCTGCGAGTGTTGGCCACGCACGCACTCTCGCTGAGCTGCGGCATGAGAATGACGCGGCCCCGGATCTGTTCGGCGTCAAGATCGGCGCAGAGCCGTTTGACGGCCACCTGTCCCTCCCACTCGTTGCCGTGGGTGCCTCCGAAGGCCGCCACGCCCGGGGGCGGGCTACCGGAGCCGAGCGGCCGGCGCCCGTTGACCACCGTCAGGGGCACCAGCGAGTAACCCCAAGTCGAGTCCAGATGAAAGGCCACTTGGTAGTGGTGCTTGCCCGGCTTGTCGAAGTCGATTCGTGAGGGGTCGTAGATGATGGTTGGCACCGGCGGCTTGTCCTCCTGGTTCCGAATTACACTATACAGGACCCCATGAGGATCACCGCCGTCGAAGTGCTGGTGCTCAAGTCGCCTGGTCTGTACCGGAGTCCGCAGGATGCCTCTGAGCCGCCGGGCCCGACCTATATGGGTCTGGTCAAGGTTTCTACCGATGCTGGAATCGTCGGCTATTCGGACATGGAGACTGTCCCGACTGTGGCCAAGGCCATCGTCGAGGCGCCGCGCTGGAGCGAAGAAGGCCTGGAATGTTTCGACGGGTTGGCGGCGCTGCTGGTGGGCGAGAACCCCCTCGAAGTCGAACGGCTCTGGTACAAGATGTACCGCGGCAGCATCTACTACGGTCGGCGGGGCGCGGCCATTCAGGCGATCTCGGCCATCGACATCGCATTGTGGGACATCCTGGGCAAGTACTACGGGCAACCGATTCACATTCTCCTCGGTGGGCGTTGGCGCGACCGCCTGCGGGCCTATGCCAGCACGCTGTTCCGGCCGACGCCGGAGGCGATGCGGGAGGCGGCGCAGCGGTATCTGGATCAGGGCTTTACGGCGGTGAAGTTCGGCTGGGGCGTCTTCGGACGCGACCCTGCCCTCGATGTGCGGCTGGTGGAGGCGGCGCGGGACGCTCTGGGAGACCGCGCCGAGCTGATGATCGACACCGGCTGGTTCGTCGAGCGGACCCCCAAGGAGGCCGTCCGGATGATTCGGAGTCTCGAAGCCTACCGGCCGTACTTCATCGAAGAGCCGCTCCATCCGGAGGACTACGACGGCTACCGGCAAGTGGCCGAGCAGGTGGAGACCATGATCGCCTGCGGTGAGCAGGAGTCGACCGAGTGGGGCTTTGCGCAACTGATCGAGCGGGCCCGCGTGGACGTGTTGCAGCCGGACCTGACGCGCTGCGGCGGCTTGACGGTCGGGCGCCAGATCGTCCATATGGCGGAGCGGGCCAACCGGCTGGTCATCCCGCATTCCTGGTGTTCGGACTTGCTGACGGCGGCCTCGCTTCACTTGATGGCCTGGGCGCGGCGGGCGGCATTCGTCGAGTTCAACACCTCGGCCGGGCCGTTGAGCCGGTCGTTAGTGCGCGAGCCCTTGCGGCTCGAAGACGGCTGCCTGAGGGTCCCGCAGGGTCCGGGACTGGGCGTGGAGGTCGACGAGGAGACGGTGAATCGCTACCGGATCGCTTGAAGATCAGCGGCGCGCCGTGACAGCTCCGTGCCATCGGCGCCGCCGGCGATTCAATATTCGGGCCGGCCGCGCCAGGCGAGCTTGTCGAGCTCGAAGCGCACGGTTCGGAACGGCAGAGGCACTCCCGGCAGATAGAGTTCGAATCGCAGCTCGGTGTCGGCCTCGCGCACCTCGCGCGGAAAGATCAACCGCAAGTAGGGGTCGTCACGGGTTGGCAAGAAATATCCGACCAGCTCATAGTTGCGGCTGCCGATCTTCAGGCGGCTTTCCTGCTCCATCTTCCGGACCGCGCTCGGCCGCTCGAGCAACTCCGGCCGCAGAACGCGCACCGCCAGGACGATGTAACGGCCTGGGTTGGCCTCGAGGAACTCCTCGAACTCGGAGTGGGAGGCCGACTCCGGGTCGGCGCTCGCCTGGATCTTGCGCCGGCGCAGTTCCCGCTCCGCTTCGCGGACCGGCGTGGCGGTGGCCAGGAAGAGATGCACGGCGGGGTTGGCAAAGCCGCCCGAGGGAGCGCCTTTTGCGGCAGGCAGGCTGAGCTGATGCATCTGAGCCCAAGGGGAGGAAGTGAGCAGGACCGCTAACTCCTCGTCAGTCGACTCGGCGGCCGTCTTGCTCTCCCAGAGGGGGGCGGTGGTCTGAAGCCAGGCAAACAGGAGGGCGGCGAGCACGGCGGGCTCCGTCCCTACATCATCCCACGCAGCGGCCGAGCGTTGAATCCTTCCTCGCCGATTCCTCATCATAGTGAGGGAGCGGCGATAGAAACCTCGCACTGCCCGCCGCGGCAGGCGGGCTTCCCGCCGCATCCTATCGCCGATTCCTGGAGAACAACTGGATGGCATCCAAAAATGTCTTGACTTTCACCGATGAGGGGTTTGACCGGGAGGTCTTGAACTCCGAGCTTCCAGTTCTGGTGGACTTTTGGGCCGAGTGGTGCGGCCCGTGCCGCATGATTGCCCCCACGGTGGAAGCCATCGCCGACGCCTATGCCGGCCGATTAAAGGTCGGCAAGTTGAATGTCGACGAAAACGGCGCCACCGCGATGCGCTACAACATTCGGGGCATCCCGACGCTGCTGCTGTTCAAGGCCGGCCGGGTGATCGATCAGAGGGTCGGCGCCGTAGGCCGCTCCGAGCTCGAGAAGATGATCGCGCCCCACTTAGCCGCCGTGGCATCCTGATCAAGCGCCGCTGGTGACAGCGCCGCGCGCGGCGGAATCGACCAGCCGCACGTATTTGGCGAAGACGCCGGTGCGGTAGCGGGGCTCGGGTGGATGCCACTCCTGGCGGCGACGCTCGAGCTCGCTCGGGTCGACGTGCAGGTCAATCCGCCGCGTGTTGAGATCGATCTCGACGAGATCCCCATTCCGAACCAAAGCGATCGGTCCGCCATCGGCCGCCTCGGGCGCCACGTGCCCGATCATGAATCCGCGGGTGGCGCCGCTGAAGCGGCCGTCGGTCATGAGCGCCACGCTCGGGCCCAGGCCGGCGCCGACAATGGCTCCGGTGACGCCAAGCATCTCACGCATGCCAGGCCCGCCCTTCGGACCCTCGTAGCGGATCACCAGCACGTCGCCCGGCCGGATTTCCCCGCGCGTGACGGCGCCCATGGCCTCTTCCTCGCGGTCGAAGACACGGGCCGGCCCTCGGTGCGACATACGGTCTGCGCCGCTCACCTTGATCACCGCCCCGTCCGGAGCAAGATTGCCGCGAAGGATCATCAGACCGCCCGTCGGCTTGATCGGGTTCGACAGTGGATGGATGACCTCCTGGCCGGGCGTCTCCCGGGCTTCGGCGGCCTCCTCCGCGAAGGTACGGCCGGTGATGGTTATCGTCGAACCGTCCACATAGGCGCCCTCGAGCAGCCTCCGGGCAATCACCGGGATTCCGCCCGCTCGATCGACGTCGACGGCGACATACTTGCCGGTAGGCTTGAGGTCGACCAATAGCGGCGTGCGGCTGCTGATCCGGTCGAACTCGTCGATCTCGAGCGGAACCTCGGCCTCGCGGGCCATAGCCAGCAGGTGGAGCACGGCGTTGGTGGAGCCGCCGGTGGCCGCCACTGCGGCGATGGCGTTTTCAAAGGCTGCGCGCGTGGCGAGGTCGCGCGGCTTGAGATTGCGGCGGACGGCCTCGACGATCAACCGGCCGCAACGGAAGGCCACGTCGTCCTTTCGAGGATCGACCTGAGGGACGGAAGCGGTGCCAAATGGCGACAGTCCGATGATCTCCATGACCGTCGCCATGGTGTTGGCGGTGAACTGGCCCCCGCAGGCCCCGGCGCCCGGACAGGCGGCATTTTCGATCGCCCGCAGCTCCTCCTCGGTGATCTTGCCGGCGGCGGCCGCACCCACGGCCTCGAAGACGTCCTGGATGGTGAGCTCGCGCCCGTCGAGCCGGCCGGGCAGGATCGAGCCGCCGTAGAGCACCAGGCCGGGCACGTTCACGCGCAGCAGGGCCATGGCGGCGCCGGGGATCGTCTTGTCGCAGGCCACCAAGGCGATGACGCCATCGAACATGTGGCCGCGCACGAGCAGCTCGATCGAGTCGGCGATGACCTCGCGGCTGACGAGTGAAGCCTTCATCCCCTCGGTACCCATCGTGACGCCGTCGCTGATGGCGACGGTGTTGAACTCCATGGGAGTGCCGCCGGCCGCCCGGATCCCCTCCTTGACCTTGACGGCCAAGGCCCGGAGGTTGTAGTTGCAAGGCATCGTTTCGATCCAGGTATTGGCGACGCCGATGATCGGCTTGGCCAGGTCCTCGTCGGTGAAGCCGATGGCCTTGAGCATGGCGCGGGCCGGAGCGCGGTCGCGGCCCTGCGTGATGGTGTGGCTGGTGAGTTTCATGGAGCGACCCTGAATTGACCATTCTATCCGCCGCGAGCGCCGTTGCCGAGTCGCCGCACCGGAGTTAACATAATTCCGGGGAGGTTGGAATCATGCAGTTGACGAAGGTTCTTCTCCCGATCCTGTGCTTGCTCGTGGCAGGCGTCGGTTCTCCGGCGGCCGGACAGGGCGCCAAGGGCGACGCCCTCGGGCCTGCCGAGACGCTTTCCGGAAAGATCGCCATTGTCGACACTGCCCAGAAGCTGCTCGTCGTCGAAGGAGCACGCGGCGTCACCTACAGCTTCGTGCTGCGCGCGGGCACCCGGATCATCTCCGGCGGGCAGAAAGTCAAACTAGACGAGCTGCCGGCACACAAGGGCAAGCAAGCCTCGATCAAATTCGTCCCGACGCGCCGGGGCAACCTCGTACAGACGGTCGAAATCACCGGCTAGGGCCTGGCGAGC
>ENA-ORXB01002482-ORXB01002482.1-sediment-metagenome-genome-assembly--contig:-NODE-2482-length-15640-cov-2.605860_pt1 | contig 15640 bp, 11 predicted proteins | sample MGYA00237863_ERZ511475 | MGnify/ENA primary metagenome ERZ511475 (study PRJEB26305, sample SAMN06343858) | sediment metagenome | isolation source: hot spring sediment | place: Canada: British Columbia... | reverse complement strand
GAACCACAGCCCCAATACTACTATCAGGGCGAAAAAGAAGGCTGACACGCCCAGCAGAAGCAAGAAGGCGTTGTCCACTACTGGGGCAGTGGACGAGGCGGGCGGGGGCAGCCAGAACGAGTCCCGTTGCAGATCGGCGCCCGCCAGCAGGGCGGCGGCAATCAGGATTGTCGTCGATGTGCAACCCATCAAGACAGTTCCTCCTGGCCGGCTGGCTTGCTTTTGCGCAGCTCGCGTCGCCAATAGTAAAGCAGCACTCCTCCCACCAACACGGTTACCATCGCTGCCGCCCAGCGCATCAAGCGCATGGCTGCAAGTCCGTAACGGTGCGACTGGGCGTCGTAGTGGAAGCAGTACATCAGCAAGCGTTCCATGGGCGAGCCGATTTTCCCCTGGCTGGCTTCCAGCAGCGACAGATGCAGGGTTTGCCGGTCGTACTTGATGCCGGGCAGATAGCGTGCAACTCGACCGTCGGGAGTGCAAATGATCAACACCGCCAAATGGGCGTACTGGTTTTCTTGGGGTATGTAGGCGTAGCCGAAGCCTACTGCATCGGCCAGGCGGCGGATGTTATCTTCGCGTCCGACAAGGAAGTGCCAGCCGTCGGCGGTTCCCGGCCGCCCATACTGCCGCAGATACTTCTGCCTGGTCAAGTCTGCCCGTTGGTGGCTTTCCTGGGGATCGATGCTCACGGTAACCACCTGATACTTGTCGCCCAAATCCCACGACATCTGCCGCATGGCTTCTACCAGCCCGTTCAGTTGCAGGCTGCAAAGCATGGGGCAATTGGAATAGTTCAGCGTGAGGATCACTGGGCGCCGTCCGTCGAAGTAGCGTTCCAGAAGCACCTCGCGGCCGTCGGAATCTACGAACTGCAATTGCAGGGGCAGCGGGGCGTCGAGCTTCTCGGTAATTTCGACTTTCTCCAGTTGCGGAGGCGGCGGCTCCTTGCGTTGCGCGAATGCTTCTTGGGCAGTACACAGCAGCACCGCGGCGGCGCAGAACGCCGCCACCCGGCGACTATCAAACCACGTCCGGACTGCCAGGCAGCCAGATTCACTGCCCATGTGATTATTCATCAGCCCCCTCAGTGCGCGACAACTCGCGCAGAACCAATTTCTCCGCAAGGTCGATGGGGATGGCAACGGTTTTCTTTTCCGGGTCCAGTATTCGGTATTCAATAAGTTGGGCCTGCTGGTTCGCCGTAAGGCGGCTCAGTTCGGCGGGCGGCTGAGCGAAATCCCGTTCGGCCAGCCGCTCCGCAGAGCGCAAATAAAGCACCTGCAACAGGAGCACCACCATAACCACCGCCGCTATGGCCATCAGGCCGATCAACGAAAGCTGCCAAACCTTTACTTCGCTGTCCACTGCTGCAACCGTTTAGTCGTTGTGGAAGTCCAGTGCTTCATGTCGGCGCGGGTCCTGTAGCGGTACCAGAGAGCGATTCCGGCATCGCCACAGCAGGCCGGCCATGTACACCGCGCCCATTCCCAACAGACAAAATACGTCGCCCAGCCCGAACGGCGGCCGCTGGGGGTCGTAAGCGGGCATGACCAGCCAGTAGATGTCGATCCAATGCATTACCAGCAGCCAGACGGCCCAGAAGGCCAGGCTGAGACGATTTCGCTTCGGCCACCGCGAAAGCAGGGCAAACAGCGGCAACACCAGGTGGCCGACCAGAAGCCCCACCGACACCCAACCCCACGGACCGCTGTGTCGCGGGTGGTACCAGGCGGTTTCCTCCGGGATATTCGCGTACCAGATCAGCAGGTACTGCGAGAATGCAATATATCCCCAGAAGGCCACTGAGGCCAGCAGGAGTTTGCCCAAATCGTGATAGTGCTCGATAGTCACTTCGCCGGCAAGCGGCCCGGCACGCTCCAACAGCACGACCAGCAGAATCAATTGCGCCAGGGCGCCTACAGCCGCCCCGGCCAAGAAATATACGCCGAAGATGGTGCTCCACCAGTGCGGCCACAGGGACATCAACCAGTCGCAGGAAGCCAGCGTCAGCGTCACCACAAGGAGGATAAGCGCCGGCGGGCTGAGGCGTTCCATGGACAGGGTGAGCGTCGGGTCGCCGGTTCGGTCTTGTCGGACTGAAAGCCGCAGAAAGTACCGCGCCATCAGGCACCACACTGCAAAGTATCCCACGCTGCGTGCTACGAAGAAGACCGGATTGAGATACGCTTGCTTCTGTTGCAGCGCGTGGTCGGCATCGGCCCATTCCGGCAGGGTCCAGGGATACAGTGTGAAGTTGCCCGCCAGAACCGTGACGGCCAAGGGCAGCAGCAGCGGAAACATCACCGCCAGATTGTCGGCCAGCAGTTCGGCCGCCCGTCGCACGGTTACGCTCCAACCGGCCCGCGCGATGTGTTGCAGCGTTACGAACAACAGCGCGCCGAGCGACACACTGGTGAAAAAGCAGAAGTTGACCAGGTAGCTGTGGAGGGAGTATACGCCGCTGGTGTCCTGGTGGTGTTGCATCACGTCTGCACAGCACAATCCGGCCAGACCGACCAGCAACAACCCGGCTGCCGCCGCGCCGGCCTTTGAACTGGGAATCACTGTTTTTTCCGGATTCAGGGCGTCGGTCATTTCATCCACCTGCCGGCTGGCGACTGTCCTCAGGGGCGAAGCTGGGGGCGAACAGCCTGTGGCACATCGTCCAAAGTGGCATTCTGACTGCGCTGAAGCGCACGCACATATAGCACGATCGCCCAACGGTCTTCCGCGGGGATCTGCGCCCCGTGGGCGGGCATCGTGCGTGCGCCGTGAGTGATAGTATGAAACAGTTGTCCCACCGGTTGCTCGCGGACCGCAGGGGTGTGCAGCGACAGCGGCAGCACCCAATTAGGCTCGCGGCGCTTGACTGCTCGGGCAGAAGTAATGCCGGTCACGCCCCCTTCGCCTACCAGGCCGTGACAAGTGGCGCAGAATATCGCGTACCGGGACTTACCGCGCTCCATCATTGCGGCGGTGGGCGGTACGGGAAACCTGGCCGCCCACTGGCCTGCCACCTTGCCGGCGTAAAGGTGCTCGTCGGCCTCCAGGGTGCCGCGGGCGATTGTCCCGGGGACTGGCGGCCTCATCGCCCGACCGTCAGCAAAAAGCGGACTGCTGCCTTGCGGCAAGTATTTCTCCTGGAAGTCCATATCGTGGATCAGATGTATTCGTGGGTTGGGCTTGGGGCGGGCGCGATACCAAGTGACCAGCACCGGGGGCAGCAGCGCCAAGACCGCCGCTGTGGCCAGCGCCCAGTAAACAGCCGACGGCGCTCGGCCGCTGGAAGCGTCAAGCTGAAGCGGTTCGACGGCCACTGCGCCGGCGGATTGCAGCAAGGCCTGGCCTGCGGCCGCATCGAATCGCGGATCCTCGGCCGACAGAAACACAAAGAACCCATCGGTCGTCGCCCGGCGGAAGTGCAGCGAGGAGAATGCAGGGTGGCCGTACCGCGGCAGGCCGCCCAGCACAAGCGCCCCCCCGAAAGCCGCCAGCGCCGCCAGCAACACTGCCAATTCGAACATGATGGGAACGCTGGTCGGCAGGCTCAGCAGGGGCTTTCCGCTGATGATGAGCGGGTAATCGATGCCGTTGGTCCAAGGCTGCATCCCTGCGGCCAGCAGCACTCCGGCCAGGCCGGCAGCCAGCACCAGCCAGGGCAAGCCGGTGCGGCGCAGTCCCATTGCCGATTCGATGCTGTGAACGGGGAACGGACTGTGGACGTCCCAGTGCGTCCAGCCGGCGTTACGCAGCGACGAGGCCGCGGCCCGAACCGCCTCGGCACTGGCGAACTCGGCCAGCAAGCCTGCCAAGCCAGCCGACGGTCGGTGTGGCTCATGGGTTGCCATGATGCACTTCCTCTCGCGGCAGAACGTGTTTGACTTCCCACATGGCTACCATCGGCAAATAGCGACAAAACAGCAGGAACAAGGTAAAGAACAACCCGAAACTGCCCAACAATATCAGTGCATCGACGATGGTCGGATAGTACATCGCCCAATTGGCGGGCAGATAGTCGCGGCTGAGCGAAACGACGATGATCACGAATCGTTCCAGCCACATGCCCACATTTACCGCCCCGGCGATCAAGAACATCATCCACGGGGTGGTGCGGCAACGCTTCAGCCAGAACAATTGCGGCAACAGCACGTTGCAGGCGACCATCAGCCAGTAGGTCCAGGCATACGGGCCGAAAGCCCGGTTCAAGTGTACGAACTGCTCGTGGCTGTTGCCGCTGTACCAGGCGATGAACAGTTCCATCGCATAGGAATAGGCGAGGATGCAGCTTGTGGCCAGCATGATCTTGTTGACGTTGTCCAGGTGGCGCACAGTCACCAGGTGCTTCAGCCCGAAATACGCCCGCGCAGGAACCATCAGCGTCACCACCATCGCAAAGCCGCTGAAGATCGCCCCGGCCACGAAGTACGGCGGAAAGATGGTCGTGTGCCAGCCGGGAAGCTGGGCCACGGCGAAGTCGGTGCTGACGACCGAGTGCACGCTGACGACCAGCGGCGTAGCCAGTGCCGCCAGCAGCAGATATGCCTTCTGGTACACATGCCACTGTCGCGCCGAGCCGCTCCAGCCCAGGGCAAGAAGACCGTAGGCGATTTGTCGCAGGCGGGCCTTGGCCCGGTCGCGCAAAGTGGCCAGATCGGGAATCATTCCCAGATACCAGAACATCGCCGACACCAGAAAATAGGTGTTCACGGCGAACACGTCCCACATCAGCGGGCTGCGAAAGTTGGGCCACAAAGCCATTTGATTCGGGTACGGGGCCATCCAGTAGGCCAGCCAGATGCGCCCGAGGTGGATGCCGGGAAATATCAGCGCGCAGATGACCGCGAAAATGGTCATCGCTTCGGCAGCCCGATTGATCGCCGTTCGCCACTGCTGGCGAAACAGAAACAAGATGGCCGAGATCAGCGTACCGGCGTGCCCAATGCCGATCCAGAACACGAAGTTCACAATGGGAAAGGCCCACATCACCGGCCGATTGTTGCCCAGCACGCCGATGCCGTTGGTGATCAGATAAACAATGGCGCCGAAAAACACCGCCGTCAGCCCCATGCTGATCAATAGCGCCGCGTACCACGCGCGCGGCGTACCGGGCTGCTCCAGCACCCGGCAGACCGACTCGGTAACCGTCACGTCGGTTTGCGGTCCGATCACCAGCGGCGCGCGCCGACAGGGATCGTTGCCGGTATTGTCTTCCGAGGCTATAGCCAACGTGCTCATGGGGTTCATGCAATGCTAACTGCTGCCCATATACTCCGCATGGGCAGGAATGCACCGTTCACGGTGGAAAAACTCGTCATTTCACCCCGCGCGAAGCATAACGTGTTACGTGGACTGCTGATCGGCCAGCAGCGGATTGGGATTACCAACGCGCGCCAGGTATGCCGTCCGCGGCTTAACGTTCAGCTCCGCCAACATCACGTATGCCCGACGCGACCGCCTGGCCACCGACACTGTGCTCTGCGGATCGGCAAGATCGCCGAAGATTATCGCTCCGGTCGGGCAAACCTGCTGGCAAGCGGTCTGCACAGTTCCGTCGGGAATCGTCGTTCGTCCGCTGCTTTTGGCCGCGATCTTCGCCGCCTGGATCCGCTGAACGCAATAGGTGCACTTCTCCATCACGCCCCGCGAGCGGACGGTCACCTGCGGGTTGTGGGCCATCTTGAGCACTTCTTGCCGGGGGTCTTCCAGGTGTTTGTGGTAGTTGAAAAAGTTGAAGCGTCTGACCTTGTAGGGACAGTTGTTCGAGCAGTATCGCGTGCCTACGCAGCGATTGTAAACCATGTCGTTCAGTCCCTCGCGGCTGTGAACCGTGGCGGCCACGGGACACACCTGCTCGCAGGGCGCCAGTTCGCAGTGCATACAAAGGACGGGCTGCACGAGAATCTGGGGATCGTTCGGATCGCCCTGGAAGTAGCGATCGACGCGCAGCCAGTGCATTTCGCGGCGGCGCAACACCTGTTCCCGGCCCACCACCGGGATGTTGTTCTCCGCCTGGCAGGCCACGATGCACGCTCCGCACCCGTTGCACTTGCTCAAGTCGATGACCATACCCCAACAAGGTGCGGAAAACTGCGGCTCTTCCCACAGCGAGCCTGCCGGCCCGTGCGCCGCCGAATGTTCGCCCACATACGGCGTTTTGTCATCCAGGTACCGTGCCAGGGTGGTCTGCCGGACCAACTCGGCGGCCCATTTTTCGCGGGTCTTTGTGCCCAGCGCGTCGATGGGAAAGTGGTCCCGCGTGGTAGCCAGGCTCTCGCGGTTGAGAGTGATCCGAAGTTCCAGGCCGTCGTCGAAGTACAGCGCCCGGCTGGTGCGCAAATAGTAACTGTTGGCTCCCACCGACGGAGTGCCCCACTCGTCGCAGCCGCCGACCTTGCCCGCCGCCAGTCGCCCATATCCCAAAGCCACCGCCACCGAACCATCGGCTTGACCAGGCAGAACAAGCGCCGGCACCGCCCATTGCCGGCCCTGGTAACTCAATATCACCAAATAGCCGGTGGAAACGCCCAGCTCGCCCGCGGTGGCCGGACTGATCAGCGCCGCATTATCCCAAGTCAGCTTAGTGATCGGGTCGGGCAGTTCTTGTAGCCAGGCGTTGTTGGCAAAGCGTCCGTCGAACAGGCGATAATCGGGCTTGAAGACGATCTCGAGCTGCCGCGGCTTAGCTGGAACTTCGTCCTCGGGAATCGGGGGCAGCGGCGGCGCCGTGCGCGGCGCCGAGGCCTCCGCCGCCGGGCGCCCCACCAGGAACAGTCCATCGTGGACCGCGCGCCGCCAGGATGCTTCGCCATCGTCGGGCTTGAAGCGGCGGAGAAACTCGGCCTTTACCAGTTCGTGGCCGGAGCCCGCCTCTTCCCCCAGAATCATGGCCAAGACCTCGATTGCCGATTTACCGCCGTAAAGCGGCTCGATGGTCGGCTGAATCACCCGATACACGCCGTCATATCCCAGGGCGTCGCCCCACGACTCCAAAAAATGGCTCTGCGGCAAGTGCCAGGTGCACAGACGCGAAGTCTCGTCGCGGTACAGGCTCAAATGTATCGACGTGCCCACCCGGCCCAGCGCCTCGCGGTAGTCGAAGTCCACAGGGGCGTTATACACCGGGTTTCCGCCGAGAATCAGCAGCGTGCCGACCTCGCCCGAGTGCATCTGTTCGACCAGCTCATCCAGCGGACGCACCCGCTCCGGCCCGTCGGCCCCGTCGGCGCTATCGTACCAGAAGGTTCGGCCGAAAGTGCCGAACAGCTCATTCAGTGCCAATACGTACTGGGCAACAGCCTGATGGCCCGGCCCGACCGCCACCACGCACTTGCCAGCGTGCCGGCGCAAATCGCCAAGCACAGCGTGCAGAAAACGGCTTGTAGCGTCGTCGTGGGACTGGATCGGCGCCGATGTCGGCTGCGGACCATCCGATGAATCCAGAAAAGAAGGAGAACCATGCGAAGAATCTGAAGCAGCAAAAGCAGCAAAAGCAGCAGGAGCGGAAGAAGAAGCAGTCTGCCGCGCCGCGGCATACAGTCGGCGCACCAGTTGCTGCACCAGACCGCTGCGCAGCGGCAACCGATGGTCGGCTATCACCCCGGTGATGCTAGGCGTGCTTTCGACCACGTACAGTCGGCACATGGAGCCGCGGTCGGGATCGCGACGCTGGGCGAAGTCGCGGGCGTAGCGCACGGCCATCGGATGCATGCCCAGCAGGTCGGCATCGAAGCACAACACCACGTCCGCCTCTTGCAGACCGTAGTAAATCCGCGGCACGCCCGCATGCCAGGCCACCGGTTCGTACTCGTGCCATTGCGCCTTGGGAAATGCCTTCAGCAGCCGGTCGCGCAGAGCGGCCAGCGTGGGCGAGGTACTGGACTGGCTGAGTATCCTGAAGCCCTCGCCCCCGGTCTTTCGCAGGCCATCGAAATGCTTGCGGACGAACTGGCCAAACTCCTGCCAACTGCGCGCCAATTCCTCCAAACCGTGCCGCCAGTACACGTCCTTGCTACGATCGGGGTCGTAAAGCTCCAGCAAAGCGGCCTGGGCGTAAACGTGCGTCGCCCCGAGGCTGGCCGGGTCGTGGGGATTCCCCTCGATCTTTATCGGCCGGCCGTCGACGCAAGTGACCATCAGACCGATAGCCGAACCGGCCAATTCCATCGTGGTGGCAAACTGCTGCGGCTGGCCTGGGGCGGCCTCGGATGTCTGCCGAGAGGCGGGCAACAACTCCCGGCGCCTCCATCGGCAGCTCGACAGACCAGCCAGCGCCAGCGATGCCCCCATCAATTCCAGCCATCGGCGACGAGTTACCGCGCCGCAGTCGGCTGGCCAAAATGCAAGCGCGTCGGCTTCGGCAGATTCGGCATCAGGCCGCTGCGCGTAGCCAGCGCCCTCCCGGCCTTGTTCCGAATTACGCCGTTCCGAAGTACGCCAGGTTTTAGTTCTATTTCGGGCCAAAGTTTCGTCTAACGATGACATGTCGAACAATCGGTGGAAGGTTGGATGTTGTTCTGCTGGCGGAGCCGTCGGCCCAGCACTGCCGGGGCTTCGCCGGGCACCCAATCCATTACAGTAACGAATTGTTGCGGCCGCAGGTGCGGCTCCGGCTGGCGATGGCACTCCAGACACCATCCCATGCTCAAACGCTCCACTTGCCTGACCTGCTCCATCGTGTCAACTCTTCCGTGGCAGGAGATGCAGCCCACGCCGCGGCTGACGTGTGCACGGTGGTCGAAGTACACGTAGTCGGGCAAGTCGTGCACCTTCACCCAACGAATCGGATCTCCGCGGGAATAGCTCTGCTGTAAGGGAAGCAATTTGTCGCTTTCCGGCGCGATGCGGGCATGGCAGTTCATGCACACTTGCGTCGAGGGCACCGCCGCAAAAGCAGCCGTCTCCACCGTGGTGTGGCAATATCGGCAATCCAAGCCCAGCTCGCCGGCGTGCAAGGCGTGGCTGTACTCGACCGGCTGGCGAGGGGAGTAACCGACATCGGTCGTCCGCGGCGAACCCGCATAATTAAGCATCCCACGGCATAAACCGGAGCAAGCACCAGCAGGATCGCCGCCAAGGGGCGAGCACGGTCTAGCCAGGGGGGCAATGGCGCCCCATTCACAGTCATACCCAGAAGTTATCCGCTCTGTCTGTACGCTTTGCTAAAGAAGCCACACAGAACAATTGCCCGACGCGACCTATACGCATCCCGACATATTGCTTAGTCCTTTACGGCGTAACTTGTGCGCGTTTTGCGCGCATGTTTTCAAGTGATCTTGAGGGCCACGCTCCGTCGTGGCCCCGCATCCAGTGCCATCGGACGCGACGGAGCGCGTCGCTGCCATTTGGTTGCGGCTCCAGGTTGCGTTAGAACCAAAGTCATGCAAATTGTACTTGACCGGTCAAGAGTGCCTCAGCCTGAGTAATCCCAAGTTTTCTCAACCGCGGCGATGGAGGGCATTCGGTGGGGCGGCAGGGACCGTCGAGCCTATCTGCTCCGTCGGTGACAGTCGTCAGGCTGCTTTGTGGCGGTTTGGCCCGGGCGTTTCAGCCGGTTAGCGGTTCAGCCGGACTGGGCGGAGTTCGCCTTTTCCAGCAAATGCTTCTGATAGTAAGTCAGAATGTCCCTGCGGCCGATGACGCCCACCAGCCTCATCTGGGCATCCACTACAGGCAGGCAGCGGACGCGCTTCGATTGCAACGTGCGGATGATGCGACGCAGGGGCCAGTTTTCCCGGGCGGTGAGGGTCTCCCTGGTGAACACATCGCCGACCGACTTGTCGATGGCCGAAGGCAACATCAAATCGCTTTTGGAAAGGATGCCCATCAGCCGCCGCTCGCTGTTGATTACAGGCAGGGCGGCCACTCCGGTCTCCAGAAAGACCTTCAGGGCCGTGCGGCACGATTCTTCTTCGCTGATCGCAGTAACATTGGTGCTCATGATGGCGCTGACCGGCACGCTGAGCAGATCGCGTTGCCGTCGCAAGTCCAACGCCATATCTAGCTCGCCGGAGGCGCTGCGCGAGACGTACTCGAAACCGCACTTGCGGTACACGCGGCGGGCGCGGACGTTGCGCGCCTCGACCGACAGGCGGATAGTCTCGAAGCCGATTTCGCAGGCCAGTTGGATGGCGCAGCGGGTAAGCTCGGTGCCGATGCCGGTGTTTTGCAGCGGGGGCGACACTACCACCAGCAACTCGCACACGTTGTTATCGATGGGGAACAAGGCAGCATGTCCCACCACCCCTTCCCCGAAGGACAACGCCACCAGATTGATTCCCGTGTTGATCATCGACTGCACCCACCGTTTGCACACGTCGTCCTTTATCGGGGGCAGTCCCTGGAAGGAGTTTCGCGGCTCGTAGGCCAAGTACATCTCCACCAGCCGCTCGCAGCGTTTTTCGTCCAGAGCGGCGATCAATATCGGCTCACCCTTCTTGTTGATGAAGGCTTGGGGAAGATTGCGGATCAGCGAATCTTCGGTTCGCGGGTCCATTGCTGCTCTCCCGCGCGGGCGATCGGCTTGGCCAGGCGCAGTCGCTTGGCCAAAGGCACTAGCGTGGCCAGCCGCAGTCGCTTGGCCGGCCGCAGTACACCAAGCAGCCGTCCCGTAGCAACGGCCTTATCGGGCCGCAGCCAGTCGCTGTAGCGTGAGCCTTACAAACCTTTCTGCATTCTCCAGGCGCGCAGGTAATCGTCGCTGTAGAGGTGTTTTTCCAGGAGCACCTCGGCGGTGACGGCGGCTTCCACAAGGTCTTTGTCGGCTGCGTCCATGATTGCCGCGTCCAGACCGGCGGCGATGCACATCACCAGATAGGTGCGGTTGATCAGCCGGTTCATCAGGCACTTCTGGCTGATATTCGACAATCCGATGATGAAATGCGGCGGCGGATCACTTGCCATTGCCAATTGGCGGATGGCCTCCATCACGTTCCAGGGCTGCTTGGGGGCTACGTTGATGGGAAGAATGATCGGGTCGATGTAGATGTCGTCGGACTGCAATCCGCTTTCCATAGCCGTCATAAGGAACGCAGCCCCGCATTCCACCCGCTTTTCCACATTGCCTGGCACCCCTTCCTGGTCCATCGTCAGCCCGATGATGCCAGCCCCATACTCGGCAGCCAACGGCACCAGTTTCCCCATGCTTTCCGGTGCAGCAGTACAGGAATTGATGACCAATTTCACCCCGGGCAGTTCGGCGTGCACCCGGGGAACCACCTGCACCAGCAGGTCAGGTTTGGCGCTGTCGAGCGACAGCGGTTTATCGGTGACCTCGCGTACGGACTTGGCCAACCAGAGGAAATTATCGACTGGGTCGCCCTTGGTTGGCCCGAGATTGATGTCGATGACATCGGCGCCCCCTTCGACCTGCTCTCGGACCAGTTGCTGAATTACGCCGGCGTTGCGCTCGTTGATAGCGGCGCGCACATCGCGGTACATGCCATTGATGCGTTCACTGAAAATGATCACTTGCCATCTCCTTGTACAAGAAGCTCCCCCGTTTCCCTGACGGCCCGGATCGCCTCGGGATGGCGCATAATCAACAGATCGGCGCCGCCTTGCAGCAGGTCGGTGGCGGTGACTGCCTCCCACACCGGTCCTCGGCAGGAAAGCGGTCCCCAAGCCTCGTCCATTTCCTCTGTCGCCCGGGCCTCCTTGACGCGCCAGGCTTCAAAGCCCACGTCGAGGATCACCGGTTGGGCCATCAGTTTGTCGCCCGAAAGCGCAGCCAGCCGCCCGCGCTCCAGGATGGAATATATGTATTCCATTCCGTAGCCCAAAGCCGCAGTGCTAGGATAGATGACGATGTCGGTCAGCGGATAACCCATATCCGTAACCAGGATGTTCACTTGCTTTGCAATGTTGATATCGCAAGGGGATGCAGCGATGAGCTTGTGGCCGTACGCTTGTGCGGCGGCAGTCAGTGTACGGTACTCGGTTTGGGTGACTGCACCCAACAGGCAACGTTCCCCCTGGGCGGCCTCAGCCACTTTGGGCATTACGCGCTGGTCCTTTTCGGGCACGTCGCAGCCCCAGATGATAATCGGCAGGTCTACGGCTTCCAGCACCGCCTTTACTATTTCCACGGCTTTGCTGGCCGGCCAGTCGCCTTCGTCGGGATGAATTCCCGTCAGGCGCAGGTTGATCAGATCGGCCCCCAGTTCCTTTGCCCGGCGCGCCCATAGCACCGGGTCGGCCCAGACATCCCCATAAGCCTCTTCCAGGGGTTTGGGCCAGCCGACTGGCTGCTTGTCGAGGACATCGATGGCAATGGTCGGGGGATGCGCCATCGGCCCATCGAAGCTGAGGAAAGGAATCCCGCCGGCGCCACCGATCGCAACGGTGCGTCCCCGGGTGCCGCCTTCGGCAGCAGTGGCGCCGATTGTCACCACATTCACACGGCCGGACCACTTTTCCTTCACGTCGGGAATGCTCATGTTTGTTTCTCCAACAAGATTCGCTGGACAGTGCTTCTCGCGTCGGTCCGCAGGCTGCTGCGCCGCGCCTCGGCCGCCGGGCCAGGGCTACAGCGGTGCGTTTGTGCTCCTGAGCCGGGCCGACAACTGGTTTGCCACCGAGGGGAACCTTTCCAGATCGGTATGCGGCAAGAAGCAAGCCGAGGTAAAACGCTCCATGTAACCAGGGTCGATTATCAAGTCTTGATAGGTGATTCGTTCGGCGATTTTCTGCATCTGGTCGTACATTTCGCGGCTGACCATCACCAGCTTCGCCCCCGCCACGGAACTGTTGCCGATGAAATGGATGCGCTCTGGGGGCAGATCGGGCAGCAGCCCGATGGTCACACAACTGGGCACGTTGAGCCGATTTCCGAAGGCGCCGGCGATGTAGACCCGCGAGATATCCTCATAGCGCACGCCGACCGATTCGACCAGCGAATCGACGGCCGCATAAATCGATGCTTTGGTACGGATGAGATTCTCCACATCGGCCTGGGTCAGCACGATATCGCGGTTCGGTGCTGGCTGCCCTCGAGAAACAAAGACGAACTCTGGCGTGCCGTCGTTCTCCGAGAAGCAGAAGCACTTCGGCGCTGCGTCGACCTGGAACCGCCCGCTCCGGTCGAGCAACCCCGCCAGAAACAGCTCCGCCAGGGCGTCGATCAAGCCGGTGCCGCAAAAGCCCAGCGGCGGCTGGCCGTCGATGGTCGTGGCCGAGACGACCGGCCCGGGCATGGTGATGCGAAGACTATCGATGGCGCCGCTGCCCGCGCGCATTCCACAACGGACCGAACCGCCCTCGAAAGCCGGACCGGCCGAAGCGGAGCAGGCCACCAGGAAATCCTTGTTTCCCAGCACCACTTCCCCGTTTGTTCCGATATCCAGCAGCAGCGACAATTCCTTGGCTCGATACATTCCGGAGGCGAGGATGCCTGCGGTGACATCGCCGCCCACGAAGCTTCCCACCATGGGCATGGTGTAGAGGATTCCGCGGGGATGGATGCGCAACCCGATTTCGGCTGCACGCACCGGAGGCGGAGCGCTGGCGGCCGGGACGAATGGGGAAAGGCGGATCAGGTCCACCTCCAGTCCCAGAAGAAAATGCAGCATGGAGGTATTGCCCGCCGCCACGATGCATTGGATATCCCCACGACCCACTCGGGTGTGATGCACCAGGTCGTCGATCAGCGTCTCCACGTCTTCCACCACAGCCTGATGGAGGGCTTCGGGGCCTCCGGGCTGGCGAGCATAGTTGATGCGGGTAATCACATCGGCGCCGAATTTGATCTGCGAGTTGTACTTGGCCGCCGCTTCGAGGGTTATCCCGGTAGTCAAATCCACCAGATGGGCCACTACGGTAGTCGTTCCCACGTCCAGGGCCAGTCCGAAGTTCCGCCGCGAAGTATCGCCCCGCTCCACGTACAGCAACTCATTGACTGACCCCCGCAGCGCCACTGTGGCAGTCACCTGACCGTCCCAATGCCACTTCCAGGAAGAGCGACTGACTTCGCGGGTGCGAAGCAAGCGGGGCAGCTCGCGGGTGATCTTCAACCCCATTTGCAGCGGGCCGGCCCGTTTGCGGACCACCGCCGAGAGCAGCCGCTCCTGGTCGGCGGTGGGATCATCCAGGGTAGGTTCCGGCAGGGTAAGGTAGAACTTTTCCACCAAAGGGGACAATCGCAAAGGCGGACGGCGGATCAATTGCCGAGAAAAATCGCGGAACCGCTGGCTGTCCTCGCCGATTTCCACGTAACCGGCCAGGCGCGACTCGGGAGGCACCTCCACCACCAGATTGCTGCGTGGAAAGACCTGGCAAGCCAGCACGTAACCGCGGCGGATTTCGTCGCGGGTAAGAAACTCGGTGGACTGTCCTTCCACCTCTCCTTCGCGGACAATCACCCGGCACTTCCCGCAAATACCTTCACCGCCGCAGATCGCACCCACGTAGGCGCCTGCCCGCCGGGCGGCCTCCAGCAGGGTAACGCCCTCATCCACCGTGGTTTCGCGGTCCTCGGGCAGGAAGCGGATGCGGATGCCGGCCATCAGTTGGTCTTCCACTGGTTCTTCAAATAGCTGGGAATGCCCGATGCCTCTTTTGGCCCCACCTGGGCAAGCCATCCCGACTCGTCCTCCACACCGGCCGACAGCACGGCGACCAGGCCGGGAAGGATCAGCTTGCGGTGCGAAACGCGCTGCTCGATTCCCGAGGCCTTCAATGCTTTGGTGATGGTGCCGGCGTTAAACTTGTCGGAAGCCCAGGCCGTCAGCACCGATGTGCCCTCGGTATCCACCGAGAGGATGTAGGCAGGAACGCGGCTGGCCTCTACCTCGCCCTCGACAGAGTAATAAGTCAACGAGAAATTGGTGGTGACCAGCACCGGGGAATCTGCGCCCACCTCGCCGACCGTGTACAGTTTGGGCTGCACGGCGACGGGTTTTTGCGGATCGGTGAACACGTCCTGCCGCGTGGCAAGCACAGGCAGCAGTTGCCACCGCTCGATCAGGTCGGTGACCACGATAGAAGCGTACTTGGCCACGTAGGTGCTGGCTTCGATGACCTGGAGCATCGGGCTGGCAGCGCTGGTGAAGGCGATAGTGGGATAGCCGAACGGCCGAAAGTTCTTCAGCGCCGCCCTGCGGATGCGAGTCAATGCTTCCAAAGTGGCCTTCAGTCCGCGCACACCCGGATCGATGACGATCTGCTCCACGCCGGCCGCTTCGATCTTGGGCGTCAGGGCGGCCAGGTCTTCCAGACCGTCGGCACGCACGGCCAGCGGGCAGTTTTCCGCCTTCGCCACCGCCGCCGCAGCCAACGCCTGTTGCGGATCGGAGATGTACAGCAACGGTCTTCTGCCGGCCAGGGCACGCGCGGCGCGCTGGAGGTTCTCGGCCTTGGCCGAGATCAACACCGCCGGCCGGCCGGTAACCTCGACGGCCTGCCGGGCGAGGCTCTCGAATCGCCCCGCGTCGCCCGAGACGTTATCGACCGCCACCAACTCGACGCTCACTCTAACGCCCACGCGTTCAAAGTTCAGCGCAGCGATGGCTTCCAGTCGGGCGGACGCGGCGGCCGGCTCCAGCGTGTCCCACACCCGCACTGCCAGCAATGTGGGACGGTAGAACTTTTCCTCATGGCGATAAAGCTGCGTCTCATTGCCGATCTTCAGTTCCTGTGCATCGGC
>ENA-ORXB01002481-ORXB01002481.1-sediment-metagenome-genome-assembly--contig:-NODE-2481-length-15641-cov-3.191082_pt1 | contig 15641 bp, 18 predicted proteins | sample MGYA00237863_ERZ511475 | MGnify/ENA primary metagenome ERZ511475 (study PRJEB26305, sample SAMN06343858) | sediment metagenome | isolation source: hot spring sediment | place: Canada: British Columbia... | reverse complement strand
GCCGGCGCGAGCTCCTCCCATCGGCCGCCGAGCAGCACCGCCGCAGCGGCCGCGGCGAGGGCGGCGCCGAGGTACGCGAGCGCCTCGGTCATCAACGGAACGCGACGCGGGTCGACCAGGGCGGTCCGGGACTCGAAGGCCTCGATCGCGTCGGCCTGGGCCGCAGAGATGAGCGAGGCCGCCACCCAGCCGTGGAGCCTCGCGCGCAGGGCCGGATCGGCGGACGGACGACGGTCGGGGTCCGCGGACATGGGACCCTCCTTCCCTCGTCCGCATCCTGCCACCGCCGGGGTCGCCGCACAAGGGGCATACTTCGCACGTGGCGCACAGGGACGGCGACCTCGTCCTCGTCCGTCGCGACGGCTCCGTCGCGGTGCTGACCCTGGACCGGCCCGAGAAGCTGAACGCGCTCTCGACGGAGGTGGAGCGGTCCCTGGACGTGGCGTTGGGCTCCGAGGCGGTCCGCTCGGCCGCAGCCGTCGTGCTGACCGGCTCGGGGCGGGCCTTCTCGGCGGGCGCTGATGTGCACGAGATGCGGGAGCAGGCACCCGAGGCGATCTGGTCGTACTACCTCACGACGGGTGACGTCTACGAGCGCGTCGCGGCCCTGCCCCAGCCGACGGTGGCCGCGATCCACGGCTACTGCCTCGGTGGCGGGCTCGAGCTCGCGCTCGCGTGCGACGTGCGGGTGGTGGACGAGACGGCCGTCCTCGGCTTCCCTGAGGTGGGGCTCGGAATCCTGCCTTCTTCCGGGGGGACGCTGCGCCTCGTCCGCGCCGTGGGGCCCGCGCGCGCGAAGGAGATCCTGCTCCTGCGCGACCGGATCGACGCGCGCGAGGCCGAGCGCCTCGGGCTCGTGACGATGGTGGTGCCGACGGGAGAGGTGCTGGAGCACGCCCTCGGGGTGGCGCGGCGGCTGGCGGCGCTCCCCCCGCTGGCGGTGCGGATCGCCAAGGCCGCGGTCGACGCGCTGGCGAGCCCCTCGCGCGATGCCGGTCTGCTGATCGAGCGCCTCGCCTACGGGATGCTCGCCCAGACGGATGCGCATCGGGCGGCGACGGCCGCCTTCGAGGAGCGCTCGCGTCAGTCCCGCGGGGGCGGGTAGCCGAGACCCCACGCGTCGTTGCCGCCGTCCACGACGATCGTCGTGCCGGTGATCGAGGCGGCCGCCGGCGTCGCGAGGAAGGCGATGAGCGCGGCGACCTCCTCGGGTTCGATGAGGCGGCCGAGCGGGCTCGTGCGCACCGCCTCCTCGACGAAGTCCGGGCCGTAGGCGCGGAACGCCTCGGTGTCGATGGCCCCGGTCGCGACGCAGACCGCGCGGATCCCGTAGCGGCTCCACTCGATCGCGAGCCCGCCGGCGAGGTTCTCGAGCGCGGCCCGCGCCGCCGAGGAGTGGATCATGAGCGGCACTCCGCGCCGGGGGCTGAACCCGATGAAGACGACGAGCCCGCGGCGGTTCGGGATCATCGAGCGGGTCGCCACGGTGCGCGTGAGGTCCCAGACCGCGTCGACGTTCAGGCGGTGAACGGCCCGCCAGCCCTTGAGCGAGATCTGCTCGGCCGGCGCCGCGAACTGCCCGCCCGCGTTGTTCACGAGCACGTCGATGCGGCCGAAGCGCTCGAGCGCCGCGTCGACGAGCGCCTGGACCTGCTCGGGCTCGCGGACGTCGGTGGGGACGGCCAGGCACGCCGTGCCGCGAGCCTCGAGCTCGGCGCGGGTCTCCTCGAGCGGCTCGGGGCGCCGGCCGGCGATCACCAGGCTCGCGCCGGTCCGCGCGTACTCGCGGGCGATGGCCCGGCCGAGGCCGGTGCCCCCGCCGGTCACGAGCGCGACGAGGCCGGCGTTCGCGTCCTCGGCGAGCACGGGTCGGAGCTCGGTCACGGCGTCATGATGCCCGATGCCGAGCCCCCGCGTCCGGGGTACGGTTCCCGCGGGGCCCGTCGAGGCCCGTGAGGGGGGAGAGCCGTGCGCCCGGGCCGACTGGACGAGCTGGTCGCGAGGACCCCGCCGACGCGTGACCGCTTCGTGGACCTGCTGCGCGCGGCGAGCATCTGCGCCGTCGTCTTCGGCCACTGGTTCATCGGGCTCATCTGGTGGCGGCACGGCCTGATCGGGGTCCACAGCGCGGTCGGCGTGACCTCCGGGATGTGGCTCGCGACCTGGTTCTTCCAGGTGATGCCGATCTTCTTCTTCGTCGGCGGCTTCGCGAACCTGGTGGCGCTCGACGCCGAGCGGCGGCGCGGGGGCTCGACGTGGACCTTCGTCCGCGGCCGGCTCGTGCGGCTGCTGCGGCCCTCGCTCGTGTTCCTGGGCGTGTGGCTGCTCGTCCAGGTGGTCCTGCACCTCACCGACACCGGGAGGCCGGCGGGTCCGACGCTCTGGGACGGGACGAGGATGCTGCGCGGCATGCTGCCGCCGGCGGCGACGCTCCCCTTCGGGCCGCTGTGGTTCCTCGGGGCCTACCTCGTCGTGGTGGCGGTCGCGCCGGCCACGGTGCGGCTGCACCGCCGGTTCGGCCTGTGGGTGCCGGCGGCGATGGCGCTCGCGACGGTCGCCGTCGACGTGGTGGGCTTCGGACTCGGGCATCCCGGCGTGCGGTACCTGAACATCGCGCCGGTGCTGCTGTTCCCCCATCAGCTCGGGCACGCCTACGCGGACGGGTCGATGCTGCGGTGGCCCCGCCGCCGGTTCTGGGCGATGGTGGCCACCGGGCTCGGCGGGCTGGTCCTGCTCACGAACCCCTGGGTGTTCCGAGCGTTCGGCGAGGCCCGGTTCCGGTGGTTCCCGACGATCGGCCACTACCCGAAGAGCCTGCTCGGCACCGACGTCGAGCCGATCTCGAACGCCTACCCACCCACGGTGTGCTTCCTGCTCGCCGGCGTCTGGGCGGTCGGGGCGGTGATGCTGCTCCGCCCCGCGCTCGTGCGGTGGGTAGGCCGGCCGGGTCCGTGGAAGGCCACGATCTTCGTGAACGGCATCATCATGACGCTCTTCCTCTGGCACATGACCGCGTACCTGATCGCGATCCTGCTGCTGTGGCCGCTCGGCTTCGGACGCGAGGCCGACTCGACGGCGCGCTGGTGGCTCGAGCGGCCCGTGTGGACCTTCGTGCCGGCGCTCCTGCTCGCGGGGCTCGTCGCGGTCTTCGGCCGCTTCGAGCGCCCGCCCCGCGCGGCAGGCCGTACCCTGTGAAGCGTGGCGAGCACGGCGCCGGTCGAGGTCGATCGCCCGACGGGCGAGCGGGACGTCGAGCCCGACGTCCCGTGGGTCGTCATCGTCTGGAACGACCCGATCAACCTCATGTCCTACGTCGTGTACGTGTTCCAGAAGCTCTTCGGCTACAGCCGGGAGAAGGCGACGCGGCTCATGCTCGACGTGCACCACAAGGGCAAGGCCGTCGTCTCGCACGGCCCGCGCGAGAAGTGCGAGCACGACGTGGCCCGCCTGCACGCCCACGGCCTGTGGGCCACGATGCAGAAGGACCGCTGATGGCCCCGGCGCGCATCAAGCGCACGCGCCGGGGCGACTTCCTGGTCCGCCTCCCCGCCGCCGAGCGCGAGCTCCTGCGCCGGGTCCCGCGGGAGCTGCGGACCCTGCTCACCGAGGGCGACCCCTCGCGGGACCCCGCCCTGCGGCGGCTGTTCCCCCCGGCCTCCCTGGAGGACGAGCGGCTCCGGGCCGAGTTCGAGCGCCTCACGCGCCACGAGCTCCTCGCCGGGCGCCTCGCCGCGGCCGAGACGATGGAGCGCACGGCGGACGCGGGACGCCTGAGCGAGGACGAGCTCCTCGCCTGGCTCTCCGCGATCAACGACGTGCGGCTGGTGCTCGGCACGCGCCTGGACGTGACCGAGGAGACCACCGCGGAGGACTTCGCCGAGCTCCCCGAGGACGACGAGCGCGTGCGGATGTACGCGGTGTACGCCTACCTGACGTTCCTCGAGGACCAGGTGGTCGAGGCCCTCGCCGGCTGAGGGCGCCGCTCCTTCGCTGCGTTCTACAGGACGGCGGTCTCGACCACGAGGTCGCCCTCGGCGAAGCGCTCGGGGCGCAGGGGACGCAGGTCGAAGGTCTCGCACCGGCCGCGCGTGATGAGCTCGGCCACGGCGCGGCCGGCGGCCGGCGCGTGCATGATGCCGTGGCCGCCGAAGCCCACGCAGAGCACGAACCCGGGGACGCCGGGCGCCTGCCCGATGATCGCGTGGTGGTCCGGCGTCTCCGGGTAGAGCCCCGCCCACGAGCGCGAGCGGTCGATCGGCGCGTCCTCCAGGAACGGGAAGCGGTGACCGACGCGCTCCGCGAGCTCCTCGAAGAACCGCGGGTCCACCGAGGTCTCGCGGCCCGGCGGATCGGAGGGGTTCGAGTAGGCGATGACGTAGCCGCCGCCCGGCTCGCGCCGCACGAGGACCCCCGTGTCGAGGTCCACGCACATCGGGATCGGCTCTCCGGGCGGCGCCGGCGCGAAGGCGAGGTTGCGGCGCACGGGCGCGACGGGGACCTCGATATCGAGCATGGCCGCGACCTCGGCCGCGTCGGGCCCGGCGGCGTCCACCACCCAGGCGGCGCGCTCGCGCCCGCGGGTGTGCTCGAGCTCGAACCCGCCCGCGACCCGCCGGATGCGCCGCACCTCCGCCCCCGTCAGGATCCGCACGCCGGACGCGCGGGCCTGCTGCTCCATCGCGCGGGCCACCCCGTAGGGATCGAGCAGCCCGTCGCGCGCGTGGAACGTCCCGGCCCGGAGGCCCTCCCGGCGGACGAACGGCGCCTTGGCGAGCACCTCCTCGGGCGAGAGCCACTCGGTCGGCACGCCGAGCGAGCGCTGGAGCCGCACGGCCGCGCGCAGGCCGCGCTCGCCCTCCTCGGTCCCGGTCATGAGCAGGTAGCCGACCTGCCGGAGCGAGCAGAGCCCGGTCTCGGCCTCCAGGCGCTCGAGCTCGTCGATGGAGAAGCGCGAGAGCTCGATGTTCGGGCGGGTCGTGAACTGCGCGCGGAAGCCGCCGTTCGCCCGGGAGGTCGAGCCCCGGGCGACGGCGGCCTCGCGCTCGAGGATCAGGACGTCGGTGAGCCCGGCGCGAGCGAGCTCGCGGGCGACGGAGAGGCCGATGACACCCGCGCCGACGACCGCGACCTCGGCCACGGGCTCACGCGGCCGGACGGCCGACCCGCTTGCGGACCTCCTCCGTGACCTCCTCGAAGGTGGCCCCGAGCGCGTCGGCGAGCGAGCGCGCCGCGGCCCGCAGCTCGTCCTTCGCGTGCGGATCCCGCAGGGTGTCGCCGAGCGAGGTGAACGCCCGGTCGAGCGTCCGGGTGAGGGCGCGGAGCGCGTCGCGGGCCTCGCGCTCCTCCTCGCTCTCCATCTCCAGCTGCTTGTAGCGGGCGGCGAGCGCGCGCCCGAGCGTGGCGAACCGCTCGCCGACCTCGTCCCACTTGCGCTTCACGTCTTCGGCCATGCCGATCCCTCCCTCCGTGATGGTTCCCTCACCGAGTCTACGGAGCGGCGTGCTCGGCGATACTGGGAGCGATGCGCGCGATGGTGCTCGAGGCGCCGCGGAGGCCCCTGGTGCTCCGCGAGCTCCCGGAGCCCGAGCCCGGGCCGGGGCAGGTGCGGGTCCGGGTCCGGGCCTGCGCGGTCTGCCGGACCGACCTGCACGTGATGGACGGCGAGCTCCCCGAGCCGAAGCTGCCCCTCGTCCTCGGGCACCAGGTGGTCGGCGAGGTGGAGGCGCTCGGTCCGGGGGTGGAGGGGCTCGCGCACGGCGCCCGGGTCGGCGTGCCGTGGCTCGGCTGGACCTGCGGCGAGTGCCGCTGGTGCGCGAGCGGCCGGGAGAACCTCTGCCCGCGGGCGCGGTTCACCGGCTACCAGCTCGACGGCGGCTACGCCGAGGCGCTCGTCGCCGACGCCCGCTACTGCTTCCCCGTCCCCGCGGGGTACCCCGACGAGCAGGCGGCGCCGCTGCTGTGCGCCGGGCTCATCGGCTGGCGGGCGCTCCGGCTCTGCGGCGAGGCCGAGACGATCGGCCTGTACGGGTTCGGGAACGCCGCCCGCCTGGTCGCGCAGGTCGCCTCCTTCCAGGGGCGGCGGTGCTTCGCGTTCACCCGTCCGGGCGACGCGGCGACGCAGGCCGAGGCCCTCGAGCTCGGGTGCGCGTGGGCGGGGGACTCCACGGCCCCGCCGCCCGAGCCCCTCGACGCGGCGGTCTGCTTCGCGGCGGCCGGCGAGCTCGTGCCGCTCGCGCTCCGCGCGGTCGCGCCCGGCGGCAGCGTGGTCTGCGCCGAGATCCACATGAGCGACATCCCCTCGTTCCCGTACGCGATCCTGTGGGGCGAGCGGGTGCTGCGCTCGGTGGCGAACCTCACCCGGGAGGACGGCGTGGGGTTCCTGGAGATCGCCCCGCGTGCCGGCGTGCGGACCGCCGTCACGACCTTCCCGCTCGAGCGGGCGAACGAGGCCGTCGCGCACGCGCGCTCGGGGGCGCGGACGACGGCCGTCCTCGTGCCCTGACCCTCACCCGTGCCGGGCGCGGAAGTCGTCCATGAACGCCCGGAGCGCGCGGACGCCCTCGAGCGGCATCGCGTTGTAGATCGAGGCGCGGATGCCTCCGACCGAGCGGTGGCCGGCGAGCTCCATCAGGCCGTGCTCGGCCGCCTCGGCGAGGAAGGCGCGCTCGAGCTCCTCGCTCGGCAGGCGGAACGTCACGTTCATGAGCGAGCGGGCCTCCGGCGCCGCGTGGCCTCGGTAGAAGCCCTCGCTCGCGTCGATCGCCTCGTACAGGAGCGCCGCCTTCTCGCGGTTGCGCTCGTGCATGCGCGCGAGCCCGCCGACCTCGTCGCGCAGCCAGCGGGTGACGAGCGCGAGGACGTAGATCGCGAAGGTCGGCGGCGTGTTGTAGAGCGAGCGGTGCCGCGCGTGGGTCCGGTAGTCGAGCATCGTCGGCAGGCCCTCGGGGGCCCGCTCGAGCAGGTCCTCCCGGACGATCGCGATGGTGAGGCCGGCCGGGCCGACGTTCTTCTGGGCTCCCGCGTACAGGAGCCCGTAGCGCTCCACGGGGATCGGGCGCGAGCACAGGTCCGAGGAGGCGTCGCAGACGAGCGGCGCGCCGCCCGGAGGCTCGAACCCCGGTGGGAGCTCCACGCCCTCGATCGTCTCGTTCGAGGTCACGTGCAGGTACGCGGCGTCGGGGTCGAGCTCGAGCGAGCCGAGGTCCGGGACGGTCGCGTAGCCGTGCTCGGCGCCGTCCCAGACGACGCGCGTACGCCCGAGACGGGCGGCCTCGGCGAGGGCCTTCTTCGACCACGAGCCGGTGAGGATGTACTCGGCGGTGCGGTCCGGGCCGAGGAGGTTCATCGGCGCCATCGCGAACTGCAGGGAGGCGCCCCCCTGGAGGAAGAGGATGTGGTGGGTCTCGGGCACGCCGAGGAGCTCGCGCAGGTTGCGCTCGGCCTCCTCGACGATGGCCTCGAAGGCCCGGCTCCGGTGGCTGATCTCGAGCACGGAGGCGCCGACGCCGGGCAGCGCGAGCAGCTCGTCCCGGACCCGCTCGAGGACGGGGACCGGCAGCACCGCCGGTCCGGCCGAGAAGTTCCAGCGTCGCTCCACGGCGCCCATGTTCGCGGGCGGGGGCTCCGGCCGTCATCCGGGCAGGTGGGGCCGGTCGCCCGCCGACCCGTGGGTCGAAGGACCCTCCGGAGCGCCCCCGCGATGCGGGAAGGTTCCCGTCGAGGCCGGATGTCGGCCCCGGAACCAGGAGGTCGTGCAGATGCAGTGGCGCAGACGGCTCTCGCACCTCGCGCTCGCGGGCCTGCTCGCGGCCCTCGCCGCCGGCTCGGCGACCGCGTGCTCCGGCGGTCCGGCGCCGGTGGGCGGTCCGGTCGGGGGCGAGGGGAGCGGCGCGACCCGGGCCGCGGGCGGCATGAACGAGGTGAACGGGATGGGGTACATGGTCCACACCGACCACGCGGCCGACCCCGCCACCGTGCTGCCGGCGTTCGCGAGCGCGCCCGAGCTCGCTCGGCTCTACACGTTCGCGATGCAGCACCCCGAGGTCCTCACGTACATCCCGTGCACGTGCGGCTGCGGCCCGATGGGCCACAACAGCAACTGGAACTGCTACGTGCGGCGCATCGAGGCCGACGGCACGGTCGTCTTCGACGAGCACGCGGTGAACTGCCAGATCTGCCAGGAGATCACCTCGGACGTGATCGCGCTGTGGCAGCGGGGCAGCCCGCTGTCCGAGATCCGCGACACGATCGACGCGACGTACACGGGTCCGCAGACGCCGACCGACTACCCCGCGGGGATGTGAGGTCGCCGCGCGGGCGCGGCCGGTAGGCTGCGGGCCGTGCAGCCCTCCGCGCTCGACCTCGTGCTCGCGACCCTCGCCGCGCTCGCCGGCGGGGCGGTGAACGCGCTCGCGGGGGGTGGGACGCTCGTCACGTTCCCGACGCTCGTCGCGCTCGGTGTGCCCCCCGTGGCCGCCAACGTCACGAACACGGTGGCGCTCACCCCCGGCTACCTCGGCGGCACGTACGGGCAGCGCGGCGACCTGCGCGGCCAGGGCGGCCGGCTGCGACTGCTCGTCCCCGCCTCGATCGCCGGTGGGTTGGTCGGCGGGGTGCTCCTCCTGCTCACCGGCGAGGAGCTCTTCCGCCAGCTCGTGCCGTTCCTGATCCTCGGCGCGACCGGGCTGCTCGCGGCCCAGGAGCGGGTGCGCGCCCTCGTCGCGCGCCGGCTCGCCGAGCGCTCGGGGGCCGACCCCTCGGAAGCGTGGGCCGCGGCGCCGGCCTTCGCGGCGTCGGTCTACGGCGGGTACTTCGGCGCGGGGCTCGGGGTGATCCTCCTCGCCGTGCTCGGGCTCGCGCTCGAGGACTCGCTCACGCGGATCAACGCGCTGAAGCAGGCGCTCTCGTTCTGCGTGAACGTGACGGCCGCCTGCTACTTCCTGTTCTCGGGGCGGGTCGTGTGGGAGATCGCGGCGGTCATGGCGCTCGGCGCGGTGGCCGGCGGGTCGCTCGGCGGACGGCTCGCCGGCCGGATGCGGCCCGAGCGCCTGCGCCGGCTCGTCGTCGCGATCGGGCTCGTCGTGGGCCTCGTGTACCTGGTGCGATGAACCCGAGCCCCGACGCCCGTCCCCGGCTCCAGCGCCGCGCCCTGCGCCTGGAGTACGCGACGATCGCCTGGAACCTCGGCGAGGCGGTGCTCACCGTCGCGCTCGGGATCCTCGCCGGCTCGCTCGCCCTCATCGGGTTCGGGACGGACTCCGTCATCGAGGTCTTCGCGTCCGCGGTCGTGGTCTGGCACGTGCTCCCGGGTCACGAGACCGACCACCCTGAGCGCACGCGCCTCGCGCTGCGTCTCGTCGCGGCCGCCTTCGCGCTGGTCGCGCTCGTGCTCGCCGGGGCGGCGATCCGGGACCTCGCGACCGGCCGCCGGGCCGGTGAGTCGCCGTTCGGCATCGCCTACCTCGCGGTCACGGCGGTGGTGATGTTCTCGCTCGCGGCGGCCAAGCACCGGGTGGCGCGGGCGCTCGGCTCCTCGCCGCTGCGCTCGGAGGCCGCGATGACGTTCCTCGACGGGATCCTCTCGAGCGCGACCCTCGCGGGGCTCGCGCTGAACGCGGTCCTCGGCTGGTGGTGGGCGGACCCCGCGGCTGCGCTCGTCGTCGCCGTGGCCGCGGCGGGCGAGGCGCGCGAGAACCTGCGGGAGGCCGGGGAGATCCTCGCGGGGTGACGTCGCGGGTTGCGCCGCAGGTGACCTCGCGGAGCCGGCGCCGGCGCGGTAGCATCCGCCCCGAGCAAGGCCCATCCCGAGTGCCCGCCGGATCCCCCGGCCCCGTCGGGTGGGCGTGTCGATGCGTCCCGCTGAGGGACGGAGGAGGTGAGTCATGCCCAAGGTGCTGCGCCTGCTCGCCGTCCTCTCCGCGCTGGCCGTGGTCGGGGCGGCCTGCGCGGAGGAGGGTGGCGGCGGTGGCGGCGGAGCCGCGCCGTTCCCGTCCAGCCCGCCGGCCGCCGAGGACGCCGGCCCGCTCCGCCTGCTCGAGTGGGCGGGCTACGAGATCCCCGAGTTCCACGGGCCGTTCTCGGAGGCGTACCCGGACGTGAAGCTCGAGTACCAGTTCGCCGACGCGGGCTCGAGCTTCTACCAGAAGGTCGCGACCGGCGGGGTCGAGGTCGACCTCGCGCACCCCTGCTCGAACTGGGTGCAGACCTGGTACGACGCGGGGCTCATCGCGCCGATCGACGTCTCGCGCCTCGAGCACTGGAGCGAGCTCGACCCGAAGATGCGCGAGCTCGGCAAGATCGGGGACCAGTACTACTTCGTGCCGTGGGACTGGGGCTACGAGTCCCTGATCGTGAACACCGACATGGTGAAGGACGTGCCCCAGAGCTGGGCCGACCTGTGGGACCCGCAGTACGAGGGCCTCATCGCGATGGAGGACTTCTCCGAGGGCGCGGTCGCGATGACCGCGTGGGCGTTCGACCTGCCCTACCCGAACCTGTCCGATGAGGACCTGCAGTTCATCAAGGACAAGCTGATCGAGCTCAAGCGGAACATCAAGCTGTTCTGGGCCGGCAGCACCGATCTCGTCCAGGCGATGGTGAACGGCGACGTCGCGATCGGCTACGGCTGGAACGACCAGTTCGCGAAGGTCGTGGACGGCGGCGTGAACGCCGTGTACGTGGACCCCGAGGAGGGGCGCGGCGGCTGGGTCTGCGGGTTCGTGGTCCTGAAGGACACGCCCCACTACGACCTCGCGCTGAAGTACATCGACAGCGCGATCTCGCCCGAGGTCGGCAAGAACGCGATCGACATGTACTTCCTCGGGCACTCGAACACGAAGTCGGTCGAGCTCGCCGACCCGAAGACGGTCGAGACGCTCGGGCTGCTCGACACCGACGTCCAGGCGAGGACGAACTTCGCGGTGCCGCTCACGGCCGAGCAACGGGACACGTTCAACCAGATCTGGTCGGAGGTGCTCGCGGCCTAGGAGCGGGGGCGGAGCGGGGGAGCCGAGGGCGGTGGCGGAGACCCGCCGCATCCCGGGGGGCCGGCGGTTCGGGCTGATCCTGAGCGCGGCGCCGGCCCTCTGGCTCCTCGCGTTCTTCGTGGTCCCGCTCGGCATCCTCGTCGCATGGTCGTTCCAGCCGCCGGGGATCGTGGCGGCGCTGCGGCCGGTGCTCACGCTCGAGGCCTACCGCTCCACGCTCTCGGCCGGGTCGTACTGGCGCGTGCTCGCCCGCACCGGGGTGATCGCGCTCACCGTGGCGGCGGTCGCCGTGGCGCTCGCGTACCCGATCGCGTACGCGCTGGCCTTCGCCGCCCGGCGGCGCCGGAGCCTGCTCCTCACGCTCGCGCTGCTGCCGTTCCTCACGAGCTACCTGCTGCGGATCTACGCGTGGCGCCTCATGCTCGGCGCCAAGGGGGTGCTGAACGAGCTGCTGCAGGCGATCGGGCTCACCCACGGGCCGCTCGGCTTCTTCCTGTACAGCCGGACGGCGGTGGTGCTCGTGCTGATCTACGTGTGGGTGCCGTGGGCGGCGCTGCCGATCTTCCTCCGGCTCGACCAGATGGACCGCTCGCTCATCGAGGCCGCCGACGACCTCGGCGCGGACCGGCTCCGGGCGTTCCTGCGCGTGACGCTCCCGCTGTCGATGCCGGGGGTCTTCGCGGCCTTCTTCTTCGTGATGATCCCGACGCTCGGGGACTTCGCCACAGCGAGCGCCGTCGGCGGCTCCGGCGGCCAGATGATCGGCAACATCATCCAGCAGTACCTGAACTCGCTGAGCTATCCCTCGGGCGCGGTGCTGTCCGTCCTGCTGCTCGTGACGGCCCTCGTCGCGATGACGGTCGGGGCGAGGCTCTCGGGCATCCGGGACGTGGGGGACGTCCGTGTCTAGGCGCGCGGAGCCGCGGCGCGTCGGCCTGTGGACGTACTTCTGGCTGTACATCGCGCTGCTGTACACGCCGCTGATCGTGCTCGCGCTGTTCTCGCTGCACGACTCCGAGCTGCTCTCGCTGCCGTGGCGCGGCTTCTCGCTCCGCTGGTACCGGGAGATGCTGCACCAGGCCGCGTTGCTGCGCTCGCTGCGGATCAGCATCGTCGTGGCCGCCTTGGCCTCCACCGCCGCGGTGATCCTCGGCGGTGCCCTCGGGATCGCCGTGAGCCGCTTCCGCTTCCCCGGCCGGGGCCTGCTGCTCGCGCTCGCGCTCAGCCCGCTCGTGATCCCCTACCTCGGGCTCGCGGTCTCGCTGCTCATGACCTTCGTCGCCCTCGGGCTGAAGCCCTCGATCCCCACGGTGGTGATCGGGCACAGCGTCGTCGCGATGCCGTACGCGCTGCTCCTCGTCGCCACCCGCCTGCTCGGGATCGATCCCGAGCTCGAGGAGGCGGCGCTCGATCTCGGCGCCGGCTGGACCTCGATCCTCGGGCGCCTGTACGTGCCGCTCATGGGGCCCGCGCTCGGAACCGCGTTCGTCACGGCGTTCGTGCTCTCCTTCGACGAGCTCTACCTGGCCTTCTTCCTCTCGGGCTCGGACCAGACGCTCCCGGTGTACTTCTTCTCCGGACTGCGCCATCCCGAGTTCCTGCCGCCGACGCTCGCGCTCACCACGCTCGTGACGGTGATCGTGGTGTCGGCGACGCTCGCCTCGCAGCTCGTCGCGATGCGACGGGGGGCGAAGGCCGTCTGAGTCTTTCGGTCCTCGACCGCGACGGGTCGGCGCGATAGGGTCGGTGGGTCCGACGGAAGAGGGGGCTCCCATGGCCGGACGGAGGCTCGCGCGGCTGGCCGCGCTCGCCGCGCTCGCGGTGCTGCTCACCGGCTGCCTGAAGCTCGACATCGACCTGAAGATCCAGCCCGACGACACGGTCGACGGCGGGGTCGTCTTCGCGGTCGACAAGGACCTGCTCGAGCTCACCGGCGGCTCGTTCGAGGACATCACCGGCGGCGAGATGCCGCTTCCGAACGACGTCGAGGGCGTGCGGGCCGAGGAGTACGACGACGGGAAGTACGTGGGCCAGCGGTACGTTTTCGAGGGGGTCGCGCTGTCGGAGTTCACCGACCCCACCGACCCCGAGAGCCTGCGGATCGTCCGCGAGGGCGACCGGTTCACGGTGAGCGGCGTCCTCGACCTGTCCTCGGGCGCGACCGGAGCCACCGGCGCCACCGCGGGGCAGCAGTTCCTCTCCTCGGCCGAGATCCGCGTCGCCATCACGTTCCCCGGCGAGGTCATCTCCTCCAACGGGCGGGTCGAGGGGAACACCGTGATCTGGGAGCCGAAGTTCGGCGACCGGCTCGAGATCGAGGCGACCGGCTCGGCGGTCGGGGGCGGCGGCGGGCTCGGCTCCGCGCTCACGATCGTGCTCCTCGTGGTCGGCGTCGCCGCGGTCGCCGGGATCCTCGCGCTCGTGGTCATGAGCCGGCGTCGTCCTGCGGCGGCCGTCGCAGGCACTGGGGTGACGACGGATGCCGATACCGGGACCCCGGAGGAAGCAGGAACCGTCGAGGCCGCGGCGCCGGAAGACGCATCGCCGGGGGAACCACCGGCGAGCGGCGAGATGCCGCCCCCTCCTCCGCCTCCCACGCCTTAGGGCCGAGACCCAGGGGGCGGCGGGACCTTCGACGCTCCGGCGGGCGCTCGCCCTGCGGCAGCATCGGACCGGCGGGATCGCGCCCGGCGGTCCCGCGTGTCCGACGGGGAGGGCGAGATGGAGGACGTACCTCGGCGACGGGTGGAGATGCCGAGCGTGGCCGACCCGGCGCCGCTCGGCCTCGCGGCCTTCGCGCTCACGACGTTCCTGCTCTCGGCGAAGAACGCCGGCTGGACCGACGGCGGCAACGCGTGGCTCGGGTTCGCGTTCGCCTACGGCGGCCTCGCGCAGCTGCTCGCGGGGATGTGGGAGTTCCGGAACCGGAACGTCTTCGGGGCGACGGCCTTCTCGACGTACGGCTCGTTCTGGATCGGGCTCGGCCTGTACGTGCTGCTCGTGGAGGCGGGGAGCCCGAACGCGCTGAACGACCTCGGGTGGATCCTGCTGGCGTTCGCGATCTTCAACACGTACATGCTGTTGTGGAGCACGCGGGTCACGGTCGCGGTGTTCCTCGTGTTCCTCACCCTCGAGGCCACCGAGATCGTGCTCACGGCGGGCTTCTTCATGGACGCCGAGAACGTGATGCGCGCCGGAGGCGTGATCGGCGTGATCACCGCGGCGGTCGCCTGGTACACGTCGGCCGCCGGCGTGGTGAACGGCATGGCCGGCCGGCCGGTGCTGCCGGTCGGCGGGCCGCTGTGGGGGCGGGCGGCGCCGGCGCTCGGGCCGGAGTACGCGGCCGAGGCCCCGAAGGTGCGCGAGCTCCGGTAGCGCCCGTAGACTCGCCGTCATGCGCGAGCGGTCGGCGAGCGGCACGTGAAGACCGCCCCGCGCCTGCGCGGCGGCGTCGGCGTCCGGGTGGCGAGCCTGTTCGCCGGGCTCGTCACGATCGGCGCCGCGATCGTGGCGCTGCTCGAGTCGCACCTCGGGCTCGCGCCCTGGGACGTGTTCCACCTCGGCATCGCGGCGCACGGCCCGCTCACGATCGGGACCGCGAGCATCGTGGTCGGGCTCGCGGTGCTGCTCGTGGCCTGGGCCCTCGGCCAGCCTCCCGGTTTCGGGACGGTCGCGAACGCGGTCGTGATCGGCGCGGTCGTGGAGGTGCTCCGACGGTTGCCGTGGCTGGTGCGCCTGCAGGACGCGGGCCTGTGGCAACGCGGGGGGCTGCTCGTGCTCGGCGTCGTGCTCTTCGGGCTCGGCTCGGCCCTGTACATCGGCGCGGGGCTCGGCGCGGGCCCCCGGGACTCGCTGATGCTGGTCCTCGCGCGGCGCCTCGGCGTCCGGATCGCGCTCGTCCGGATCGGGCTCGAGGCGGCCGCGCTCGGCGCCGGCTGGGCGCTCGGGGGCACGGTGGGGGTCGGCACGGCCGCGGTGGCGCTCTGCCTCGGGCCCTCGGTGGAGGCGTCCTTCCGCCTGTTCGTCCGGCTCGGCCTCGCCGAGCCCGCCCCCGTGCCGGTCTCCGGACCGGGCGGAGGCTGACCGCACGGCCCGGTTTCCTCGAGGCACACACAGGTACTGGGGACCTGGCGGCCTCGCCCTGGCTCTCGCAGGCCCACGCGCCCTCGAGGGTGTCCGCGAACGTGTGGACCGGTCCCTCGTCCGGACCGTGCCGGCGCGTGGGCGGCCGGCGAGCCCCCTCACGCAGGAACGGGAACCGCGCGTCGACGTGACGGTAGCCGATCCCGACCGGACCATCCCACGGGCGGCCGACACGTCAGGTGGCGGAGGAGGCGAGCAGGAGCGGCCAGAGCTCGGACCCGCAGCCCCTCGTCCTCGGGATCCCAGGGGACGGGGAGGACCTCGGCCGGGCTCCGACCTTCGAAGGCTGTGCGCGGGCGGTGGAACGACGGCCGCACGCCGAACGCGTCGTACGTGCCGAGCAGGTCGGCGACGACCATGGCGAGGGAGTGGATCTGAGTCGCCACTCCGTCCGGGGTGGGACGCGTGCCGCTCGCGTACAGGATCCGCGGACGCCCGGCATCCGCGCGCGTGCCCTTCTCTGGCCACTCGGAGCATCACGCCGTGACTTCGACGCTAACGAGGGGTTCCTCG
>ENA-ORXB01002477-ORXB01002477.1-sediment-metagenome-genome-assembly--contig:-NODE-2477-length-15688-cov-3.274742_pt1 | contig 15688 bp, 14 predicted proteins | sample MGYA00237863_ERZ511475 | MGnify/ENA primary metagenome ERZ511475 (study PRJEB26305, sample SAMN06343858) | sediment metagenome | isolation source: hot spring sediment | place: Canada: British Columbia... | reverse complement strand
GACTACATTGCGGTCGAGGTCTCCCCCGGCGCGCGCGAGGCCCTCCGCCGCCTGCCGGTCAGGGTTCTCGCCTCCCTCGAGGAGCTGGAGCCGCTCGACCCCGGGGTCGTCCTCGCGAACGAGCTCCTCGACAACCTCCCGTTCCGGCGCGTGCGCCGGCGCCGCGGCCTCCCGGTCGAGGTCCGGGTCGGCCTCGCGGGCGACCGGCTCGTCGAGGTCGAGGCCCCCTGCGAGCCCAAGCTCGCCGCGCTCGCCCCGGACGATCTCGCCGACGGCGAGGAGGCGGTCGTGCCGACGGGAGCCCTCGCGCTCGTCGAGGCGCTCGCCCGGGCGCTCGTGCGCGGCTACGCGCTCCTCATCGACTACGGCTCGGCCGGCGGCCCGGCGGGCGAGGTCCACGGCTACCGGGCCCACGCCGTGCTCGAGGACGTGCTCGAGGATCCCGGGAGCGCAGACATCACGGCCGGCGTGGATCTCGGCCGGGTCGCCTCCCGGGCCGAGGAGCTGGGCCTGCGCGCGCACGGCATCGTCCCCCAGTGGCGCGCCCTGCTCGCGCTCGGCTACGAGCGCTGGGTCGCGGGCGAGCGCGAGCGCCAGGCCGAGCTCCTGACCGCTCGCCGCGGCCTCGAGGCCGTCCGCGCCTGGGAGGGCCGCAGCCGCGCCAGCCTGCTCGTGGACCCCGCCGCGCTCGGGCGCCTGCGGTGGCTCCTGCTCTCGACGCCGGAGCTGCCCACCCCGCCCTGGCTCGCGGACTCGCTCGCCGCCGAGCCGGCCGGGTAGCCGTTCGGCCCCTTCCCGAGCGGCCGGTCGCGCGGCTAGCATCGGCGGAGGAGCCGAGGGAGGTCCCGCCATGCGTCCGCGCCGCGTCGCCACCGTCCTTGCCGTCCTGATCCTCGCCGCCGCGGCCCTCTGGTGGGTGCGCCCGGCCGCCGAGCCCGGCCCGAGCCCGCGGGCCGGCGTCCCGGTCGAGACCCGCAACGAGGAGGCCGAGGAGCAGGCCGAGACCGTCGAGCAGCACCGAGAGGCCGTCGCCGAGGCGCTCGCCGCCGGCACGCTCGGCCGCATCGAGCCCGTCCGGCACCTGCGCACGCGAGCCTGGGCCGGGGAGCGCCTCATGCACCCCACCGCCGACGACTGGGAGCCCGCCCTCGCGACCGACCCACGGGAGCCGTGGGTCTACGTCGCGATCACGCGGTTCGGCCACCCACCCTGCCCTCAGGGCAACTGCCCCGACCCGGCCATCGTGGTGCGGACCTCGGCCGACGGCGGACGGACCTTCGGTCCCGCCGTGTACGTGTGCGAGTGCCGCCGGGTTCACTCGCAGTTCGATCCCCTGCTCGAGGTCGTCCCGGCCACCGGCGAGCTGTACGCGGCGTGGATGAACGACTGGAACATCGTGTTCGCGCGCTCCACCGATCACGGGCGGACCTGGTCGGCTCCGGTCTCGGTCTCGGGCAAGGTGGCCTGGGGCGACAAGCCCGCCATGGCCCTCTCGCGCGACGGGCGCGACGTCTACATCTCCTTCAACGGCCCGACCGGCGGCGACGTCTACGTGGCGGTCTCGCACGACGCCGGCGCCACCTGGTCCCAGATCCGCGTCACCGACGGGCCGCGCTACTACTTCGCCTACCAGGGCGCCGTCGCGCCGGACGGGCGCGTGACCTTCGCCGAGATGAGCGAGACCTACACCGGCCCCGGCGGCGCGAGCGAGGGCCCGGTGCTCGTGCACGCGATCTCGTCCGACGACGGGGGCGCCACCTGGACCGACGTGGTCGTGGACTCCGTCGAGCTCGGCGTGCCGTGCACCTCGGAGTGGTGCTACGCCGACTACTACGACGGCCACGCGGCCCTCGCCGCCGACCTGGACGGGGACCTCGTCATCGCCTACGACGGCGCGACCACCGTCGGCGGGCCCCGCCGGATCTGGGTCCGGTCCTCGACCGACGGGGGCATCACGTGGAGCGCGCGGACGGCGATCTCCCCGCGGGGCGTGAACGCCGGGTTCCCCGCCGCGGTCGGCGCGGGGAACGACCGCGTGCGGCTGTGGTTCATGGACCAGCGCACCGGCCGCTGGAACGTCTGGTACCGCGGCTCGACCGACCTCGGCGCGACCTGGACCGACCCCGTGCGGATCTCGGATGCGACCTCCGGCACCGCCTACAAGGACGCCGACGGGTTCGCCGAGGCCTACGGCGACTACGGCGAGATCGGCATCACGAGCACCGGCCGGACCGTCGCCGTCTGGGGCGAGGGCGCGAGCTACCGGGGTCCCGGAGGCGTCTGGTTCAACCGCGAGATCTAGTCTGGGTCAGACTAGCGGTCGACGTCGCCGACCACGAAGAAGATCGAGCCGAGGATCGAGATGAGGTCGGGGATGAGCGTCCCCGGAAGGACGGCCGGCAGCAGCGAGACGTTGGAGAAGGAGGCCGTCCGCATCTTCAGCCGGTACGGCTGCTTCCTGCCGTCGCCGACGAGGTAGTAGCCCATGAGGCCGAGCGGGTTCTCCGTCCGTACGTAGACCTCGCCCTCGAGCTTGAGCTTCTTCGGCAGCTTCGAGGCCCGGTACTCGCCGGCCGGCATCTTCTCCAGGCACTGCTCGACGATGTCGCAGGACTCGTGCATCCGCCGCAGCAGCACCCACAGCCGGTCGTAGGAGTCGCCGTTGCGTCCGACCGGGACCTGGAACTCGACCTCGCCGTACTTCTCGTAGGGCTCGTCCTTGCGCGGGTCCATCGGGATCCCGCTCGCGTGCAGCGTCGGGCCCGAGGCCCCGTAGGCGACGGCCACCTCCGGCGGGATCACCCCGACGCCGACGGTCCGCGCGTGGATGATCTCGTTGCCCATGATGAGGTTGTCGAAGTCCTTCAGGCGCTTGCGCACGTGCTTGAGGACCTCGGCCGCCTGCTTCATGAAGCCGCGGGGCAGGTCGTCCTTCACCCCGCCGACCCGCGCGTAGGAGTGGTGCATCCGCGCGCCGGTCGCGGTCTCCATGAGGTTCTGGATCATCTCGCGCTCGATGAACGCGTAGAAGACCGGGGTCATCGCGCCGAGCTCGAGCGGGTACGAGCCGAAGAACATGAGGTGGTTCAGGATGCGGTTCAGCTCCGCCATCATCGTGCGGATCCACTGCGCGCGCTCGGGGACCTCGATGCCGGCGAGGCGCTCGACGGCGATCACGAACCCGAGCTCGTTGTTGAAGGCCGAGAGCCAGTCGTGCCGGTTCATGAGCACGAGCACCTGGCGCGCGTCCCGCTGCTCGGCGAGCTTCTCGGCCCCCCGGTGCATGTAGCCGATGACGGGCTCGGCGCGGGTGATGACCTCCCCGTCGAGCTCGAGCACCAGGCGGAGCACCCCGTGGGTCGAGGGGTGCTGCGGGCCGATGTTGAGGATCATCTCCTCGGTGCGGAGCCCGCCGGGCGCGGCGATCTCGACGTCGATGCCGCCGCCCCGCACGAGCCACTGCTCGGCGGCGGCGGAGAAGACGGTCCGCTCCTGCGTGTCCATCGGCCCACATCCTGCCACGCGGGAGGGGTCGCTGCCCACGCCGGTCCTCCGTCGGAGGACGGCCTCGCGCACCTCGCCCGTGCGGGCCCAACCGGGCGGCGCGGGCCGGGGCGGCGTGCCGTCTACGCGTGGTTCCGTGAGGCAACGAGCTGCTTCATGCACACCCGACGTGACTCATATCGCGGACTTGACAGCAGGAGAGAGAGAGGATGTCTCAGGAGGGAACGACGGACGGAGGCTGCGGTGCTGGGATCCGACCGACGGCGGGGGCGAGGTAGGGCCTGGATCGCCAGGCTGCGGGCCGGTATCCACGGGCGCCGGGCAGCGGCACTGCTTGGGGCTGGCTGTGTTCACGCCGGGATCACCTGACAGCGCACACGCGATCAACAGAGGCGGCTACCCGATCTGCGGACCGACGGTCTACTACCGGTTCGTCGACACACCCGACCACACCTGGACGGCGGCCGAGAAGGATAGCGTCTCCGCGGCCCTGGATGCGTGGGAGCGGGTGATCGACCGCTCCGGCGGGCCGATCGTGGACCTGCGCCGTGGGACCGGCACCCCGCAGATCGACATCAAGATCATGGCCCTCGATGCGTGGGGCCGCGGGCGGTGCGATCTCGGGTACATCAAGCTGTCGACGGACCTCGTCGGCCGTCAGGCCCAGATGGACGGCGTCGCGGTCCACGAGATGGGGCACGTCCTCGGGATGGCTCACGTCGGCTGGGACGACAACCGGGTCGCCTACGACGACGATTTCTCCACGATGCACGACGCCTGGTGCGCTCCGCGAACCGAAGATCCCGCAGAGGTTCGGCGTGGCCTCGCGACGATCACGCCCACCTCTACGGGCGGCAGGGCGCCGGCGGCGCGCTCTCGGCGGACCCGAGCTTCGAGACCGCAGCCTCGGTCAACACCTACTTCACGGTCATGAACGCCACCTACACCCGGGCCTCCTCGGGCTCGGCCTTCGGGAGCTACCACCTGCGCTTCACCGGCAGCGAGCCCTGGGTGGGCGGGAACCACCCCTACGTCTACAAGGAGACCTTCATCGGGTATCCCGGTTGGCTCGATGCCGCGGCCCAGATCCGCAAGGCCCGCTCGGGCGACGGTGGGACCGTCTTCGTCCGGCTGCTGCGCCGACCCGTCGACACCCCCTTGGAGTGCCGGTTCTCGCCCGCGGGGGACTGGAGCATCAAGGCCGAGTCCCTCGTCACCCCGACGACGAGCTGGGCCCTCTACGACACCCCCGACTACGACGCCGGAACCACGGGGGCCATCTTCCGCGTCTCCGTGGTGAACCGGCTGAACTACGCCTGCGGCGCGGACGTCTGCCGCGCCGAGGCCCGGGTGGACGATGAGCGGGTGAGGGCACGATGAACCCGAGGCGGATCGCGACGATCGCGCTGGCCCTGCTCATCGGACTCGGCGGGCCGGCGCTCCTTGCGGAGATGGCCACCCGCCCGGCGGCCCCGGCGGCGGAGGCGGCGGCCGAGCTGCCCTGGCCCTACTGCGGCCCGGACGCACCCGCCCCGTCCTTCGCGCCGATCCCGGAGCGGGTGCCGGAGGAGCTGACGGAGGCCGGGATCGCGGTCGACCCGGGGTTCTTCGGCCCGATCCAGCCCCTCCTCGCAGGTGACGCCCTCGTCCCCATCACCCGCCTCGAGATCATGGAGAAGGTCGACCCGGCAACGCACGACCCCGAGACATGGGCGAAGGAGGTGGAGCTGTTGGGTCCCGCGCTCGCGCGGTGGCTCAACCCTCTCTTCTTCCTCGCCGAGGTCGAGACCGGGCCGGCCGTCTTCCAGATGGACGCCTCGGTCAAGCGCCTCGGGGTGCTGGAGGGGGGCCCGCGCAGGATCCACGGTGACGTCGGGCTCATCCGCACGATCGCCGAGCACCTGGCCGCCGGTCACCAGGTCCTCGCCGCCGTCTCGGGGATGTGGGACGACGGCACCCTCGGCGTCGACTTCGGCCTGGACCTCACCACCGGGGAGGTCCTGTGGTCCGATGGCTTCATCCCCGAGGACCGCACCTACTTCGCCGAGTTCGTCCGCACCTACTTCCCGGAGGCGAGCTCGGGGCCTGCCCTGGCCGAGCTCGTGATCGCCTGGAACCGGGAGCAGGAGGCCCCCGAGGGCGAGCGCCCGATCGACGATGCCTGGGGCCGGTTCATCGCCGAGACCTTCGGCCTCGGCTACCGGGAGCTGCACGGGATCCCCGAGCCGGGGACGAAGGAGTGGTGGGAGCAGGCCCCGCCGCTCTGCCGCAGCCTCGCCGATGCCCCGCCCGAGGTCCTCGCCGCGCTGGATCCGGTGCGGGTGATCGTCCACGTCCCGCCGGAGATGCCCGAGCCCGAAGATGCCGCGATCTGCCTGCGCCTGCCGCTCGGGACGATGCCCTACTGCAGCGTCTTCCGGCCGAACCCGGAGTCGGACTACCTCGAGTTCGAGGCCTACACCGACGGGGTGAACCCGATCTCGGTCCAGATCGCCCACGACACGGGCCTGGGGCTCTCCTGGGTCGAGCGCGTGGAGGTCGCCAAGATCCCGCCCGAGCTCGCCCGCTCGGGCACGGTGCTCGTGCGCCTGGACCCCGCCCTGGCGGGGCGGACCTACGCCGAGATCGCCGCCAAGGCCGAGGCCACGGCGAGCCGCGTCGGGCCGCTCGGGGAGGTGGACCCGTTCGAAGGGCCGGGGGGTTGAGCCGCCTCAGCCGGTGACGGCGCCCCGGGATGCTGATCCGACCGGGCGAGCGAGCCGCCCGATGCGGGGACCTCCAGCGCGCTACCCTGAGGTCCATGAGCACCGCCGAGCCGCGGCGCCGGCTCCCATCGGTGGACGCGTTGCTCCGCAGCGAGCCGGGCCGCCGGGCGTGCGAGGCGCTCGGACGACCGCTGGTCAAGCTCGCCATCACGGAGGTCCTCGACGAGATCCGCGCCGAGGCGGCCCGGGGCGCGGACCCGCCCGACCACGACGAGCTCCTCGCTCGCGCCTTCCAGCTCGCCTCCGTCGCGGCGAACGGCATCCGGCCGGTCATCAACGCGACCGGCGTGATCCTCCACACCGGCCTCGGTCGGGCTCCGCTCCCCCCGGAGGCGGCGGAGGCCGCGGCGAGGGCCGCGACCGGCTACGCGGACCTCGAGGTCGAGCGCGCCACCGGCCGCCGCGGCCGCCGGACGGCCCGGGCCGAGCTCCTCCTGCGCGCCCTCACCGGCGCCGAGGACGCCCTCGTCGTGAACAACGGGGCGGCGGGGGTGCTGCTCGCGCTCGCCGCGCTCGCCAAGGGCAAGCAGGTCCTCGTCTCCCGCGGCGAGCTCATCGAGATCGGCGGGGAGTTCCGGATCCCCGACATCATGGCCGCCTCCGGCGCCAAGCTCGTCGAGGTCGGCACCACCAACCGCACCCGGATCGCGGACTACCGGGCCGCCCTCACCGACCGCACCGCCGCGATCCTGAAGGTGCACCCGAGCAACTACCGGGTCGTCGGCTTCACCGCCCAGCCGGCCCTCCCCGACCTCGTCGCGCTCGGCCGCCGCGCCGGCGTGCCGGTCCTCTACGACCTCGGCTCGGGGCTCCTGCACCGCTACCCCGGCGTCCCGGCCGACGAGCCCGCCGCCGACGAGGCGCTCGAGCAGGGCGCCGACCTCATCGTCTTCTCCGGGGACAAGCTGCTCGGCGGGCCCCAGGCCGGCGTGATCCTCGGTCGGAGCGAGCTCGTCGAGCGGCTGCGGCGCCACCCCATCGCCCGCGCCGTCCGCGTGGACGTGATGCAGGTCGCGGCGCTCGAGCGCGTGCTCGCCGCCTACGCGCGGGACCGCCGGACCGAGCTGCCGGTGTGGCGGATGCTCCGCGAGCCGGCCGAGGAGGTGCACCGGCGGGCCCTCGCGCTCGCCGAGGCCCTGGACGGCGAGCTCGAGGGCGCGCACGTCGTGGCGTGCCGCTCCACCGTCGGCGGCGGCTCGCTGCCCGGCCACGAGATCCCCTCCTGGGGCGTCGAGGTGCGCGTCCCCGACCCGCCGGCGATGGCCGCGCGCCTACGCATGGGTCGGCCGAGCGTGTTCTGCCGCGTGGGCGAGCGCGGCGTCCTCTTCGACCTGCGGACGGTGCCCCCGGAGCGCGAGGCGGACCTCGTCCGGGCGATCCAGTACGCCCTCGAGGGCGACGACCTCGCGGATGACTGACCGCGGATGACCGAGGCGCCGGAGATCGCCCCGCACGTCATCGCGACCGCCGGCCACGTCGACCACGGCAAGTCGAGCCTCATCGTGCGCCTGACCGGCATCGACCCTGACCGGTGGGAGGAGGAGAAGCGCCGCGGGCTCACGATCGACCTCGGCTACGCCTGGTGCACGCTCCCCTCCGGGCACGAGGTCGGCTTCGTGGACGTCCCCGGGCACGAGCGGTTCGTCCGGAACATGCTCGCCGGCGTCGGCCCGGTGCGGCTCGTCCTGTTCGTGGTCGCCGCGGACGAGGGGTGGAAGCCGCAGTCCGAGGAGCACCTGCAGATCGTGGACGTCCTCGGCGCCGCCGGCGGGGTCGTGGCGCTCACCAAGGCCGACCTCGTGGACGAGCAGCGCCTGGCCGCCGCGCGCGCGGAGGTGATCGAGCGCCTGCGCGGCACCGCCCTGGAGGGCTCGCGCATCGTCTCGTGCTCGGCCGCGACGGGGCTCGGCCTGGACGAGCTCCTCGCCGCCCTCGACGAGCTGATCGCCGCCGCGCCCGAGCCCGAGCGGGCCGGGCGGGCCCGGCTGTTCGTCGACCGCGTCTTCTCGATCCGCGGCGCCGGGACGGTCGTGACCGGCACGCTCACCGGGGGGACGATCGCGCTCGGGGACGAGGTCGAGCTCTACCCGACCGGCCGCCGGGCGCGCGTCCGAGGCCTGCAGACGCACAAGCGGCCGGTGGAGGTCGCCCGGCCGGTCTCGCGCGTGGCCGCGAACCTCGTGGGGGCCGAGCGCGAGGAGCTCGCGCGGGGCGACGTGATCGGGCCGCCCGGCGCCTGGCGGGCGACCCGGTGGCTGGAGGCCCGCATCCGGCCGGTGCGGGGGCTGGCCCACCCCCTCACCGCCCGCGGGGCGTACAAGCTCTACGCCGGCTCGGCCGAGCGGGACGCCCGACTGCGCCTGTACGGGACCGACGAGGTCGGACCCGGGGGGGCCTTCGCGCGCATCTCGCTCTCGGCGCCGCTCGTGCTCGCGCCCTTCGACCGGTTCGTCCTGCGCGAGGTCGGCCGCCGCGAGACCGTGGCCGGCGGGGTCGTGCTGGATCCCGACCCTCCGATCCGCCCGGGCCCCGACGCCGCCGAGCGCCTCGCGGCTCGGGAGGTCGCGGCCCCCGAGGAGCTCCCGGCGCTCCTCGTCGCCGAGCGCGGCGCCGCGCGCGAGGCCGACGTCCTCGCGCTCACCGGACGCCTCCCGGCCACCGCGGCGCCGGCGGTCCGAGCCCACGGATGGTGGATCTCGGCCGGGCTGCTCGCCGCGCTGCAGGAGGCCGTCCGTCGGGACCTGCAGCGGTTCCACGACGAGCACCCGCTCGAGCCGGGAGCGGACGTCGCCGAGGTGCGGCGGATCATCGCCGAAGCGCTCCGCTCCGCGGGCCGTCCGGCCGAGCCCGAGCTCCTCGAGGCCGCGATGGAGGCGCTCATCGAGCGGGGCGCGCTCGCGCGGGAGGGTCCGACCGTGCGTCTGCCCTCCCACCGGCCGCGGCTGGACGAGCACGCCGAGGCCCTGGACCGCCTGGTCCGGGCGGTGGCCGACGGCGAGCCGACGCCCCCGACCGTGCCCGAGCTCCTCGCGGCCGGCCACGCGCGCGAGCTCGTCGAGGCGGCGGTCCGCGCCGGCCTGCTCGTCCGGGTCTCGCCCGAGATCGTCCTCACCCCGGGCCTCGTCGAGCGGGCGCTGGCCGAGATCCGGGCGGCCGGCGCCGCCGGGCTCACCGTGAGCGCCGTCCGCGAGCGGCTCGGCACCTCGCGGAAGTACGCGGTGCCCCTGCTCGAGCACCTCGACGAGCGGCGCCTCACGCGCCGGGTCGGGGACGTCCGCGTCGCCCGCGAGCCCTGACGCTCAGGGGATCACGCGGAACCGGCCGCCCGAGAGCGGGCGCAGGACCTGGAAGTGGCGCCGGTCGAGGGTGAGGATCTCGCGCGTCCGGTACCGGTCGGCGAGCACCACGATCGACGCATCCGCGACCCCGATGGCCTGGTCGGGGTGGCGGGCGACCACGGCCGCCGCCAGCTCCACGTCCGCCGGCTCCATGTGCGCGAGCTCGTAGGCGCCGCCGGCGAGCTCCCGAAGGACCGCGACCTCGGCCTCGAGCCCCACGCGGGTGGCGACCAGGTAGTCGAGCTCGGCCACCACGTACGGCGAGACCACGAGGGGTTCGCGCAGCTCGGCCACCGCCCGGCGGACGGCCTCATGTTCCGGCTCCGTCCGGTTGAAGAGGGCGAGCAGCCCGCTCGTGTCGGCGATCGTCACCGGTCCCCGAACCCCTCGAGGAGCTCGTCCACCCGCGCCGCGAGCGGCTCCTCGCTCGCGAACAGGCCGGGGCGCGGAGCCGGTCTCGCGATGGCCCGCGCGATGGCCTCGCGGATCACCTCGGCCTCGGCGATGCCCCGGCGCCGGGCCTCACGCTCGACGGCCTCCTTGAGCCCGTCCGGCAGGTACAGCGTGGTCTTCTTCACGGGATGTATGGTACCACCGCTGGCGCCATACACCGGGCGTCACGCGATCTCGGCGACGAGCGCGACCTCCACGCAGGCGCCGAGGGGCAGCTCGGCGACCCCGATGGCCGCCCGGGCGTGCTTCCCGGCCTCCCCGAAGACCTCCCCGAGGAGCTCGCTCGCCCCGTTCGCGACCAGGTGCTGGTCGGTGAACCCCGGCGCCGAGGCCACGAAGACCTCCACCTTGGCGATCCCGCGCACCCGGTCGAGCGACCCCAGCGCCTCGCGCAGCACCGCGAGCGCCTGGAGGGCGCAGCGCCGGGCGGCCTCCTGCCCCTGCTCGAGCGAGACCTCGGCTCCCAGGTGCCCGGGGTGGAGCTTCCCGCCGTCGGGCACCTGCCCGGAGACGAAGGCGAGCCCACCGGCGAGGCGCACCGGGACGTAGGCGGCGACCGGCGGCGCGACGGTCGGCAGCTCGATGCCGAGCTCGGCGAGGCGTTCCTCGATCACGTCGGTACCCCTTTCGATGCGAGACGGACGTCGGCGCGCCCATGGTGCCACACCGGGGGCGGGGGGCCGGCGTCGCGGGGTCAGCCGGCGAGCTCGCGGGCGCGGAGCAGGCGGCGGCGCTCGAGCTCGTTCAGGCCGCCCCAGATGCCGTGCGGGTCACGGGTGCGCAGGGCGTACTCGAGGCACGGCTCGCGGACGGGGCAGCGGGCGCAGATGGCCTTGGCCTTCGCCTCACGGGCGAGCTTCTCCTCGCGCCGCTCGAAGTAGTTCGGCGCGAAGAACAGGCCGGTGTCGGCGCCGCGGCAGGCCGCGTACGCCTCCCATCCCTCCCGGGCATCCGGCGGCATGCGTGCGACCACGCTGGGTCCTCCAGGCTCTCTCCCCTAGGTTCGAAGATCCGCGGGGGTCGGGATTCCGCCGTGCGGAGGCGCAACGGGAACGCCACGTCCCGCGTCAGTCGGCGGGATCGGAGAGGGCCTTCGGCGAGGGCTCGACCGGGGCCTCGGGCTCCGGCTCGACCCGCAGCACGAGCCCGTCGAGCCCCCGCACCCGGATCCGCGTGCCCGGTGGGATCGGGCCGCCCATCGTCCGGCCCCGCCAGAGCGTCCCCTTCACGTGCACGGGGCCCTCCGGGTCGAGCAGGCCGCGCGTCTCGCCCACCAGGCCGACGAGCCCCTTCTGGGTCGAGGTGATCCGTTCGCGCGAGCGCACCGCCACCGTGAGGGCGAAGCCGTAGTAGAGGAAGCTCGCGACGGCGGCCGAGCCGATCAGCCAGGGCGAGACCCGGATGAGCTCGGAGACGCCCCGGAACGCGAGCATCGAGCCGGCGACGAACGCGAGCAGACCGAGCCCGGTGAGCACGCCGAGCCGCCTGAGGAGCACGTCGGCGGTCAGGAGCCCGACGCCCCCCACGAGCAGGACGAGCCCGAGCCAGGAGAACGGCACGACGGCGAGCCCGTAGACCGCGAGCGCCACCATCCCGATGCCGGAGAACCCGGCGAACCCGAACCCCGGCTGCGTGAGCTCGAAGGCGAGCGCCGCGAGCCCGAGCACGAGCAGCACGTAGATCGCGGCCGGGGAGGCCATCGCGTGCAGGACGCGCGCGATCGGGCCGGGCGAGGTGAACCGCACCTCCACCGGGCTCTCGCCCTCGGCCCGGGCGATCCTGGTCCGTAGCGTGACCGGGCCGGATGCGGTCGCGACCGTCATCCCGTCGATCCGCTCGAGCAGGTCCGGCACCGAGGCGGCGGCGACCTGCGCGACGTTCCCGTCGAGCGCGGCCTGGGCGGGGACCGGCTCGGTCGGGATCTCCGGCGCGGGGCGGTCGCGCTCGGCGGCCCACCGGGCCACCATCGCCGCGAGCGGCTCGCCCGAGGGCAGCGTCTCGTTGCGGGTCTGCACGAGGTCGAGCGGCTCGAGCGGGCCGATCCCGGCCCCCGGCGCGACGGCCCCGAGGCTCGCGGCGTACACGAGCAGCAGCCCGGCCCCCCGCGCCTGGGCGGGGGCGGGTCCCACCCAGACGACGACCGGCACGCTCGCGTCGTGGATCCGCTCGGCGAGCGCGACGGCGTCCTGGTCGAGCGTGCCGGCGGAGTCCAGCTGGACGACGAGCACGGCCCCGGTCTCCTCGGCCGTCTCGAGCCAGTCCCGCAGGTAGGCGGCCATCGTCCGGTCGATGGAGCCGTCGACCTTCGCGACGATCACGCCCGGGCGAACGGGCTCCGCGCTGGCGCCCGGGGCGCCCGAAGCGAGGACGAGCGCGACCGCGAGCAGGAACGGGAGGGGAGCGAGGCGACGCATGAGCGCCCCCATGGTACCGGCCCGGCGTATCCTGGCCGCGGCGATGCAGGCACCCCCACGCCCGAGACCCCCCGCGAGCGCCCCGCCGGGGCCTTCCCGTCCCGACCCTCCCGCGGTGTCGCCGGTCGTGCCCGTGCTGGTCGCGCTCGCCATCCTCGCGACGGCTGCCCTCCTCGCGATGGTGTTCCTGCCGCTCGTCGGCGCGGCCGGGCTCGGCGTGAACGCCTTCCGCGAGCGCCTGGACGCGGCCGGCATCGGCAAGGTTCGGATCCCCCGCTTCCCCGAGCGCTCGGTGATCTACGCGAGAGACGGCTCGGTCCTCGCCACCGTGTTCCTCGACGAGAACCGCGAGATCGTCCACCTGGACCAGGTCGCGAAGGTCGCGCGCGACGCGGTCATCGCGATCGAGGACGACGGGTTCTACGAGCACGGGGCCCTGAACTTCCCGTCGCTCCTGCGGGCGGCGCTCGCGAACCTCATCGCGGGGGACATCACGCAGGGCGGCTCCACGATCACCCAGCAGCTCGTCAAGAACGCGATCATCGGCGATACCTCGCAGACGTTCGCGCGGAAGTTCCAGGAGGCGGCGCTCGCGATGCGGGTCGAGCGCCGCTACACGAAGGACGAGATCCTCGAGCTCTACCTGAACGACGTGTACTTCGGGAACGGCGCCTACGGGATCGGCACCGCAGCCCGGACGTACTTCCGCAAGCCGGCGAGGAAGCTCACGCTCGCCGAGGGAGCGCTGCTCGCCGCCCTCATCCGCGCGCCGGGCGCCTACGACCCGATCGCGAACCCGGACGCGGCGCTCGCTCGGCGCAACCTGGTCATCGACCGGATGGTGCAGCTCGGGATGGTGAGCCCGGCCAAGGGAGCGCGCGCCAAGGCGCGGCCCCTGGGTCTCGCGAAGGGCGCCGGGCCGCCCGAGCAGCGGGTCGAGCCCTTCTTCGTCACCTACATCCGCAGCCTCGTCCTCGACGATCCCACCGGGGAGTTCGCGGTGCTCGGGAAGACGCGGGCCCAGCGCGTCCACACGCTGTACCAGGGAGGTCTCCGCATCTACACGACCCTCGACCCCGCCTGGCAACGGTACGCGGAGCAGGCCGTCCTCACGAAGATGGACCCGGAGCGCGGGCCGGACGCATCGCTCGTCTCGGTGGACGCGAAGACCGGCGCGATCCGGGCGATGCTCTCCGGCAAGGACTACGAGCACGACCAGCTCGATCTCGTCTGGCAGGGCCGCAGGCAGGTGGGCTCGGCCTTCAAGCCGTTCACGCTCGTGGCGGCCTTCGAGCAGGGGTTCCCGCCGGGCAAGGTGTACTCCTCGGCCTCGCCCAACTGCGACATCCCGGGGTGGATCAGCCAGACGGGATGCGTGAGCAACGCGGAGGGCGCCTCCGGCGGCAGCTACGTCGACCTGTGGAAGGCCACCGAGGACTCGATCAACGTCGTGTTCGCGCAGCTCGCCGTGGACGTCGGCCCCGAGCACATCGTGGACGTCGCGCACCGGATGGGGATCACGGCGCCGCTCGACGCCGTGCCGTCGATCACGCTCGGGGTCGAGGAGGTCTCGACGCTGGACATGGCGAGCGCGTACGCGACGCTCGCCAACGACGGCATCCACTGCGAGCCGTTCGCGATCGCGAGGATCCTGCAGCCCAAGGACGGCGGCGGCTACCGAACCATCTACCGCCACCGGCCGAGGTGCGAGCAGGCGATCGACCCCGACATCGCGCACCTCGTGACCGCGATGCTGCAGCGCGTCGTCTGCTGCGGGACCGGCACGGCCGCCGACGACGGCATGGGGCGGCCGGTCGCCGGCAAGACCGGAACCGCGCAGGACTACACGAACGTCTCCTTCGCCGGCTACACCCCGCAGGTGGCGACCGCGGTCTGGGTGGGGTTCCCCTCGGGGCAGATCCCGATGAACACCTACTACGGGACGTCCGTGTACGGCGGCACCCTCGCGGCCCCGATCTGGAACGCGTTCATGGTCAAGGCGACCGCCGGGATGCCGGTCGAGGGGTTCGAGCCGCCGCCGAAGCCGGAGACGGGTGAGGTCCCCGACGTCGTCGGCCTGCGGTCCGCCGAGGCCCAGGCCGTCCTCGTCGAGGCGAACTTCACGCCGATCGTCGAGAAGGTCGACTCGATCGAGCCGGTGAACACGGTGCTCGCGCAGACGCCCGAGGCGGGGACCACGCTCCCCCTCGGCTCGGGGGTGACGCTGCAGGTCTCGAACGGGAAGGGCGAGCCGGTCACGGTGCCGCGCGTCGTCGGGATGGGCAAGGTGCTCGCCGTGCGGACGCTCGAGCAGTCCGGGCTCGTCGCCGAGGTGGTCTTCGTCGAGGTCACCGATCCCGAGCAGGTAGGCCGCGTGGTCGCGCAGGTGCCGATCGGGAACAAGGTCGTCTCGAAGGGCTCGACCGTGACGATCTCGGTCGGGGTCGCGCCGGCCTGAGCCTCACGCGCCGAGGCGCGCGCGGACCTTGCGCTGGACGACGGCGCCGTCGACCCGACCCCGCGCGGCGCCCATGACCTTGCCCATGACCTTGCCGAGGTCGCCGGGGCCGGTCGCCCCGACCTCGGCGATCGCCTCCTCGATGATGCGGTCGAGCTCGGCCTCGGAGAGCTGCTCGGGGGCGTACGCGGCGAGGATTTCGCGCTCGGCCGTCTCCTTCGCGACGAGGTCGGCGCGACCGCCGGCCTCGAAGGCCTCGATGGATTCGGTGCGCCGCTTCACCTCGCGGGCGGCGACCTCGCGCACCTCGTCGTCGGTGAGGGGGCGCCGGAGCTCCTTCTCCCGGTTCACGAGCGCCGTGATCAGCATGCGGAGCGCCCCGACCCGGGTCGCGTCCCTCGCCTTCATCGCCGCCGTGAGATCGGCCTGCACCCGGTCGCGGAGGCTCGGCTCGCTCACCTAGACTCCCTTCCCATGCTCCTGCGGGTCCTCGTCGGTCTCGTCGCGCTCGGCGCGCTCTGCCTCGCCTACGGCTCCCTCGTGGAGCGGCGCTGGTACCGGCTCGACCGCCGGCTGCTCGACATCCTACCGGCGGGGGCGCCGGGGCCGATCTCGGTGCTGCACCTGTCGGACCTGCACGTCCTCGCCGGCGACCGCTCGCTCGCGCGGTTCCTCGCCTCGCTAGATCGGAAGAGCACACGTCTGAACTCCAGTCACATGTCAATCTCGTATGCCGTCTTCTGCTTGAAAAAAAAA
>ENA-ORXB01002475-ORXB01002475.1-sediment-metagenome-genome-assembly--contig:-NODE-2475-length-15703-cov-4.340010_pt1 | contig 15703 bp, 16 predicted proteins | sample MGYA00237863_ERZ511475 | MGnify/ENA primary metagenome ERZ511475 (study PRJEB26305, sample SAMN06343858) | sediment metagenome | isolation source: hot spring sediment | place: Canada: British Columbia... | reverse complement strand
TAAAGAAAGCATCGATTATGATACCATGCAGGATATATGTAAGCTAATATCTGTGGCATTAAAGAATAACTGGCTATATAAAAATCTCTGCATCACTGCCGATGAACTTGTAAGAGTAAATAGAGAACTTGAAGAAGCAAATAAAAATTTAATAAATCAAATTACAAAAAATAAGGAGCAATTAAATGAAAAAGGCACATGAAAAAGTAAAGGTATTATTAGAGTGCTTGCCTTATATCAAAAGTTTTTACGGAAAAATAGTTGTGATAAAGTATGGTGGTCATGCGATGGTTGAGGAAACGCTAAAAAATTCTTTTGCCCTTGATATTGTATTGCTTCAATATGTGGGCATAAAGCCTATTATTGTCCATGGTGGAGGACCGCAGATTGATGAACTTATGAAAAAATTAGGTAAGAAAATTACATTTATTGAGGGATTAAGGGTAACTGATAGAGAAACTATGGATATTGTTGAGATGGTTTTAGGTGGTGCAATTAATACAGAGATTGTTTCTTTAATAAATAAACATGGGGGGAAGGCTATTGGCTTATCCGGGGAAGATGGCAATATGATTAAAGCAAGGAAATTGTATGGTCAGAAAGTAACTGAATCGGGAGTGGAAAATATAGATATCGGGTTTGTTGGTGATGTTGAATCTATTGATTCAAATTTATTAAGGGCTCTTCTTGATAACGGTTATGTACCAGTAATTGCACCTTTTGGTGTGGATGAAGATGGAGAAAGTCTTAATATAAATGCAGATACTGTTGCTGGTAAAATTGGAGAAGCAGTTAAGGCGGAAAAATTAATATTGCTAACTGATACTGAAGGTGTATTAGATAAGAATGGTAAACTTATTTCCTATATATCCTATGAAAGAGCAACAAAAATGCTTGAAGAAAAGAAAGAAATATCTGGAGGAATGTTACCAAAAATCAGGTGCTGTATAGAAGCATTAAAAAATGATGTGAAGTCATGTCATATAATTGATGGAAGACTGGAACATTCTGTGCTCCTTGAGATTTTTACCCAGGCTGGTGTTGGTACAAAACTTGCCATGGAGGATGAGTAATGTCTTACATTGAAAGAGCAAAAAATTCAATAATGAATACCTATAAAAGAAATGAAGTTATTTTAGTTAAAGGGAAAGGAAGTTATGTTTTTGATGAACGGGGGAATAAATATTTAGATTTTACAGGTGGTATTGCAGTTTGTAGTTTAGGACACTGTCCCGAGGAGGTTGTTGAAGCAGTAGAAACTCAGGTGAAAAAACTTATACATACGTCAAATTTATATTTTACAATTCCTCAGATTGAACTTGCTGAAAGATTGGTTAATTTGTCTGGTGGCAATGTTAAAGTATTCTTCTGTAATAGTGGGGCTGAGGCAAATGAAGGTGCTATAAAATTAGCAAGAAAGTATCATAGAAAAAAAGGTAAAGATAGATATGAAATAATAACATTTTTTAATTCTTTCCATGGAAGAACTTATGGAAGTTTGTCAGCAACGGGGCAGACAAAGTTTCATAAAGATTTTGAACCTATGCTTCCAGGGTTTAGATATGCTCAATTAAATAATATTGATAGCGTTAAAAGCCTTTTAAATGCCAATACGGCAGCAATAATGCTGGAGTTAATTCAGGGAGAAGGTGGTATAAATGTCTGTAACCAGAATTTTATAAATGAACTAAAAAATATTTGCGACCAGAATGATATTTTGTTAATATTTGATGAAATACAGACTGGTGTTGGGAGAACGGGCAAGTTTTTTTGCTTTGACCATTATGGTATAAAGCCACACATCTGGACATTAGCAAAAGGCATTGCTGGTGGTCTTCCGATGGGAGCTATAATTGCTTTAAATGAGGTTGCAGATGTGTTAGAACCGGGAACACATGCAACTACTTTTGGTGGTGGTCCTGTAATATGTTCAGCTGCTTGTAGGGTTGTGGACAGGGTATCGGAAGAGAAGTTTTTAGAAGATGTAAGAGAGAAGGGTATTTACATTGAAAATAGATTAAAAAATATGAAAGATAAATATCCCCTTGGTGAAGTCAGGGGGATTGGTTTATTAAGGGGAGTGGAGTTAAAAATGGATGAGCCTTCAAAAGTGGTTGAGTTAGGTCTAAAAAATGGACTCCTTTTGAACATAACGGCGGGTAATATTTTAAGATTACTACCGCCCTTAAACATCAAAAAAGATGAAATTGATGAGTTCTTTGAAAAAATATCACTTACATTTGAAGAGGTAATCAAATGAAAAGGGACTTTATAAACTTAATCGATTTTACAGAAAAGGATCTAATGTCCATAATTAAAAGTGCATGTAGATGGAAAAAAGAAAGAGATTTGAGTAACCGTGTGACAAAAAAAATTCTTGATGGTAAAACCATAGCATTAATTTTTGAAAAGTCTTCCACAAGGACAAGGGTATCTTTTGAGGTAGCGATAAATGAACTGGGCGGGAAATCAACTTTTCTTAGTGTAAGAGACCTGCAAATGGGTAGGGGTGAGCCAATAAAGGATACAGCAAGAGTACTTTCATCATATGTTCATGGAATAGTCTATAGGTGTTTCAGTCATACTATGTTAAATGATCTGGCTAAGTATTCATCAATTCCAGTGATAAATGGTCTTTCTGATTACAGTCACCCCGTTCAGGTTTTATCAGATTTATTTACTTTATATGAGCACTTTGGAGATATAAAAAATTTGAATATTTCATGGATAGGTGATGGAAACAATATGGCTAATTCGTGGATTGAAGCGCATCTAATTTTTGGTTTCCCGTTGTCAGTGGCTTGTCCTAAGGGCTATGAGCCATCAGATAAATTGTTAAAACAAGCGTTGAAGAGCAAAAAATTTAAAATAACAAACAATCCAGAAGAGGCTGTAAAAGGAGCTGATGTGATAAATACAGATGTCTGGATAAGCATGGGTGATGAAAATGAGGAAGAAGAAAGAAAAAAAGCTTTTAAAGGGTTTCAGGTTAATAAAAATCTGTTAAAAAAAGCAAACAAAAATGCTGTAGTTTTACACTGCCTACCGGCTTATAGGGGATTAGAAATAACTGAAGACGTAATTGAATCAGAACAATCTCTCATTTTTATTCAGGCAGAAAACAGGCTTCATGCCCAAAAAGCATTACTCGAATTTTTATATAAAAAAGAAAGGAGCAAAAATAATGGCTAAAAAAATTGTACTCGCTTACTCGGGAGGGCTTGATACATCTGTTATTCTTCACTGGTTAAAGAAGACTTATAAAGCAGAAATTATTGCTTTTGTGGCAGATTTAGGTCAGGGTGAAGAATTGAAAGCTATAAAAGAAAGGGCTCTAAAAACTGGTGCATCAAAGGTTTATGTGGAAGATTTAAGAGAAGAATTTGTAAGAGATTATGTATTCCCCATGCTAAGAGGTAATGCTATTTATGAAACTGGATATTTACTTGGTACTTCAATTGCAAGGCCACTTATTGCTAAAAGGCAGGTTGAAATAGCAAGAAAGGAAAGAGCGTATGCTATAGCTCATGGTGCTACAGGCAAGGGTAATGATCAGGTTAGATTTGAACTTACTGCTTATGCTTTAGAACCTTCAATAGAGGTAATAGCACCATGGAGATTATGGGATTTTAAGTCAAGGAGTGATCTTATCGATTATGCAAAAAGAAATAAAATTCCAGTTCCTGTAACGAAAAGCAAACCCTATAGCAGTGATAGAAATCTTTTTCATATTAGTTATGAGGGAGGTATTTTAGAAGACATATCCAAAGAACCACCAGATGACATATTTCAGATTACCTGTTCACCCGAAAAAGCACCGGATAAATCTGAGTATATTGAGATAGAATTTAAAGCAGGAGATCCTGTGGCAGTCAATAATAAAAAAATGAAACCACATTTACTTCTTGATTATCTTAATAAAGTGGGTGGAAAACATGGTATAGGAAGAGATGACATAGTAGAGAATAGATTTGTGGGTATGAAGTCAAGAGGTGTTTATGAAACACCGGGTGGTACAATTTTGCACAAAGCCAGGAGAGCTTTAGAAGCCATAACACTCGATAGAGAAGTATTAAGATTGAAGGATAGCTTCATTACTAAATATGCTGAGCTTATATACTATGGATTCTGGTTTTCTCCAGAGCGAGAACTAATCCAAACATTTATAGATGAGGCATCAAAAAGAGTTGAAGGAAAAGTTAAATTAAAGCTTTACAAAGGTAATGTTATAATTGCAGGAAGAGAGTCAAAGAAGAGTTTATATATGGAAAAAATGGCGACCTTTGAAGCAGATAATGTATATAACCAGAAAGATGCTGAAGGGTTTATAAAGCTTAATGCTTTGAGATTGAGAATAAAAGCAATGCTTGACAAAAAATAAATTTTAAATGAATGTTAAATAATTTTTATAAATTTTTAGTGAAATTAGTCTTGACAAATATTGTGCAAAATGTAATAAATATTTTGCTTTATCATATAAATTAAAAATATAAAAGTAGGGGGGAAACGGTATGGATAGTTTGTTAATTTATGCTTTACCTGCTCTTGGTATTCTTGGCATTATCATTGCATTTGGACTTTTTAGTGCAATAGCTGCCAAGCCAGCAGGTAATGAGAGAATGCAGGAAATAGCAGGATTAATCGAACAGGGTGCTATGGCATTCCTGAAAAGAGAATATAAAAGCCTTGCTATATTCCTTGCTATTGTTGCAGTATTGTTGGGAGTCTTTTTGAATGTACAAACTGCTATAGCTTACATTTGTGGTGGACTTTCTTCTATCTTAGCTGGTATTTTTGGAATGAAAGCTGCGGTTAAGGCAAACGTAAGAACGTCGTGGGCTGCAAAAGAACAGGGTGAAGGTGCAGCACTTATGGTTGCATTTAATGGTGGTGCTGTTATGGGTATGGCTGTGGCTGGTTTAGGACTTTTAGGTGTAGGTGTCTTTTTTATCATTTTCGGTCAGCCAGAGACTGCTTCTATTATTAATGGTTATGCAATGGGAGCATCATCAATAGCACTTTTTGCAAGGGTAGGTGGTGGAATTTATACCAAAGCTGCTGACGTAGGTTCTGATCTTGTTGGTAAAGTAGAAGCAGGTATCCCAGAGGATGACCCAAGAAACCCCGGTGTTATTGCTGATAACGTTGGTGACAATGTAGGTGACGTAGCAGGAATGGGGGCTGATATTTTCGAATCCTATGTGGGTGCTATAATTGCAACAGTTGCGATAGGCGCAACAGTTGTTCCTGGTTCTATTGAAGCCTCTTTAGGATCTAAATTTCATCTTATGGTTCTTCCCATTGCTTATGCTGGTGTGGGAATTTTGGCTTCTATAATTAGTGTTGCAATGATGAAAGTTTTTGCTAAATCAGGGCCTGCAGCTGCTCTTAGAAATGCTACATTTGCATCTTCAGTTCTTTTCCTTATATTTGCCTGGATTGTAACCTACTATCTTGATGTTAAAAATTCAGTGTTTGTAGCCGTTCTAGCAGGTAATGTCATAGGTGTTATTATAGGTTTAGTCACAGAATACTATACATCAAGCAAACCAATACAGAAAATTGCTGAACAGAGCCAGAGTGGTCCAGCAACCAATATAATTTCTGGTTTAGCGGTTGGGTTGGAAAGCACAGCGGTCCCTGTTTTGTTCATTTGTGCAGCAATTTTTGTGGCAAATCTTGTTGCTGGGGTTTATGGTATAGGAGTTGCAGGTGTTGGAATGCTTGCAACTGTTGGATTGGTGATGTCAGTTGATGCCTATGGACCTATTGCAGATAATGCTGGTGGAATTACAGAAATGGCTGAGCTTGGTAAAGATGTAAGAAAGATTACTGATAAGTTAGACTCTCTCGGAAATACAACAGCAGCTATCGGTAAAGGTTTTGCAATTGGTTCAGCAGCACTAACGGCTCTTGCCCTTTTTGTTGCTTATAAACAGGCTGTTATGGTCAAATATCCAAACTTTACAATAGACCTTACAAAGCCCACAGTTGTTATTGGTCTTCTAATTGGTGGTATTATTCCTTTCTTGATTGGTGCTTTTACAATGACCTCTGTTGGTAAGGCAGCATATGATATGGTTCAGGAAATAAGAAGGCAGTTTAGAGAAATACCAGGACTTCTTGAAGGGAAACCTGGTGTTAAACCCGATCCAGCAACATGTGTTGATATTAGTACCAGAGCTGCATTAAGAGAGATGATTTTACCCGGTATTACTGCTGTTATAGCACCTGTTCTTGTAGGATTTATATTGGGTCCCGAGGCATTAGCAGGTCTTTTAGCTGGTGCAACAGTAGCAGGTGTTCTTCTAGCTCTTATGATGGCAAATGCAGGTGGTGCATGGGATAATGCTAAGAAGTTCATAGAAGCAGGTAATTTTGGTGGTAAAGGTTCTGATCCTCATAAGGCTGCAGTAGTTGGTGATACTGTTGGAGATCCCTTTAAAGATACCTCTGGTCCTTCAATGAATATTCTCATCAAGCTTATGAGTATTGTTTCTCTTGTTATTGCTCCATTATTATAGCTTTGGGTTTAAGATTATGACAATAAAAGGGGATGCCCAAAAGGCATCCCCTTTTCATTTATAATGTGTTTATTTTATTTTTTAAAGAAAACCCCTTAGGAATTATTGATATTCCTTTACATTGTTCAAAAAATTTGAAAGTATCTCCCATACCACCTGGAAGGATTAAGTTTTTTATCTTAATCACTTCTGCCTGATAGTTATCAAAATTTTCATTTTTTATTTTTTCCAGTTCTTCAATGATACCAGTTCCCATTAAAAAATATGATTGTTCTATAAAACCTAAAGTTTTCATACCTGCTTTTTCACCAATGTCTTTAAGCAGTGTGAAATCGATATGAAATGTTATATCCTGTATGCCAGTTCTTATATAAGGGTTTTCAGTAACAGTGTGTTTATAATAACACATTAATGTTCCACGGTTATGGGAAGCATCAAATAGCTCACTTCTTGGGTAGCCATAATCAATTGTTAGTACAGCCCCCTTTTTAATTTTTTTAACAACTTGATTATAAAAGAACTCCATTGCTATGGAAACTTCTGTTCTAAAATTTTCTGGAATTTTTATGTGCCATTTATTTAAGAAAGCTATTAATTCTTCATCTGGTTTATCTATCACTTCGATAAATTTGTCATCTTTAAAATCAACAAAGACTTGTCTGATCTTTCCATTCTGATCGGTCTGTAGTATCTCAACGGGCATACTATCGAATAATTCATTGGAATAAAAGACACCATTAAATTCTGGTAACTCATGGGGAAAATCAATGAAAATTACATCTTTAAAAAATCGTGAAAATGAATTGAATTGTATTTCTCTATAAAATTTGTTTGGTTCTATAATGATAATATGAACTTTATCTAGAATCTCCGGGTATCTACTTGAAAAATATTCGCCTATATCTCTTAATAAGTATCCAGAGCCTGCTCCAGCTTCTACAATGTAAAACTTTTCATTATCAATATCATTGATAATTTCAATAATATGTTTAGCAATAATATAACCAAAAACTTTGTGTACACAGGGACTTGTGTAGTAATCTCCAATTTTTCCAATGGGAGGATGTTTTTGTCTATAGTACCCGTATTCTGGATGATACAGACATAAGTCCATATATTTTGAAAAAGGTATTGGTCCCTTTTCTTTTATCTCATATATTATTATCTCTTTCAGTTTTTTTTCTTTCATTAGTTCCAGAAGTTGCTATTTTGAATTGATTTTGCCAGGAAATGAATGGCTTTAGTTAAAACTTTTTCACTAAAAGTATAATAAGGGCTATGAAGGGGATAGAATTTATCTGTATCTCTTCCGCCAAAAAATATATAGCATCCTTTTACATATTTTAGATATAGAGAAAAGTCTTCAGCGCCCATAAGGGGTTTTAAAGAAAAAACCTTGTTTTTACCATAAATGCTGTAGGCCACATTTTTTAAAAATTCGCAAGAAGTTTCATCATTAACAACCATTGGATAACATTTATTATAAGCAATTTCATATTTTACGTTGTAAAGTTCGCATAACTTTTTTATTGTATCTTTGATTTTTCCCTCCAAAATTTTTTGTACTCCTTCATTTAGAGTCCTGACTGTACCTGATATTGTTACTCTCTCTGGAATAACATTAAAAGCATAACCACCATGTATTTTACCACAGGTTATAACAGCTGATTCTAAAGGAGATATTGTTCTTGGAACGATTTCTACTAATGCTTGAACTATTTTTGATGCAATAAGTATTGTATCCTGTGTTTTCTCAGGTGCTGAAGCATGTCCACCATTACCTATTATCTGAATTTCAAACTCATCAGCGGAAGCCATAACCGGTCCTGAAGCTATGGAAATCTCATCCCATTTTAATTCAGGCATAATGTGATACCCAATTATTCTATCTATGTCATCAAGACAACCTTCTTCTATCATTAGTTTTGCTCCGCCCTCCGGGGGTGATTCTTCAGCGGGTTGAAATATTAATCTTATCTTTCCAGAAAATTTATCAATCTCTTTTGAGATGAGTAAAGCCAAACCTAAAAGAATTGCCATATGTCCATCATGTCCGCAGGCATGCATAAAACCATCGTTTTGTGAAGAGAAATCAAGGTCAGTTTTTTCTTTTATAGGTAAAGCATCCATATCTGAACGAATTGCTATATTAAGTCCCTTTCTTCCAGTGTCAATATCTGCTATTATTCCAGTGTTAATAATCTTTTTTGGTTTTATGCCAATTTCTTTAAGTATTTCGACAATATAGTCTCTTGTTTTTTCCTCTTTGTAAGCTGGTTCTGGAATGGCATGGAGAGCCCTTCTATATGCTATTATTAGCGGTTCAATCTCTTTTAAAACCGTTTCCATGATATAAACTTACCGATAATGTTAATTAAAGTCAAGTATTAGATTTCTCTCAGAATCCATAGTAAAATTTCATTTATAATTATGAAATGTTTTTCGGGTATATACCAGTATTTTTTATTTTCTCTCAGGAACTTTTTTTGTAATAAAAAGTTTATTCTTGTGAGAATTTTATTGTTTGTTTCTTCATCACACAGGGAATTTAAATTTTTTTTTCTTAAACCTTTTTTCATCCTGAAACTCAACATAATTGTCTCTTCGAGTGCTTTATCTTTTGGTATTATTTCTTTTTTCACCTGTAAAGGATTTTCGATATATTTGATTACATTTGATACATTTTTTATTCTCAAATCTTTGTCATTATAGAATTTTTTTAAAAAAGATACAGCAGATGGTCCAAAACTGACATATTCTCCCCTATCCCAGTAATTTATATTATGTTTACATTCGTAGCCTTTTAAAGAAAAGTTAGAAATTTCATAATGTATGTAACCGAGACTTTTTAAAAATTGAGAGAATATATTAAAATCATCTACTTGTTTTGAGTCATCAATAATAATGTTATCAAACCATTTGTTCTTTTTATCTTTACTTAGAGTGTAGAATGATATGTGTTTAGGTTTAAATTCTTCTATAAATTTTTCTGATGTTTCTTTTGTTTGTTTAAAATAAGGTATCCCACCAATTAAATCAATGGAGATGTTATCAAAATATTTATTTGCAATTGTAAGTGTCTTTATAGCATCCTTTAGCCGATGAGGGCGTCCTAAAAATTCAAGAACCTTGTCATCGAAAGACTGGATACCAATAGAAATCCTGTTTATTCCAATATCTCTATAAATCTTTAATTTATCTTCTGTCAAGCTTTCAGGATTAACTTCAATAGTGAACTCAATAATCCTGTTTTTATATTCTTTAATTTTATTGGTAAACCTGATTAAATTTTTTGATGACATAAGAGATGGGGTTCCGCCACCGATGAAAGCTGTTATTTCATTATATTTATGGTAAAGTTGTTTAAGAATTTCTTTTTTCTTTTCTATCTCATTTAAAAGAGCATCTATGAAATTATTTTCTAAATTAAGATCTGTTATTGAGTAGAAACCGCAATAATTACATTTTTTTCTGCAAAAGGGTATATGAAAATAAATACCAAAAGGCATTGCTTACTCAATAATCAGTTTGTACTGGGTCTCAACTACATTTCTATCTATGCTTGAGGATATAGCGGCTTTTAAAAACTCTGCGTCTTTTGGTGAAATTTTGCCGTTGTCATGTATTTCAACTTCCCAGCCCAAGCCGTAATGCGATTCTTTTGCAATCCAGAGAAAATTTTCATTTTTGTAAGTGATATTACCCTCGGCATGTAAGATATCATCCTTTTTATATTTTGCACCAAAAGTTACTTTTACGACGTGAGTTTTTTGCATTATATCCTCCATTGCATTTTTTTCATGATACTATTATGAAAGCACAAAAATTATTTTAAGACAAGTACAGTGACTATACCTTTCGCAATGAGTTTATCTTTCGAATTAAAGACATCTACTTCTATAACACCAATTTTTTTCCCTAAATGGACAACATTCGCCTTTGCTATTAGAATATCACCAACTGAAACTGGTTTTAAATATTTTACTTCAAGACTTATGGTAGTAATCATTAAACCAGATGGAAGTAACTTACCCGGGAAAAAAGCTACTGTGTCAATGAATGATGCAACTACTCCACCATGGAGTAGTTGCATATAGTTTTGCATTTTTTTTGTTATTTTCATGGTACCAACAGCATTATTTTCAGTTATTTCGGTTATTTTAATACCTAAATGTTTAACGAAAGAAATTTTTTCATAACCCTTTATTGTTTCAGGAAGGCTCATACTATTATATTATTTAACTCCCTTTTTAAAAAATCAAACATTTTTTTAAACCTAAAGGATGTGAAAAATAATATTTTACTAATTTTTCGTTTTATTACTAAATTGCTGTTGACAACATTTTTTTAAAATTTTACTATTAAAATATATGCCGCTTGGATCCATAAAGGACCGAGACGGAAAAACCTGAAAAGCAAAACCTTCGGGATTTTTCCTCTCGAAGGTTTTTTTATTATGGAGGTAGTTATGAAAGTTACTGTGCCAAATCTAATTGATAAAAAAAAGGCAAAGGAAAAGATTACAATGCTTACGGCTTATGATTATTCCACAGCCTTGATCTTAGATAGATGTGGTGTTGATATTCTTCTCGTTGGTGATTCTGTTGGCCCTATTTTTTCTGGATATGAAAATACTCTACCAGTTACTACTGAAGAAATCTTATATCATACAAAGGCAGTAAATAGAGCAAGAAAAAATGCTCTTCTCGTAGCCGATATGCCTTTTTTATCTTATCAGGTAAGCTTTGAAGAGGCAGTAAAAAATTGTGGTTTAATGCTTAAAGCAGGTGCTGAAGCGGTGAAGTTAGAAGGTGGGCAGGAAATATCTGATTTAATTAGGAGACTTACACTATCTGGTATTCCAGTTATGGGACATATAGGTTTAACACCTCAGTCAGTTCATTCTATGGGAGGTTATAAAGTACAGGGCAAAACAGAAGAATCCCGCAAAAAATTGATTGCTAATGCAAGATCACTTGAAGAAGCAGGTGTATTTTCCATTGTCTTAGAATGTGTTCCTGAAAATGTTGCAAAAGAAATTACTGAAACTGTGAATGTACCTACTATTGGTATCGGTGCAGGTAGATATTGCGATGGTCAGGTGCTTGTGATCAATGATATTTTGGGACTTTTTGAAGGATTTAGGCCTAAATTTGTAAAAAAATATGTAGATTTGGCGCCAATCATAGAGGATGCAGTTAAAAACTATATTGAAGAAGTGAAAACTGGAAAATTTCCTGAAGAGACCCATATATTCTCGTAGAGGAGTGAAAATGGAAATAATTACTAAAGTAAATCAAATGCAAATGTTATCAAAAGATATCAAAAAAAATAGCAAGACCATTGGGTTCGTACCAACAATGGGATACCTTCACGAAGGACATTTAAGTCTTGTAAGGGCTTCAAAAAAAGATACTGATGTAACGGTGGTAAGTATATTTGTTAATCCTATTCAGTTTGGTCCCAAAGAAGATCTTTCAAGATATCCACGAGATTTTGAAAGAGATAGAAGTATGTTGGAAAAGGAAGGCGTTGATTATATTTTTTATCCTTCTGTTGAAGAGATGTATCAGGCCGACTTCAGTACCACCATAAATGTGGAAGGGGTAACAAAAAACCTTTGTGGTGCATCAAGACCGGGACATTTTCGTGGGGTTGCTACTGTAGTTGGAAAGCTTTTTAATATTGTTATGCCCGATAAAGCCTATTTCGGAGAGAAGGATTTTCAACAGTTAGTGACAATTAAAAGGATGGTCAGGGATTTAAATTTCCCCATAGAAATTATTGGTATGCCAATAGTAAGGGAAAAAGATGGTTTGGCGATGAGCTCCAGGAATTCTTATCTTAGCGAGGAAGAAAGGGAATCCGCTTTATGTCTTTATAAATCTATAATACTTGCCAGAGAAATGGTTAAGTGTGGTAAGAAGAATATTAAGGATATTTTAAACGCAATTGAAGAATTAATAAGGAATACACCTTATACAAAAATTGATTATGTAAAAATTTGTAATCCCGAGACCCTTGAATATATTGAAGATGGTGATATTGATGGCAAAAAATTACTTGCTTTAGCAGTGTTTGTTGGTAACACAAGATTAATAGACAATGCAATTTTGGAGGGATAAAATGTATCTAACGATGCTAAAATCAAAAATTCACAGAGCTGTCGTGACAGATGCAAATTTACATTATGAAGGCAGTATTACTATAGACCTTGATCTTATGGAGAAAGCAAAGATAAAGCCCTATGAACAGGTGCACATATATAATGTAACCAATGGCAATAGGTTTATAACCTATGCAATTCCGGGGAGAAGGGGATCTAAGACTATATGTGTAAATGGTGCTGCTGTCCATAAAGCAAATAAGGGAGATGTTATAATTATTGCCACATATGGTATATATGCAGAAAACGAACTTGGTACTGATTATAAACCAACAAATATTTATCTGGATGAGAATAATCAGGAAATAATTAGGTGAAAAAAATCAGGATTTCAGCTTTATACAAACCCACCGGGATAGAAAGGGATATTTTATTAATACTAAATGATGAAGGAAGGATATTAGAGAAAACTAAGTTTGATGGAATAACCAATGACTATACTTTTCTCGATGGTATTGTTTTCCCTACCTTAGTTAATGCCCATACTCATATTGAATTAACCGAATTTGAAAATGTGGGGAAAATAGGTAATCTATGGGATTGGATTTTATTAGTTGTGAAAAATAAAAGAAGTTACCCGGAAGAAAAGTTTAAAAATAGCATTTCTCATGGAGAAAATTTTTTCTTAAATCAGGGAGTTTGTTGTATAGGGGATGTAAGAAGTGTTTTACCAGAAGGTCCTTATTTTTCATGTACTTCAGGTAGGATTTTTTTCGAAGTTCTTGGATATAGTGAAGAAATTCTTCAAGCTAAATTAAAAGCGATGGAAACTTTTCTTACCAGTTGTAATATTGATAAGGGTATATCAATACATTCTCTATATACAACACCTTTTTCTGTAGCTTCTGATTTAATAAAGATGGCAGAGAAAAAGGGTTTGCCTGTCATGATTCATTTAGGTGAAACTAAATTTGAATCAGAACTTTTTTTTCAAAAAGATGTTAATGGATTTAAGAAGATTTTTCCCGATTGTGAGTTTGAAAGGATAGACATAAGTAGTTATGGAGACATAATTGAAAAACTAAATTTTAATGAGAATACCGTACTTGTACATTGTGTTGAATTTACAAAAAAAGATTTTGATATCGTTAAGAAAGAGGGAATAAGTGTAGTTTTATGTCCTTGCAGTAATCTCTATTGGGGAGAAAATTTACCAGACTTCAGGTATATTATGGACAGGGAGATTAATTTTGCAGTAGGGACTGATAGCCCTTTGACAAATGGGATAATGAATTTAAGAGAGGATGCAAATCTGATTTTAAAAAACGTTAATTATGAAGAAAAATACTATAAAAAAATTTTTGATGCCTTAACCTATTTGGGTAGAAAGGTTTTAAAAATAAGCAGTACTGGTTTAAATAAAAATGAATTATTCACAGTACTTTTTATACCAAATATATATACAGAAGAAAGACTATATGATGCTTTTTTTAATGGTGGTAAAATTTTTTTGATCCAAAGTGATACTAAAAATGGTCAAATTTTTAAAAAACAAGTTTAAAACCTATTTATTGATTGGTATAGCTACGTTCATTCCTGTATATGTAACTCTTCTAATTGTTTACAAAATAATCCGGTTTTTTGATGAAATAATGATTAATTTTTTTAATTTAATAAAACTACCCGTTTCTCCCGATTTCATCAAATATCCCGGCTTTGGCATCTTATTTAGTATAGCTTTTTTTATAGTGTTAGGATTTTTTTCAAGAAGGTATTTAGGAAAAAAGCTTTTATTTTATATAGAAAAAATTTTTCTCCTTTTTCCAATTGCCAGACAGTTGTATTTAGCAGTTAAAAAACTGGCAGAATCACTTATGGAAAATAATAAGAATCAGTTTAAGAGGGTTGTAATGGTTCCTTTCCCCCATGCAAATGTAAGAGCTATTGGTTTTCTTACCGGTAGGGCACCAGATAATGGGGAAGGTAAAAAACAATCCTATGTTTATGTGCCAACGGCTATTAATCCTACTTCAGGATTTATGATTGTTGTTAAGGATGAGGATATACTAAATAGCGATCTTACTGTAGATGAAGCTTTTGCATTAATCCTTTCTGGTGGAATGGCAAATAAAGATAAGTAAGCAAAATTTGCACATTTTTATTTGTTTTTATTCCTTAAAGTTATGCACCAGTTACTTACTTGTTTAATTTCTTCATTTAGCATTCTTATGCGATTACTGCATGTTTGAATAATCTTCTTTAGCAATTTTATTGTTAGTTTTGGATCTTTTTGTTCTAAAATATCATAATCATCCTTGCTTAAAACAAGTAAGTTCGTATTTGAGTGAGCTATAACGGTAGCATTATGAATACCTTCATCAAAAAAAGACATTTCGCCAAAGACTTCACCTTTTTCTAAAATCGCCAAAACTTTGGTAGTCTGTTCGTCAATTTTTTTAACAACTTTTACCTTCCCTTCCACTATTAGCATTAAAAGATGTGATGTCTCACCTTCCTTTAATATCTTTTCTCCTTGACCGTAAGAAGCTGTGACCATAAGTTTAAGAAGTAAATTTAGTTCTTCTTTTGTAAAACCTTTAAAAAATTCTAAATCGTAGTAGTTCATATTGAACATTTTAGCAAAAAATATTCCAATTTTAAAAAAAATGTTTATAATTTAAAAAATGAAAAAAATAATATTTTTAGCTGATGCTCATCTAAAAAATAGCACAGATAAAGAATATAAGGATTTGCTTAAGTTTTTTCAAATTATAGAAGATAATGCACATACAGTTAGGGCAATTTTCATATTGGGTGATTTGTTCGATTTTTTTATAGCTTTTCCTCAGGTCGTTTTTTTCGAACATATGCAAATACTTTCAGCAATGGAAAGGATTGCAAAAAAGGGTATAAAAATATTTTATTTTGAAGGTAATCATGATTTTTTTCTAAAAAAATTAAGTTTTTTGGGTTTTCCAATAGAGATTGTTCAGAAAGAGATGATTATAGATTTAGGTGAAAAATATTTTGTAAGTCATGGAGATTTGTTAAATCCCAGGGATTATATGCATAA
>ENA-ORXB01002474-ORXB01002474.1-sediment-metagenome-genome-assembly--contig:-NODE-2474-length-15711-cov-4.471217_pt1 | contig 15711 bp, 9 predicted proteins | sample MGYA00237863_ERZ511475 | MGnify/ENA primary metagenome ERZ511475 (study PRJEB26305, sample SAMN06343858) | sediment metagenome | isolation source: hot spring sediment | place: Canada: British Columbia... | reverse complement strand
TGTGACTGGAGTTCAGACGTGTGCTCTTCCGATCTGGCTCGCGCTGGTGATTGCCTTTGAGTACTACTACCGGCGTGCCGAATCCCTCAGCCAGCTCCTGCGGCGCGTGGCCAGAGTAGTAGGCGCTTTGGTTGCCTTTGGCGCGCTGGGACTGTTCGTGCAGGGCGTTCTGTAGCTGCTCTGTAGGAGACGCACCGGCCGTCTGTGTGGCGGGCGCGATTCAGGCGCTGAGGCAGGTATGGTCTGCAGGCGCTGGCTCGTAGGGGTCAGCGCCTGTTTATTCGCCGGAACCTGTGCCCGCCGGGTCGGCCGGCGGTGGCAGTCTACCCTGTCGTGGTGCGTACGAGGAGGTTCGCTTCATGTCACTCTTGTGGATCGCCCACAGGAGGTTGTGGGGCCGCCCCTGGCTGGCGGTGATGTCGATCGTTGGCATCGCGCTCGCGGTTGGCCTCGCGGTGAGCGTCCCCATCTTTGCCCAGGCCGTGAGCCGCGGCATCATGGAGGACGAGCTGGCGGCCCTTGCCCAACAGACCGGGCGCAGCGCGCTGGCCATTCGCATCTACCTGCTGCCGGTGTCTGCCCGGCCAGTGACCGCGCAGCAGGCGCAGGACCTCAGCGGTCAGATCGCCGGCATCTTTGAGCAGGAGCTGGGCATCCCGGTACGCTCGTGCCAGCTCACCATCGAGTCCATGGGCCTGATGCTCAAGTCCGCCAGGGACGGAGCCTATGGGCCGGCGGGAACCTTTCTCGGCAACGCCAAGGTCGGCTTTCTTACTGGCATCGAGGAGCACGTGGAGCGCGTATCGGGGGAGCCCCTTGGGACCCGCTCGTCGACGGATGCGGCCAACGCCTGGATGCACGAGGCCTGGGCGGCAGAGATGGGCGTGGAGGATGGGGAAGAGTTCATCATCCAGCCGATTGTGCAGGGCGCTCCGGTAAAGGTGCGGATTGCCGGGACGTGGCGGCCCCGAGACATTGAGGACCCCTTCTGGCCCAGCAGCCCGGACGCGGTCTGGCGCAGCGTCCTTCTCTTCCAGCCCGACGACTATGCGGCCATGGTCGAGCCGGCGCTCGGCGGTGCTGCCGTGGGGTCGCTCTCCTGGGCGGTGAACCTGGACGAGTCGCGCTTTGTGCCCGAGCTGGCGGAGCGCTACGTCAAAGGGTTCAAGCGCTCTCTTGTCCGCCTGCAGCAGCTCCTGCCCGATGCGCGCTGCGACGTCTCCCCGCTGCCGGTGCTCGAGGCCTACCTCGGACGCCGTCACTCGCTGACGATCCTGCTTTTCGCCTTCTCGGTGCCGATCGTGGGCTTTCTGCTCTACTCGCTGACGCTCGTGTCCAACGTGCTGGTCGATGGGCAGCGCCCCGTCACGGCCATCATGGCCAGCCGCGGCATGACGCCGGGACAGCTTCTGAGGATCAGCCTCTTTGAGGGCCTGTTCCTGCTGGCAATCGGCACACCGCTTGGGGTGCTCGTGGGGCTGGGTGCAGCCCGCCTCATGGGGCATAGCGCCAGCTTTATGCGCTTTGTGGCGCGCAGCCCCCTCACCGTCACCCTGGCCGGCATCAAGGCCTGGCTGATCCTCCTGACTATGGCCGTCGCGCTTCTCGCACGCCTGTGGCCGGCCATCCGCGAGAGTGGCCGCAGCGTGATCGAGTACCTCCAGCACGCGTCGCGCCCGACCGAAAAGCCGGCCTGGCAGCGGTTCTATCTGGACTTTATCCTCATCATCCCGACGGTGTACGCCTATCGTCAGCTCAAGCAGCAGGGCTCGATCATCATCCTGGGCTGGCGCTCCTCGGGGGATATCTTCCGCGATCCGGCGCTGTTCCTGGTGCCGGCGCTGTTCATGCTGACGGCATCGCTCCTGTGTGCCCGGCTCTTCCCACTGGTGATGCGCCTGCTGGACCGCTTTGTGTCGGGGCATCTCAGCCTGTCCTGGTGCGTCACCCTGCGGCAACTGGGCCGACAGGGCGAGCAGTATGTGAACTCGCTCCTCCTGATCATGGTAGCCCTGAGCGTGGGCGCCTTCATGGCCTCGATGGCGCTCAGCCTCGACCGTTGGCTGGAGGACCGGCTTCACTATCGCCTCGGCGCCGACGTGGTGCTGCGGATCGAGAGCGCGCCCTCCGACTCGGGAGAGGGCCCCATGGCCGCGCCCGAGGCGGGCGGCGTGATCGCAGAAAGCGCGATGTTTATCCCCCTGCAGAATGTGCTCGCCATCCCCGGAGTCGAGGCCGCCACGAACGTGGGCAGCTATCGCGCCCAGATTCCGGTGACGCTGAACCAGGTCTCCGATGGCAGGTTCCTGGGCGTCGACCGCGTGACCTTTGCCTCGGCCGCCGCCTTTCGGCCCGACTTTGCCAAGGAGTCGCTGGGAGAGCTGCTGAACCGGCTGGCCCTGCAGGAGGATGGGGTGCTGGTATCGCGGCAGCTGCTCGAGGGCAGCGCCCGGAGCATCGGCGATCCCTTGCAGTTGCGGATCACCCCCGACGGCACGAACTATATCGACGTGCGCACGGTGATCGTGGGCACCTTTGACTACTTCCCGACCGTGTACGAGGAGGAAAGGCCGACCGTTGTCGGGAACCTGGACTATCTCACGACGGTAGCGGGCGGCGTCAGCACCTACGAGCTGTGGCTCAAGATCGATCCGGCCCGCACGACCCCCAAGGAGCTGGAGCGACAGATCGGCCGCATTGCCGGCTACTACTCCCGCTATCAGGATGTACGCACGCTGCTGAAGGAAGAGTACGAGAAGAAGGAGCGGATCGGTGTGTACGGCACGCTCAGCATCGGCTTTCTGGCCTGCCTGGGCCTCGCCGGCACCGGCCTCCTCATCCAGTATCACAAGTCGCTGCAGGAGCGCCTCTTCCGCTTTGCCACGCTGCGGGCGATCGGCCTCTCGCAGCGGCAACTCGTGGCGCAGGTGCAGCTCGAGTACCTGATCGTGCTCGTCACGGGGATAGCCGCGGGCGTGCTGATCGGCGAGTGGGCGTCCCGCCTGTTCATCCCCTTCTTCCGCGTGTCCGGAGCCGAGGGGCAGCTGCCGCTTCCGCCGCTGCTCACGCTGCTGGACCAGCGAAGCATCGCCGCGATGGCGGGGGCCTTTGCCGTGCTTCAGATCGCGGCCCAGAGCGGGCTGATTCACCGGGCCATGCGCAGCGAGCTATTCCAGGTGCTGCGCATGGGCATGCAGGAGTAAGAGCGGGGCCATGTGCCCCTCGCCGCACCAGGGGGCATACAATACGCCCAGGTCAGCCCGCAGGGCGGCGGGCTGCAGCACGCAGGACATGATGGCCACTGGCCGGGAGAGAGTGACCCATGTGCGACACCCTCGTGGCAATCGGCAACGCAACCGCAGACGGCTCGGTCATTCTGGCCAAGAACTCGGACCGGGCACCCAATGAGGCCCAACGGCTCGTCTACCTGCCGCACGCCAGGCACGAGGCCGGCGCCAAGGTTGCCTGCACCTACATAGAGGTGCCCCAAGTTCCGGAGACCTACGAGGTCGTGCTCTCACAGCCCTTCTGGCTGTGGGGCGCCGAGATGGGCGCCAACGAGTGCGGCGTCGCCATCGGCAATGAAGCGGTCTTTACGCGGGAGCCTTACGAGAAGGGCCCCGGCCTGACGGGCATGGACCTGCTCCGCCTGGCCCTGGAGCGCGCGGCGACCGCCCGCGAGGCGCTGGAGGTCATCACCGGGCTCCTCGGCACCTACGGGCAGGGCGGCAACTGCGCCTTTGGGCAAAAGCTCTACTACCACAACTCGTTCATCATCGCCGACCCGACCGAGGCGTGGGTCCTGGAGACGGCGGGCCGGTACTGGGCGGCGGAGCGGGTGAGGAGCGTCCGGGCCATCTCCAACGCACTGACCATCGGCAGGGAGTGGGACCTGGCCTCCCCCGGCCTGGTGGAGCATGCCATCGAGAAGGGCTGGTGCCGCTCGCGGGAGGAGTTTGACTTTGCCCGATGCTACTCGGACCCGCTGATGACCTGGGGAGCTGGCGGCCGGCCGCGTCAGCGCCGCGCCACGGAGCTCCTAACCGCACACAAGGGCCAGATCACGCCGGCCACGATGATGGGCTTTCTGCGGGACCACGGCCCGGCCGGCTCTGACCCCCGATGGCACCCCAGCCGCGGCCTGCGCGGCACAACCCTCTGCATGCACGCCCTGTGGGGGCCGCTGCGCTCCAGCCAGACCGCCGGCTCGATGGTGGCCCACCTCGCGCCGGACCTCCAGACCTTCTGGCTCACCGGCACCTCAACGCCCTGCACCGGCCTGTTCAAGCCGGTGTTCCTGAAGGGCGCCGGCCTGCCCGATATCGGCCCCGCACCGACCGGCACCGCTGATCCGGCCTCGCTCTGGTGGACCCATGAGCGCCTGCACCGGGCCGTGATCGAGGACTATGCGGCCCGGCTCGGGCTTTACCGGCGTGAGCGCGACGCGCTCGAGGGCGAGTTCGTCGCCGGGGCAGCCGAGCTACAGGCGAGGTACCGTAGCGCGCCGCCCGAGGAGCGGGCATCGGCACTCGCCGCCTTTACCGCCTCCTGCTTCACGCGCGCGGCCGAGGCGACCGCTCGCTGGCACAAGGCGGTGACGGCCTCGCCCGCGAGGCGGTCGCCGGTGCTCTTCTCTCTGGCCTGGCGCTCCTACAGCCGGCGCGCCGCCCTCAGATAACCTTGTCGTTGGTGCCGGCGAGCTGGCGCAGGAGCTCCGTCTGGCCGGTGTGGTAGGTGTCGTGGAAGTACATGAAGAAGAGGTGCGCCGCCAGCGTGCTCTTGCGCCAGCCTACGTCGACCTCCCTCGCCAGGTCCTCAGGAGTGGCGCGCTCCAGCCAGGCGGCCAGGCGCTCCTGGCTGCGCTCGAGGGCTGCAAGGAGGTCCTCCATGCGCATGACCCCCTCGCCCTCGCCGGTCACCGGCTCGGAGCCGTAGTCGTACCGCTGGGCCTGGGCGTCGGTCATGACGGGCTCGAGGCCGAGCAGCTTGAGCAGGCCGTTGCGGCTGCAGGCGAGGTGCCCGAGCACCCAGTTCAGGCAGTTGCCGCGCACCGGGGGTTGGAGGAGGCTGTCGGCGTGGGTCAGGCCTTTGGTCTGCATGCGGATGATCTCGAGGTTCTGGGCATACGCCTGGGCAAGCTCTTGGGGCGTGATCATGGGTTACCTCCTGATCAGGGGCGGCCCAACCGTCGATGGTGTGTATTGTAGGCCAAATGCGGCATGGGGCAAGTGCGCCCGCAACCGGAGCGCACCCCCGCCTCTCACAAAGCGGCCCCTCGCCGAAGGGGCGGGACATCCCTTCCGCGAGGGGCCGAAACAAATGCGCTCCTCCGCCGCGGGGGAAGCCCCGCGGCGCAGAGCGGGTGCCGGTTTTCTCGATGGCCGCTCAGCCGGCAGCGGACTGCTGGCGCAGCTGCTGCCACTGGCGCATGAGGCGCGCCTTCCGGCGGGCCGCGTTGTTGCGGTGCAGCACGCCCTTGGTCACCGCGCGGTCGAGCGCGCTGATCGCCTGGCGCAGCGCCTCTTCAGTCGTCGGGGCGGCCGGCGCCGCAGCCATTGCCGTGCGTGCCTTCTTGACGAAGGTTCGGGTGCGCGAGCGAATCATGCGATTGCGGATGCGCCGGCGCTCGGCGGCGCGCATGGCCCTGATAGCAGACCTGGTATTGGCCAAAGCAGTTCCCCTCCTCGGTGTCTATCCTTCAGCCGGCCCCTCTCGGGTTCCGGGAGCAATCTACCCGCAGACAAGCCTTTAGGATACATCAATTCGGGGCCTTTGTCGAATCGGGGAGGGGCGGGCCGGTGCTCACCAGGAACAGCCCCGTGCGGCGATGGGCCATACCCCCTCCACCACACCGCTCCGCGTAGCATAGAGCCGGTCGTGCAGGTTCACCGTGGTGCAGCAGTGGCTGGGGATAAGGCGCACCCGGTCGCCCGGGCGGAGCGTCGTGGCGTGCCCCTCGGTGAGGGTGATACGCCCGTGCTCCTCCGACAGCCTGACGCTCTCGACGCCCTCGAACCCCACGACCTGCGGCGGACCGAACTCGCCGGTGGTCGCCTTGAGCCCGGCGTCGACGACCAGACGGCCCGGGTCAGGCCGGCTGATGACTGTGGCCAGAACAAAGAGGGAGGGCTCAAACTCAGGACGCACCGGGCGGTAGGTTGCGTCCATAAAGACGTAGGAGCCGGCCTGGACCTCGGTGACGCCAGGGTAGGCCCCGGTGACGTCGTACGTCCCCGTGCCGCCCCCGCTGACGACGGGGACGGGGAGGCCTTGGCGTTCCAGGAGCTCCTTGGTCCCGATGAGGGGGGCCAGTGCGGCCTCAACGCGTGCCTTTCTCTCGGCCGGGTCGCGGACGAGCACGAGGTGCCCCTCGTAGCCCATGAGGCCGGCCAGCTCGAGGCCCGGGGCATCGGCCACCTTCCGGGCGAGGGCGAGTGCCGGCTCCCCCGGGGCCACCCCGCACCGGCCCATGCCGATATCCACCTCCACCAGCACGGGAAGCCTCAGGCCCTCCCGCTGCGCTGCCTGGCTCAGGGCGGCGACGTTCGTCGCGTCGTCCACCGCCACGGTGACACGGGCACGACGGGCCAGCGCCATGAGCCGGGCTATCTTGGCCGGCCCGACGATCTGGTTGGCGATCAAGATGTCGTCAAGGCCGGCGGCAGCAAAGACCTCCGCTTCCGAGAGCTTGGCGCAGGTGATGCCACGGGCGCCGGCGGCGAGCTGCCGGCGGGCGATCTCGGGGCACTTGTGTGTCTTGACGTGCGGGCGCAGATGCGCCGGCCGCCCGGCGAAAAAACGCGCCATGGTGGCCAGGTTGCGCTCGAGGGCGTCCAGATCCACAAGGAGCGCGGGCGTGTCAAGCTCGTCAACGGCGAGCCCCGCCGCATCCGGAAGGTCAGGGGCGCAGGCGGCCATGGGCTACCTCCTCTGGAAGGCCGTGCCAGGGGGCGGAGATCCCCACCCTCGTCGTATACCGTATGCGGGCGGCAGGGTGCTGTCAATTCGGCGAAGGAGCCCGCTTCCCGGAGGTCGTCGATCCGCGTGTTGGCCCGAGATCCGGGCTCTGCTGCAGGTGTTGCGAGCACCCCCGCCGCCAAACAACCCACGGAGGAAGGGCCCCCGCCCACCTCGTAAGGTGCCCCAAAGCGCACCCTACCGCGCATGTCGCTCAGCCGCCGGTGCTGTTGCGTCAGCTCATCTTGCTCGTGACGGCCTGGCGCGGCGCCTTGCTCCCCTTGACACAGGGCTACGCTTGGGGTACAAGTAATCCATGCGGCAGGGGGCGAGGGCCCCGCGCATCGACGCAGGCCGGAGCAGGCGCGCGCGAGCGGCGCACAGCAGGCCCGGGGTTTCTGCTCTCACGACGAAAGGGGTCTCGGACATGGGGCGCACGCGTTGGGCTGAGGTAGTCGGGGCAGTGGTGCTGATCGCGGCGGGGCTGATCCTGCTGCTGGGCTACGCCGGAGCGCTGCCGGAGCTGACCTCCGCCCCACTGGTCTGGGCCGTCCTGCTCCTCGGCGGAGGCCTGGCCTTTGTGGCCGGGTTCCTGTCGGATCGCGAGCAGTGGTGGGCGCTCATCGTGGGCGGCGGGCTGGTCGGCGTGGGGCTGACGGTGCTTCTGGGCGGCGTGCTGCATGCGCCGGGCACGCTGGCAGCGGCGCTGCTTTTCGTCTGCGTAGCGGGATCCTTCGCCTGGATATACCTTTTGGACAGGCGCTCGAACTGGTGGGCGCTGATTCCGGGCGGGAGCTCGCTGGCGCTGGGCCTGGTGATCCTGCTGAGTGGTGTGGCAGCCGCTCTGGCCGGCGCCGTGCTGTTCCTGGGAGTGGGGGCGGTGTTTATTGCCCTCTACTTCACGGAGATCGGCGGTCAGCGGCACAACTGGTGGACGCTGATACCGGCAGGGGCGCTCTTTAGCCTGGCAGCCGTGGTCATCCTGAGCCAGTACGTCTCGGGGCCCCTGGGGGGCGCAGCGCTCTTCCTGGGCCTCGGGGTGACCTTTGGCGTGCTCTATCTGATGCGCAGCCCGACGCGCCCGCTGGGGTGGGCCTGGATACCGGCCGTCAGCCTTCTGGGCTTTGGCCTGTTCGTCTTTGTCGTCGCCGGGGCGCCGCTGGCGGCCAGAATCGTCTGGCCGCTGATCCTGATCGTGGCCGGAGTCGTGCTCCTGCTTGCGACGTGGGTGTGGCGTCGGTAGGCACCGGTGCCGAACCGGCGTGCCGGGCATGTAGAATCGAGAGTTGCTGTGATCCGTACAGAGCAGTTGACGCGGCACTTTGATGGGCGCCCAGCCGTAGAGGAGCTGAACCTGGAGATCGGCCGCGGGGAGGTCTTTGGCTTCCTCGGGCCGAACGGCGCCGGCAAGACGACCACCGTGCGCCTGCTGTGCTGCCTGATCGCTCCGACGCGAGGCCGCGCCTGGGTCAATGGCTTTGAGGTCGGCGTCGATAGCGACGCAATCCGCGCCAGCGTCGGCATCCTCACCGAGACCCCGGGCCTCTACGACCGCCTCAGCGCCGAGCGGAACCTGGATATCTTTGCCCGCCTCTACGGGCTGTCGGCCGGCGAGCGAGAGGCCCAGATCAAGCGCTATCTCCAGATGCTGGAGCTCTGGGAGAAGCGCCGTGAGCCTGTCGGGACCTTCTCCAAGGGCATGCGCCAGAAGGTGGCCCTGGCTCGCGCCCTGCTGCACGAGCCGCCGGTGCTCTTCCTCGATGAGCCGACGGCGGGACTGGACCCGGAGGTCGCCAAGACGGTGCGGGACTTTATCGCCGAGCTGCGGGGCGAGGGCCGCACGATCTTCCTCTGCACCCACAACCTGGATGAGGCCGAGCGACTGTGCGACCGCATCGCCGTCCTGCGGACCCGGCTGATCGCCGTGGACACGCCGGAGAACCTGCGCCGGCGGCTCTTTGGCCGGCGGACGGTTGTGCAGGTGAGGAACCTCGCCCCGGAGATGGTCAGCGCTGCCGCGGCACTGCCGTTCGTGCAGCACGCTTCGCGGGAAGGGTCACGGCTGGTGGTCGACCTGGCCGATCCTGAGGCTCAGAACCCGGCCCTGGTCAAATGTCTGGTAGGTCTGGGGGCGGAGGTCCAGTTCGTCACCGAGCTGCGGCACTCCCTCGAGGAGGTCTACCTGACGCTGCTCGAGGAGGAAAAGCCGGCATGAGGGTACGCGCGATCATCGACAAGGAATGGGAAGAGATCGTCAAGAACCGGTCCGTGTTCTGGAGCCTGGTGCTCCTGCCCCTGGTTCTCACGGCAATCTTTCTGGGGGTGCTGTTCTTCATGCGGCTGGAGATCCAGCGGACCGGCACCCTGCACAGCGATGACCCCATCCCTGCCTACCTGGCGGCCTATGCGCCGGATGATGCCGTGCAGATCATGATCCTCAACCAGTTCCTGATGTACTTTCTGATGGCGCCGATGGCGCTGCCCATCTATGTGGCAGCCCACAGCATCATCGGTGAGAAGCAGACGCGCAGCCTCGAGCCGCTCCTGGCCACGCCGGTCAAGACGTGGGAGCTCTTGCTCGCCAAGTCGGTGGCGGCGGCCGTGCCGCCGATCATCGCCGCGTGGGTCTCCTACGGGCTCTTTGCGCTGGGCGCCAGCTTTCTGGTGAGCCCTGTGGTGCTGGCAGAGATCCTGCATCCGGCGTGGGTGCTTTCCATTGTCATCCTATCGCCGCTCTTTGCGATGCTCTCCGTCCTTGTGGGCGTGATCGCCTCGTCGCGGATGAACGATCCCCGGGCGGCGCAGCAGTGGTCGGCGCTCTTCCTCATCCCGGCCATAGCCGCGGGCATGGCCATGATGTTCGGGGTCATCCGCATGAGCCTGCTCACCCTGCTCCTCGGGGCGGCAGCGGTCGCCATCGCGGATGCGGTCGTGCTCTGGTTCGCGGTGCGGCTCTTCCAGCGGGAGGTCATCCTCACCCGCTGGCGGTAGGCGGCGGACAGTGCCCTGAGCGGTTGAGAGACGGGCAGAGGCGGCCTCCTGCGCAATCGCATCAGCGCACCGGCCGCCGCGGATACCCCTACCTGTGTAGGCGCTGGTGAGCGCCGCGCCGCCGTCGGTCCAGGATTCGATCCCCGGCCACAGCCCGCCGCTGGCCACGCGACCCCCGGAGGGCGGGGCGGCCGGCATTGGTGCCCCGATCGGAGCGGAGGGGCGACGGTCATGCCCCGGTTGGCACCTGCCCGCACCTGCCGGTCAGCCCCCCCGCCATCTGCGGTGGCCGTAGACACCTCTCCGTCCGTGCCCCCGTTCGCGAGGCGCCTCGTCTCCTCTGGCATGTACACCCCGATAGCCTCCGCGCGCTGCCTGGCAACCTTTTACGCGCCCTTTATGGACACGCGTGCTGCAATTGCGCTACAATCCGTGCAACAGCTGTAAAGTGCTCCAGAGCAAGCCTAGCCGTCTTGGGTGCAGTGACGCTCCGTAGAGGGCACAATGTCCCATCAGCCTGACTCCGGCGCCCAGGTTGCTGCCTCGAGGCCCGCACACGGCCCGCGCCGCCGACTCCGCGGCCTTCTTTGCCTGACCCCGCACCCCCGCCCCGCCCGTGTGCTCCACCGCGCCGTTACGCTCCTCGTTATCCTGACCTGGCTCCTTGAACCGCTGGCACCGGTGGCGGCCCTCTACCGACAGCCGCAGCGCGGCGCGCAGTCCCCTGGCGCGCCTGGGCCCTGACGTAGAGGGTATCGCCGTTCCCCAGGAGCCCGATACGTCGTCGCCGGCCGAGCCGGCGACGACCATGGCTGCTGGCAGCCCGCCACCCGGGGTAACGGTCTACGAGAGCCTCCTGTATGGCTGTGCTGACCCACGGAATCCGCCCGCAGAGCCGTATTACGAAGCGACTGTGTGGCAGCCGTACAAGGTCCTCATGCACCGCTTCTTCATCTGCTCGAGCGGAGCCACGGTCCGCATCGAGCTGGTCGCGGATGTCTGCGGGTTCTACTACTGCGTAGTCGATGCGTACCTGAAGTGCACCCAAGACGGCGGCTGCGGGGGTTTCATTCCGATCATCCCGGCTGAGGAGACGGAATGCTTCAGCTACCTCTCCGGCACTGGCATCTGCACATGCGGCCGCCTGCGGCGCCGCTTTGTCGGCGACGTGTACCTGCCGCCTGGCGCGTACGTTCTCTATGCGCAGGCCGTGTCCAATGGCCAGTGTGCGGGTTGCAGTGTCCACTACGGCGGCACTTTTGCAAGCATCAAGCTGCGGGTTGCCGCGCCACCTCCGGCGCAGGACCGCTGCCTGGGCAAGGAGGACCCCTGCGAGTGCAACTGTCCCCAGGGTTATAGCGAGGACCCCGTCAACACCCGTACCGGGAACTTTACCCACTCCGAGGTCGACGTCAGCATCGCCACCCGCGGCCTGCCCCTCCGATTTGAGCGGAGCTACAACTCGCTGGATACCGCCGTCGGGCCACTGGGCAAGGGCTGGACGCACAACTATGCGATGCGGCTCATCACGGGAACCGACCGGATCACCTACGTGGCGCCTCGCGGATCCCGCCTCCCCTTCTTCAGCAAAGGCGACGGCACGTTCGACCCCGGCCCCGGTGTGCGGTCCACGCTCGTCAGGAACCCGGATGGCACTTACCGTCTCACGCGGGCGGACCAGGTTGTCTACCACTTTGATGCGGCCGGCCGTCCCACGGCGCTGGACGACGGCAAGGGAAATCTGACGACGCTGTCCTACACCGGTGCCGACCTGACGCGGATCACCGCACCAGACGGCCGCGCTCTCACGCTGACCTACGAGGCGGGCCGCATCGTAAGCGTTACCGACCCGCTGTCGCGTACCACCCACTACACCTACACCGGGGACGCCCTCACCGGTGTGACGGATCCTCTCGGACAGACCTGGTCGTACAGCTACGACGCGCAAGGTCTCCCGACGCACCTGACCGACCCGGCCGGCCACAGCATCGTCAACGTGTATGACAGCGAGGGACGGGTCATCGAGCAGCGCGACAAGCTGGGCCAGCCCTCGTACTTTGCCTATGCCCCGGACCATACGGTCATCACAGATGCTGCCGGCGCCTCCACCGCGTACAGCTACTCGCAGGATGGCCTTCTCGTCGCCACCACCGATCCGCTGCGAAACACCACCCACTACGAGTACGACGGCGATTACAACCTCACTGCCGTCACCGACCCCCTCGGCCGCACCATGCGCTACACCTGGAACGCCTGCGGCTGCGCGATCAGTGAGGTTGAGGACCCGCTCGGTCACGTGACGCGCAGGACTTACGACGACCGCAACAACCTGCTGAGCGAGACCGATGCCCTTGGGCGTACAACGAGGTTCGCCTACGACGCCCACGACAACCTGATCGCCATCACCAACACCCTGGGCCTGCCGACGACCTTCGCCTACGATGCATACGGCCAGCTCGTCGCCTCGACCGATGCCCGGGGGAATCGCACGGAGTATGGCTACGATTCCTACGGCAACCTGGCCGTAGTGACCGACAGCCTGGGCTTCCACACAGAGATGGCGTACGACCTGGCCGGGCAGCTTCTGCGGATCAGCGATGCCCGCGGGAACTCGACGGCGTTTGACTACGACGCCGGGGGACGGCTGATCACTGCGACGAATGCCCTCGGTCAGACGACAGCCTGGAACTATGACGCTCTGGGGCGCCCGACGCTGCACGTCGACGCCAACGGCCACGCCACGCGCTTCGAGTACGACCCCGACCTGAACCGACCGGAGGAGATACGCAGTTCACTGGGGGTCCTGGCGAGCTATGTCTATGACGAGGTCGGCAACCTCACCCGCGTCACCGATGCCGGCGGCCACACCACGCAGTACACCTACGATCCGCTCAACCGCCTAAAGACCGTCCTGGATCCCTTGCAGGGGCTGACGGTCTACGACTATGACCCGGTGGGGAAGCTGGTATCGGCGACCGACGCGCGGCAGCGCGCGCGCCGCTACAGCTACGATGCCTTGAACCGCCTGGTGACGGTGACCGATCCCCTGCAGAACGTCACCGCCTTCGGGTACGATGCCGTCGGCAACACTACGGTCATAACCGATGCCGATCACCTGGTCACTCACCTGGCTTACGATGCTCTCGACCGGCTGGTGGAGGTGCGCTACGCCGACTCGGTGGTCGGCTACGTCTACGACGCCGTAGGCAACCGCGTGGCCATGACGGACACGACCGGCGTCACGACATACGAGTACGACGTCCTCTACCGTCCGCTCACGATCACCGTGCCCTATGCGGGCCCGGTTGGCTATCGCTACGACGCGGCGGGCAACCGCATGCAGACCCGGTATGCCACAGGCGAGACGGTAACCTACGACTATGACGACGCCAACCGGCTGCAGCGGGTGTCGAGCTGGGCCACGGGCGTGACGACCTACACTTACGATGCCGCCGGCCGGGTCACGGGTATCTACCTGCCCAATGGTGTCGCCTCCAGCTATCAGTATGACGCCGTCGGGCGCCTGGTCAGCATCGAGCACCGCCGCGGAGACCAGTGGCACACGCGCTTTGACTACCAGCTGGACCTCGAGGGCAACCGCACGGCGGTCACTGAGACGACGACCGCCCTGGGGACCTATGGCCTTCCCGCTTTGGGCAGGGGCGAGACGACCGGGGGAGCCGAGGGCGCCGGGAGTGGCTTTGGGCCTGTAGGCGGGACGGTCCGCTACGCCTACGACGCCGGCGACCGGCTGGTCGCTGCCCGGTACGGGCATGGGGACCGGTACGAGTACGCGTACGACTCTGTCGGCAATCGCACCGTCTACACCGTCACCCTGCAGGGGGCGGACGAGGTCACCTACTACTCCTACGATGACGCCGACCGACTGGCCGGTGTCGACGGCACGCCCATCACCTACGACCGGCGTGGAAACCAACTCACTGACGGCACCTGGACCTACACCTATGACGGTGCTGGCCGGCTGGTGCGGGCCGAGAGCCTCAGCGCTACCCACGTGTACACCTACAACGGCGACGGCCTCCTCGTCGCCCAGAACCTCAACGGCGTCGAGACCGTCTTCATCTGGGACCAGGCCCTCGCGCTGCCGCAGGTCCTCGCCACCTCGGACGGCCTGCGGGTTCTCTACGGCCTCGGGCGCATCGGCGTCGAGCAGGGCGGTACCTGGCACTACCCCCAGACCGACGCCCTCGGCTCCGTGCGCCAGTGGACGGATGCCGAGGGGGCGGTCGTGGGCCTGCAGGGGTACGGGCCCTACGGCGAGCCGATCGTCCCCCTCGGCCCGCCGCTGGCGCCCTGGGGCTACACCGGCGAGTGGCACGACCCGGCCGGGCTCGTCTACCTCCGGGCGCGATGGTATCATCCCGGGCTGGGGCGGTTCACGCAGGTGGACCCGGTCGTCGGCCCACTGATGGCACCTGCGACGCGGCGCGCCTACACGTATGGGCTCAGCAACCCGCTCAGCTACAAGGACCCGAGTGGTCGTTCTGTGCCCTGGGTTGTCATCGGGGTCGCCGCGGTTGCCGGGCTGATCGACTACGGCATCCAGGTGTCTCGCAACAGGCAAGCGGGGCTCGACTGGGGTGCCGCGCTCACGGCCAACATCAATGTCCGAGAGATCCTCTCTGTGGCGGGCGCGGCTGGCCTCGCGACGATGGCTGTGCCCGAGCTCGTCTCAGCGGCGGGCATGGGCCTGTCCGCAGCCGGGTTTGGGCTCTACGGGCTATCGCAGAGCCTTGGCGCGGCCTCGGGAGCGATCCCGCAATACGTTTCCAGCTCGGCTGCTTGGGCCTCCGCGACCCTCTGGAGCGCCGGGACGGCGGCTCTCGGAGCGGCGCAGACGGTAGCCGGGGCGATCTACGGGCTAAAGACGTGTCCCGCGCCTGCACAGCCCGCCAGAGCCGTGAGGGGGACCCAGGGCTTCAAGGTCGAGGGGCAACTAAAGGAGATCTGGGGCAACCGTCGCTACTTCGAAGCGTGGCTGAAGAACACCCAGAGCGTGTCACGCATTGGCCGTCCGCTCTCACATGTGGAGGCAAGACAGGTTCTCGAGAACGCACGGAATCTGGGCATTGGCGTTGACGTCAACCAAGCAGGTCTGCAAGGGCTGGAGACAAGAGGCACCTGGGCTGGTATACCTCATTTCAAGGTTGGTCGGGTCCACATTCCTGTTGAGCCGGGGTTTGTGCCATGACGGACAGGAGAGGTCTGCTCGGGGAGGGCTTCCTGCTGCTGCCACCTAGCCCGGTACGCCGGTATCGTGGCATTGACCGTCGGCCCTTCGAGCCGTCGATCCTCATAGACGAGTTGCATGCTCCACTCAGCGTGCAGCCTGGGGAGGAACGCATATGGCTATTGTACCCCCCCGGCTGGCGCCAGGAGGCCTACCGCCTCTATGAAGAGAATGCGCTCAGGATAGGTGACAATCTGTTTCTGCTCCGCGACAGGGTGACGGCTTGTGAGATTAAACGTATCGTGGAACCGCATCTTGGCTCCCACGAGGTCGTGGCGTGCACTATCTGGCTGCTGGGATCGCGGCCAAGCCCGAGCACAGAGTCCGCGCCGAGCTTTCTCGGCTATGACGTCGCGTACTGTGGGGGCGACTTCTACTCGGCTGTCCTCAACGGGTTGCTCGTCAATCCTGATCCTGATCTGGTCGAAGAGTACGGGTCCTTGCTCAACGAGTACGGCCTCTTCGCCACGAGCGAGCGCATCCTCGAGTACGTGGAGCGTTTCAAGAGAGCA
>ENA-ORXB01002470-ORXB01002470.1-sediment-metagenome-genome-assembly--contig:-NODE-2470-length-15728-cov-2.888378_pt1 | contig 15728 bp, 23 predicted proteins | sample MGYA00237863_ERZ511475 | MGnify/ENA primary metagenome ERZ511475 (study PRJEB26305, sample SAMN06343858) | sediment metagenome | isolation source: hot spring sediment | place: Canada: British Columbia... | reverse complement strand
AGGGGGCTTACGACCGACGTTGACATCCCGACAAGGGGCTTCGTCGCGCCACCTGCGGGTTCGGACTTCCCGAGTGCCTCCAAGGTTGGCGTTGACCCGGTAAGCGGTCAAAGCGTCAGGATATACTGCTACAGCTGCTTCGGGTTCAAGTACGGCAAGGGCTGGTACTTCTACGCTTGGCGGGGCAACCCGGGCATCCTCAAGCCGGTAGAAGGGGTCCTCCCAGCAAACTACGCAAAGTTCATCGCCGAAACTCTTAAGTCTGCCGAGCAGCCTCCGTCGCCACAGCCACCCCAGCCTCAGCCGCCAACGGGCTGCAACCCGCCCTACCCGACCTTAAGCTACGGGTCTACGGGCCCTTGCGTGGAGCTCCTACAGTATAGGCTCGCCCTCCACGGGTTCAACCCGGGCCCGCAAGACGGGATATTCGGGCCCAGGACGCTCCAGGCGGTGAGGGACTTCCAGGCGGCGAAGGGACTTGCGGTGGATGGTATCGTCGGCCCCAAGACCTGGGAGGCGCTCATGCAGGAGCCGAGCGTCCCGGCTCGGCCCCGTGAGGAAGTGATACTGCCAATAGAGGGCACTGAGTGGGAACGCATTCTGGTCTATGCGCTGTTGGGTGGGGGGCTGCTTGCCGTGGCGGTCGGCGGGTACATCGCCGCAAGGGCGGGAGATTGAGTTGGTTCAGCCGGGGAACTCGTTTTACGAAGCGGCCAGGGCGCTGCTTAGCGCCCTCGGTGCGCCGCAAACGCCTGAGAACATAAATGCCCTCGTTGCGTGGATGTGGTGTGAAAAACCCCACCCCGACGGGGCCTGGCAGTGGAACAACCCGCTCAACACGACGTTAGCCTGCTGTAACTGGGTCAGGAACGTAAACCAGGTGGGGGTGAAAGAATACCCCACCAAGGCGGACGGTATAGAGGCCACGGTCAGGACCTTGCAGCGGCCGTACTACCCGACCCTGCTGGCGGCGTTGCGTTCGGGGGACGTAGGAGCGTTCCTCAATGCCGTAAATGAGATTAGAACCTGGGGGACGAATCCCGATTGCATACGTTCCACATATTATTCGCTTCCACCGCCGCCTGCGCCTCCGCAGGGCGGAGTGGTCGTCATCGGCCTGCCGCTCTGGGAAAGGGCAGTTAAGTATGCGTCTGTTGCGGCAATAATCGCGGGCTGCGCCCTCATCGGATACGGATTTGCAAGGGGGAAAAAGGCGTCATGAAGAGGGAGACATCAATAGCCCTTGGGGTCGGTCTGGTTGCCGCCGGGGGCTTCGGGTTGTGGTGGGCCCTGCGTCAGCTGGGGCTTCTCGCGGTAGCCGGGCCTAGGTCACTGATAACCAACGTGTCTTGCCTGCAAAGCGGGAGGGACGTATCGGTTAGGGCTGACGCGAAAAACGTCGGCAACCAAGCCGGGTGGTTCAAGATTCAGGCGATAATTGTCCGGCCAGACTGCCCCGAAAAGGGAAGAACGGGCTACTTTTACCGGTCGGTTCGGCAGGGACCGTCCCGCGAACAGTACCAGGCCAATTGGTGGCAACGCATACTTGGCTGGATAGGGGGCGACCCAAACAAAGGGGTCTACCTCGCCGACGCGCAGGGAGTAGGATTCCAACAGGTGGGCGTCGGCCAAACGGTACGACTTCAGACCCCTGCCCGGTCGGTGCCGAACCCGGGGACATATGACCTTTACGTTAACGTGGCGGTGAGTCCCGATTACCGGGGGAAGGATTATGGGTACACGAGGATTTACCCGAACGAACACTACTGGAGGGGCCAGGTGACAATCGCTTGAAATGCCGCTTTTGCAGGAGATAGCGCGATTGATAGGGGACCCGCTCGTACAGGGCCTGGCTGCTTTCGTCAGGGAGTACACCTCCGCGTCACGCTCAAGGGCGCGGGCTGAGGCCCTGCGCAGGGAGGCGTTCGACCTGCTCGCCCAGGCCGCCAAAACGGGTCTTGCCGTGGCGTCGCGGGCGGGAACCCATGACCCAATCGGCGAAGAACTGGCGGCGGCATCCGCACTCCTCGACGAGGCCCACAGGTTCGCCCTCCGGGGGCAGACATCCGAGGTTGCGCCGAGGCTTGAGAGGGCGGCCGAGGCCCTGATGAAGGCCGAGCGCTTCCACCTCGCGCCAGGGGAGGCAGCGGCGTTGCCCGAGGCAGTGAGATCCAGAGCTGCGGGTTTCGCTCCGGCCATGGCAGCGCTGAGGCAGGCCGTCCTCAATGGGCCCGCCACTAGGGAGGCGGTCGAAAGGGCGGCGGCGGATGCGGCGGCGCTGCTGAAGTCGTGGAGGTCGGGGGGAAACCCTGGGACCGTGGCGGTGAACCCGGAACCAGGGACCGCCCCGGAGTGGAACCCCTCCATCGGCTGCATACCTTGCGCCAGGTCGCACCTGGCCCAGGTTGCGGCGGAGCTGGAGGAGGCGGCCAAGGCTCCGCCAGACAAGCGGGATGCGTGGGTGGCCGACGCCGCAAAGCAGCTCCTGGCGCTGGAGAGGTACGACTGGGCGGAGGACAGGATACGCGCATCCGCCCCGGAGGTGCAGGCCCTCATACGCCGCTATGCCCCCGAGGTGGCTTCGCTGAGGGCAAAGCTCGTTGCCGGGGTGGGACCTTCGGAGATCCCGGAGGTAGCAGCTCGGGCCAGGGCATTGCAACAAAGATTTGCACGTGACGCGGAAAACACAAAAACGGCGCTGGATCGCGCCTTCGAATTGGCAAAAGCTAGAGCGTCATAAAAGGGGATGGTAATTGTGAGGGAAGACCTCAAACGTTCGTTCGTCCAGGGGTTCGGAGTGGCCTGCGGGTTTTTGACGGCCACGCTCGCTGCATCGGTACTTTTAAGCCTCCTGGGCTGCCGTGGCGCGGTTGAGGCCACGTCGGTGAGGTTCGTACCCATTGCGGAAAGGCGGTGGAGTCATGGAGTACCCCAGCTGTGAGGAGGCACTAAAGGCGTTCCGGGAGGGGAAGCTTGACTGCTCGGATTTCGTCGCGGTGCGCCAGGTCGTCATGTGCAAGGTGTGGCACGAACCGCCTACGCCGGAAGACCCGGGCGGCTTCACCAGAGCGGTCCAACAGGCGTGGGACGAGGTTCAGGCATATTGCGCCACCGCCCCGAAGCCAGAGGCGATACAAAGCTGGATCGTGAAGAACCAGGAGGGAAAGGCGGTCGGGGCCGTGACTGCCTACCGGACCGGCGAGATTGATGTCTGTTACGGGGGCCAGTGCAGGCAAGAGTTTGTCGTTCCCGGGCTACAAGATAACGTGGTCGCGGCGATGCAGGACATACTCCCCATATTCGGGCTTACGTTGGTAGCAGAAGCAAAGCCCGGGGGAGTTTGATACAATCCGCGTCGAGGAGGTGACCCTAGATGTCCATTGAAAGGGCCAGGGCAAAGTGGGAGCGGAAGACCGCTCAGGCAGGCGAGAGGTGGAAGGCTGGGGTGACCGGCAAGGCTGCCGAATACTGCAAGGCCCTCGCGCAGAAGTTCGGCGTGTCCGAGGGCGCTTGCATGGCCGCCGCCGGTCGCAGGTGGCAGGAGGGCGTCGGGGCGGTAACGCCGTCCGAGTTCCAGTCCGCCGTCGCCGGCAAGGGGGCTAAGTGGGCCGAGAAGTTCGTCCGCGGCCTGAGCACCTAAATGGCCGTCTGCGATCTGTGCCAGGTCATGCTCCTCCACATGGCCCGGGTGAGCGGACTGGGGGAGCTGGCGCAAGTGCAGGCCGAAAGTGAGCAGGCCATCGACGGAGCGATCAGGCTGGCGGGGCCTGACGCCCTGCTCGAAGCGAAGCGGAGCATCGCCAGGAAAGGGCTGATCCCGCCCGAACACCTCGGGGTTGACGCGAGCCCTGAGGTTTGGGCGGGATTGCCCTTCCCGATGCGGGGTCGGGCGGAAAGCCCATAAAAAGCCCATAGAGCCCACGAAAGTTAAGGGGGGAATATGATACCTATTCCCCCCACCTATTTTTGGGCCTCTGCAGGCTTCTTAGGGGCTAACCTTTAATTGTCGGCACCAGAGGATACTTCTCCTCTAACGGCTCCATTGGCACCACATACGCAGTAAAGTGCTTGACGTTTGTCTGCGGGTTAACCTCAACGTCTCCGCCCGCGATTACCATCCCGATGATTTCGCCCTTTGAGTTAAACACCGGAGAACCACTGTTCCCCGGCGAGACGGGCACTTCTATCTTCAACCCCCATTTTACATTGGGGGTTCCTCTCGGGTTGAATGGTATCCCTATAGCTGCGATCCGGCCTATTACCGCAACCGGGCCGGATTTTCCGGCGTGCCACATGTCAAGAGGGTTCCCCATTATCAGCACCTGCTCACCGACCCTTAGATCCCCAACTCCGACTAAGGGCGGCGCGTTGCGGTAGTATGCCTCCATGGCGTTCCGCCCACCTAGCAAGTCGGCGAGCTTGCTTATTTCAAACCCGCCCGGGATCAAAACCGCGATGTCGTTTTCGGGATATACCTCGGCTTGTGTTTGTTCGCCAGTAATCCTCTTTCCGTCTATGATCGCTTCGACGATGCAGGGCTTCCGCCATGGACCCTGATAGCACGCAAGCGGTATCCCTTCGACTACGTGATAGGCCGTTATCGTCCTCGGTGCTCCAGCCTTCGTCGCTATCGCCTCAAACGCTGTCCCCGCCTTCCCAGTCGGAGACGTTATCCGGTACACGTACTTCGCCAGCCGCTTCTCCAAAGCCCCCCAATCGACCGCTGCGGGGGCAGGGCTTTGCTGTGCAGGCGGCGATTCGGGTTGCTTCGGCGCTGGCTGGACCTGCTCGACCGGAGCCTGCGAGGGCTGCTCCGGCCGTGCCGGTGCGGGTTGGGCCTCTTTCTTCTGTGGGGTCTGCTCCGGCTCAGATGGCTTCGGGGCCTCCTTTGGTGCCACGGCGCTTACGGCCTGTGAGGGCTGTCCGCCAGAAGCGAGCCTAACGCCGAACGTATAGCCAATAGCAACGATGAGCAGGATCAGGACCGCCACCGCAAAGAAAGCGAGCGCAGGGCCCGGGCCCGGGGCTCCCTCATGGGGTTTGGCTTCCGGCGGCGGCTCGGTATGGGGCGAACCGGGCGAAATCGCCTCTTCGGGGCTAGGCGTTTTTGGTTCTTTCGCCTTCTTGACGGCCAGGCCAGATACGACCTTGGTTGCCTTCGGGGTCTTGACGACTCTATGGATTACGACCACCCGCTGCCGTCTGCGCTTGCGGTCCCTCCGCCTCTTCCTCGGGGGCTCGGCCTGGCCGATCATCTCCGCGAGCCGCCGCTTCGTTTCTGGATCTAGAGACTCGAATTTCACGGGCATGTTACATCCTCCTTCTATGCCCGCAGGTGGGGCATACTATCTCCACAGTCCCATCCGTATAGACTAGCTGCATCGTATGGCCGAGCTTCCTCTCAGGCGGGATGTGGGCACAGTATGGGCAGAAGACCTTCTTTGCACTAATTACCATCTTGTCCTGCTTGACGCTCTTCGCCAGAATTCCCCTGACCATCAGGATTCCCTCCTGTCAAAAAGTCCTCTAGTGCGCTATCCAGAATTCTCCAAACCCCGCCAACCTTTCGCCCGGGCAGCTTGCCTGCCTTGAGCCATGCCCGAATCGTATATGGCGTTACCTGGAGAATCTTGGCAGCTTCTTCAACCGTATACGTCTTCACATTAACCACCATTCCTTCACAGGTTTCCAGATTTGATTCTAAGCAAGCATGCCTTTTTTGTTTTTTTCATTTTCTTTTCATTCGCACAGAACGTACATTCTGTGCGCAGTAACAAGGAAAGAAAGCATGTAACAAAACTGTAATATTTTCTCCCGTTGACCAATGAATAATAGCATGCTATGATACTAGCAAGACATCATCCTAACATAATGGAGGTATGAACCATGAGCAAAGCCAAGACAGACAGAGTAACTCAAGCAATCGAACGGCTCCTTGATACCTTCGAATCGGGCAAGCTTCCGGCTGCCATCGCAAGGACGATTATAGAGGAACAGGAAATCGACAAGCCTTCCAATAAATGGAGCCTTGGGAACAAGCTCATAATGAGGCTCCATGGCACCAATGACGCCAGAGGTTATCGCCAATGGGAAGAGGTCGGCCGACATGTCCGCAAGGGAGCTAAGGCATTCTACATCCTGGGCCCTGTCTACAAGACTATCAAGGTCACCGAGAAGGAAACAGACGAATTTGGAAATGAGGTCGAGGTCGAGAAGGAAAAGAAAGTCCTCGTAGGATTCAAAGAGATTCCGGTCTTTGCCTACGAGGACACAGAAGGAAAGGAATTGCCCCAACCCGATTATAAACCCGCAACGATGCCTCCATTAGCTCCCGTTGCCCAAAAATACGGCGTCCGGGTTGCATATGGGCCCTTTGCAGGACGCTTCTACGGATACTATCAGCCAGCCACCAACTCAATCATGCTTTGCACCCACGATGTGGACGTTTTCTTCCACGAGCTCGCTCACGCAGTACACCACCATACATGCGGACCACTCAAAGGCGGTCAGGATCCGAAACAGGAAATCGTTGCGGAAACCGTGGCGGCCGTCCTGTGCGAGCTCTACGGGTTCACCGGATACCAGTATCACGCCTACCGATACGTAAGCTACTACGCCAAGGCCAAGGACGGGCAACAGCTGGTCAAGGCAATAATGTCCGTCCTGGCTGACGTGGAGAAGGTCCTCCGGGCGATCCTTGGGGAACAACCCAAGGACGAATCGGAGGACCTTGCTGCTTAAGCCCTGACGAGCCCGCTTTTTGGCGGCGGGCGAAACCTAGCGATCCGCCAGGATCGCGACGGTCGGCGGAAGCCAAATACGGCAAAGGGGGTGCCGCACATGGCAGCTCAGGGAATCAGAGTCCCCAGCAACCTTAAAGGCAGGGCCCGCAAATATTACCGCTTGGGTTATACCGATGGTCTGAAACACTGGATGGTTATTTGCCCAACGAGGCGCTACGCAGAGGCATTCTGGCAGGGTTACAGAGACGGATTCGAGGCCAGCGAATGCGTAGAAGCAAGAGCATTTGAAAGGAGGCGTGAACAAAAGTGAGCGCAGCTGAAACCCATTTCAATGGCAAACCGCTACGAAAGGGACGGTGCGAGTGGCGAGAAGGCCATCGGCGCTGCGCCAACCGAGGCCAGGAAAGGCCGGGTCGGTACACGATTCTATGCGACCATCATTGGAATGCTTTCGACCAGCTAAGGGGAGGGGCGAGCCATGGCGAAGGAGCGAAGCTGCCGTCTCACTATTCCCAATCTGGCAAGGTGGATCAATGAAGAAACGGAAAAGGGTGGCCCGTTTTGGGCAGCCGGGCTCATAAAAGAGACGCTGCCAATATAGCAGAAGCCGCAAAACTTCAGCCTGCTAAACGAGGTCGCTCAGGTAATAGCAAGGCACTACCTTATTGACGGCGTTGGGATAGGATGCTATGTTGATAGCAACACAGCATTAAAGGAGTGACCACGATGCCAAAGAAGCCCGTACCGATTGTCCAAAAGAACGTTCGCATTCCGTTGGACGTGGCAGAAGCCCTTGCCTTAAGGGCCCAGGAAACAGGAGAAAGCGAGAACAGCATATTCGTAAAGGCGCTGAGAAGGTATCTCGGATTGGCTAATGGCGAGAACGGGGAGGAGGAATAACCCATGGCAAACCTCATCATTTACGAGGCGGACAATATGATTAAGGAGCTGTGGGTCGAAGACCCAGAGTCTATGGATCCGCCGCAGGCAATTTGGTTCTCGGCTCCTACTCCGGGCATGGAGGCCGACGCCTTGCTCGATATCGAGAAGGCCGGCTTCTACATTCGCGATCTGGAATCCGCCCGCCGAGCACTGGAGTATCTCGGCTGGAGCGGCGAAAACCTAAAGAAGGTGCATTTTGTTTGACAGTCATGGGCGGCTTGCACCACAGCCCGCGAGGAGCTGACTTGAGTCAAGAAGCCAGGGAGGCATAGACGCCATGAAAGCCCTGCGGATCAAGATCGAGGAGATTCAGGTTGGTGACATTGACCCCAAGACCGGCAAGAAGGTAATCGACGTTCTCGACCGTGCCCACGCAAGGTATATTCGGGCAACGCTGGAGGGCGGATGGCCCATCATTGACGGGTAGTACGGGGAGATTGTTGAGGTATGGCGTCCGCACACAACTTAAAGGGTACGGAGGCTCAAATGGCCCGCCCGTCATAGGCGGGCCTCGATTTTGGCAGACTTTGTGGAGGAATCTAACGCCATACGTTGAATATTATGGCTTCGGGAGGTGGGTTAGATGGTAAGACGATTGGCCGCAACCTTGCTTCCCTGCGCGTTGATAGTCATGTTGGCCTCTAGTGTAACCTTTGCCGGTCCAAGAGTAAGTCCTGTCTCTCGGCCGGCGAGGTCCCCTCAAATGGTTTGGAATGAAGTCCAAGCAATATCAAGGGCTCAACAGCTGGCTGACGCGACGGGTTGTCCAGTAGTAGCGTTAACGTTTTCCGGTGGCGGAAAGCTAATTGCATATCCATCCTTCAAAGTCGCACCCACCATGTACACCAGTCAGAACACCGCTTTGGTCTATCGCCTGAGGTAACCGAAAGCATGATTTTGCTCTGGGCCTCCGTTGTTCGGGGGCCCATCATTGTGGCCCAAACTGTGGCCCATCCCAAACACCGTCGGTTTCATTCGGTGCCTTACCGTGCTTCAGAATGCCTGCTAGCTTGCATTATTCACTACTCCGACCCTGCTTGCATGGCGTTCGGGCACACCTTAGGATCCTGTGGGAGAAGTCCCGTGTGGGTTCAAATCCCACCGCCCGCACCATCGTTTATCAGGTCTTTTGCCTTATGCGTCGCCTGCATACTCCTTCGCTTCTGCCCGAGTTGTGGCCCATTTGAGGCCCACCGGTTTTTTCCAGCCCCCAGAAGCTCCTCTATCCTGGCAGCCGCTTCTTTCTGAAGCCCCGGCATCACGTGGGAGTAGATGTCCATCGTGGTGGAGATCTGCCCGTGGCCCAGCCTTTCCTGCGCGACCTTGGGATGGACTCCCTGGACGAAAAGCCACGTGGCATGGGTATGGCGCAGGTCATGGAACCGTAGGTCCGGCAGCCCCGCCCTGCGTACCAGGTCCTTGAAACGCCGGGATAGGGACGATGGGTTGAGCGGGGAGCCATCCGGGTTACAGAAGACGAATCCCTCCTCGTGCGTTGACCCGGACCGAAGCTGGCGCTTTCTGTATTCCCTTAGAAGCGTGACCGCCGTCGGCGGCAGGCACACCGTCCGACGCCCGGCCTCGGTTTTGGGCTTCCCGAAGACGTGCTTGCCACGTAGCATCAGCACGGTCCTGGTGACCGTAATCGTTCCCCGCTCCAGGTCCACGTCCGACCACTTCAGAGCGCACAGCTCCCCCCTCCGAAGCCCGGTCAGCAGCGCGAGGTATATCAGGACGTAATCTCTGTCCCCCTTAATCGCCTCCAGCAGCTTCATGGCGTCTTCCGGCTCAAGAGCCCTCGCCTGCCACTTGCCCGGGCGCGGGGGCTCTACCGCATCGGCGGGGTTGGACGCCAAAAGCCTCTGTCGTACCGCCTTGGCGAGGGCTTTATGGAGGACCACATGGTTGTGGTGGACGGTGGTCGTGGAGTATCCCCTGTCAAGCATGGCCGCGTAGTGGGATTCAAGGATTGCCGGAGTAACGGACGCTAGCGGAATATCCCCGATCGACGGCGCGATGTGCTTTTCGATTATGGTGCTGTATGCCGCGACCGTGGACGGCGCAAGCGAATGCTTGTGGTACTCTAACCACTGCCGGAGCCAGTCGGCCAGAGTTATCTTCGGCGTCTCCACATATGTCCCGGCTTCGAGCTCTTGCAAGAGCTCTCTTAAGACCCGCTCGGCCAGGCGCTTTGGACCTTTCACCGCCCGGCGGATCCGCCTCTTTCGGCCCTGGGCATCCCGGCCGAGCTCGATCACTACAGTCCACGAGGACTTAGAGCGTTTCTCAAGGTGGCCGTTCACGGATGTCAGACCTCCTTCTCGCCTCTTGGTGGGTTCAAGAGGAGCTGTACCGCCCGTGGCTTTGCCTTTGCTGCCCGCTTGAACATTATGTCACCGGCCATTTCCGGATAGGATACCTTCGCACCATTGAGAAGGTCTTCTATCGTAAGGATTTGCAGGCGCGGGTATCGGTGCGAGCTGTATTCTGGCGGTGTGTAAAACCCGGCGGAAGCCGCTTCTTTCCTCATGGCATCCGTAGGGTTGCGGAGAGTTATGAAAACTCCGATCTCCGCCTTTTCGCGCTCCATCACCCCTCTTAGATCCCTTACGTCCTTCACACCAATAGTCCCGCTCTTGACCTGGATCACCACCTTGCCGACCCTTCCCTCGCGGTTGTCGATGAAGTATATGAGCCCATCGATCCCGGTATCCGCACCCTTCCTCCCTTCGCCGTATGGTCGCGCATCGACTAAGCTTAACGCCCACGACTGGAATTGGGATCTGTCCTGCTCCGCTAGAGCCTCGGCGCTCCGCAGGTCGGTGGGCTCGCCTATGACCTCGAAAGGCGAGAGGCTGTCTCCGAACGTATCCAGCAACCTCTTGCGCATCACGCGGATTGCTAAGTGGGTGATGTCGATCCCGATCCAGCGACGCTTCAACCGCTCCGCAACAACCAGTGTGGTCCCACAGCCACAGAAGGGGTCAAGCACCAGATCTCCTTCGTTGCTACTGGCCTTTACTACCCGTTCCAGAAGGGCTTCCGGTTTCTGCGTTGGATAGCCAAGGCGTTCCTTTGCCGCCTTGTTTATGATGTTTATCTGCCACCAATCCCGGGGCGGCACTCCCGGCCGTGCCTCTAAGTAGTCCCGATAAGTTAAACCGGGGTACTTTTCTTCATGTTCCGGCCGCAACCCATCCGCTGCTCGTATTGGAGAGCCCTTGATGTTTCTGCCGCGTATTTGGTAATGCCCTTTTTCATCTCGGTATTTGAATTTAGCCAACGTAACTTTCGAGTATGGCTCTGCAACCGCCCTCCAGTTAAATGTCCGCGCAGCACTGTGGTCTTTGCAATAGAACAGCAAAATATCATGCTTTGGATTCCACTTAGGCAGCACCCGTTCTCGTTCTTTGTAGCACCAGACGACTTCATTCAAGAAGTTTTTAGCCCCGAAAACGCCGTCCATAACCAGCTTCAAATAGTGGCTTGCGGTAGGATCGCAATGTAGGTAGATAGTTCCGGTAGGCTTCAAAACCCGATGAAGCTCGATCAACCTTATCGCCATCATCGTTAGGTAGGCCATCATATCATTGGCCCCGAGGAACATGCGTAGAGCCTCCATGAGCCTAGATAGCTTGTCCGGTCCCTTCGTCACCACCTCATCGTATGCTGCCGCTGCCGCCATATCCCAATGCCAAGTATCCTCAAACGCCCTGATCTGGGCCACCGAAGCGGTTCCGTTCTTCTCCTCAAACAAGACGTTATAGGTGGCCTCACTATTAAACGGTGGATCCAGGTATATTAAGTCCACCGACTCGTCGGGGATGTAACGGCGCAGAATGTCGAGGTTGTCCCCGTAATACATCTTGTTTTTCCAGCTCACGCTGTTTTATGCCCCCCGCAATCTTACTCCACTTTCGTCTCACGCCCCAGCAGGTACAGGCCCGTAATAAACGCCGCTACAGCGATAAGAGGCCACAAGCTTTCATCGCCGGGACGCTCCTTTTCAAGCTTTTCCACGATCTGAACAAAGTCTTGAGCCTCCTCCCGCTTAAACCATTCCCCGCGCTTGCCTTTGGCAATGTAGTACTGGAGCCTTGCCTTTTCCTCGGGGCTAAGGGGATTTCTGGCGGCCCCGGTCGCCTCAGAGGCCCCTACGAGCTTGAAATATGGCCTAAGGAGGCTTCCTCTCTCATCCTCTTCAAGCGTCTTCACGTGCTTCACAAACAGATTGATGAGGGTCCCGGTGAGGTCCAGGAGTCCCTTCCAGAAGCTCCAAATCCGATCCACCCTTTCCTGAAGCCGATCCAGCCTCTGTTCGATGGCCTGAAACCTCTCTTCGATGGCCTGAAACCTACGGTCAAATTTCTTCTCAATCCCTTCGAATTTTCCCCTTAGCCACCAAGCTAGTATGGCGGCCGTGCTTACCGCTGAAGCGATTATTGAAACCACCTGAAAGAGGCCGCCCACGCCTTACCCCTCCCCCACTGGAAGCACCCGTATTTTCTATCCACATTGTACGCCACCCGCCGCTCAGCCGCTATTCCGCTTAAAGCTCGAACGTAACCTCCATGACACGACCCACGATTTGGACCTCCCCCGAACCGACTATGATGGGAGGATACTTCGGGTTGTCCGCCTTGAGCACCACCATCCTGTTGGCCTTGTACACCCGCTTAACCGTCGCTTCCTCGTTCCCCACCATGACGACCGCAACATCCCCGCTGTCAACGTCCGGCTGCTCCCTGACCAAGACGTAAGACCCTTCCCTGATAAGGGGCTCCATGGAGTCTCCCTTAACCCGCAAGTAAAAGTGATTGCCTCCCCTCACCCTTTCTTCTGGCACCTCCAGCCAGTCCTCTATGTTTTGGACCGCTAGGATGGGTTCGCCAGCCCGGATGACGCCGACAAGAGGGATCTTGCGGGTATTGCCGATGGGGATGGCATCGGGAATTGGAAGCGAGGTTGGCAAATCTGTGCGCCCGAGGATATAGTCAACCGAAACGCCGTAAAACTCTGCTAGCATGTGGAGCCTATCCGCTGGAGGAATTCGCTCACCACGCTCATACATACCAAGTGCGTTTGTTGAGATGTCCATTTTTCTCGCGGCACGCTCCAGTGATATACCCTTTGCCTTCCTAAGCTCCCGTAATCTACTGCCAATCACATTCATTGTGTATACACCCCAAGTGAACTGTACCCCATAATTGGTCAATCATTCAAGTCCATCAGAAAGAGTTGCCCAATCGTGGGTTACCTTCTTGACGCCTAACTCACTCTGTGCATATAATCGGCGTGGAGGGGTTTTGAATGTACCCGAATCGCCTCAAGCCGTTGAGAAAAAAGCTTGGCCTGTCTCAAGAGGGCGCAGCAAGAAGGCTTGGCATTAGCTGGAGCATGTGGAACAAGATTGAGCGCGGCGAACGACTGCCGTCCTTCCGGCTTGTCCTAAAAATCGCCGACCTATTCGGCTGCACTGTTGATGAGATATTCCCCCACCAGCCCATCTCGGCACCGTCTGCTGACCCGCTTGAAATGGCCTCCGATGGGCGGGCATAAGGAGGGGTACTATGAGCACCCATGGTGTTGCTGAGGCAAAGGGAAACCCTGAAGCTACCCTCGGACTCATTGAGACCCTGGTGACGCTTGTTCAGCCGCTGAGGCGAAGGGCACATAGAGCCATGTGCTCTATAGACAGAAGGCTTGCCCGAATCCTCCCGCCCTGCCTGGTCGAAAGGGCCAGGAAGATTCAGCAGGAGGAACGGGAAGCCTTCTGGAGCGGAATGTTTGATTTCTTAGACGGAGCCTTGCCCGCCTTTAATGCCCTCGTCAAGAAGACGGACGAGCGCATGAGCAAGAACTCGCTTCGTGAGGGTGCTTGCAATGAATAGCGGCCACCACATGGAGAACGATATTAACTCCTCGATTTTCTTACAGTCCAACGGGACGAGGTCTTCCCTGAAGAAGTCAACTTCTTTAGTAGCCTCCTCCCTTACAAATTCGGGGAAAAGACGTTTAGCAACAGAACACCACGCAGGAAAAACGGAATCCCAGGACTCATTCAAAACCTCCATGATCTGCTCTGATGTCATAAGGCGCTCCCCCTTCGCCATTGTTTTTAGCCCCGAAGGAGTATTCGCTATGGCCGGGGGAGCGCCTTCCATATTGGCGATGCAATGAAACGGGGGTGCGGGCCTTGACCGAGCCCATCCTGTTGAACACCCAGCAAGCCGCTAAGCTCCTGGGCATGTCGGAGCGGCAGGTCCGGGAGCTCATATACGGCGGCGTCATCCCGGTGGTCAGGCTCGACCGCCGCATCCGGATACCGAGGGCGGCGCTTGAGCGGCGGATCGCCGAGATGACCACCTACGGCCAGGAGCCCGACCGGGCGGTTGCCCTCGTGGACAAGATCAGAAGGGAGGTGCGGGAGGTTGAAGCCCGAGCAAAATCCCGAAGAAGTCGTCACCCTGGTCATGACGCGGCGGGAGCTGCGGGAGCGCATCCGGCGCGGGCTCCACGCCTGCGGCATCTACCATGACGACTGGGATTGGATGTCAAACGTGCTCATCAGGGCCCTGGAAGGGGGTATGGAGGATGGGAAAGGTCATAACGATGGGTGCCGCGACCCGGTGCCCGGGTTGCGGGATACCGATTGAGCCGCAGACCACGAAGCTCGTAGGTTGGCGGGTGGGTAAGCGTGGAGCCCTCGCGGACTACTCCTGCCTCGGCTGCGGCATGGCGTACACCATGTACGTCCGGGCCGCGAGCCGCGAGGTCACTGCCATGGCGAGGGCCGTTGCCGAAGGAGTCCGCCCCGTCCATGGTGGCGAGGGGCGGAAAGGGGGAACACCGACATGAACCGACGCTGCCCTAGACCGGAGCCCTGGGCCCTGGCGCGAGCGGTATAGCAAAAGAAAAGGCCGCTTGGTCGCGGCCGAAACCAGAAAGAAAGATGCCAGCGGATAGAGCCACCGCCCCGATGATACCACTGAACGCGGTGGAGGAGCAAGGAGCAATCGTCGCTGAACAATGCGCGGAGCTTCTTAGCATTTCGGGGAACACGAGAGGATTGCACCGTGATCGGGCTGGACTGGGGGTTACTTCTGTGCGATGTCTGCGGAGTGACGCTCTCTGCGATGTAGCGGTTGCCCTGAGACAGCAGGACCCAAAACGAGCACTTGAGATCATAGAGTGGGCCTTACTTGAAACCTATTGTCCCCTATGGTCTCGCTCCTTCCTGCGAGCCATCGAGGATAGCCTGCTAGACCACGGCATTCCCGAGGACCGCGCCTTTCGCATGGCTAAGACGGTCCAGACAGGTCTTCTTTCCCTACTCCATACACCAATGCCGAAACAGGGGGTAGGAGCTCTCGGCCTACGACAGCTGAATAATCCGCCCCCGCGACCTGCCGGAGCTGGGGCTGCGCGGGCGGGTAACCAGGAGGGTTAAGCCGTGGGAAAGCGACCGTACCGGATCTATCCGCAAGGATCTGCGCTCGTTGAACCTGGCGCTAGGGCCTATAAGCTCGGCGAGTGCTTGGTCATTGTCGGCCACTCCAAGCTGGGATGGCACTTAAGCATCAGCCACCCGAGACGGTATCCGACATGGGATGAGATAAAGGCGGCCCGCTACCAGCTGACGCCGCATCAGGTAACCATGGCCTTCATACTGCCGCCGCCGGAGGAGTACGTCAACGTCGATCCGACATGCTTTCACCTTTGGGAGATCGAGCAACCCAAGGACAGCACGATAGTGATAGCCCAGTGAGGAGTGGTGCCATGATGACAGAAAGCAAACCGGAAGGGGGCAACGGAGTATGTGGATTGAAGCCGAAGATGGAACGCTGGTTTGCCTTGATAGTGTGAGCTATATCACCTTAGAGCCTGACGGTGACAACTGGGCGGTTGTAGCCTGTGGCCCTGGGCCCGAATTCGAGTACTGGCTAACGCTTAAGGCGGGGCTCTCAAAGGATAAGGCTACAGAGGTCATGCGGGTGATACGTGCCATAGTGTTGCGCGGCAAGATTGCGTGGAGCTTCCGGC
>ENA-ORXB01002467-ORXB01002467.1-sediment-metagenome-genome-assembly--contig:-NODE-2467-length-15759-cov-4.143668_pt1 | contig 15759 bp, 15 predicted proteins | sample MGYA00237863_ERZ511475 | MGnify/ENA primary metagenome ERZ511475 (study PRJEB26305, sample SAMN06343858) | sediment metagenome | isolation source: hot spring sediment | place: Canada: British Columbia... | reverse complement strand
ATAAAAGCATCTACCGGGGGCTGGAAAATCCCTTCGCCGCCACCCGCTACCACTCGCTTATATTGGACGGCGACATCCCGGAGGATCTTGAGGTCAGCGCGCGCTCGGAGGACGGGTTGATCATGGGGATACGACACCGCCGCTTACCCATCGAGGGGGTGCAGTTCCATCCCGAATCGTTCCTTACCACATGCGGCGACGCATTGCTGGAAAGCTTTCTCGACATGGAGGTGGAGAGATGATGGAAGACTTGATTTCCAGGGTGACCTCGGGAGAGGTCCTAAGCCGCGAGGAAGCCCGCCAAACCATGCTCTTGCTGATGCGGGGAGAGGCCAGCGACGCCCAGATCGCGGCACTGCTCACCGCCCTGAAAATGCGGGGTGAAACCGCGGACGAAATAGCGGGCTTCGCCCAGGGCATGCGGGAGGCCGCCGTCACCATCACCCCGGCGGTAGGACCCTTGGTGGATACCTGCGGCACGGGCGGCGACGGCTTGCATACCTTCAACATATCCACGGCCGCCGCTTTCATCGCCGCCGGCGCGGGGGTTTACGTGGCTAAGCACGGAAATCGCTGTGTCAGCTCTTCCTGCGGAAGCGCCGATGTTCTGGAAGCCCTGGGGGTGGGAATCGACCTGGAAGCGGAGGAGGTAAGGGAATGCATCGAAAGAACAGGGATGGGGTTCCTCTTCGCGCCGAGTTTTCACCCTGCCATGCGGCACGTCATGAAGGCGAGGCGTGAGATGGGCATTCCCACCACCTTCAATCTGCTCGGCCCATTGGCCAATCCCGCCCGGGCGGAAGCGCAGGTACTCGGGGTAGGTGCGCGGGAGAAAGCTCCCCTCATCGCCAAGGCCCTGGCCGAGATGGGCACAAGAAGGGCCATGGTGGTGCACGGAGAAGACGGTATGGATGAGCTCACCACCACCTCCCCTACCCAGGTCTGGGAAGTCGTTTCCGGAAAAGTAAGCCACGGACGCTTGGACGCCTCGGAGCTGGGGATGCCGCGCTCAAGCGTGGAGGAATTGGCCGGGGGCGACGCGGAGGAAAACGCCCGCCTCATTCGCGACAGCGTACTGGCCGGGGAAAAGAGCCCCCATCGCGACGTGGCCGTGCTTAATGCCGCGGCGGCCATCCTGGTTGCGGGAAAAGCCTCCGACTTCCGAGAGGGCATCGCCCTGGCGGAACGTTCCATCGACTCCGGCGCGGCGTTACGCAAGCTGGAGGACATGGTGCTCTTCACCAACGGGGGTGCATGACGGTGTTCCTGGACGAAGTGGTGAGCTTGACCAGAAAGCGGGTGCGGGAGAGCGAGGAATCGAAGCCCTCGCCTATCCTAGAGGAGATCCGCGCCCTTCTCGACCCTCCCCCTTCCCTGCGCGCATCCGTTTCCAGGAAGGAAGGGGAAAGGATAAAGGTGATCGCGGAGGTCAAACGCAGTTCGCCCTCTCGAGGCCCCATCCGCCCCGACCTGGTTCTGGAGGACTTGGTCAAGCAATACGAAGAAGGGGGGGCAAGCGCTATCTCCATCCTTACGGAGCCGGCCTTCTTCGGAGGAAGTCTTTCCGACTTGGCCAGGGCGAGCGAGATAACCCCCCTTCCCGTACTGCGCAAGGACTTTATCACGGAACCATACCAATTGCTGGAAGCAAGAGCGGCGGGCGCCGCTGCCGTACTGCTCATCGTGGCCATCCTGGACCAGGCCCGTCTGGAAGACCTGCTTGCCATGTCCGCTTCGCTGGGGATGGAAGCGCTCGTGGAAGTCCACGACGAGAAGGAACTGTCGCTGGCCCTGGAAAGCGGGGCGGGGATGATCGGGGTAAACAACCGCGACTTGAAGACCCTGCAAGTGGACATGGAAACCACGCTTAGGCTTGCCCCCCTGGTGCCCGAATCGCTTACGTTGGTGAGCGAGAGCGGCTACACGCAGCCGCATCAGGTCAGGGAGGCCATGGCCCGTGGGGTTGATGCCATTCTGGTGGGAGAACTGTTGGTGAGGGGAGGCAACCCCCGGCGATCCATTACTATGCTAGTGGGTGGTGATGACCGTGCCCCTGCTTAAAATCTGCGGGGTTACCCGGGTCGAAGATGCCGCCCTGGCCTGCAGTCTCGGCTTCGACGCCGTGGGCATGGTGTTCGCGAAAAGTCCGCGCATGGTTGGCCCGGACAGAGCCCGGGAAATATCCCGCTCCCTTCCCTCTTCCGTCCTGAAGGTAGGGGTATTTGTCGACCACGAGGAGAAAGAGGTGAAAAGATTGATGGAATTCTGCCCTTTGGACCTGGTGCAGCTTCACGGCGATGAAAGCCCGTCGCAGGCGGCGCGCTTCGGCTCCAGGGCCATAAAGGCGCTACGGCCGCGCTCTCCGGAGGAGCTGGATATGCTTAACCACTATCCCCACGTCTTCGCCTTCCTCCTGGATGCCTGGGACGCCGGGTTGCGCGGCGGTACGGGGAAAGCATGCGACTGGGGGCTGGCGGCGCGAGCCGCCCGCGGGCGAAGGATTATCCTAGCCGGGGGATTGAACCCAAAAAACGTGGGAGGGGCCATTGCCCAGGTCCATCCCTTCGGGGTCGATGTCTGCAGTGGGGTGGAACTCAGCCCCGGAATTAAGGACCACGAGCTAATGCGCCAATTCGCGCGCCGGGCCAGAAGCGGGTTTTCCCCCGCTCTTCACGAGGAGTGTGATGATGTTGGTAAATAACGCCATGGGCAAGGGAGGCCACTACGGGGAATTCGGCGGCCGCTACGTCCCGGAGACGCTAATGACCCCCTTGATGGAGCTGGAAGAAGCTTACCTGGAAGCGGCCGCGGACACCGCTTTTCAGGAGGAGCTGCGTTACTATCTAAGGGACTATGCCGGCAGGCCCACGCCGCTCTACGAAGCGCGCCGGCTCTCAGGGGAAGCGGGCGGCGCCGCCATTTTCCTGAAGCGCGAGGATTTATGCCATACCGGCTCCCATAAGATCAACAACACCTTAGGGCAATGCCTCCTAGCGAGGCGCATGGGCAAGCGCCGCATCATCGCGGAAACCGGAGCCGGGCAACACGGCGTGGCCACTGCCACCGCCGCGGCCCTGCTCGGCCTGGAGTGCGAGGTGTTCATGGGGGAGACGGATATGCGCAGGCAATCGTTGAACGTCTTCCGCATGGAGCTTCTCGGAACCAGGGTGATCCCCGTCCGTACCGGATCACGCACCCTTAAGGACGCCGTCAACGAAGCCCTGCGTGACTGGGTTTCCACCTGCGATTACACCCACTACTGCCTGGGCTCCGTGGTTGGGCCCCATCCTTTCCCCATGATGGTGAGGGATTTCCAGTCGGTGATCGGCAGGGAAGCTCGGCAACAGCACCTGGAACGCACGGGGAGACTCCCTGATTGCCTGGTGGCCTGCGTGGGCGGCGGCAGCAATTCCCTGGGGCTGTTCCATCCCTTCATTCCTGACGGCGTGCGCATGGTAGGAGTGGAGGCGGGTGGCACGGGGCATGAGCCCGGCAAGCACGGGAGCAGCCTCTGCCTGGGCTCGCTGGGCGTGCTCCATGGCGCCAGGAGCTATCTCCTACAGGACGAAGAAGGGCAGATCCTGGAAACTCATTCCATATCGGCCGGGCTTGACTACCCCGGCGTGGGCCCGGAACACGCCTTCCTGAAGGAGCAAGGACTGGCGGAATATACCAACGTAAGCGACGCCGAGGCCTTAGCGGCGACGGAGGCTCTCTGCCGCACAGAGGGAATCCTGCCCGCCCTGGAAAGCGCTCATGCCGTAGCCTACGCTCTGCGCCTGGCGCGCGAGCTCCCTCGGGAGAGCTCCATCCTGGTATGCCTCTCCGGCCGGGGCGACAAGGACGTCAGTACCCTTATGGAAGCAAGGGGAGGCGCAAAATGAGCCGCATAAACTCCCTCTTTCAATCCTTTGCGGAAAGCGGTCCCGCCCTCATCGCCTACGCCACGGCGGGCTTTCCGGATCTTCAGACCTCCTATTCCATCGCCGCCGCCTTGCTGCGGCACTGTGACGCCCTGGAGCTGGGCATACCCTTCTCCGACCCGGTTATGGACGGCCCGGTGATCCAGGAATCCTCGCGGCGGGCCCTGGCATCCGGTACCAAGCTAAGGGAAATCCTGGATATGGCGGGCGGTTTGAGGACGCAAACGGAAAAGCCTCTTATGATCATGACCTACTACAACCCCGTACACCGCACAGGGCCGGCTCGCTTCGCCGCCGAGGCGGCACGGGCGGGAATAGACGCCGTGCTCATACCGGACCTGCCTCCGGAGGAGATGGCGCCGTGGAGAAAAGCCGCGGAAGCGGAAGGGTTGAGCACGGTTCTCTTCGCCTCCATGACCACCCCCGATGACCGCTTACGGTACCTGGGCCGTCTCACGCAGGGTTTTCTCTACTGCATCGCCGTCAAGGGAACCACCGGCCTAAGGGAGCGGCTCTCCGGTGAGCTTGCGAGCTTCATGGGTCGCGTGCGGTCCTGCTGCGAGGTGCCGCTCGCTTTGGGCATCGGAATCTCCAGTCCCGAGCACTGCCGTGAAGTGGCCCCTCTGGCTGACGGCGTGGTGGTAGGGAGCGCCCTGGTCAAGCAGTGCATGGACGCACTGGAGAGAGGAGAGGACCCCGCTCAAGCCGCCGCGGATCTGGCCGAACGGTTGAAAGCAGCCCTCGCCGTCACAGAAAAATGACCCAGGCAGCCAAGGGGGCTAGTGAACCCCTGGATCAGTTGAAAGCCGTTTTTGCCGTCTCGGAAAGGTGATTCTCCCCTTCTCCAGAAAAGCGGCAAAGCAGAGAAACGGTCTTGCCGCAACCTGTAGCATGGCGTGGCGGCGGGCCTTCATCTACCGTGAAGCCATACTTGCGCTTACCGAGCGGCACTCGGCGACACCGTCTAAACGGCTGCGCTAGAGTTTCCCGACGGACCGTAAATAGTGCATGAAAGGTCATGCTGACGACCTTGGGCGGAAGGCTCACGAGAGCGAGTCCAAAAGGCGCCTTATAAAATCCCTTCAACCAACGTGCCCGTCACAGCAATCGGGACTGGAATAATCTATGGGGCAGGGAAATACTGCTTGTATTCCTCGGGCGTGGGGATGAGGCGATAGGTCGCCTGGGCCTGGGCTACCAGAACTGCCGACGAGTCCAGAACTTTGAGGTCCATGGCCTTGTCCGCCCGGCCATTCTTTCTGAACTCTTCCAGCAGAGCCTGAGCTTCCTCATCCACCACCTGCGCCGCGCAGCGCAGCTCGCCACGTGGGGGATGAACATACCTTATGTTGAAGATGGTGTTGAGAACCAGTATTTCCCTGGGATCCACATATTTCATGATGGCCATGCCGCCCGCTGTCTCCGCCAGGCCGCAAATGGCGCCGGCGTGAACCAGCCCGAAAGCGTTGAGGTTATCGGGGTTATCCTCCATGATCAAGGTCACCCGGCCATGTCCTTCGTCCAGCTCCCGCAAGCGCATGCGGGCACGCAGGGCGAAAGGACAAGCCTTCTCCACCACTTGCACCATCATTTCCTCATTCATGATCCTGCCCACCTCCATTGATCCTTAAAGCGCTTTCTTGAGGGAAGCGATGCTCCCGGAAGATATTTTTCCCCACCGGGGACGTTTCTTGTGATGGATATTCCTTTCTTAAGATCTGGCCGCGGGGTTCGATCTCCGGTGGATCCAATTGTTTCGAATTTCGGGGGCTGACCCCAAAATTCTAAAATTCGAAGAATTGCATGGTGGCGTCGGGGATTACCGCCACCGTGGCATGCGAAGGGTAATCCTTCTCCAGCAGGGAGAGGGTCTCATCCCAGTCCTTGGTTACCACCACCGACTGCGCGGCAGCGAAGAGGTCGCACATGGTCTTATCCGGATATCTGGAGCAGACGATGACCTTTAATCCCTCGGGAGGAGCTCCCATTTTCAAATATAGTTCGCCACCGTAATCTTTCCCGAAACTGCGCAGCAGGTAATGGCACACCTGTCCCTCCGGGCTATTAACCACCAGGACGATTGTGCCCTTCGCCATATTCACGCTGGACAGGGCCATGAGCATGCATATGCCCATCTCGTTGTACTTGGCATAGGCGTTGGCGACCACGATATCCTTTCCGGGACTGGGGGCCGTCGCGTAATGCTTCTTCGCCTCCTCCAGACCCACCGCGTATTCCGCCACCGGGTCTCCAACAAAGAGGTCGCTTATTTCCCCCTTACCGTTGATCAGGGCGTCGATTTTCAATTGCAACCCCGACATTTTAGCCACGTCCACTATCTCCCTGTGCATTACGTTGCCGTCGCTCTTCCCCAAGCCGATACTGGCGGGGTCCCGCATCATCACATCGCGGTGAAAAGCCTTTATCGTTTCCGCACCACATAAACCGGGCAAGACGATTTTGCCCCCGCCCCCAAAGCCGGCGTGTACGTGCGGGGTTATGCACCCGATACCTATCCTCAAATCACAGGACATGAATTCGCGGTTGACATATACGGGCGTGCCGCCTGGGCTTTCCCCAAGGTAAAGGCAGTTTTCATAGGGGTTATGGTTGTAGACGGGATAGGACTCCACGATGCTGTCTCCCAGCTTTTTCCTGAAATCGATATTGTTCATGGCGCCGTGCATTCCCAGCGCGGGAATGAAGCGTATGTTCTCATCCTCTATGCCCGCCCGTTTTAGGGCTTCCATTACCCAAGGAAGAACCAACTTCACCGGCGTGGGGCGGGTGATGTCGTCGAAGGCGATCACCACTTCCCTGGCTTCCCGCCCCAGTTCGTCCAGGCGCGGCGAATCGATGGGGCTCTCAAAGGCCTCGCCGATCGCCTCAGCGCTTATGGTCGGTTTATCGAAACCCGGGGGTTTCAGAACCTCCAGCTCCCAGATATCCGGAAAGCGTAACTTCAGCGGCTTGTTGCCGTACCACAACATATCAGGCACACTCACGGTCCTCATGTTTCCCCTCACCGGAAAAGGCACCGTCGCCCGAGTCGTCGCCAAGGTGCGGCAAAAGATCTTAGGCCCTTCACTTCCAAGCGTCGCTTTTGCCGAGGCGCGAGGCCGCGTCGTCAGACACTCTCCTGGAACGGTGATACTCGAAAAAGATGGAGGCCAGAACGATGAAAATGCCCGCAACAACCAGAGAGATGAGAAGGAAAGTGGTGTAACCGGACGGCCTGCCACCCTGATACCTTTCATAAACCTCGGGGACTTCTGTGGCCTCGGTGCTTTCATGGTTGGCCACCCCCCAGAACACCGCTGCCAAGAGCATCAGGAGGGCTGCCAGAAGGATAATGCGCACGACTAAAAAGAATTTGTTCATAAAACTATATTAACTTAAGCGCCGTGTGTAAGGCCATCGCCGCCGTCCCGTCAATGCCGGAAGTGCCTCTTTCCCGTGAGAACCATCACTAGGTTTCTCCTCTTTACTTCCTCGAAGATCTCCTCGTCTCTCACCGACCCTCCGGGCTGGATAAAAGCCTCCACGCCCGCTTCCGCGCACAGGACGACGGCGTCAGGGAAGGGGAAGAAGGCATCCGATGCGCACACCGCGCCCCTGGCCCTGTCCCCCGCCTTTCTAACCGCCATATGGGCGGCGTCCACACGGCTCATCTGCCCCGCCCCTATCCCCACCGTGGCTTTATCTTTGGTGAGAACGATGGCGTTCGATTTCACGTATTTCGCCACCCTCCACGCGAACATCAATTCTTCCCATTGCTCCTCGCTGGGCGCGCGCTCCCCCACCAGGAGCATCTCGTTCCGGTTCTCCTCCCCTCGGTCGTAAGTCTGCACCAGGAGACCGCCCTCCACCCTCTTCAGATCCTTAAGGGATGAATAGGCTTCCCGCTCCAGGGGAAGTTGCAGGAGGCGGATATCCTCCTTGGCCTGCAAGAGATTGCGCGCGGAATCCGTAAAGGAAGGAGCGATGGCCACCTCCACGAAGATGGAATTGATCAAGGCCGCCGTATCCTCATCAACCGGGCGGTTGAAGGCCATCACGCTTCCGAAAGCGCTGACCTTATCACATTCATAGGCTTTCTCCCATGCCGTCGCCAGACGTTCCGCCATGGCCACGCCGCAGGGATTGTTGTGCTTGATCATCACCACCGCCGGAAGGGGAAGCTCCTTCGCCAGCGCCCACGCCGCATCCACGTCCAACACGTTATTGAAGGATAGCTCCTTACCGTGCAGTTGCTCTGCGAAGGCCAGGGAGGAGGAAGGCGCTCCAATCTCCTGGTAAAGAGCCGCCTGCTGGTGCGGGTTCTCGCCATAGCGGAGATCGCTTTTCTTCTTGAACACCATATTCAGGGTGTCCGGGAATTCCTCGAAGGATTTGGAAAGGTAAACGTAGATATTCTCGTCATAAAAGGCGGTATGGCGAAAGGCCTCCACGGCCAAGGAACGCAGCGTCTCCTCAGAGAGGGCCCCATCGTTGCGCCGCATCTCCAGAAGAATGGAGGAGTAGCGCTTGGGGTTGGTCACCACGGCGACGTTGGCAAAATTCTTGGCCGCCGCCCTGATGAGGGTGACGCCACCGATGTCGATCTGCTCCACCGCCTCCTGAAGAGTGGTTTCCTGCCGGGCCACCGTCTCGGCGAAGGGATAGAGATTGACCACCACCATATCTATGGGTTCTATGCCCATCCTCTCCAACTCTTCCATGTGTGCGGGATTTTCCCGCGAGGCCAGTATGGCACCGTGCACGTGGGGATGCAGCGTCTTTACCCTCCCGTCCAGCATTTCGGGGAAACCGGTAATCTGCGAGATGGGGGTGACCTCAAAGCCCTCCTGGCGCAGCTTGCTCTCCGTCCCGCCTGTGGAAATTATCTCCACCCCCATTTCCAACAGTTCCCGCGCCAGGCCTACCACCCCCGCCTTGTTGGAAACGCTTACCAAGGCCCTCTTGATCTTCACCATGCACTATCCCTCCTCGGCTTTTCTCGCTTTTTGAACCGCTGCTGGAAAACGGCTGCTTATTCCTTCTCCTCGCCCTTTATGCGCACTTTCCTCCCCTCGACGCTGAGGCGCCCCTGGCAATAATAGCGGATGGCCCGCGGGTAAAGCTGATATTCCACCTCGTGCAATCTCTGGTGCAATGTTTCCGGGGTATCGTCCTCCCGGACAGAGACCGCCTGCTGCAGGATTATGGGGCCGGTGTCCAGCCCCTCGTCCACGAAATGCACTGTCACTCCGGTGACCTTGACCCCGTAAGCCAGCGCGTCGGAAACCCCTGAGGTGCCTGGGAAAGAAGGCAGCAGCGCAGGATGGATGTTCATGATGCGGTTGCGGAAGGCCGCCACGAATTCTCCCCCCACCAGCAGCATGTAACCCGCCAGGATCACCAAATCCACGCCGCTCTCGCGCAGGATGCGGATCAGCTCGCGGTCGTAAGCGGCGCGATCCGGGAAATGGCGGGGATCGACATGGATGGCTTTCAGGCCGTGCTTCTCCGCCTTTGCCAGTGCCTGGGCATCAGCCACATTGCTGATCACCACCGCAATGCGCGCCTCCAACTCCCTCTTCTCGATCTTCACGGCGATATTTTCCATGTTGGTGCCGCTACCCGACACGAGGACTCCCAGGTTGCAAACTTCGTCTTCCACCCCGCGCCCCTTTCCGACTCGTCAGCAGGTCAAGCAGATTCCTCCCGTACCTTCACGAATCTCGCCTATGCGGTTAACCCGGTAATGCTCGAGGCTCAAGATATGGGCGGCCTGGCGGAAATCTTCCAGGCCCACCACCACTACCATGCCGATCCCCATGTTGAAGGTCTTGAACATCTCCACCTCGTCGATTTCCCCCATATCCTGAATGATTTTGAAGATATTCGGCGGATGCCAGGTGGTTAAATCGATGATGGCGTCAACATGGTTCGGCAACATGCGGGGCACGTTCTCTATAAGACCACCCCCGGTGATATGCGCCACCCCCTTGACTTCCATCTCCCTCGCCAGCCTCAAGATGCCGGGCGCGTATATCTCGGTAGCCGTCAATAGTTCCTCTCCCAGCGTCCCGGCAAAACCCTTGAGATGATCGTCGGGGTCAAAGTCGTTCAGCTCGAAAAAGACCTTGCGCGCCAGGGAATAACCGTTGGCGTGCAGCCCGCTGCTTCCCAACCCCAGGACCACATCGCCGGGCACGATCCTTGACCCGTCGATAAGCTTTTCCTTTTCCACCACCCCAACCACGAAACCGGCCAGGTCGTATTCGTGCGGCTCCAGGATCCCGGGGTGCTCGGCCGTTTCCCCTCCTATGAGCGCGCAACCGGCGCGGCGGCAACCGCGGGCGATACCGGAAACAATCTCCTTAACCTTAAGCGGGTCGACCTTGCCCATGGCCAGGTAATCAAGCATGAAAAGTGGTTCCGCTCCGCAGGTGACGATGTCATCCACGCACATGGCCACCAGGTCCACGCCGATGGAGTCGTGGCGGTCCAGCATCTGCGCCACCTTGACCTTGGTCCCCACCCCGTCCACGGAGGACACCAAAACGGGCTGTCGATAACCCTCCAGGGCACCCGAAAAGAGAGCGCCGAAACCTCCCAGCCTCGAGAGCACCTCGGGCCGGAAGGTTGAGGAAACCACTTCTTCGATCATCTCCACAGCTTGCTTCCCGGCCTCTATATCCACTCCCGCCCGGCTATAGGTCAGAGGTTCGCGGGACGCCTCATCGCGATGCTCCATATCAGTTCACCCCCACCCTTCCCTGCTCCAGCCGGCACTTGGCCATTTTTATGTCCTCGGGCACGGGAATGGGGTATTCGCCGTCGAAGCAGGCCAAGCAGAAATCCTTCCGGGGCCTGCGGGTGGCCTTAACAAGATTTTCCATGCTAAGGTAATGCAGGCTATCGGCCCCGATGAAACGGCGGATCTCGTCTACGCTGCGGGAGGAAGCAATGAGCTCCTTGCGGACAGCCGTGTCGATGCCGTAAAAACAGGGGTTTTTATCGGGAGGTGAGCTTATGCGCATATGCACCTCCTTCGCCCCCGCTTCCCTGAGCATCTTGATGATCTCCCGGGTGGTATTGCCGCGCACGATGGAATCGTCCACCACCACCAGCCTTTTCCCCTTGATGTCATGCGCCAGGGGGTTGAGCTTCAAGCGCACCCCCAACTGCCTTATGGCCTGCGTGGGTTGGATGAAGGTTCTCCCCACATAGCGGTTCTTGATCAGGCCTTCGCCGAAGGCCACCCCCGAGGCCTGAGAGTAGCCGATGGCCGCCGGAACGCCGGTGTCCGGTATGGGCATGACCACGTCCGCATCGACCGGGGCCTCGTCGGCTAGGCTCATGCCCATGTGCTTGCGCGCATGGTAAAGATAGGTATCGTACATGATGGAATCCGGCCGCGCGAAGTATATAAACTCGAAAATGCACAGGGAGGGCTTGGCCGACTCCATGAACCTTTCGAACCTCAAGCCGTCGTCGCTCAGGATGGCCATCTCTCCCGGCTCGATCTCCCTAATATACTCCGCCCCGATAATATCCAAGCCGCAGCTCTCGCTGGACACCGCATAGCCGTCCATGTATTTGCCCACGCAGAGAGGCCTTATGCCGTAAGGGTCCCTGATTCCGATTAACCTGTCCTCGGTCATGACCGCCAGAGAGTAGGCGCCCTGCAGGCGCGGCATGACCTCTCGCACGGCGTCCACGATGTCGCCCGCCGGTGAGCGGGCCAGCAGAATGGCTATGACTTCGGTGTCCGAGGTGGTTCGGAAGCGCACTCCCTCCGCCTTCAACTCCTCGCGTAGATGGTCCGTGTTCAGCAGGTTTCCGTTGTGGGCGACCAGCACCGAGCCTCCACGGCGCGGAACCTGCACGGGTTGAGCGTTCTCCCACAACGACGAGCCGGTGGTGGAATAACGCACGTGCCCTATGGCCAGGTGCCCCTTGAGGTTGAGCAGATCCCTCTCGCTGAACACCTGGGAGACCATGCCCATATCCTTGAGCAGCAGCGTTTCCCTGCCGTCGGAAACGGCGATTCCCGCGCTCTCCTGCCCGCGATGTTGCAATGCGTAAAGGGCGTAATAGGTCAGTTTGGCCACGTCGCCCTGGCGCGTGAAGACGCCGAATACTCCGCAGGATTCGTTCAGCTCAAAGCTCATATGGCTCGATCACCTCGCGTCCGTTCCGGCCCGCATCATTCCCTGCCGCCTCCCGACATTAAGGCCTCCAGAGCTCCCTCTCTGGCCTTGGTCATCTCCTCGACGCCTAGATTTATCCAGTCGTTGACAACCAGGTGGTCGCCGCCCGTCCTGCCCAGGACATGTAAGGGGACTTCCCGAACCGATGCCAGCTCCTGCATGGCGGAAAGGTCTTCTTCCCTAATGGTTACCAGGAAGCGGGACTGACTTTCCGCGAACAGCCAGTATAAGGGATGAATGTCCGTCTTTACCTCCAAGTTAGCCCCCATGCCTCCGGCACAGCAACATTCCAAGAGGGCCACCGCCGCGCCTCCCTCGGAGCAATCGTGAGCGGAGAGGACGATGCCGCGGCGGATACCCTCGATGCAGGTGGCTTGGACCTTCTTTTCCATCTTCAGATCCAGGGCGGGAGGCCGTCCCGCCACCATGCCGTGCAAAAGCGAGAGATACTCGGACCCTCCCAGCTCCTCAAGGGTCTCTCCAAGCATAACCACTAAAAGCCCCCCACCGGGAAAGGCTATGGTCCGGTGGTGAGCCAAATTGCCGATAAGCCCCACCATCCCCACCACGGGAGTGGGAAATATGGCCTCGCCGAAGGACTCGTTATAGAAGCTCACGTTGCCGCTGACCACCGGCAGCTCCAGGAAGGAGGCCGCATCGGCCAGTCCTCTCACCGCCTCCTTGAATTGCCAGAATATGTCAGGTTTCTCCGGATTGCCGAAGTTTAAGCAGTTGGTAAGAGCCATGGGAACGCCGCCTGAAGCCACCACGTTACGCGCCGCCTCAGCCACCGCTATCTGGGTTCCCATATAAGGGTCGAGATAAACGTAGCGCGAGTTGCCGTCGCAGGAAACGGCCAGGGCCTTGCTGGTGCCCTTGATCCTAAGGACGGCCGCGTCCGAGCCCGGATAGACCACGGTGTTCAGTTGCACCATGTGGTCGTACTGCTCGAAAACCCATCTCCTGCTGCAGAGGTTGGGGCTGCCCGCCAGCTCCATCAGCATTTGCCCGTAATCCTCCGGGTGCTTAAGGTTGCCCGTATCCAGCCGTTGCGCCTGCTCTATATAAGAGGGCTTCTCCGCCTTGCGATCGTAAATGGGGCCGTTGGCCAGGGTGGACGCGGGAACCTCGGCCACCTTCTCTCCCCGCCAGTAGAACTCCAGGATGTCCCCCTCGACCACTTCCCCGATGACCACGGCGTTCAGCCCCCACTTTTCGCATATGCCCATGACCTCCGGTAGCTTCTTGGGCTCCACCACCGCCAGCATACGTTCTTGCGACTCGGATATCACTATCTCGAAGGGCTCCATCTCCTCCCGCAACGGGACGTCGTCCAGCTGTATCTTCATCCCCACGTTTCCTCGCGCCGCCGTCTCCGAGGTGGCACAGATAAGACCGGCCGCGCCTAAATCCTGCAACCCCACCAGCAGGTTCTTGTCCAGGAGCTCCAGGCAGGCCTCGATCAAGAGCTTTTCCGTGAAGGGATCCCCCACTTGGACGCTGGGCCGCTTCTCCTGGGAGGTTTCATCGAACTCCTGGGAAGCCAGTATGGAGGCGCCGCCGATGCCGTCCCGCCCGGTGCGGTTGCCCATGAGCACCACGGCGTTTCCGACCCCCGTCGCCACTCCTTTGGTGAGCTTCTCCTTGGGCATCAAGCCCACGCACATCACGTTTATCAGGGGATTGCCGTCGTAACAGGCGTCGAAATAGAGGTCTCCCGCCACGGTGGGAATGCCCAGGCAGTTGCCGTACCCGGCGATTCCCGCCACCACGCCGCCGAGCAGGTATCGAGTGCGGGCCTTGCCGGGATCGCCGAAACGGAGCGGGTCCAGGCAAGCGATGGGGCGCGCGCCCATGGTGAAGATGTCCCTTACTATCCCCCCGATGCCCGTGGCCGCGCCCTGATAAGGCTCCACCGCGCTGGGATGGTTATGGGACTCCATCTTGAAGGCCACCGCCAACCCCCCTCCAATGTCTATGACCCCCGCGTTCTCCCCCGGCCCTTGCAGCACGTAGGACGCCCTCGTGGGGAGCTGCGAAAGCACCGCTCTGGAGCTTTTATAGGAGCAATGCTCGCTCCACATCAGGGAATACATTCCCAACTCGACCCGGTTGGGCTCTCTCCCCAGGGCACGGATGATGTCGCGGTACTCCTCGCCCGTCAATCCAAGTTCCTCGTACAGCTCGGTCATCTTTTCACCTTACCTCTTTCCACCATGATGCGCCATGACGGACTCCCATATAACCATGCCGTCCGTGCTTCCAAGGATTTCCTCCGAAGCCCGCTCGGGATGGGGCATCAACCCGAAGACGTTGAACCCCTCGTTGCATACCCCGGCGATGTTGCCTGCGGCCCCATTGGGGTTGGCTTCCTCGCTCACCTCGCCTTGCTGATCGCAGTAACGCAGGATGATTCTTCCCTCCTCTTCCAGGCGACGCAAGGAATCCTGGTCCAGGAAATAATTGCCTTCGTTGTGGGCGATGGGTATTCTCAGCATCTGGCCCTCATGAGCGCGGTTGGTCCACGGGGTGGCGGCGTTCTCCACTCGCACATTCACGAAACGGCAGATAAAGCGCAGGCTGGTGTTGCGGAGCATGGCCCCGGGCAATAACCCCGCCTCCAGCAGAATCTGGAAGCCGTTGCAGATGCCGATCACCAACCCACCCTCATGAGCGAAAGCGCCCACCGCCTCCATCACCGGACTGAAGCGGGCGATGGCCCCACAACGCAGGTAATCGCCGTAGGAAAACCCCCCCGGCAGCACCAGGCAATCGTAAGAGGACACGTCGGTGCGGTGATGCCAGACATATTCCACCTCCTGGCCGAGCACCTGGTCTATAACGTGATAACAATCAGCCTCGCAGTTGGATCCGGGAAAAACCACCACTCCGAACTTCATGTGCCTTCTCTCCTCCCTCGGCACGCCGACATTATGTTCACGCCTCCCCCCGCATCATTCCTGGATCTGGATGCGGTAATCCTCTATGACCGGATTGGCCAGAAGCCTTTCGCACATCTCCCTGAGCCTTTCCTCAGCCTTTCCCTGATCCATATCCTCCAGCTGCAGGGTGATGTACTTACCTATGCGCACCTCTTCCACCTCCTCGAAACCCAGTGATCGCAGGGCGCCTAACGCCGCCTGCCCCTGGGGATCCAGGATCCCCTGCTTGGGTGAAATATACACGGAGACATTTATTCCCATCTGCTCCTCCTCGATCTTCCCATGCATCCGGCCTTCCTTGATCGCCGCCCTTCCGAAGGTATCCTCATTGCCGGCCTTTTACCGGCCCTTCCAAAGGTTCTGGTTAAACCTCCAGCGACTGCAGGCTTTTAAACACTTTTTCCAGGTGTCGCGTCTGACTCTCGAGGTCAAAGCAACGGTCCAGCTCTTCCGGGCTCAAGTGGGCGGTCACCTCCGCGTCCGCGGCCAGGAGGGATCGCAGTTCCTCTCCCGTCCTCCACGATTCCATGGCCCTGCGCTGCACCAGCGCGTAAGCCTCCTCGCGGCTCAGCCCCTTGTCCACCAAAGCCAGCATCACTCCCTCAGAATAAACCAGGCCATGGGTCAACTCGAGATTGCGACGCATATTTTCCGGATAAACCTGCATGCCCTCTATCACCCCGCGGAACTTTA
>ENA-ORXB01002463-ORXB01002463.1-sediment-metagenome-genome-assembly--contig:-NODE-2463-length-15800-cov-3.528334_pt1 | contig 15800 bp, 13 predicted proteins | sample MGYA00237863_ERZ511475 | MGnify/ENA primary metagenome ERZ511475 (study PRJEB26305, sample SAMN06343858) | sediment metagenome | isolation source: hot spring sediment | place: Canada: British Columbia... | reverse complement strand
TGGTATACATTTGGCGAACGGCGAAAGCTTGTATAGCTCCAGCGGTGCGGCGCTCTTGGAGCGATGTGCAGGCGCCGAAGAGGTCGCCATGGTCGTGTCTACGATCGGGCCAGGACTTGAAGGCAAAGTGCAGGAGCTATTCGCTGAGAGTCGCCCTCTGGAGGCTGTGATATTGGATGCGGTCGGCTCGGCCGCCGCCGCCGCCGCTTCCCATGCTGCCACTTTGCTCCAGGTCTGATTTTCATTCGAGAACAGGATCTATCCGCTGCGCATTTGCTGGAATGCGCTGGCGCAACAATTCCCGCCTGGAAAGAAGGTGTCTTTTTGGCCAATTTTACCGGCGTGCTGCTCACCACCGATGCCAGCGGTGCCGCCCTGGCTGCCGGGCTTCTGTACTGGGGGTACTCCTCCCTCGTCCGGCAGGTAGAGCAGGCAGCCTTGGTCTTTCTCCAACCGGTAGCGGGAAGCGAGGTGTTCCTTTTAGTTTCCGGGACGCTTCTGGCAGGCGGGACCTTTTTAGGAGCAGTAGCGAGTGCGCTTTCGGTACACCGTTTTCTTACGATTTAATAATTTTAGACGGTTAACGATTAAAAAGTAGGGAGCAAGTTCAACGTTCAAGGTTTAAACGTTCAAGGTTGGAAGCCGGAAACCGGTGTAACGGTGTAACAGTTCAACAGTTCAACAGTTTCGGACCCTAAAGGTCTATCGTCTTAAAACCTAACCTCGAACTTAGAACTGACCGCAGGGGTCCGTCAGTCTAAACTTAAACCGTGAACCGAACCGTAAACTTCGAACGGACCCGGAAGCCGTAAGCTTGCACGTAAGAACGGACCCGGAAGCCGGTCCCTACTTTTGTGACTTTGGGGAGAGTGAATGGTTTGCGTTTTTGGCGGCGCCTGCTCGTGTTTCTCCTTATCTTCGGTATGTTAACAGGTATGTGGTCTGTTGCCTGGAGCCAGAGCCTCGAGGAGAAACTCCGGGAAACCAGGAGTAAAATGGACGAGAAGCGCCGGGTGGTGAAGCGAACCAAGCTTACCATCGAAGGCTTTATTGAAGAGATAAGGGCGCTGGATAGTTCCATCGAGGCGAAATCGCAGGAGATCGAAGACTTAACCGTAAGGTTGGGCGAAGCGGAAGCAAAGCTCAGGGAAGCCGAGCGCGAGCTTGAGGCGGCGGAGGAGCGTCTAAGCGAGACTACGACGATGTTTCGCCAGCGCCTCCGGGGGATCTACGAGGAAGGAAGTGTTGGTTACCTGGATGTCCTGCTGGGGGCTACCGATTTCAACGACTTCGTTTCCCGGATCGATTTGCTACGGCACATCATCGCCTACGATGCGGCGTTGGTAGACAAGATGACCGCCCAACGGGAGGCGGTGGCGGAGTATAAGCGCCGGGCAGAAGCGCACCGGAACCACCTGTCTTTCCTTCGCTCCCGGGAAGAAGCGGCCCGGGCGGAGCTTGCCGCCCGTCAGGACGAGAAAGAAGCGCTGCTTTCGCGTGCTCAGGGGGATCTGCAGCGCTTCCAGGCGGAGCTCGATGCTTTAGAAGCTCAGGAACGGGAAATTCTGCGCCAGATCGCTATTGAAAGGGCCAAGCGAAAAAGCCGGGCTGCAGGCGCGCTTCTTTGGCCTGTACCGAGTTCCAAGAGTATTTCTTCCGGTTTCGGTAACCGGCTGCACCCCATCCTCCGCGTGGTCCGCTTTCATTCCGGGATTGACATCCCTGCCACTCAGGGGGCAGCGGTGGTGGCGGCTCAAGACGGGACGGTTATCTACGTGGGAACGATGCGCGGTTACGGCAACGTGGTGATGCTGGATCACGGCGGGGGCCTGACCACCCTTTACGCCCACCTTTCCGGTTTCAGCGTGGGTGAGGGACAGGAGGTTAAGCTCGGGCAGCAGATAGGTGCCGTCGGCAGCACCGGATTTTCCACCGGGCCGCACCTGCACTTCGAGACCCGCATCAACGGCGTCCCCCAGGACCCGCTGAATTATGTGTAGAGCGAGGCGTTTGCTGACCGCCGGTTTGGTCCAGAGGTTGTAACTATTCAGTGCCGGTCACATCGCCCCACACGCCAGGCTATCGCTGGCAGAGCGCCCTGCCTGCCGGCAGGCAGAAGGTCGGAAGCCAGAAGTCGGAGGTCTGAAAAGGAAAAGAGGAATTCGCGCAGCGAATTCTACGGGGCTCTGACCTCCGACATCATTATCCGACTTCCGAAGTGCGCAAGCTCATCGCCCCGCGGGGCGCCTGGATAGTTACCGGGGGTCTTTTTATTAGGGGCGGCCGTGGTATAATGGTTAATGATCCTTAATAGGTTTTTGCAGGAGAAAAACGCATTTTCGAGAGAGTCCCTTACGACGATTAATGGTCGCCACTTAAGCCTGAACAAAGACTGGATTTACGGGTCAGAAGTCAGAATTCAGAATCCAGAAGAAAGAGGTAGAACTTCGAACTTCGAACTATTGAACTTCGAACTATTAAACTTTGAACTTCGAACCGACCCTGAAGGTTCATCAGCTTGAGCTCGAACGCAGAACGGACCCCAAAGGTCTGTCAATATTAATTATAAGGTTGAACGATTTTCGGAAAAGTGGGTGGGTACGTGCAGGTTTTAAAAAGAGGCCGCTTCTGGGCAGCTGCCGGTTGTATAGGATTGGTGTTTTTTGGCTTGCTGGTCGGCTTGGTGGTAGCGGTTCTTGGGTATCGGGAGATAGAGAACTTAGTCGAGGTTATTACCGTTATTCGTTCCGATTATATCGAAGAGGTTAGCCCCGCCCAGTTGGTCGAGGGAGCGGCAAAAGGAATCGTCGAGTCTTTGGATGATCCTTACTCCGTTTATTTGGAGCCAGGAACTTTCAACCAGCTCAGGGCCGAGATCCGCGGGTCTTTCGGGGGGTTGGGTATTCTGGTCGGCCTTAAAGACAACCACCTAACGGTGGTGCGGCCGTTTCCGGATACCCCGGCGGGACGGGCGGGAATCAAGGCCGGTGACGTCATCGTGAAAATTGACGACCGGTACACCGAAGGCCTGGACCTGGAGACAGCGGTAAGTTTGATGCGCGGACCGGTAGGAACGGAGGTAACCCTTTTGATTATGCGGGCCGGAAGTAAGCCGCGCAAGCTTACTCTGAGCCGGGAAGAGATCAATGTTCCTTCGGTAGAAGGGAAGCTTCTTCCTGAAAAGATCGGGCACATCGCCATCAGCCAGTCCACCGAGAGGACGCCCGCAGAGTTACACCGGGTTATTGCCGGTCTCCAGGCGGAGGGGATGCGGGCAATCATTCTTGACCTGCGCGATAACCCCGGAGGGGAGCTCCAGGCGGCGGTGAAGGTAGCGGATTATTTTGTCCCGGAGGGGCCGGTGGTTTATGTTGATTACCGGCGCGAGCGGGACGAGGTTTACCGGGCGGACGGCCACCGGATAACCATGCCGCTGGTGGTGCTGGTGAACGAGAACAGCGCCAGCGCGGCAGAGATTGTTGCCGCGGCGGTTAAGGAAACAAAGGCAGGAAAGGTTTTAGGCACCCGGACCTTCGGCAAGGGAGTCGTGCAATCGGTTTTCCCTTTGAAAAATGGCGCCGGACTTAAACTAACTACTGCCTATTACCTTACTCCTAAGAAGCATTACATCAATAAAAAGGGCGTGGAACCGGATATCAGGGTGGAGCAGCCCAAGAATGGCGACGGGGATCAGCAGTTGGCGGCCGCCCGGGAGGTTTTGTTGCGGGATTTCGGTCTTGTAGCTGCGCGCGGGCAGAAGATCGCTAGTGCGGGTAGGAATTAGAGCGTTGACAATTTTTTTTGCGGCTGCTTATAATTTCTAAAGCAGGGGTAGCCATTCAGCCCGTCACTGACACTTACCCCGCACTCAACTCCATTGCAAAGGCTACCGGAACCGCGCCGCTTTTACCGGCTGAGTTGAGTGCGGGGCGGCGAGAAATGATGCAGTGTAAGGAAGTCCGGCGGAGAGCCGGCTTCACCTTTCGGCGCTGTGCTTGCTTCTGACCGTGCTCCGTCAGGGCGACATTTGGTCTGCGGCGTTTTTGTGAAATTCGCACCACTTTGGACATTAACAGCAACCTGAAGATGTGCGTGGTTTACTGAACATTTACAGGACAGGAGTGGGAAAAGTGTGTGAAGCAAATGCCTACCTTCGCGAGGGTGACAAGGAAGAGCTGGTGCTGGAGATGGTGGACAAGGTTGTTCCTTTCGAGGACGGCTTGCTGCTTGAGGATATTTACGGCCGGCGCAAGATCTTAAAGGCGAGGATCAAGGAGCTGGCCCTCGTGGAACACAAGATCATCCTTGAGCGGGATTAGGCCCGGGTTGCGGTTTTACACCGCCAACTTCAGGCCGCCGGCTTCGCTTATAGGAGTGGAAGGATGGGGAAAGGGACAAAAGGAGGGCTCCAGCTTACTTTTGAGGATCTCGCTGCGCCCCAAACCCTTGATGAACTAAAAAACAGCATAACGGACTGTCAGAAATGCAACCTGGCTGCCAACCGGACGAATGTGGTTTTCGGAGAGGGTAATCCTTTTGCGCTCCTGATGTTTATCGGCGAAGGACCGGGAGCAGATGAAGACCGGCTCGGGCGGCCGTTTGTGGGCGCAGCAGGGCAGCTTTTGGACAGGATTTTGGCCGCCTGCGGCATCACCCGGGAAGAGGTTTACATCGCCAACATCGTTAAGTGCCGGCCGCCCGGTAACCGGGTGCCGCTCCGGGAAGAGGCAGAGGCCTGTTTGCCTTTCCTGCGGCAGCAGATCGAGCTTATCCGGCCGCAGGTCATTGTGCTTTTGGGCTCTACGGCGCTACAGTATTTAATTGGTTCGGAAGCGAAGATTACCAGGATGCGCGGCCAGTGGTTCGGCCCGCTATACGGCGCGAGGGTGATGGCCACGTACCACCCGGCAGCCCTTTTGCGTGATCCCGGCAAGAAGCGGCCGGTGTGGGAGGATTTTCAGCAGGTTCGGGACGCCTATTTCGCTTTGAAAAACGGTTAAGATCGGGTTGTCTGCCCGGGCTCGGCTCCTCCATCCTCTACCAAGCGGTGATACCTTCCTTCCGGGCCTGTTTCAGGACGGCGGCGAGACGGCGTTCGGCGGCGCTAAGGTTGAAGACAGTAGTGTCAATAAATTCAGGGTCACAAAAATCAAGTTCGCGGTAGCTGAACCGCAGAAACGCAAGCGTCCGGTGAAATTCTGTAAGCAGCGGGTGCTGCTGGGGGTACTGCCGGCAAGACCGGAAGTAAGCGAGCATTTTGCCCCTCCTTTTCAAGCTGAAGCTGATGGATCTTCAAGGTCAATTCAAGGTTCAAGGTAAAGATTCTACCTCTCTCTTCTGGCTTTTGAATTTTTACCCTTTACTACATTCTATGCTTCCGGGGTTCTTTTCTTCATCCTTTACAATCATCGCGAGGCTGATAGTAGCCGGCGGCATTGCCCCACTCCGGTGGTAAAAGATGGTCTGAACTATGATATGAAGAAGGGGGGATTCTTGACAGGATTGAAGTTATTCGTTTATAATTTATAATTACATTAAATGTAAATAGTAATCGCTGAGTTCTCTTCGGAGAAGCGGGGGAACCAGTTTTGGGGTGAATCCCGTCACTCAACTCTTCGTCTTTTTTGTTCGTTGTGCCGATGGTTTATCCTGGAACGAAAGGTGTACCGAATAGCAGAGAGATGAGAAGCGGAGTTGAGTGTCGGGTAGGGTTAGCTTTCGACCCGAACCCGTCAGCTAACCTCGTAAGCGTGGAAAGACAGCCTTGGCAGTAGCCAGGGGTAAGTGTTGTTTTTGCGCGCTCCGGAGAGAACTCCGGAGCGTTTAACTTTACTCGGAGGTGACGTGACATGGTGAACCGTTGCCTGGATGCCGGTGCTTTAACCCCCGAGGAAAAGCAGTTGGTGGCGCTTGAAAGGACGAATGAACTGAAAAGCCGTATCGCCGATTACCTGGCGGTCCGGGACTCCATACCTTCCGGTTTTGCCTGGGCGGATAAGATTGCATCCTGTAGGGAAAGGATTTTAGAAATTTTAGGAGCATCCGCTTCGGATTGGGAGGATTGGCGCTGGCAGATGCGCAACCGGATTAGTGATGCCACTTTCCTGGCGGGGTTAGTTGATCTGCCGGAAACGCTCCCCAAGGAGATTAATGAAGTGGCGAAACGGTACCGGTGGGCGATTTCTCCTTATTATGCAGCCATTGTTGCCGCCGCAGGCCCGGGCAGCCCGGTTTGGCGCCAGGCGGTGCCTGCTTTAGAGGAACTGCAGGATGGCGGCGGCAGCCTGGATCCGATGGCCGAAGAGTTGACTTCTCCCGTGCCCGGGATCACCCGCCGCTACCCGGACCGCCTGATCATCAATGTTACCAATATGTGTCCGATGTACTGCCGCCACTGCCAGCGGCGGCGCAACATCGGGGAAGTCGACCGCCATCAGCCGCGCTGGGTGCTGGAAGCTGCCCTGGACTATATCCGGTCGAGTCCGGAGATCCGGGATGTGCTGGTTACCGGTGGTGACGCCTTGCTTCTGCCGGACCACCAGCTCGATTGGTTGCTCGGGGAACTGCACCGTATTCCCCACGTCGAGATCAAGAGGTTAGGCACGCGGGTGCCGGTGACGCTACCGCAGCGGATCACTCCAGAGTTGTGTGGCGTGCTGGAGAAATACCCGCCCATTTATCTTAACACCCAGTTTAACCACCCGCTGGAGGTAACACCAGAGGCGGCGCAGGCCTGTGACCGGTTAGTTCGTGCCGGCGTGGTCCTCGGTAATCAGGCGGTGCTCCTGCGGGGGGTAAACAACGACCCGCACGTGATGCGTCGCCTGAACCATGAGTTGCTGAAGATTCGGGTTCGCCCCTATTATCTTTTTCAAGCCAAAGAGGTCCGCGGAACGCGGCACTTCATTGCTCCGGTCGAAGAAGGCCTCAAGATTATGGAGCAGTTGCGCGGCTATACTTCTGGGCTGGCCGTGCCTACTTACATAATTAACGCTCCGGGCGGGTTAGGCAAGACACCGGTAACGCCTGGCTATATCCTTGACCGGAAGCCCGACCGGATTGTGCTGCGCACCTGGGAGAACCGGGTGGTAGCGTATCCGGCCACGGTTGCGGCCGGGGAGGCAACCTGCCCCGAAGATGCGGGAGAGCGAAGCAGGCCCAAAAGCCGCCGGTGCTTTAGGGAAGTGGTGCCACAGTGGGCAGATTGTTAATTGTTTCCAATAGGTTGCCCGTGACCATACTTCAGAGGAAGGGTGGTTATCGTCTTTCTCCGAGCATTGGCGGTCTGGCTACGGGGCTGAAGTCGCTTCAACGGTCCTGGGAGAATCTCTGGATCGGCTGGCCGGGAGAGACCCGGGACGAAGAGGCGCGCGAGGAGCTGCGGGCGCGCCTGCTTACAGAATTTAACTGCTACCCGGTATTTCTTTCTCCTGCCGATGTAGAAGCGTATTACGGGGGCTTCAGCAACCGCACCATCTGGCCGCTCTTCCACTACTTCCCCGTTTATACCGTCTACGATGAGAGCTACTGGGAGGCCTACCAGCGGGTGAACCGGCTTTTTTGCCGGGAGATACTTCGGGTGGCCAAACCCGATGACACCATCTGGGTCCACGATTACCATCTGATGCTTCTCCCAAAGCTGCTCCGGGAGAAGCTCCCGGATGTGGCGATTGGGTTTTTCCTGCACGTTCCTTTCCCGTCCTTCGAAGTGTTCCGCCTTCTGCCGTGGCGGCGGGATATTTTAGAAGGCTTGCTGGGCGCCGACCTGGTGGGCTTCCATACTTACGATTACGTCCGGCACTTCTTAAACAGCGTCTTGCACCTTCTAGGTTATGACCATAAATTAGGAGAAATTATCACCGGGGAACGCGTAGTAAAAGTCGATTCATTTCCTATGGGGATAGATTACGAACGATTCTCCGGAGCCACAGCATTGCCTGCCGTGCGAAGAGAGATAAGGTTGTTACGGCAGCAATTGGGGGATACAAAGGTGGTTCTTTCTATTGACCGGCTAGACTACACCAAAGGCATCCCCCAGCGGCTGGAAGCATTCGCTTTTTTTCTGCAAAGGTATCCAGAGTGGCGCGGCAGGGTAACCCTGCTTTTGGTGACCGCACCTTCGCGGGTAAGCCTTGACCAGTACCGCCTGTTGCGAAGGCAGGTGAACGAGTTGGTAGGGCGGATCAACGGGGACCACGGGAGCGTCGGCTGGACGCCTATCCGCTACCTTAACCGCACCTTAACCTTCCATCCGCTGGCGGCAATGTATGCGGTGGCTGACGTGGCGCTGGTCACGCCCCTGCGGGACGGCATGAATCTTATAGCGAAGGAATATATCGCCACCCGACGGGATGGGAAAGGCGTGTTGATCCTCAGCGAGATGGCCGGGGCGGTGAGTGAGTTGGGCGAGGCGCTGGTGGTAAACCCCAATAACAAAGCAGAGGTTGCAGATGCGCTGAATTTGGCGCTAAAGATGCCGGAGGAGGAGCAGGTGGCCCGCAACAGAGTGATGCAGGAGCGGTTAAGGCGGTGGAACGTGGTCTGCTGGGCGGAGAAGTTTATCGAAAAATTGGCGGAGGTAAAGGGACGCCAGGAAGCGTTTTTGGCCAAGCGCCTACGGCAGGCAAACAAAGAGCGTCTGGTGCGCGACTACGCGTCGGCTGAGCGCCGGCTGTTGCTGCTCGATTACGACGGGACGCTCACCGGGTTTTTTGACCGGCCGGAAGAAGCAAGGCCGGACAAAGAACTCCTGGCCCTGCTTGCGCGGGTGGCAGCCGCTTCCGGGAACGAAGTCGTTCTCATCAGCGGCCGGGACAAGGAGACTCTGGAAGAGTGGTTCGACGGCGTGGGAATTGGCTTGGTCGCCGAGCACGGCTTATGGGTCAGGGAGCAGGAAAAGGACTGGGAGATGATCGAACCGCTGACCAACGAGTGGAAAGAGGCGATCCGGCCGGTGCTCGAGTTGTACGTTGACCGGACCCCGGGCGCTTTTATCGAAGAGAAGGGATTTGCGCTCGTCTTTCACTACCGCAAGGCCGAGCCGGAGCTTGGCACCCTGCGTGCACGGGAACTGGCAAACCACCTGCTCAACCTTACCGCCAACCTGCACCTCCAGGTGCTGGAGGGGGACAAAGTGGTCGAGGTAAAGAATGCTGGTATTAATAAAGGCAGAGCGGCGTTACGCTGGATTGGCCGCGCAGCCTGGGATTTCATCCTCGCTGCGGGAGACGACCGGACCGACGAGGATCTTTTTGGGGTTCTTCCAGAGACGGCCTACTCGATAAAAGTAGGGCTGGGTCCTACGCGGGCCCGGTTTAACCTTTCTTCTCCCAGGGAATTGTTAGCGCTGCTGCAGGAACTCGCGGGAGCTTGCTAAGGGGAAAAAGAAAAGCCTCCCTTGCAGGAAGGGAGGCAAAGGTGGCGGCCGCTTTTGTTTTTCAACGCTTGTGGCACTCAGAGCAAGCTACTGGGGCCGTCTTCAAACCCTTCTTAGCGTAAGTCAGGTGACAGTTCAGGCATAAAGAGTGCCCCACCTTACGCATGGTAAGCCCCTTCTCCGTCGTGAGGCTGACTTCCGTGCTCAGGGAAGGAAGCGGCGTCTCCTCAAATGGGCCGTGGCAATACGTGCAACCTTTCTTCCCCTGCTCTTTGTAAACCAGTTTTCTCTTCTCCGGGTCGTAGGCGTGGTGGCAAAGACGGCACGTGTCCTCCGGTTTCTTGGATTCCACCTCTTCCTTGAGCGCTAGAATGTGCGCGGAATGGTACTGGAAGAAGGCAACGGCCGGGTAAGCAGCCGTTTTTACCTTTTCCGTGCCTCTCACGTGACACTCCCCGCAGGCAAGCGGCGCGCTCTTCTTTGCTTCTTTTATTGCCTTCTTGTGACACCCTATGCACTCCCGGTGGTAATCGTTCCTAAGAAGCTTCGGGTTTCGGTTAGATTTCCCTGCCTTGGGGAATTCAAAAACCACTTTGTTTTCTTCATCCACCGGGTGACATACGGTGCAACCTTCCTCCTTAGCAACCTGAAGGTGTTTCCCGTGGTCGAAAATCACCGGCGGGCGCTGCAGCGTCCCGAAGACCTGCGCGTGCGCGATCTTGATCTTCTCCCCCGGCACGGCGCCACCCGTTGCTTCACCTGCCGCCAGCCCCTCAGTCTGGTAAGGCTTCTGTGCGCACCCGTAAAGAGAAATTAAGGCAAGGCAAAGAATACAGAGTCCTGTGAACAATAATCCCTTTTTTCTCATGTCCTTCCCTCTCCTAAATCACTCTTAATCCAGGAGGAATTTCCATCGTCTGGACCATGATCTCGCTGATGAAGGTTGCCTTCATCCCCAGCTCGTAATAGTCGCAGATATCCTGGATAGAAGGATAACAGTTGTGGCAAGGAGCAACCACAAATTTGGCACCCGTAGCCTTCAGTTGTTCGGCCTTTACGCGATTCCCTTCCACCCTAACTTTCTTCCAGGGTGGGCCGGCGTTAACTACCCCTCCCCCACCGTTACAACAATAGTTGTATTCGCAGCGAGGTGAAACATCCCTGAAATCCTCGCACATTTCCTTAATTACCGCCCGGAGCGCCCTCCCTAGGCTGTAGTGCCGGGCAATATTACAAGGGTCGTGCACCGTTATGGGGTCTTTAAACTTCTTGGCTATCTTTATCCTTCCTGTCTTTAGGAGTTCGTAGTAGAAAAGCACCGCGTGGACTAAAGGAATCGGCGGCTGCTTCCACCCGAGCCACCTCAACCCCTCAAAAACGCTAAACCTGAACGCGTGCCCGCATTCGCCGTGAACTATCCGTTTCACTTTGAGCCTTAAAGCCGCCTCGTAATGCGCCTTTATGATCCGCCCGGAGATTTCGAGGTCCCCTACCATTACAGCTAGGTTGCTAGCGTCCCACCCGTCAAAAGAGGGCATCGTCCAGTCGTAACCCGCCACCGTCATAATTTGGGCCATGTTTCCGATGAGGCGCGGGTGGACCTTCGGCTCCGGGGCGATAACCGAGTACATAATCTCGGCCCCTTCTTTGTCCAAAGGAATACGGGCGTTCTTCACCACACTCTGGGCTTCTTCTTCCATCCATTCTAAGGTGTCAATCCACTCGTCCTGCTTCACCCACATCTGGTTCATCGTGGAGGCGTGACTGTTACGCGTGTCTTGCACATACTCTGGTGTCACCCCCAAAAGACCGCATATCCGACCCATAAGCACCATCAAGCCAGCAATATCCACTCCGAAGGGGCAGAATTGACTGCAACGGCGACACCTATTGCATTCGAGAAGGGCTATCCGGGCACACTTCTTAATGAACTCCGGGCTTACCTTCCCGTTCGCCTTCAGTATTTCCCACCAGGTTTGCCTAACCTTGCCCACCGGCCCGTAAGTCGGGTCCCTGTCGTGAGAAAGATACCAGTGACACGCCTCGCCGCAGAGCCCGCAATGCATGCACTTCTGGATATACATCTTGACCCTTGCCGGCTGGATACCCAAAACCCTCTTTATTACGGTCTCTATCCGTTCCGGTGTAAGCTTCTTCACTCCTTCCTCAATTCCGGGATCCAGAATAGGTTCTCTTTCTTTCCACCTTGTGACTTTTTCAGTAGCTTGCGTCATTAAGAATCCGCCCTCCTAACCTTGAAAAGTATTTTTTTGGTTGATATTTTGTGCTATTTTGCCTTTAAATGGTCAAAGCTTCACTTTTCCGAAGAAACGCGCCCGAGAGCTTACCAGTCTCGTGTTCCCCGGAACCCGAACTCTGAACCCATAAACGCCCGCGTGAAGAAGAAGTAGGCCATGTGCATGAGCCGGGTGAACGGAAGAGCCATCAAGATGACTTCCGCCGAAAGGATGTGCAATATCACCGTTAGCTTGTATGGTAACAGCCACTGGTGGGAGGCTAAAAAACCGGTTAAAAACGGGAGAAGCACACCAAGCAACAGAAGGTAATCGAAGACCGTCGTCACGAAATGAGGTAGAGGCTTCGCCACCCGTCTTAAGAGCAGAACGAGCCACGCCACAAGGAAGATTACCGTTATCACGTCGGCCACTTTCTCGGGAAGCGTCCACCAGCTTATCCCGAGCGACTCATACCACAGGAGGTTGTGGGCAAGCAGAAAAATCGGGATTAAAAACAGGGAAAGGTGAAAGAGGAAAGAAGCTAACGTCGTGAAGGGTTGCGCCCGCATGCTCATGGTCCCGTAAGGAATAAGCCAGTAGTAGATGGAGCGCAGGGCGAACCTCCGGTTGTAATACGGGCGAAAAGCCCCATCTTTCTTAAACGCAACGAGCAACCCTCTCACCTGATAGATGAATCCGCCGAGAAAAACCACCACCGCAACTACAAACAGAGGACCGCGCACAAACTGGTATAACACGGAGTAGGCTTCCATATCTTCTCCTCCCGGTCGTTAAATCTCGCTGACGGGAATAACCCGCAAGTAATACTTTCCACCCTCAAGGCACTTCAACAAGAGCTTATCTCCTGCGGGGCTGAAAATGGGGGAACCGAATAAATTGTCATACTGGGATTTCCCCGGCCTCCCGTTAACCACCACGCAGAACTTCCCGCTCTTTTCCGCCTTAGCTACAACCGTCCTGCTATCCGGACTGAAGACCGGGTCCCATATCATGTCAAAAGTCTCTCCCCACGCCTCCCCGTCTACCGCAATGGTCCACCGGTTCGGCTCCGTCTTCAAAACCACACTTCCCTTTACTTTGGGCTCACCAACTACCGCCGCTACCCGTTTGCCGTCGGGACTGAAGACAGGCGGCAATACAACTTCGGAAAAGGTCCTCTTCCACGGCACACCATCTACCGCCACCGTCCACTTGCCAAAACCAGGAGCAACCACGGCGGCCAGCCGCTGACCGTCCGGACTGAACCTGAGGTGCCACGCCTGGGTAAAGCCTTTATCCCAAGCCGGCGTCCCGTTTATGACCGCCATCCACCCCTTGGGGGTCGAGGCCGGAGCAGCCACGTCAGCGCTCCCAGGCCGGAATACCGGCTCCCAAACACACCCGAATCTCTTCTCCCAAGGTTGGCCGTCAACGGCGATGGTGTACTCCGTTACCCCAAACCTGACCTGGGTTGCCACCTTCGTGCTGTCAGGGCTGAAATGAATCCCCCACACGCTCACAAAGGTCTTGCTCCACGGATTTCCGTCTATCGCTATGGTCCATACCCCTTCCGCAAATCCAGCAAGGTCCCGCTCTTTGGTGGGTTTCGCCTTCACAATGGTCCCTACTCTCTTCCCGTCCGGACTCACCACGCAATTCCTGGTTTCTAAAAATGTCCTCTCCCACGTCTTCCCGTTTACGCAAATGCCGTATTCCTCATCCCTCTTCACGTTGACCGCAATCGTTTCCCCGTGGGGGCTAAACGTCAGGTTCCATACATACTCGAACCTCTCTTCCCAAAGAGCATCGTCAACAGCTACCGTCCACTCGTCATCTTTTTTCACCAAAGCTACTAACCTGCCGTCGGGAGAGAAGCTCAGAGACCGAATCCGCTCAAACGTGTTCTCCCATACCTCGCCGTTAACGCAGCAGGTCCACGAGCCATCCTCTTTTTGAACCGGCGCCGCAATCTTTCTACCATCCTCGCTTACTACAAACTCGTGGATGACCTGAAACCGTTTCCTCCACTCGTTCAAATCCGCAATTAATTCCTCTTTCAAATTCCAATTTACGTTTTTCATACCGGCTCTTTACACCTCACAATGACCCTCTCCGTGAGTCAGTATTTTGCCTAAGAGTTTCAAAAAGGGCCTCTTAACCGCCTTCAGGATAAATAACCAACCTCTTGCTATTCACCCCCTTCAAGAGTAGCTAGTTAAATGGCTTGAGCCCTCTTTCCGCGCTTTAACCTCCCTCCTTCCACTCAGAGCTTGTGAAGAGTCTTCCGTCTGCCTTCTCCCTGCAACCAGTAACATTGCTAAATAAAAAGTCTCTTCAGAATTTTTTGAACCTTCCCGAAATCACTTATGTTTTTGATAAGGATTCGAGATACCCGAAGATTTTCCTTCTTCAAAAAGGAATCTTTTCTGTAAATCCCTTAGTTTGGCCGAGATTTGGAACTCTCAGCCCCTGGGTCCTGCCCACTAAAGAGACGGCTCATAAGCACGGAAACCGCATCCGCGGCTAAGCAAACACCTGCCGGAAGGCCCTTGAGCAAAGCTTTCCGGCAGGTGCGTAATTTCAACGGTCGCCGCCGGCGGATACCCTCAAAAGCCGGCAAAATCAACCACTGTCAACGCCAGCCGAAGCAGCGGGCCCGGGAAAAGTCCCAGCAGAATAACGCCCGCGAGACCAATGATTAGCGCCGCCTGGGTTCCGCGGCCATAAGTCACCGGTGTTCTCTCCACCGGTTCATCAACGTACATTACCCTAATAACCTGGAAGTAGTAGTAGATCGAGATCACACTCAAGAGTAACGCCACCGCCGCTATCACCACGTAACCGGCCTGAACTGCAGCGGCAAAGACAGCAAATTTAGCCATAAAGCCTGCAAGCGGTGGGACTCCGGCTAAGGACGCTAACGCAATTACCATAACAAAACTCAAAAAGGGCGCTCGCCGGTTGAGCCCCGCAAAGGCGCGCACCTCCCCGCCCGCCGTGAAATCGGCAAAGGCACTAATCACCGCAAAGGCTGTCACCGTTGAGACCGCGTAAAGCAGGGAATAATACATCACTGCCGCAATGCCCAATTGGCTCCGGGCTGCGATCCCAAGCAAAATATAACCAGCATGAGCAACACTCGAGTAGGCAAGTAGGCGTTTAACGTTCGTTTGCGGCAGAGCCAAAATGTTGCCTGTCGCTACCGTAACCAGCGCCAAAACTACCAGAATAACAAGCCAAGCACCGCTCAAACCCGCGAAGCTCTCCCCAAATAGCCGGAGCACCGCGGCCAGTGACGCCGCACTCGAACCCGTCGCCAAGAAGGCCACCGTGGGGGAAGGTCCTCCTTCATATACGTCGGGAGCCCACATATGGAAGGGCACAATATAGATTTTGAACCCCAAACCGGCGAGAATCAAAAGGGAGCCTACACCCGCCAAAACCGGCCACGTGCCGGTGCTAAAGACTTGCTTAATGGCTGCCAGGTAGGTGCTTCCGGTAAGCCCGTAAATGAGGCTCATCCCATAAAGAAGCACCGCAGAGGAAAGTCCGCTTAACAGCAGATATTTCAGCCCCGCCTCCGCCGGTCGCACTTCGCCGCGCTGCATAGCCAACAGCACGTAGAAACTGACGCTAATAAGTTCGAGGGAAATATAAAGTGTAATGAAGTCAAGCGCTGAAGGAAGTAGCATCATCCCTGCCGCAGCGAAGAGGACTACGGAGGTAAAGTCACCGCTCTTAACCTTTTTACGCGCCAGGAAATCAGGAGCGAAGAGCAAGGTAAGACCCGCAGCCACAATAGCTACCATTTTAAAGAAAACAGCCAAATCGTCGACCCGGTAACTTCCGTAAAAGACCGTCTCGTTAATACCGAAGAGCCTCACGGCAAAAGCGCCGGCGACAAGAAGACCTGCGATACCAAACCAGGCCGCACCTTTACGCTGCGGGTCGGCTTGCGCAAAAATACGCGCCGTCAGAATAATAAGCCCGCACAAAGTGGTAATAATCTCGGGTAGTAAGAGTCCCACCGTATCCACCTACTGCACACCTCCCAAGGTCGCAAGCCACGTTAGACCCGTCACCGGTGTAGCCCCTCTAAAGCCAGCCACGATGGGCTCTAGTCCCTTCGTGATCAGGTCCATAAGAAGCGACGGGTGCACACCCATAGCCACAATGAAGAAAATAAT
>ENA-ORXB01002462-ORXB01002462.1-sediment-metagenome-genome-assembly--contig:-NODE-2462-length-15809-cov-2.900140_pt1 | contig 15809 bp, 11 predicted proteins | sample MGYA00237863_ERZ511475 | MGnify/ENA primary metagenome ERZ511475 (study PRJEB26305, sample SAMN06343858) | sediment metagenome | isolation source: hot spring sediment | place: Canada: British Columbia... | reverse complement strand
ACCGGCTTGCGGTACTTGGTGATCCACACAAAGTGGTATTTGATGTCAAATCGGGTGTGGGCGGAAGTACGGTAGTTTTCCATCCACACCAGTGTACCTAAAGGTGTCGCCTGAAGGCGAGGGTTTCATTCCCTCCCATCGAGAGACAATGACCCGAGAGCCGTCTGGGGCGTAACCTGGCAGGGTATTCAGCACGTCGGCTCGGCTTGTTCAAATCTGCTGTAAGGAAGGCCCCTAACGCGGCCTAGGGCCGCAACCAAATAGTCTATGGAGGGACGCGCTGCGGTTGCGTCCGCCGGCACTTGATAACTGACGCGGCCACGACGGAGCGTGGCCCTCCAAGCCGGAGTACAACATGCGCGCAAAACGCCCACAAGGTACGCCTTAAGGCGCTAATCACGGCCAGCCAAGCGAATTGCTTGCCCGGCAGCTCGGGCCGTTCGGCAAGTGTACCCAGCTACCGTTTGGCCTTCGGTGCTGGCGGTTCCAGCGAGAACGGGTCTTCCACCGCAGGCTTCATCGGTCCGGTGGGCTTGCTGGGAACTGGAACCGAGAACGGATCGTCGCTAGCCTTCGGCGGCGCAGTAGGCGCCGGAGGCGTTGGCTCTTCTGTCTTGGGCGCCGGGGGTGTTGGTTCTTGGTCGGCGTTGCCAGGCGGCGGCGGAACCGGGGTCGGCTTTTCCTGGACAGGCGGCGGAAACAATGGCACCGGCTGCGCCTTCGGCGCTACGCCTTCGCCCGACTGGTCGCCCGCAGCCGCCTTGGTGATCGCCCTCCGCAAGGCGCCCAGCACCGACTTGCCGCCGGCACCAGGCGGCGAGGCTCCAGGCTCCGCGCCTGGCTGCGAGGGCATGCCTGGCTCGGTCTGTCCCGGCTGTGGTTCGACAGGCTTCGGTGGTTGTGGCTGGCTAGGGACCTCGAACGGATCGATAACTGCCGGTTTGCCCGGCACCTCTTTCGGCGGCGCCGGCTCGACCGCCGGTTCGGGCTTAGGCTCAGGCTGAGGCTCGGGCTTGGCCGGTGGCTGCTCGGGCATTGCAGGCGTCTCGGCGGGTTGAGGCTGCGGTGGCTTAGGCTCAGCCACGGGAGGTTGCGGTTCGGCCGGCGACTCGACGGGCTTGTCGCCGGGCGGCGTAGGCTGTTGCGGCTTGGTCTTGGGCGCTGAGAAGGGGTCCAACTCACCCGGCTCGATGGGCTTTGGCAGCGGTTCGGCTGGCAACTCGGGCTTGGTTTGTCCTTGCTGGCCGACGACCCCCTGCTGCCCGCGAAGCTGCTCGAACCGCAGTTGTTGCAACCGTCGTTCTTCGCTCAGGCGGGCCATGCGTGCCTGGACGCGGTACTTTTCCAGTTCTAGTCGAGCGCGGCCCTGAACCCGCTCCAACGCCCGGCCGACGTTGTAAATCCGCCCCTCTTCGCTAGACTCCAGTTCGGCGCCGCGCTGGAAGTCGGCTGGCGCCTGCTCCGTGCGCTGCAAGTTCAGCAGGCATAGCCCACGATAGTAATATACCCGCGGGTCTTTGCTCCCCGCCTCGATAGCCGCCGTGAATAACCTATGCGCTTCCTGGTAATCACCGGCGAAAAACGCATGAACTCCCTGGCCGTACATCTGGCCGAGTACGATATCCTGCGCTCCCAGCGGCGCACAGCACAGTGCGACGGTCGCCGCCAATGCCAATACTAACGCTCGGACCATGATCTATGGCTCCTGCTGCTGGTAGATCCATATTGCCGTAATTATCCTCCATGCTAGTTGTTGCCCGGGGGAATTGCAAGCTACCGCCGCATAGCCTATCGTCCGCTGGTCGCCAGGGCGGCGCAAAGGGTTGAGAGGCAGACATGCCTGTCGCCAATCATGGCGACGCAACTCGTGCGGCCAGTGCTTCAGCGGCGTGATGCCAGTAGCCTTCTTCGATCTGGTGCAGCGCCCGGCAAAACGGCCCGCCTAAACGAGCCAGATGCTTGTCGAGGATCGCATTGCGGGCATCGCGTACCAGGTTGGCCCACTCGTCGTTGCTCTGGAGACAGTAAGCTTCCTTTAGCCTCTTACAACGTAACTTCTGCGCGTTTTGCGCGCATATTTACGGGTGACCTGGAGGGCCACGCTCCGTCGTGGCCGCGTGCTCTGCGCTAACGGACGCGACGGAGCGCGTCCCTCCAGTGACACCATTCGGTTGCGGCCGTAGGCCGCCTTGGGCACAAAGACATTAACGGGACTGTTGTGCAGCCGTCTGTCGGGCAACTGCCAAAGCGCCGATCGCCGCTGGCACGCTACAGGCCATTGCTCGGCCGACGGGCCAACTGCTCCCAACTTGTACTTTGTGTCTTGGTGGTCAGCCTATAACACCTGGGTTCCACTGCTGGACAAGCCAGCCGGCAGTGGCACACAGCTACTGTACTTCTGGGCTGGTAAATGGGTAAGCTTCCTCCCCGAAGCTGACCCAACCGTACTTTCCACCTACAATCCAGATGCACACACCAACTTGACGGGGCAATTCCTGCTGACGCATAATAGGCCACAGCGCACTCAAGTCCAAAGGGATTTTGGCCATGCGGGCAGATAAGCGATGAGCGGCTCGCCTGAAGTCTACACGGCATGTGGCGTATCCATCTATGTTGGGGATTGCCGACAGGTTCTTTCCCTACTGGCGGCTGAGTCTGTCCAGTGCTGCGTAACTTCGCCGCCTTATTGGGGACTGCGCGACTACGAGCAACCTGGCCAACTGGGGGAGGAAGAAACGCCTGAGCAATATGTGCAGAACCTGGTTTGCGTTTTCCGGCAAGTGTGGCGGGTACTTCGAGAGGACGGGACGCTGTGGCTGAATGTGGGCGATGCCTATGCTCGCAACGGTGGCGTGGGGGTGTGTGGACCTAATGCCAAGGTGGGAAACACCAGGAAGCTCATTCAAAAGCGCAATTGCAAAGTGCCGCCCTGCTGGGGATTGAAGGATCGCGACTTGATGGGACTTCCTTGGCGAGTGGCGTTCGCGTTGCAGGCTGATGGCTGGCTTCTGCGTTCCCATATCACCTGGATCAAGAAGGCGCCCATGCCGGAAAGTGTGCGCAATCGGCCTTCCCGGGCTACCGAAGAGATTTTCCTGTTCGCCAAGAATCCCGAGTACTATTACGACAATCAAGCGGTGCGAGAGCGCAGCGGCGCGAATCTCAAGAACTATTGGGTGCTCGGTCCAGAGCCTTCCGAAGGCGGGCACCCAGCAGCTTTTCCCACAGAACTAGCGCGGCGATGCATCCTGTTAGGCTCTCGGCCGGGGGACACTGTACTGGATCCTTTTTCCGGCTCCGGGACCACGGGTGTAGCGGCTGCTGAATATGGCCGACGGGCAGTTCTGATCGAACTGAACCCGGAGTATGGCCGGCAATCTCTCCGAAGAATTCAACAAGGCATCCAACAACGCCTTTGGGCCTGAAAGATGACGGCTTTGCTGGCTTCTTGGCGGCGTGAGTACCACGAGGATGTCGGAAGGCAGATCGTGCGCTTTTCCAGTTCCAGCGGGGTTGCCTATCCCAATTTCGCCGACGGATGTAGCAGGTCAAGTGTAGACATTTCAGTGCGCCTTTGCGAAAAACTCGGATTCTCTGCGATCACTGAGCGAATGGATGGCCAAAAGGCAGGCCGACTTTTTGAAGAGATCACTTGCAAGTTCATCAAAAAAGCCTTTGAATCTCTTGCACATCTTCGCCCCGGTCCTTGGGATTATTTGTTGGAGCAGACTGAGCTTTATCGGTTTGTCCAATATCGGCATTTGTCCCAAGTCGAGACACTACTGAAGAGCTACAAAGAGCTGGCTTGTGCGTTAGGACTGGATTACATCGTGAAGCCCGATATCGTCGTAATCAGAAAGCCATTAACGGATGAGCAGATCAACGTAAATCCAGACTGTCCTCTGCTGGAAGCAGCAGATTGTGATGTGGCTGGGCTGACACCGCTTCGGGCAAGTAATCAGAGCGCATCTTCTCCTGCACCTTTTCTCCATGCGAGTATTTCATGCAAATGGACGATCCGAAGCGATCGCTCCCAGAATACCCGCACAGAGGCTGTGAATCTTATTCGCAACCGGAAAGGCCCCCTGCCTCATATCATGGCGGTGACGGCAGAACCGCTTCCCACTCGAATCGCTTTTTTGGCTTTGGGGACCGGAGAGATGGACTGTGTATATCACTTTGCCTTGCATGAACTTCGGGAGACTTGCAAAGAACTCAGGTTAGCCGATCAACTGGATATCCTCCAGATGCTGATCGACGGCGATCGCTTGAGAGATATCAGCGATCTGCCCCTTGATCTAGCAGTCTAACTCGCGAGGCTTTGGTGTTTTTGTAATAGTTCAGCCGAATGAAGTGATTTCGACGCAAAACCTGTCAGTAAAGGCACTTATGAGAATCTGCAAGCACTGAAGCGAATGCAATGCTTTCAGATTGCAGCAAGTTATTTTTCCGTCGAGAGTTACGACCATAGCATGGCTTCGTTTACTTCAGACCGCTAAACTGTTACGTGTTTTTTGTACTTCTGCCTTTTTTTGGGTCTATAAGGACTTCGCGCTGGAAGACATCTCCATAAATGTCGCTGGGATTCTTGCTCGGCCAACTGGCCGATGATAATCGCGTTCAGGCGCGGTGGTTTGGGGGTTCCCCGCGGCAAGCTGGATTGTCTCTACTACTCCAGCAAGGCCTCGCACAGCGGCTGTTACCAGATGTAGTCGGCCTTCAATAAAGTCTTGTCCAATCGGCTAATGCGCTGTAGCAAGGTCGCCCCGGCCCCAGAGGTAATCCAGCAGAGCGGCCCAATGGCGATAGTCGGGTATCACCACGTCGGCGCCGACGCCGATGAGGCGATCGCGTTTCCAGGGATCGGGCTTTCCGCTGCGGGTTGCTTCGTCGCTGGCCACGGCCACCGCTGTGCCGCCCACGGCTTTGATGTTCTGGATTTCCACGTATCCGTCGCCGAAGCCCAGCAATAGATCGCCCGAAATGTGGTTGTCGCGCAATATGCGCTCGATGACCATCGCCTTGGAGTAGTTCTGATAGTCGTCTATCGCCCCGTAAATGTGCGGCCCGAAGTACCGGTCGAGCTTCAACAGCTCGGCCTCTTCGCGCACGTAGCACTGGTCGGTGCCGCTGGCCAGATACATCCGCACTCCGCGCCGCCGCAGCTCGTCGAGCAGTTCGAGACTGTACGGCACAAGCATGTCCGCCGGCTGCACGGCGCCGCTGCGCAGGGCTTCGCGGCGCTGGGCGATCCGTTGCATCAGCCGCTGGTGATACATCTGCTTGTAAACCAGCGGCTCCAGCGGCGTGCCGCCGCGACGACGAACCTCCTCGGCCAGCCGGATCATCTGATAGATGGTCTGCTTGCCGTTAAGCTGCATCACGAACTCGAAGACCAGCCGCTCTAGTTGTTCGGGCGACTCGTCGGTGCCGGTAGATTGCAGCATTTCGACCATCATGGGCACCATTACTTGCGGCCATCCTTCGCGGATCAGGCTCAGCGTGCCGTCGAAGTCGAAAAGTACGTGTTGCGGTGGCCGTGGGTGGGCTGGAGGGCGGATCACCTCGATGGTTGTGCCCGGCAAGAATTTGCCTGCCGGAACCCCTTCGACCGTTCGACGATAATCTTCTTCCCAGTACATAGGATTGTATAAGCAGGAAGCCGTTTCTGGGTGCGTCGCCCAGCAATACGCGCCGATTTGTCGCCTGGCAAGTTGATGCTACAAGATGCCTGGCTGGGCGGCAATGGCAGGCCAGCGTGGCTTGGGCTTGCTAAAGTTGATATAAGGAACCCGAAAGGATCAACGGCGACCAACTGTTGTGGTCTACTATGGATGAGGACTTTGTTCAGCTTCGGCACAAACCGCCGGCAGAACTAGATCGGCCGCGGGAACTTGTGATCGCCTGCCCGCCCCTGCGGAGCAACATCAACCTTTCGCGAATCGTGCGTGCCGCGGGGTGTTTTGGCGTGCGACGGATTATCTGCTGCGGCAGTGCGAAGGTAATCGGCAAGATTGCCCGCGACAGCCGGGAGTTCGTCCAGATCGAAATCCACCGCACCCTGCCGCCAGTGTTACACAGGCTGCGAGAAGACAATCGCGTGCTGGTCGGCCTGGAACAAACGAACAACTCAAAGTCGCTGTTCGAGTTCGTATTTCCCCGGAACACGGTGCTGGTTCTGGGCAACGAGCGGCTGGGCATAGAACCGGAAGTACTGAAACTGCTGCATCATACCGTCGAAATACCCGTTTACGGCCGGCCTTTTGCCCACAATGTGGCCACTGCTGCTGCGCTGGCCATGTACGAGTACTGCCGGCAGTATCCGCGCGGGTGAACCGTGCTGGCGGCTTTCAGCGTATGCTGCCGACCGGACGCTCGAGCTTGAGAGGCCCTTAGCGCGGCCTGCGGCCGCAACCAAATGGAGCGACGCGCTCCGTCGCGTCCGCAAGCGCCGCGTGGACGGCCACGGCGGAGCGTGGCCCTCCACATCACCCAAAAACATGCGCGTAAAACGCGGACAAGTTACGCCGTAAGGGACTGTAGCGGCAACGGCAATTGTCTGGTAAATATATGCCGATCCGGGGCCGCCAGTACCCTATGGTTTTTCCCATGAAACAGCGCTGACAGGTACCAATGAGCCAGACCACCACACAACCCGACGCCACCCAAACGCCCGATAACGCCCTGAAAGACCGCGCGAGGCTTACCGATCACCCCATCGGCTTTTGGTTCTTCTGCTGGGGCGAGTTTGCCGAGCGATGTTGTTACTACGGGATGCGGGCGATTCTCCTACTGTACATGGTGCAGATTCTGAAGTTCGACGACAGCCTCGCCAACCGGGTGTTGTCCTACTTCGTCGCCGCCTGTTACTTGTTGCCGCTGGTGGGCGGTTATGTGGCCGACAACTTCCTGGGCAAATACCGCACGATCGTCTACTTTTCGGTGCCTTACATTATCGGGCAGGGATTACTGGCGATCTCCGCCCTGCACAATACCACATGCTTGTTCATCTCGCTGGGCCTGCTTGCCATGGGCAGCGGGGTGATCAAGCCCAACATCTCCACGCTGATGGGCCTGACATATGACCAGAAACGGCCCGGACGGCACCGCCTGCGCAGCGATGCCTTCGCCATGTTCTATGGTGCAATCAATATCGGGGCAGCCTTGTCATCGTTCAGCGTGCCGGCGGTGGCCACCTACTTCGGCCGCGACAGCCAAGCCTATGCAATTGCATTCTTGATCCCCACCGGACTGATGATTCTCGCTTTCATGGTCTTTGCGGCGGGCAAACCGTTCTACGCGGTGGAAAAAATCAGTCCGGTCAAACTCACCCCAGAACAACGGCGCCAACGCTGGACCGTGCTGTCGCGGCTGTTCGGCCTGTTTTTGGTGGTGACGGTCTTCTGGACGATCTTCGACCAGTCGCCGACCACCTGGACGCTTTTTGCCCGCGACTACCTGCACCTGGAACTGTTCGGCATGACGCTGTCGCCCGACCAGCTTCAGGCAGTCAACCCGATTCTGATCGTGTTGCTTCTGCCGCCGATGACCATGCTGTGGCACTTTTTGGCGAATATCGGCCTGGAACTGCGCCCCACCAGCAAGATGCTGGTTGGTTTCGTGCTGACATTTGTGGCGATGGCAGTCGTCACTTGGGCTGGATTCCGCGGGGCGCATGTAGCCAAACAAGGCGCTCCCGCCGCCCTGGCTGCGGCTGCCGAGACGGCCGACGAACTGGCCAGGCTTTCCCAGGCTATGGCAGCGGAGGCTAGCGTCACGCCACGGGCCAGTGCCATGGCCTCGGCGGGTCTTGCCGCAGCGGAGGCGGTTCGCGCGGCCGCCAGCGCCACGCAGATCGCAAAAGGCTTGGGCGACGCTGCCGACGGCAAACGCGCCCCCGCCGGGCTGTTGATGGTGCAGGCTGAAGCGGTCAAGAAAGCGGCGGAACAAACCCAGAACATGGTCCGACAGGCTCAGGAGGCGGCCCGCAAGCAGGGGCAAAGCGCGGCCAAGGCTGTGCCCGGCAAGAGTTCCAACTCGGCCAACCGCGCTGCTGCCGCTGCGGCGGCCATCGAAAAAGCGGCCGAAGCGGTCGACAGGCCCGAGGTCGCTTCGCTCCATCTTGCCGTTGCTGCACTGGCTGCCGCCGACGCCACTGTGCTGGCCGTCGAAGCGATGGTCGAGGAACCGCCAGAGCAGTTGCAGGTGCTGGACTCGACCAAACGAGAACAACTGCGTCAGCTCGCCCACAAGACTACAAGTGCCGCGGCCGAGGGACGGCTATCGGTCTGGTGGCAGATCGTGCCTTATATCGTGATCACCACGGCGGAGATCTGCATATCGGTGGTCGGGCTGGAGCTGGCCTTCACCGCTGCGCCGGCAGCCATGAAGAGTTTCGTTACCGCCTGCTGGCTGCTGACGGTCTTCTTCGCCAACATACTGAACGCGCAAGTCACCCCGCTTTACAATACGCCGGTGTTCGGGTTCCATCTGACACCGGGCTGGTATTTCGGGGCGTTTGCCGCCGCTATGATTCCGGTGACCCTGGCTTTCATGTGGGTGGCGGCGAACTTCAACCGCACGTTGGCCCGCTCGGGCCAGGTGGTGTAGCAGGAGATCCCAAAGCTGCCTGTGGCCGCAACGGAATTGGAGGGACGCGCTGCGGTCGCGTCCGCTGTCACTGGATGGACGGCCACGACGGGGCGTGGCCCTCCATATCACCCGCATGCGCGCACAGCGCGCATGTTCCACCATAAGGCACTATTGATCTTCGCGAAAGGTAGTGACCGGCTGACATAACGTTTTCGCAGGGGGCCGTGTCACCAAGTATTGCGAATGTCAATAATACGCTCCACTGCTGCCCGCGCGGGACACAAACTCCGTTATAAGCTCGATACGTCCACGCCCCCTTCGTTGGTGCGGTCGCCCAGCCGAGAGAAGGTCTCCGGGTCTATGTTGTAGCTGAGCCGGCGGACCGATCCGTCGCAGAACACGAAATGGCAACCGGCGGCATGCGCGCTGCCGAAGCGCACGGTGCTTGTCTCTCCGCGTCTGTCTTGTTTGGGGGTCCACTGCGAGTAAGTGGAACGGAAGTTATCGTTGTCCCAGCCGGAATACATGTTCTCGTTGTCCGAGGGATCAGCGCCGGTGGCATACTGATCGGCGTTGATGTACTTTTCTCCGAACATGATCAAGTACGAAGTACCGGTGCGGATATGGCCGGAGGTTATCTCGCTGCGCTGGTACGAGATGCCGGTCATACCGCGGGTGTCGACCCAGCCGGGAGGAGTACTCACGCCCCTGTTCTCCCAGTCCTGCAATTGTTTGACGATTTGTGCGGGATCGGCCGCCCCCGGTCCCGAGGAGTATTCCACCCAGGGCTGGTTGCCGCAATTGGCGGCGTAGTCGCTGCGGGCCACCAGATTGTCGCCGGGCGGATTGTCGGCCGCGTTACGGGCCACGAACGTCTCGCCGCGGATGTTTTTGTACAGGATCGCCCGCCGCCGACTGGGGCAATTCAGCAGCGGCAGAGGAGTACGTACCGTTTGAGTGGCGTAAGGTTTCTTCTGCTCCCAGGGCAGCCCCTTACCCAGGTCGTGCAGGTCGCCCAGCTCCAGGAAAGGCAACAGGTTGTAGGTCCACGCGCCGGGCTGATACCTTCCGTATCCCTGATCGGGATCGCCCACCCAGTCCCAACCCCAACCGCCGGTAGGATACCAGCCGATCTTCGCCAGGTGGTCCTGGGCGGCCGTGCCCAGTTGCTTGAGGTTGTTTTGACAGGAGATGCGCCGGGCGGCCTCGCGTACATTGCCTACGGCTGGCATGAGCAGCATTGCCAGCACGGCGATGATCGTGATCACGACCAGCAACTCTACCAGTGTGAAGCCGCTTGATGGCCGCGGCCCACTACGCCAAACTCGACCTGAGTTCATCGTACAAACTCCCTTGCGAAACTGCCGCACGGCAGCCAGTAAAGCGTATCGACAAGCCTACTAAAAAAAGTCCAGTGGCACCGGCCCGCGGCCAGCCGCATCCGGAGGCCCGATTGCAACAGCCCACAGCGGACTGCCACGTGCAAGCGACATCACTGCCAGAGCATCTTATCCTACTACCTTAACGCGCCCTGCGGCCCCAACCAGATCGGCCGACGCACCGCGGTCGCGCCGGTTGTGTTTTCCTCGATGCTGACCAAATCACCAACGCCAAATGCGGCCACGACGGAGCGTAGCTCTCCCAATCAGCCGACAACATGCGCACGCATTGCGCACGTTATACGGCATGACACTGTAACCCGCGAGAACAGCTATGCTTTCTTTTCGCTACTGTCGCGATTCAAACAGCGGCGAAGGTACCGCGCCCGTTCCACGTTCCGATCGGCCGAGTTCAGCGACGCGCCAGCCAGCTTTTGCAGATGCGCCGGCTGTGTGCGCAGGAACAGCTCGTTGATGACTGGTATCTCGATCTCGTGCAGCAACCCTAGGTTCACGCCCATCCGCACGCGCGACAGCAAGTGCATGGTCTCTTCGGAGCTGATCGTCTGTGCGGTGCGCAGGATGCCATACGCCCGACTGACCTGGTCGTGCAGCATCTGCGGGCCTTCTTTCAGCAGGAACTGGCGGGCCTGGCGTTCGTAGTCGATCACCACCGGCACGATATCGCCGACCTGCTTGATCAGCTCGTCCTCGGTTCTGCCGAGGGTGACCTGGTTGCTGATCTGATAGAAATCGCCCATCCCCTGCGATCCCTCGCCATACAGCCCGCGTACTGCCAGACCGATCTTTTGCAGGCTGCGGAAAACCTTTTCGATTTGCCGCGTCAGTACCAAGGCAGGCAGGTGGAGCATCACGCTGACCCGCATACCGGTGCCCACATTCGTCGGGCAGGCAGTCAGGTAGCCCAGCTTTTCGTGAAAAGCATAGGTTACGTGGGACTCGATAAGGTCGTCCAGCCGGTTGATCTTCTCCCACACGCTCTGTAGCGACAGGCCGCTTTGGATCACCTGGATGCGCAGATGATCCTCCTCGTTGATCATGATGCTGAAGGTTTCGGCTGGGTCCACGGCCACTGCGCGGGCGCCTTTGCCTTCGGCAAGCTCGTGGCTGATCAGGTGCCGTTCCACGAGGAATTGGCGGTCCACCTCGTCAAGCTGCTCCAGATTGATGTAAAGCAACTCGACGCCGCAATTGAACCGGGAGATGCACTCCCGCACCTGCTTTTCGATTTGCACGCGCTCCTGATCGGAGCACCGAGTCATGAAAGGGAAATCAGCCAGGTTGCGCGCCAGTCGGATGCGGCTGCTGATGACAATGTCAGCCTGCGGTCCGCTGCCGCGCAACCATTCGCCGCTGCTTTTTGCCAGGTCGTTCAGTTCCACGGTGTTTTACCCGACGATCTGGATCGAATCTCCGTATCGCCATCAACTTATCCAACCTGACTGGCCCGTGCAATACTCCGTCCGCCGGCTCGCCTCTTGGGCGTGCCGGACCGGTGGGGCAACCAATCGCGCGCCCGGCGGCACAGAAGCTGGCGACTGAGTCGGTCGGCCTGCCTCGCGACCGAGCACTACAACGATATGCGTCTTGTGTGAAGTCGGTTCAGGTTGTGCCGGCCGGGTTGTTAAGCTGCAAAAGCCTCTGGCAATTGCCCCACGGTCTTGCAGTGGTACGTGCAACCGAGCCACATGCAGCAGTTGGCCGAAATCGAGCCACACTATCGTCTGCTGCCAGGCTGTGCGGCTTTATCGGAGCATGTTAGCGCCCGCGACCTGACGCGCCAGACCGGCGCGCGTGCTGGAATTCCCGCCTTTGCCCGAGCGATTGCGTCTTGCACAATGCGCAGTCGCCGTCCGCACTAGCTTTTCTCGCATTCGATACGTTGAATTTGGTCCCGCAGCCGGCTTGCTCGCTCGTAATCTTCTTCCTGCACTGCTTCTTTGATTTCGCGGCGCAGGCGGATCAATTGCATTCGCCGTTCGGCCCCCCGCGGCGATCGCTGCGGACGCTTGCCGATGTGCTGTTCTTCGCCATGGATATTGGCGATCAGCGGCTGGAGTTGTTCCCAGAAGCAGACGTAATCGTTCGGACATCCCAGCCGTCCTTGGCTACGGAACTCGTAGAACGTAATTCCGCAAACAGGGCACGTTTGCTGGTCAAGCTCGGCCAGCTCTGCGCTGGTCTGGCCAACCTGCATTTTCTGCGCCATGTGCTGGGCCAACGCCGCCGCCAGACCAGTAAGTCCAGCCGTCTCGCCAGCCGGCTGGCTCAAATACTCTTTAGCGTGCTCAGGGCAAAGGTGCTTTTCGGTAATCTTACCGCCGGTCAAATCGGTGATATGCACCAGAGCCGGTCGTTCACACTTTTGGCACTTCATCGAAGCGACACTCCGGACCCCGAAGGTGCATCACATCTTCAAACATGGCAATAAGATACGACATCGGCCCCCCGAAGCGAACTTCTGCCGCTTCCAGGCGACTCGGCCGCTGCCGCATTGGCGAACGAACCACCACACAGGCTTTCAGCTCCACCCAAAAACGATTCTAACAGCAGCCCCAAAGGTGTCAAGGCGGACGGACTTGCAGACCCGTCGGCAATCGGATAAGCTTGAGTTTTCACACTCGCAAGGATAGAAACAGTATGAAAGCCAGCAGGACATATATGGCCAAGCCGGGCGAAATCCAGCCTAAATGGTGGCTGGTCGATGCCGCGGGGAAGGTTGTAGGGCGACTTGCCAGCGACATCGCCATGATACTGATGGGAAAGCATCGCCCAACATACACGCCACACGTCGATACCGGCGATTATGTGGTAGTGATCAACGCCGCCAAGGTGGTTTTCACCGGCAAAAAATGGCAGCAGAAAGTGTACACCTGGTACACTGGATACCCGGGGCAGCATCGGGAAACGGCCGCACGACGTTTGCAACGCAAACCCGAACGCATTCTTTACGAGGCTGTCCGCCGTATGCTGCCAAAGAACAAGCTCAGCTACCAAATGCTCCGCAAGCTGAAGATCTACGCGGGCAGCCAGCACCCGCATCAGGCGCAGCAACCAGAACTCAAACAATTGGCCATCAAGTAAACCGTCGGTAACAACAAAGCAAGCTCAAGAAACCAAGGTCGCTATCGCCCACAAATCATTTCTGGCAAGTAACACGACTGGTTCGCTATGACACATACCGAGACGAAACAATACTTCTGGGGCACAGGGCGGCGCAAGACGGCTGTTGCCCGTGTGCGCATCCGGCCGGGCACGGGGAAAATCCTGATCAACGACCGGCCCATGGAAGAATATTTCACTACGCCTAACCAGCGGAAGGCAGTGATGGCCCCGCTGGAGTTCGCGAAATTGGTGGGCCAACTGGACGTGCTGATCCGCGTCAGCGGCGGCGGACCCAGCGGACAGGCCGATGCCTGCAAGTTGGGTATCGCCCGGGCGCTGAAAACCTACCGCGAAGACCTGGCTGGCCCGCTGCGCGACTCCGGGTTGCTCACCCGCGATGGCCGAATGAAAGAACGCAAGAAATACGGTCTTCGCGGCGCACGTCGCGGCACGCAGTTCTCCAAGCGCTAATGCAGGCTTTGGGGCAATCGAGTTTCCCTGGCGGCGCCGGGACGCCGCGCAGCGGACACGCGGAGCTTGGCAAAGTCCGACGTACGACTTCCGCCGGGAGCTTCGCGGAAAACAGCTAGCAAGTTGAGCGACAGGCAGGCAGTTCGCCTTCGCTCGCGTCAATCTGCTGCCAGCCGGATTGTGTCCTCTCCGCGCGAGTGGACCTCGACGATCCGCTGGCCGTCGATAAGCACCTGGTATTTCAACCCCGCTTTGGCGCGCACGCGGGCAACACCGTCGCCGGTCGTTACGGGAAACGGCGCTGCAACACGGTGCTTGCCGTCGGCCGCCACCGACAGAAAATCGACCTTCCCTTCCAGAACCATTCGCAGACTGGCGATACCGCAAGGGTTGATGTTCGGCCCCTGTCGCTGCTGGGTTCGCAGCACAAACGCGTCGGGCAACAAACCGGCATGGGGGCCGTCGGGATACTGCTGTTGTTCGGCGCTGATCAGAATGCCCCAGGCCAGATGCTGCCAATCGACCGACTTGTCGTACGGCGCAAGCATGGTCAGTGCGTAGGCGTAAACGCCGCCTACCCATTGCACAGGCAGGCCGATCCATACCGGCCAGCGGTAATTGGTAGCGCCGTAAACCGGCACCGGCTGATTGCCCCACAGGTACGTGAAGGGAATGCCCGAGGCAGCCCATCGACGGGCCTCGTCCAGGTAATCGCGCCGGCCGGTCAGCTCGTATCCGCGCACGTAAGCCCAGACCAGGTAGGCCGAGGCCAGCAGGTCGGGCGTGTGCAGCGATAGTTCCCAGGTCTGCGCACCGCGGGGGACGCGGAAGCGCTTCATGTACTCCAGCGTGTGCAGACCGGCCTTCAGTGCTTCGCGGTCTCCGGTGATGCGGGCGAACTCCAGCAGTTCGGCGGCCGGCCGGGCGCAATGGCCGCTGGCGGTGTCTTCGTAGTGCCCGCGACGAAACGGACCGTCGTAGCGGAAAGAACCGTCCTGCCGCTGGCCGTTGATGATGTGCCTGATGTGCTTCCGCTGCTGGGCAAGCCATTGCTCGGCACGGCCGGTGACGAAATAGATCGTGCCGTTGGGGACGTGTGCGCCGCCGGGAACCAGCGTCGGCAGTTCGGGTATTTCGCCGCTGAGGCGGAAGACGGTTGAAGCCATATCGGCGAAGGGCTGTCGCGGCCAGTTCGGCTCAACGCAGTGCCCCCAGCCTTGCTGACTGCGCAGCGGACCGCTCAGCGCCGTCAGACACAAACGGTACTGCTCCTGGCTGCTTCGCGGCGGCTTGGGCAGCGGCGGCAATCCCCGCCGGTTGACCGCCCAGAGAATCAAGCTTTCCAGCGGTTCCTTACACACGCGCAGCGTGGCCGCGATACGTTTGCCGCGCAGCGCCATGCGGTGGTCGCCTGTGCCGTCGAAGAAATTGGGCGTGGCGTACACGGGCTGCAAGTCCATGTCGTCCCACGTCAGGGCCAGCGATGCCACGTCGGTCACCAGCGCCATCAGCGGCATGGTGACTTTCATCGGATCGGGAGCGAATCGGAGCCGGTCGTCGGTTTCGATGTCCAGCGCCGAAGAGCTTTGCTCGCCCTTGCCGAGATACTCCAGTCCGGCAAACAGCCCGCCTTCCAGGCCGCCGAGTGCGCGAACCACCGGCCCTTCGCACGGTTGTTGGCTGTTGATGGCAAAAACCAGCAGATCGCCCACCAATTCCAGCGAAACTCGCACACCGTCGCCTTCCAGGATCGCTTCGTGCGCACTAGCGGTGGCGGTGAGCTTGGGCAGCCGGCCCCCGAAATGCACCAGCGGCCCGATCAGTCCCACCAGGCGATCCTGCCAAAAAATGCGCGCCACCGTGCCGTCGGCAGCAAGGCGAACCAACAGCGGGGCGGGCGGTTGCGGCGTCTGCTTCTCGTCTGGGTCAGCAGCGCCTTTCGGCTGCGGGCGGGCCGGTTTGGGCCGCAGTTCGAGCCACTGGGTCTGCACCTGCGGATGGTGGACCATCACAGTGCGCACGACAGGCGGCCAGCCTACACAGTGCAATTCGAGCTTGACGACTTCCAACGGTGTATCGCCCGCCAATGGCTGCTGAAGTGTCAATTCGCCGCCTGCGGGCACACGGAACAATTTGCCGCCGGAAGTGAACTCCATCGGCCGCTGCCCATGATTGCGCACCACTGCCTGCACGCGATCGGCCAGCACTTCGACTTTCTCTATCGCCAGCGGGTGGCGGCCG
>ENA-ORXB01002458-ORXB01002458.1-sediment-metagenome-genome-assembly--contig:-NODE-2458-length-15847-cov-3.575587_pt1 | contig 15847 bp, 17 predicted proteins | sample MGYA00237863_ERZ511475 | MGnify/ENA primary metagenome ERZ511475 (study PRJEB26305, sample SAMN06343858) | sediment metagenome | isolation source: hot spring sediment | place: Canada: British Columbia... | reverse complement strand
TTTTTTTTTTTAATGATACGGCGACCACCGAGATCTACACTCTTTCCCTACACGACGCTCTCCCGATCGAGGGCGGCCTGGTCCTCAAGGCCCGCGAGCCCTGGCCCCGTTCGTCCCGCGTCTACTGCCACCCCGCCGACGCCTGGCCGCGGGGCGCCGAGGTGCTCGAGGAGGTCCCGGTGCGGCTGTGCCGGCGGCGCGGCTCGGCCATCGACCTCGTCCTCGACCGCCCGCGCAACAACCGGGCCCAGTTCGTCTTCACCGAGGTCCGCGCCCGCCCGGCGATCTTCTGGCAGACGGCCAAGGTCGCGCGCGGCGCCCGCCCCGCGGTCCGGGTCCCCTCCCGGCGGGCCTCGGACCTCGAGCGGTTCACGGTCCTCGTGGACACGCGGGAGCGCTACCCGTACCGGTTCGCGGGGCGCCCGGTGGAGACGAGCCGGGGCGCGCTCACGGCGGGCGACTACGCGGCCCCCGCCGAGGGGCCGGTGGCCGCGGTGGAGCGGAAATCCCTCCCCGACCTCGCGAAGGGGCTCGTGGAGGGGTCGCTCGGGTTCGTGATGGGCGAGCTCGCGGCGCTCCCCGCCGCGGCCGTCGTGGTCGAGGGGCGGTACTCGGAGCTGTTCAAGGTGGAGCACGTCTCCCCCGGCTGGCTCCCCGAGCTCCTCGCCCGCCTGCAGGTCCGCTACCCGCAGGTGCCGGTGGTCTTCGCCGAGACCCGGAAGCTCGCGGAGGAGTGGACCTACCGGTTCCTCGCCGCCGCCGTCCGCGAGTTCGGGGAGGCCCCGGATCCCGGCCGCCCCGCGGGAGGGGGCACCGTCCCCGGGCCGTGAGGCGGGCTCGAGGGGGAGGCGTCGGCCCTGCCCCCCGCTCGGGCCCGCGACCACGAGCGTCGGATATCGTGGGCCCGCGGACGCCGGGAGGGGGAGGATGCGGAACCTGCTCGACCAGACGGACCTGCGGATCCTGGACCAGCTCCAGCAGGACGGGAGGAGGCCCTACGCGGCGATCGCCCGGGACCTCGGGCTCGCCGAGGCCACGGTGCGCCACCGGGTGGAGCGCCTGGTCCGGCGTGGGCTCGTCCAGATCGTGGCCGCCGCCGATCCCCTCCAGCTCGGGCTCCAGCTCGCGGAGATGGGGATCCGCGTCCGGGGGAGGATCGACGAGACGGTCGAGGCGCTCCGCCGGGTCCCCGAGATCGACTACATCGCGATCTGCACCGGCTCCTTCGACCTCTTGATCGAGGTGGTGTTCGTCGACCACGAGCACCTGCTCCGGCTCCTCTCCGAGCACGTACGCTCGGCCCCGGGCGTGGACCAGGTCGAGGTGTTCACGATCCTCCGGGTGGCCAAGGACTCCTACCGTTACAGCAGCTTCGCGCTTGCGCCGGCGCGAGGGCTCGGCCCGCGGGGTTACTGACCGCGTTAGATCTCAGGCGTTCGAGTAACGCGATCCGTCCGCCTCCTTGCCTTGCGTCTCCCGGTTCCGTCGGGTAGCGTGCGTGCCGTGGGAGAGGTCCTCCGCGAGGTCCACCTGGACGCGCCGTCGGTCGTCGCGCCGCCGCCCGGGCCGCGCTCCCGGGCCCTGCTGGAGCGGGCCCGCCGCCTCCTCTGGGGCGGGCTCGGGTACCAGGGCATGCCGTTCGTCCTGGCTCGCAAGCGGGGCTCGGTCCTCGAGGACGTCGACGGGAACCGCTACATCGACATGGTCACCGGCTGGGGCTCGACCAACGTCGGGGCCTGCCACCCCGACGTGGTGGAGCCCACGGTGGCGAGCCTCCGCGACTTCGGGGTGGAGATCACCGACTACATCTGCTCCGAGCCCGCCGTGGCCCTGGCCGAGAAGCTCGTGGAGATCTCCCCGGCCTCCCTCACCCGGGTGGTCCCGGAGATCTCGGGGACGGAGTCGGTGGAGACCGCCATCAAGTTCATGCGGATCCGGACCGGTAGGCCGCTCATCCTCAGCTTCCTCGGCCAGTACCACGGGGAGACCCAGGCGGCCCTCGCGCTCGGCTCCCAGGAGCCCGAGGGGAGCCGGTTCGTCCGGGAGTCGGTCGGCGGCTACCTCCACGTCCCCTACCCGCACCCCTACCGCTGCCCGTTCCACCGGGACCCCGCGGCCTGCGACGGGGTCTGCGTGGTGGACTACGTCCGCGAGCAGGTCCTGCGGTACCTCACCCCGCCCGACCGGATCGCGGGCGTCATCATCGAGCCCATCGCCGGCGAGGCCGGCGTGCTGATCCCCCCGGAACCCTTCTGGGCGGCCCTCGGCGAGCTGTGCCGGGAGCACGGGTGGCTCCTCTGCACCGACGAGGTCCAGACGGGCTTCGGACGGACCGGGGCGATGTTCGCCGTCGAGCACTGGGGGATCCAGCCCGACCTGATGTGCCTCGCCAAGGGCCTCTCGGGGGGCGTGATGCCGATCGGCGCGACCCTCGGCTCGGAGGCCGCGATGGGCGACCTCCACGCCTACGCCGGAGGGACCTTCGCGTGGACGCCGCCGGCCTGCGTGGCGGCCCTGGAGGGGATCCGGGTGATCGAGCGGGAGGGCCTCCTCGAGCGGGCCCGCCGGCTGGAGGCCGTCGCCCGCGAGCTGCTCGAGCCGCTCCCCGAGCGCTACGAGGCGGTGGGCGACGTCCGGATCAAGGGGCTCTACATCGCGGTGGAGTTCGTGGAGGACCGCGCGACGAAGGCGCCGGCCGTGGAGACCGCCCGGCGGGTCCACGCGGCCTGCCTCCGCCGCGGGCTGGCGGACATCTACGACGAGGGGATGTGGCTCGTCCGCTGGCAGCCGGCGCTCACCATGCCGGAGGAGATGCTCCGGACGGCCGGAACCATCCTCGAGGAGGCGATCGCCGAGGTGACGGAGGCCGCGTAGCGGTGGACGAGCTCACCCGCTGGGCCCGGGACGAGCTGGCCCGCCTGATCGAGATCCCCTCGCCCCACGGCGAGGAGGGGGCGATCCTCGAGCACCTCGAGGATCGGCTCGAGGGCCTGGGGCGGACCCCTCGGCGGGTGGAGGCCGGGGAGGCGGGGTGGAACCTCGTCGTAGGCCCCGGCTCGCCCGAGCTCGTCCTCGTGGCCCACGTCGACACGATCCGCCCGACCTGGGACTGGGAGCCGGTGGCCCGGGTGGACGGCCCGAGGGTCCAGGGCCTCGGCGCGCAGGACGACAAGGGCGGGGTGGCCGCGCTCCTCGTCCTCCTCCGGCTCCTCGGGGAGGACGACCTCCCCGAGAGCGTGGCCGTGGCCTTCACCGTGGACGAGGAATGGGGCGGGCGGGGCTCGCGCGCCGTGGCCGAGGCGCTCCGGCCCCGGGCCGCGGTCGCCCTGGAGGGGACGGGCGGCGCGGTCTGCACGGCGGAGGCGGGGTACGCGGAGGCCTGGGTGCGGTTCCGTGGACGGGGCGTGCACAGGTCCCTGATCGAGGAGGGGGACAACGCGGCGGTCCGCGCCGCCCGGTTCGTCGTGGACCTCCCCGCGCTCCCCCTCGCCGGCGCCCCCGCCCACCCGCTCCTCGGACGGAGCGTCGCGAGCGTCGAGGAGCTCCGGGCGGGCGGACCGATCTACGCGATCCCCGAACGGGCCGAGGTGCGGGTCGACGTCCGGCTCTCGCCCCCCGCCCTCCCCGAGGAGGCCTTCCGGCAGCTCCGGGAGCTGGCCGCCCGCCACGGCGGGGAGGTCGAGCCGATCGAGGGAGCGGCCCCCTTCGAGGTCGGGACCGACGTGCGGCTCGTCCGCGCCCTCCGCGCCGCGGCCCGGGCCGTGACCGGGGTCCAACCGCCGCTCGGGGGCATGCCGAGCTGGACCGATGCCCACAGCTTCGTGGAGCTGGCGGGGGCCGACGCCGTGATCTACGGGCCCGGGCACCTGCGGGCCGCCCACCGCCCCGACGAGTGGGTCGACGTGCGGGAGGTCGTGACCGTCGGTCGCGTCCTGGCGGAGCTCGTCCGCGGATGGCCGAGGGCGGCGGACGCCGGGGCCGGCCGACCCGGGGACCGAGCGAGGGAGGAGGTCTGATCCGATGGGGAAGATGCGAGAGGCGATCGCCGCTGTCGCGACCGCCGGGCTCCTCGCGGCGGGGTGCGCCCCAGGCGGGACGGCGACGGGGGGCGGGACCCCGGCGGCCTCGCCCACCGAGCTCACGGGGACCGTGACGTTCTTCGCTTACGAGGACGCGTTCGCCGAGCCGCTCCTCGGGCCGTTCGAACGCGCGAACCCACACCTCGAGGTCCGGACCTCCGCGTTCTCGAGCGGAGACGACGCGATCGCGAAGCTCCGCGCGGGGTTCCGGGCGGACGTCGTGAACGTGTGCATCGAGGACACGCCCCGGATGGTGCAGCTCGGGCTCCTCCAGCCGGTCGACCCGGCGCGGATCGAGGCCTGGGATCGGATGTTCCCCGCGATCAAGCAGATGGACGGGGTGATGTACCAGGGGAAGCTCTACGTGGTGCCGATGGTCGGGGGCACCACCGGGATCCTCTACGACGCGAGCGCCGTCCCTGGGGGGATCTCCTCCTACGCGGAGCTCTTCGAGGATCGGTTCCGGGGGCGGATCGCCCTGGGCGACGACGCCCTCACCACGATCGCGATCGCGGCCATGGCCCTCGGCTACGAGGACCCCCTCCACCTCGACGACGCCGCGCTCCAGCGCGTGCAGGACTTCCTCGTCGAGCACAAGCCGTGGGTCCGGACGTTCTTCAAGGGCGACGCGGACGTGATGAACCTGTTCAAGCTGGGGGAGATCGTGGCGGCCGCCCCCGGGTACCCGGGGATCGCGAACCTGCTGCAGAAGGACGGCGAGCCGGTGGAGTTCTCCCTCGCCCGCGAGGGCCAACTCACCTGGGTCTGCGGGTACGGGATCGGCGCCCACGCCGAGAACCTCGACGCCGCCTACGCGCTGATCAACCACTACGCGCAGCCCGAGGTCCAGTCCTACCAGGCGAAGGAGTTCAACTACCTCGTCTCGAACCAGGACACGCTCGACGTGCTCCCGGAGAAGCTCGTCGACGCGATCGGGCTCGAGCACCCCGAGCAGCTCCAGCGGGCGATCCCGTACGTGATCCCGGAGAACTACGAGCGGTGGCAGGAGGTCTGGCGCGTCGTGAAGGGGGCGTGACGGGCGCGGCGCGCGCTCATGGGCGCCGGGCGTTCGTGGGTGGTCGGCGGGCGACCGCCCTCGTGCTCGGGGCGCTCGTCCTCGCCGCCTGCGCCCGCGGGGCGCCGCCCGCGCCGTCCTCGCCCACCGGGCCCGCCGAGCTCGCGGGCGAGCTCACGTTCTTCGCCTACGAGGACTCCCAGCGCCCCGAGGTGATGGGGGCGTTCGAGGCCGCCCACCCCGAGCTCGAGGTGCGCTACGCGGCGTTCTCGAGCGGCGACGAGGAGATCGCCAAGCTCCGGGGCGGGTTCCGGGCCGACGTCGTGGAGATCTGCGTGGAGGACACCCGCCGGATGATCCAGCTCGGACTGATCCAGCCGATCGACCCGTCGCGGATCGTCGACTGGGAACTCCTGTTCCCCGCGCTCCGCGAGCTCGACGGGGTGACCGTGGACGGGCGGGTGTGGCTCGTCCCCGAACAGGCCGGGACCTCGGGGATCGTGTACGACCCCGAGGAGGTGCCGGGGGGCGTGAGGTCCTACCTCCAGCTCTTCACCGACCCCGCGCTCGCGGACGCCGTGACGTTCGAGGACACGGCGGCCACCACGATGGCCGTCGCCGCCCTGGCCCTCGGCTACGAGGACCCGTGGACGCTCACGGCGGCAGACGTGGAACGGGTCGGTCGGTTCCTGATCGACCACAAGCCCCAGATCCGCACCCTCTACAAGGGGGACTCGGACTTCCTCAACCTGTACCGGGGCGGGGAGATCGTGGCCGGCTTCGGCTACCCCGACTACGAGCTCGCGATGGCGGAGGAGGGGATCCCCGCGGAGTTCGCCTTCGCCGAGGAAGGCCAGCTCACCTGGGTGTGCGGCTACGGCCTGGGGGCGCACGCCGAGAACCTGGACGCCGCCTACGCGCTGCTGAACCACCAGACGAGCCCCGAGGTGCAGCGCTTCTTCGCCGAGGAGTACCACTACCTGGTCTCGAACCGGCGGACCCTCGAGCTCCTCGAGGAGGACCTGATCCGCCGGATCGGCCTGGAGCACCCCGAGCAGCTCCAGCGGGCCATCCCCCTCCGGATCCCGGGGAACTACGACCTGTGGCTCGAAGCGTGGCGGACGTTCAAGGCGGCCTGAGCTCCCGCCTCGCCGCGCGGGCCCAGGCGGCGGCGGCCGACGCCCGGCTCCGCGACGCCCTGGCGGCGCTCCTCCGGGGGGCGTTCCTCGCCGCGGTCCTCCTCCTCCTCTACGGCCCGCTCGCGATCCTCGTGGTCTTCGCCTTCAACGACTCGATCATCATCGCGCTCCCCTTCCGGGGCTTCACGCTCCGCTGGTTCGGGGAGGCGCTCGGGAACCCCCTGGTGCGGGAGTCCCTCCGGAACTCGCTCGGGGTCGCCGCGGCGATCACGCCGGTCTCGCTCGTCCTCGGCACGCTCGCCGCGTTCGGCGTGACCCGCTTCCGGTTCCGGGCCCGCGGGGCGGTCGCCGGGCTCGTGGCGGCCCCCCTCGTCGTGCCCTGGCTCCTGATCGGGGTCGGCGCGCTCCTGTTCTTCAACCGCCTCCACGTCCCGCTCTCGCTCCGGACCGTGGGAGCGATGCACGTGGTGTCCACCTTCCCGCTCGTCGCGGCGATCGTCTCGGCGCGCCTCGTGCGCTTCGACCCTGCCCTGGAGGAGGCCGGGCTGGACCTCGGGGCGAGCCCATGGGAGGTGCTCCGCCTCGTCGTCTTCCCCCAGCTCGCCCCGGCGCTCGCCGCCGCCGCGATCTTCGCCTTCAGCTGGTCCTTCAACAACTTCGAGATCAGCTTCTTCACCGCGGGGTTCGAGCTCACGTTCCCCATCTGGGTGTTCTCGACGCTCCGCCACGCGCAGAACCTGCCGGTGGTGAACGCGATCTCGACCCTCGTGTCGGCGGTCCAGGTCCTCGCCGTGTACGCGGCGTGGCGGATCGTGCGCGGGCGGCCCGGCGCCCGCCGGGCGGCCCAGGTCCCGGAGGCGATCCCGGAGCTGATCCAGCGGTGAGGGCGCGGGCGGCTCCGGGGCGCGGCGCGGGGGCGCGGGCGGCGGGCTTCCTCGCCGCGCCCGTGGGCGTCCTCGCGCTGCTCTTCGTCGGGCCCATCGCCATCCTCCTCCTGATGAGCTTCCTCCGGATGTCGATCGCCGGGAGCGGGGGGTTCACCCTCGACAACTACGGCGCGATCCTCCGGGACCCGCTGTACCTCCGGATCCTCGCCCGCACCGGGGCGATCGCGACCGTCGCGATGCTCGCGATGCTCGCGCTCTCGATCCCGCTCGGGTACGTGCTGGCGTTCCGGGTGGGGCGGCTCGAGCTGCCGCTCCTGCTCGCCCTGGTCCTCTCCGACGAGCTCAACCCGCTGATCCGGATCTACTCCTGGCGGATGCTCCTCGGCCGGAACGGGCTCGTGAACTCCGCCCTCCTGGCGCTGGGGGTGATCCATCGCCCGATCGACGCGCTGCTGTTCTCGAGCGTGGCGGTGGTGATCGTGCTCTCGGTGAGCTGGGTCCCCTACGTGGCGATCCCGATCTACGCCTCGATGAAGGCGATCGATCCGAACGTCCTCGAGGCCGCGCGGGACCTCGGTGCGGGGTTCGGCACCGTGCTCCGCAGGATCCTCCTGCCGCTCGCCGCCCCCGGGATCTTCGTCTCGCTGATCCTCGTCTACATCCCGTTGTTCGCGGAGTTCGCCACCCCCGCCCTGGTCGGCGGCACCTCGGGCTACATGATCGGCAACGTGATCCAGGAGCAGATCCTCGAGGTGGGGAACTGGGGCGTGGGCTCGGCGATGAGCTTCCTCCTCCTCCTGCTCTCGGGGGTCCTGGCCGCCGTGAGCTACCGCCTGTCCCGCCTCTCGCGGATCGAGGCGGTCCGGGCCTGAAGGGGCGCGGGGCGGTGGGGATCGGTCGGCCGACGCGCGACGGGGAGGGCGAGGGTCGGGCGACCGCGGAGCTCGAGCCGGTCGTGGAGATCCTGGAGGTCACGAAGCGCTTCGGGGAGGTCGTCGCCGTCGACCGGGTCTCGTTCTCGATCGCCCCCGGGGAGTTCTTCTCGCTCCTCGGCCCCTCGGGCTGCGGCAAGACCACCACCCTCCGGATCCTGGCGGGCTTCGAACGGCCCGACGCCGGCCGGGTGCTGATCGACGGCCGCGACGCCTCGGTCCTCCCCCCGCACCGCCGCGACACGAACATGGTGTTCCAGTCCTACGCGCTGTTCCCGCACATGACGGTCCGGGAGAACGTGGCGTTCGGGCCCAGGCGGAAGGAACGCCGCCGCCTCCTCGCCCGGGGCGAGGTCGATCGGATCGTGCGGGAGGCGCTCGCCACGGTCAGGATGGAGGCGTTCGCCGACCGCTACCCGCGGGAGCTCTCCGGCGGCCAGCAGCAGCGGGTCGCGCTGGCGCGGGCCCTCGCCAACCGGCCCCGGGTGCTCCTGCTCGACGAGCCCCTCGGGGCCCTCGACCTCAAGCTCCGCCAGGAGATGCAGTTCGAGCTGAAGCGGATCCAGCGGGAGGTCGGGATCAGCTTCGTGTACGTGACCCACGACCAGGGCGAGGCGCTCACGATGTCCGACCGGGTCGCGGTGATGAACGCGGGCCGGATCGAGCACCTCGGCCCCCCCGAGGAGGTCTACGAGCGCCCCGCCACCGCGTTCGTCGCGGGCTTCATCGGGAGCGCGAACCTCCTGCCGTGCCGGGTGGCGGGGCTCGGGTCGGAGGCCGCCGCGGAGCTCGACGGCCGGCGGCTGCGGGCCGGGGCCCACGCCCCCGGGTGCCGGGCGGGTGCGGACGCCCTCCTCATGCTCCGCCCCGAGCACCTCCGGCTCGTCGCCGAGGAGCCGTCCCCCGGCTGCGGGCTCCCGGTCCGCGTGCTCGACCGGACCTTCCAGGGCCCGGAGGTCCGGTTCCAGACGGCCGTCGAGGGGTCGGGACCCGAGCTCGTGGTCCTCGCCCCCGCTGTCGAGGCGCCGGCCCTCGGCCCTGGCGACCGGGCCTGGGCCACCTGGAGGCCGGAGCGGGCCTACCTCCTCCCGCGGGACTGAGCACCCACGGGGAGCTATCACCCTCGCCCGAGGGATCCCGAGGAGCACGGGCACCATCGTGAGGAGCTGGGCGTAGGGAGAGATCTCCCCCGAGGTAGGCCCACGTCCCCTGGGAGATCATGAACACGAGCGTCAGCGAGAAGCTCGCACCGGTCACCCGTGGTTCGGGACGAACGCCTCGAGCAGACCGAGCCCGCGCACGAGCCCGCTCGCCCGCCGCACGAAGACGGTCGGGCGGACCTCCCCGCTCTGGCTCCGTCCCTCCATCGCGACCCTCCGGGATCGTCCAGCTCCGGCGCGGCGAAGTGTGGCGAGACGGTCCGGAGCCGTCGAGTGACCGGGCGCGCAACCGCTGCGGGATGCGCATCGGATCGCCGGCCTACCCCGGTCCTCCTCACGCCCCGTGCCTCATCTCGTCCCTCTCCAGGTCGGCGCGGGCGGCGATGAGCCGTAGGATACGGGCCCGCATGGACCCGGCCGGGACGACCGACCGCATCCTGGAGCTCCTCGCCGCCTACGCCCACGCGGCCGCCCACGAGGGCCTGCCGCCGCGCACCGAGCATGAGGTCCGGCGCCGCGTGCTCGACTCGATCGGCGTGGCGATCGCCGGCCTCGACGAGCCCGCGCCGACCGCCGCCCGCCGCTACGCCGAGCGCCTGCCCGGCGGCGTCAGCATCTGGGGTGCGCCGGAGCGGGCGAGCCTGGAGGGGGCCGGGTTCGCGAACGGCGTCGCCGTCCGGTGCCTGGACTTCAACGACACCTACCTGTCGCGCGAGCCGCTCCACCCCTCGGACACGATCGCACCCCTCCTCGCGCTCGCCGAGGACCGCGGCCTTCCGGCCCGAGACCTCCTCACGGCGATCGCCATCGCCTACGAGCTCGGCGTGCGCCTGTGCGACGCGACGAGCTTCCGCGCCCACGGCTTCGACCACGTGAACGTCATCGGCATCGCGACGGCGGCCGCGGCCGGGCGCCTGCTCGATCTGGACGCCGAGCGCATCCGCCACGGGATCTCGCTCGCCGTGGTCCCCCACGTCGCCCTGCGCGAGACGCGCGCCGGCGAGCTCTCGATGTGGAAGGGCGCGGCGGCCGCCCACGCCGGCCGGCTCGGCGTCACCGCGGCCCTGCTCGCCGAGGCCGGCATGACCGGCCCGTTCCGCCCCTTCGAGGGCGAGATGGGGCTCGTGCAGCGCGTCCTCGGGGGCGAACCGCTCGACCCCGCCCCGCTCGAGGGCCTGGCCGAGCTCGCCCCGCCCGAGCGCATCACCGACACCTACGTGAAGCGCTGGCCGGTCGAGTACCACGCGCAGAGCGCGGTCGACGCGGCCCTGCAGCTGTACACGGAGCTCGCCGGGGGCGGGGTCGCCGCCGACGACATCGCGGGCGTGCGGATCGACACGTTCCGCGCGGCCTACGAGATCATCGCCAAGGATCCCGAGAAGTGGGACCCGCGCACGCGCGAGACCGCCGACCACTCGATCCAGTACATCGTCTGCGCGGCGCTGCAGGACGGCGAGGTCACCGAGCGCACCTTCGACCTCGAGCGGATCCGCCGCCCCGACACGCTCGAGCTGCTGCAGCGGCGCACGACGGTCGAGCTCGACGAGGCCCTCACCGCGGGGTACCCCGAGGGCATCCCGAACCGGATCACCGTGACCACCGCCGACGGGCGCACGCTCGTGCGCGAGGTGACGTACCCTCGGGGTCACGCGAGGAACCCGATGACCGACGAGGAGCTCGTGGCCAAGTACCGCGCGAACGTCGCCCGGCGCTTCGGTACCGAGCGCGCCGAGGCCCTCGAGCGGGCCGTCTGGGCGCTCGGCGAGGGGGACGGCTCGCTCGAGCCCCTGCTGGAGGCGCTGCGCGGATGACCTGGCTCACGCCCGACCCCGGCGAGCACCCCGCCAAGCGCTTCCGCGCCCTGCTCGAGGAGGGCCGGACCCTCACGGTCCCCGGCGTGTTCAACGGCCTCTCGGCGCTGCTCGCCAAGGAGGCGGGGGCCGAGGCGCTGTACCTCTCGGGCGCGGCCTTCTCGGCCTCGATGGGCATGCCCGACATCGGGCTCGTCACGCTCGACGAGCTCGCCCGCGCGGCCCGCCAGATCGTGCGGGTCACGCGCCTGCCGCTCATCGTCGACGCCGACACCGGCTTCGGCAGCGCGCTCATGGTCATGCGCACGGTCCGCGAGCTAGAGGGCGCCCGGTGCGCCGCGATCCAGATCGAGGACCAGGTCGACCCCAAGCGCTGCGGGCACCTGGAGGGCAAGCAGGTGCTCGAGCTCGAGGCCTTCGCCGAGAAGGTCGCCGCCGCCGCCCGCGCGCGGCAGCACCTCGTCGTGATCGCCCGCACCGATGCGCGCGCGACCCACGGCTTCGACGAGGCCGTCCGCCGCGGGCTCGCCTACCTGGAGGCCGGCGCCGACGTGATCTTCCCCGAGGCCCTCGAGAGCGAGGAGGAGTTCGCGGCGTACGCGCGGGCGGTGCCGGGGCCGCTGCTCGCCAACATGACCGAGTTCGGCAAGAGCCCGATGCTGGATACGGCGCGCCTCTCGGCCCTCGGCTACCGGCTGGTGATCTTCCCCGTCTCGGCGGCCCGCGTGGCCGCGCTCCAGGTCCGCGCCTTCTACCGGGACCTGCTGCGCGAGGGCACCCAGGCGGCGTGGCTCGACCGGATGCTCACGCGCGCCGAGCTGTACGAGCTCATCGACTACGACGGCTACGCCGCGCTCGACCGCGGCCTCGCCCGGGACCCCGAGCGGGAGGAAGGATGACCGAGGAGATCCGCCCCGGCCTGCAGGACGTGGTCGTCGCCCGCACCGAGGTCTCGACCCTGGACCTCGAGCGCGAGCGGATCGTCGTGCGCGGCTACGACCTCATCGAGCTCGCGCGCACCGTGCGCTTCCCCGACGTCGCGCACCTGCTCCTCCGCGGCCACCTGCCGAGCTCGGAGGAGCAGGCCGCCTTCTGCCGCGAGCTCGCCGACCTCGCCGGCCTGCCCGACGGGGTGGTCGACGTGCTCCGGCGCCTGCCCCGCGACACGCACCCGATGGACGCCCAGCGCACCGCCCTCTCGCTCCTCGCGGGCTACGAGGACCCGCAGGCGCTCGAGGACCCCTCGGTCGAGGCCGCGGAGCGGGCGCTGATGCGGATCCTCGCCCGGGCGCCGGCGCTCACCGCCGCGAGCTACCGGGCCCTGCGGGGCGAGCCCGTGCTCGAGCCGAACCCCGGCCTCGGCTTCGCCGGCTCGTTCCTGTGGATGATCCAGGGCCGGCCGCGCGAGCCCGAGATCGTCGCGGTCTTCGACCGGATCCTCACCTGCTACAGCGAGCACGAGCTCGCGGCCTCGACGTTCACGGCGCGCGTGGCCGCCTCGACCCTCGCCGATCCCTACGCGGCGGTCGTCGCGGCGGCCGCCGCGCTCAAGGGGCCGCTCCACGGCGGGGCGAACGAGGCCGCGGCCCGCATGTTCGCGCAGATCCGGATGGCGGGGGGCGAGCGGGCGGCCGAGGCCTACGTGCTCGAGCGCCTCGCGCGGCGCGAGCGCATCATGGGCTTCGGCCACCGCGTGTACATGCATCGGCCCGATCCGCGGGCGGTGCTGCTGCGCGAGGACCTCGAGGCCTTCGCCGCGCGCGACCCCGACGCGGCCGAGATGGTCCGCTGCTACGACGTGGTCGTGCAGACCATGGCCCGCGAGAAGGGCCTGCACCCCAACGCCGACCTGCCGATCGGCCTGCTCCTGGACCTGATCGGCATCCCGGTCGAGCTCATGACGCCGATCTTCCTGTGCGCCCGGATCGCCGGGATCGCGGCCCACGTGCTCGAGCAGCGGGCCGACAACCGCCTCATCCGCCCCCGGGCCGCCTACGAGGGCCCGAGCGACCTCGCCCCGCCCGAGGGGTTCCCGGCGTCGCCGTGCTGAGCGCGGGGCCATCGATCGGGCGGTCTGACCCGCGGCCTGTCGCGATGAGTCATCAGAGCGACGGGTCCTCGGGTGTCACCTTGCCCAACTCGATCAGCCGGACGATCGTCGCCACCTCCCCTCGCAGGGCCGGAACTGAGAGCTCGGCGACCGCCGCCGTGAGAGGATCCTCGATGGTCGCCTGGACGTCACCATCGACGACCAAGAAGACCGACTGTCTGTTCAAAGGCGAATAGACCGGGATCGCGGTCGGGTCTGCCTTGCGGTACAGGAACACGATCGACCGCACTCCCTTCGAGAGCCATCGGCCGGACTCGTATTCCGTCGGTTCGTCGATCTCGATGACCAGCTGCTCCCCCGGAACGACACTGCCGTAGAGGACTTCATCAACCTGGACATGTACCTCGGTGAAGGTCAGAGCATCTCCGCCTTCCCCGATGGTTCGACCCGGTCCGGCCCAGAACGTCGTGCCGATCACAACGGCGTCGCTGGTGGCGACCATGTTCGCCAGCGAGTCGAAGTCATAGACCTCCCGACTAACGACCCGTGGGCGCTCCTGGCGAGCGGGCGCACTCCCACCATCCACACCCAAGGGCGAGCGGCGCTCGGTCTGATGCGTTGCATCGGTCCGTGTACAAGAAACCAGGCCGATCAACAGCGACGTGAGGGCCACCACAACGGCGCCCGTCGGCCAGCAGAGCCTAGTCGTCGTGGCACGTGATATTGCCGCCACAACGGCACCTCCTGTCAACCTCTTCACGTAGTGATGCCGCTCGCACGACGATCCGTGACATCCTGCGCGGCTAGTAGAGGGCGTTGAGGTGGTTCTTGTCATGGTCATCGAGCTTAGTCTCATGCCACTGTTGGCTCATGCACGATGGCGCTGTCGAAGGGCGATGGGCGAGCCCGACGGCGTGCCCTACCTCTTCACACACAAGCGAGCGGGCCTCGGTATCGGAGTATGGTCCGTAATAGAGGTTGATCTTCACCCGCCCTTTGTCGCAGACGGTGGGGCTCGCCCACTCTATGCAGGTCCACTTCCCGTACCAGGACGTCTCCCCATAGTCGGCGTCATTGATGTTGACCTCCTTCACGGCGTCAGGGTCGTGCCACAGGTCCGCGGTGATGTCGGTGGGCTCGATGCTCCTGTCGATAACGAAGTGGAACGCGTCGTGGATCCTGTCGGTCAGGGTGTCCTGGTTGAAGACCACGGTTGAATTGCCGCCAGCCGTGTGCCCCAGCACGTTCGACCCACGCGCCGGCGTCAGCAAGACGGACATCAGGCTCAAGGAGACCGTTAGGGCGGCGAAGATACGCGCGGGCCTTGCAGCTGTGAAGCGCCTCGTCTGCCTCGATATCTTCATCGTGAACCCCTCTCACCGGATCCGCGCAGGCGGCCAGCCTTTGAGCACATGCAGCTTGAGGATGCAGAAGAGAGAGAGAGGCAAGTCCGGCGAACCGACTACTGCACGTCGCGTAGGGCCCCGCTCCTGAGCCAGCGTCAGCAGGTGAGGTGCAGGGCGGCCGCGGTGCGCGCGGGGTCGAGCTCGCCGTAGCGGCGGACGGCCTGCTCGGTGGGGAGGACCTCGACCTCCACCCCGCGCTCGCGCAGGAGCCGCAGCACGGCGGGGTCCGGTCGCATGCGACCCGCCGCGCCGGTGCCGATCACCAGGCGCTCGGGGAGCTCCTCGAGGACCTCGGCGAGATCCTCCGGGACGAGGGCGTGGCCGTCCTTGCGCCACCAGTTCGCGACCACCCGGCCGGGAAGCACGATGAGGTCCCGGACGTGCTCCTGCCCGTCCACCACGACCCGGCCGAAGCGGTAGCCCTCCAGCCTCGCCATGGCTGGGCCTCCCTCAGGAGACGGGCGGGCCGGGCGGTCGCTCCTGCCCCGGGGCGGGTTCCGCGGGGCTGGGGCCGCCCTCCTCGGGTCCGGGCTGGGCCGGCCCGTTCTTCCGCCGGAGCACCGCGTCCCTGGCCTGCCCGGCCTTGTCCTTGGCCATCTTGAGCAGGCGCTGGGCCCAGACGTACTCGGTGGCGAGGATGGCGAGCCCGAGGAAGATCGCGGCCCACCCGGGCCCGGGGAGCACGAGCATGGCCACGCCCGCGAGGAGCACCGCGAACCCGACCACGGTCACCGCGATCCGCTTACCGCTGCGGCGGATGAACCGCCAGACGACCTTGAAGGGCACGAACGCCCAGTGGTCGTGCCACCGGACCACGACCTCCTCGGGCGCGAACTCGGCCACCGTGGCCGAGGCGTCCCGCTCCTCGGGCTCGTCCCCCCAGACCTCGCGCCGGTCCCGCGGCTCAGGCTCCTCCATCGGGACCCATCCTCTCACGACCGGTCAGCCATCTGCCGGCCCCCCCGAGGACATCTGGAGGACGGGGTCGCCGAGAACAACGACCGCACGCCAGTGACCCGGGCGGCGGACACAGAGGACATGCACACATCGCGAGACTGCTGTGTGATCCCGGTCGACGTGGACTTCGATCCGGAGGACCTGGAGCCGGAACCCCCGCGAAGAGACGCCCGTCAGGACGAGGCAGCGGAGGAGCTCATGCGGATCTTCGCCGCCAACCCGCGGCGGGTCTTCTTCTCCCGCCAGCTGGAGGTCTGGCTGGAAGATCGGTGGTTCCACTGGATCACGAACCGGGCGCTGAGGGCGTTGGCAGATGACGGGGTGGTCAGGACCGAAACGCGGGAGCTCAAGACGGCCGCGTCCGCGCAAGTGGTGTACGAGACCACCGCATCCATCCGGTCCTGATCATCA
>ENA-ORXB01002454-ORXB01002454.1-sediment-metagenome-genome-assembly--contig:-NODE-2454-length-15859-cov-2.752313_pt1 | contig 15859 bp, 13 predicted proteins | sample MGYA00237863_ERZ511475 | MGnify/ENA primary metagenome ERZ511475 (study PRJEB26305, sample SAMN06343858) | sediment metagenome | isolation source: hot spring sediment | place: Canada: British Columbia... | reverse complement strand
CGGTGAGCGTCGGCCCATGCCCTGCGGGTAAGTGTCAGCCAATCCACAGCCGGTGAGCATCGGCCAGCGCATAGCACGCGCCTGTCGGCAACTAAACGGCCAGAGCGTCAAGGCGCAAACGAACAGACAGAAGTATGGCAACAGTTTTGGGAAAGTACGTTGGGACAGCGCTTGCCTTGGCCGGTTCAGGACTGGGCTTGATCGCAGTCTGGGCAGGCAATTATTTCGCTCCGGCCGGCTGGGGTACTGCGCAGATCGGCACGCTCGCACTGGTTGTCTTTCTGGCTGGTTGCGCGCTGGTCTTTGTGTCTTGGCATTTTCAGCGACAGCAAAGCCAGGCCAACCGTCACTTGGAAGTCCTCGCCAGGCTCACTCCGCAAGACCTGTTCGCCGACATTCCAGCGGTGGTGCTGCCGCCGCTGCCGCCAAAGCATCCACAAGCAGCGGCAATCGCTAGTGTGAAGGAGGTACTCGCCGCTCATTTGCGGCGCATCCAGGATTTGGAGCATGCGCGGGCGGCGCTGGAAGTCCGCTGTCGCCGCGCAGTGGCCCAGTGCGAACAGATCAAGGCCATCTTCTCTTACCTGGCCGAGCCTATTCTGGCCGTGGACGATTACAACGAACTGCTGCTGGCCAACCGCAGCGCGGAAGAGTTGTTCGGGTTTGAATCGGCCAAAGTGGAGGATCGCGCATTGGCCCGGGTAGTGCAGTGCCAGCGATTGGTCGATTTGCTGGCCGGCACAGCCAGCCGCAAGACTCCCGGCAGCCGCACCGAAGAACTCGAAATAACCGACGCCCAGGGGCGAAAGCGATGGTATCGGGCCACCGCGGTGAAGCTTGCAGCCGGCGACGGGGGCGAGCAACGCGGCATGGGAGCTGCCCAGGGAGCCGTCGCCGTGCTCCGCGACATCGGCGATCACAAGGCCCTCCAAAAACGCAACGCGGAGTTCGTCTCGGCCGTCAGCCACGAGATGAAAACACCTCTGGCCGGCATCAAGGCATACGTGGAGCTTCTGGCCGATGGCGAGGCGGAAGATCGGGCCACTCAAGAGGAATTCCTGCAACTGATCAGCGGCCAGGCCGATCGTCTGCAACGGCTGGTGGAAAACCTGTTGAACATCGCTCGGATCGAAGCCGGCGTAGTGAACGTCAATAAACAGCCGCGTTCGCTCAACGAGATTCTCGAGGAGGCACTCCGCCTGGTACGCCCCAGCGCCGAGGCCAAGAACATCCAGCTCGTCTCGGAGCTGAGCCCGATGTATCTGGGCGTGCTGGCCGACCGCGACATGCTGTTGCAGGCGGCGCTGAACCTTTTGTCCAACGCTGTAAAGTACACTCCCGAAGGAGGCAAGGTGATACTTCGCAGCCAGACCGACGGCCATCAGATTCGCTTCGAAGTGCAGGACACAGGAGTCGGACTGAGCGAAGAAGACTGCCAGCGAGTATTCGAGAAGTTTTACCGGGTCAAAAAAGACCGCGACATGGCCCCAGGCACGGGATTGGGCTTGCCGCTGGCCAAGCACATCGTCGAAGACGTGCATGGCGGCACCATCACCGTCGAAAGCAAGTTGGGCGAAGGGAGCACTTTTGCAGTTATTCTGCCCCGGGCCGGGCAGTCGTTATGAGGAGCGCCCCGGCTTTGGGCCGTGGTGGCGATCACCCGCTGCGGCGCATTGGCGCCGGAGCGATATGGCCGACAATCCGCAAACCCACTATCTGCCAACGACAACCTGCTACAACGACAACGATTTGACCGGAGACGCGAACATGGCGAAACGAGTGCTGCTTTGCGACGACGAGGTCCACATCCTTCGGGCCGCGGAGTTCAAACTGAAGAAAGCCGGGTACGACGTTCAAACCGCCGCCGATGGCCTGGAAGCCTGGGAGGCAATCCAACAACAAAAGCCCCACGTGCTTATCACCGATTGCCAGATGCCGCGGATGGACGGGCTGGAGCTGGTGCGCCGGTTGCGCAGCGCTCCGGCCACGGCCGATCTGCCAGTAATTATGCTCACCGCAAAGGGATTCGAGCTGAGCACCGAGCAACTGGCCGAACAGTGGGGAGTAAAGGTCGTGATGGCCAAGCCGTTCAGCCCCAGAGAACTGTTGCAGCAGGTTGAGCATCTGGTGGGCCGGTCGATCGGTTCCGAGCAGCCTCGAGCCGCCCCCGTTTAATTGCGTGGCAACCGGACAGAAAACCAGATTGGAGTTGATCACATGAACCTGGCCACCGAAGTGTTCAACGATGTGATCGTGGTTCACGCTCCGGGAGAATTGGGCTTCGAGCAGTCCGAGGCCTTCGAGAAGTTCATCGACAGCCTGGAGCGCAAGCGTTTGGTGCTCGACCTGGACACGACCGAGGCCATCGACAGCAAGGGCCTTACCTCCCTGCTGGACCTGCACGACAGGCTCCGCGCCGCCGGCGGCGACATACGAATATCCACCACTAACCCGGTCAACCGGAAAATCCTGGAGATCACCCGCTTGGACCAGCAACTGGAAGTCTTCGATAGCGTGGTCGAGGCAGTGAAGAGTTTTCGGGTGCAGTAAGCCTTCGCACAAGTTTATGACAGCCACCAACTTAGCGCCGCGACGACTGGGATCGCTGCTAGTGGAAAAGGGCTATCTGACGCCCGAAGCCCTGGACGCTGCGCTGGAAACCCAGCGGCAAGCGGGCCGCGCCAAACTGCTGGGCGAAATCCTGGTCGAAGAGGGACTGTGCACCGAGGAACAAATCGTCGAGTGCCTGGCCGAAGTGTACGGCGTGCCCTACGCCAAACTCGATCAGCGGATGTTCGATCTGAAGGCCGTCGACCTTCTGCCCCGCGAGTACATCGAGCAGAACCTGGTACTGCCTCTGTTCGCGGTGCGCGGCGTACTAACGGTGGCCGTTTCGGAACCGGCGAATCTGTTCTTGATCGACGAGATCCGCAATCTCAGCGGGATGCAGGTACAGATCGTGGCCGCCACGGCCAAAGACGTCCGGCGGATGATCACCACTCTGCCGAACTCCAAGGTGTTCGTCATCGACGACATCATCGAGGATTCCGGCACCGCCGATGTGACGCTCATCGAAGAGTCGATCGAAGATATTGGCGACGTGGCAGAGATTGCCGGGCAGTCGCCGGTCATCCGCCTGGTGAATTACATTGTCTTCAATGCCGTCAAGGAAGGGGCCAGCGACATCCACATCGAACCGGCCGAACGCTGCATGCGCGTCCGCTACCGTGTGGACGGCAAACTGCACAAAGCCCTGGAAGTACCGCTGCACTTGCTTGGGGCGGTGACCAGCCGCATCAAGATCATGGCCTCTTTGGACATCAGCGAGCGGCGGCTGCCCCAGGATGGCCGCGTCAACGTGCTGATGGAAGGCCGCCGCATCGACTTGCGCGTAAGCATCTTTCCCACCACCCACGGCGAGAAGACCGTCATCCGCGTACTCGATACCCGCAGCATCTCACTGAACCTGGAAGACCTGGGTTTCGCCGAAGACATCCTGGAAAAGTTCCGCCGGCACATTTTCGCTCCCAACGGGATAATCCTGGTGACCGGGCCGACCGGCAGCGGGAAATCGACTACCTTGTATGCGGCTCTCAGCGCCGTCAGCAGCATGGAGAACAACGTCTGTACGGTCGAAGACCCGATCGAGTATCATTTGCCGCTGATAAACCAATTCCAGGTGCAGGCCAAGATCGGCCTTACCTTCGCCAAGGCCCTGCGCACGCTGCTGCGGCAAGACCCCGACGTGATAATGGTGGGCGAAATCCGCGACGAAGAAACCGCCCGCACCGCTATCCAAGCCGCGCTGACCGGTCATTTGGTCTTCAGCACCCTGCACACCAACGACGCCTGCTCGGCCATCACGCGGCTGATCAACATGGGCATCGAGCCGTATCTGATCGGAGCCTCGCTGAACCTGGTGCTCGCCCAGCGGCTGGTGCGGCGCATCTGCACTAATTGCAAACAAAGTTACGAACCCAACCGTACCATCCGCAAGGCGCTGGAACGGATGGGTTATGATTTCGCCGAGTATTACCGGGGTGCCGGCTGCCGCGCTTGTCGCAACACCGGCTTCAAGGGCCGGATCGGGGTGCACGAGCTGCTGGTCGTCAGCGACGAGCTGCGCGACGCAATCGTTTCCAACCCTACCATTGGCAACATCCGCCAAATTGCCCTGCGCGATGGCATGATTACCCTGGCCCATGACGGTTTTCGCAAAGTCCGCGAAGGAATTACCACCGTTGAAGAAGTAATCCAGATCGTCGGCGACGTTACCGTGCGCTAAAGGCCGGCTCGCGGGCAAGTGCGCCAACACGAAACCGTCTTGCGCGCTGGCAACACTGCGGTCGGGCCACGGCCGGCCTGACAGTGCCAAGTACCAAGACAGCCGTCCTGGCAGCGACATAAACCAACAGAAAGCGAAAGCCCGCAGTGCTTCGGTGTGCCGTCGTCACGTGCCTGTAGTGTGCCAATCGACGCTCGACCCGCGGAAGCTATTATTGTGATGAACGAACCGAGCAATTGCTGACAAAACGCATGTCGGCGTTGGGTATATGAGCTTAACAGTCGAAACATACCGCTATCGGGCGCGCGACCCGCTGGGGAAGTTACTCGAAGGAACCATCGAGGCCACAAGCCTGGAAGATGCCCGCCAGCAACTTCGCCAGGATGGCTTCCATGTGGTTCATATAAGTCTGGAGGACGAGGCCGACGCACCGCTGCTGGGCGGCCGTGTGAGCAAGACCGACGTAATCTATCTGACCGCCCAACTGGCGATCATGGTGGATACAGGCATTACGCTATCGGCGGCACTGGCAGGAATCATCGAGCAGGAGTCCAATCCGGCGCTGCGCCGCATGTTGACCGAGTTGCAGGAAGCCCTGGAAGCCGGCGAAGATTTTTCCGCGGCGCTGGCACGCTATCCTCATGTGTTTGATCAAACCTACCGCTCTTTGATAAGAACCGCCGAGGCCACGGGCACTCTCGGCCCGATGCTCGATCGAATTGCCGCTTATCTGCGAAAGCAGTTGGACACGCGGGCCAAAGTCCGCGCAGCTCTGGCATATCCGGCCGTGATGATGGTGCTGGCCTGCGGCGTGACCATATTCCTGCTGACTTACGTGATGCCCAAGTTCACTCCGCTGTTTCGCTCACGTGGCACCGAACTGCCCGCGCCTACCAAAGTGATGATGGCCGTATCCGACGCGATGCTCAATCACTGGCAGTGGTGGATTGCCGGCGCCGTGCTATTGGCCGGATCGCTGGGGTACCTGCGGCGCACCCATGCAGGCCGTTGTTTGCTGGACTGGCTGCGAATCAATAGCCCCATCATCGGCCCCATGTACCGCAAGGTGATCATCAGCCGCAGCCTTCGCACGCTGGGAACCATGCTGGCCAACGGCGTGCCCATCATGGACGCCATTAAGATGGCCGGCGATGTGGCGGGAAACTGGTACTACCAGCGCGTGTGGGAGGACGTGCTCGAACAGGTCGCCGCCGGCAAACGCATTTGCGAGGTGCTGCGCGGCAACCCCCTTTTCCCCCATGTGCTGGTGCAGATGATCGCCTCTGGCGAGGAATCGGGCCGGCTGGACCACGTGCTGGAACGAGTAAGTGCCTACTACGACAGCGAAGTGGAAGTGGCCGTCAAAGCCGCCACCAGTCTGATAGAACCATTGATGATCGCCGCCATGGGCGTGATAGTTGGCACGATCGGCCTGGCCCTGCTGCTGCCCATCTTCAGTCTCAGCCGCCAGCCGTGACCGTGGCGTGAGCTTCAAGTTTCCCAGCCGCTGCCGCAATGTTGCGACTTCTTACACTGACACTTACAGCCAGCATCCGCCCGAAGATGCGCCCTGCGCCCCGCGAGCGCGCAATATTTCCGCAGAAGCTCCCGAAAAGGGCGCGAAAAGCAACTGGCGATCGAGCCGGCTACATGCCGGTGATCAGGCGATTACGGCGGGCACGGCGCTCCGCGCGCAAGCGGGCGCGCCGTCGGACTTCGCTGGGCTTTTCGTAATACTCTCGGCGACGCATCTCTTTCTTGATCCCGCTGCGCTCCACCAGTTTGCGGAAACGACGCACCGCCTCTTGAATAGACTCTCGTTCACGCAACGTCAGTTTTACCACTCACACCTCCTTTACTGGACCTGCTGGAACCAAACAACCCCGGACGGCCGGCCCGTTGCCCGGCAACTGGCGCAACCGCCCCATATCACCAGTCCCGTGTCCGCTTTGCCGCCCAGCCGATTCGAACCAAACCCCTCCTGTGGCATCCAACCAGCAAGGCAGCACACCGGGGCAATCGTTTAGTTTATACTGCCTTGCGGCGGCTGTCTATGCGTGCTGGCAGACAACCAAATGCCCAAAGGCGTTTGCTCAATTATGGCCGCCCAGCATGGTACGGCTGTTCCGAGCCGTCGGCGCTTGTTACCCCTTATCGTCTAGGCAAGCTGCGTAGCTTTTGCTCGGTTTTGCGGACGGGCTGCTCATGACGGGGCGAGGTAATTTCACCAACCCAGCGCCCACCCGGCGGTGGCCCGCCAGTGCATCCTTCCGACCGGGCAATGTTTCGCTATCTTTCGCACGCTAACTTTAATGCTTCTTGGCTTTAGCGCCTATGACGCACAGCGCCGATGCCGTTAAAAGCCGCCCCGCAAATTGCCAAGGTGTGTCTGTTAGTCCCTATTGCCGGGGGAATCTTGCCGGGCTGATAAGTTGGACGCCTGTGGAGACTGCAACATGGACGAACAATCGGCGACCCTGGAAGTGATCCTCGATCTGGACGCCCGGCAGGAAGAGTTGCTCCGCCAACTGGAGGAATTGGACAATCGCGTCCAGCAGGTGTTAATGCAATTGGCTGAAGCCAGTCGCACCGAGCAGCCCGAATCCTAACGCCGAGCGCCTTGCCAGGTTCAATGCGCGCGGGCCCCTGCCGTCGCAAGGTGCTGTCCGGGTTATGCTTCCTACTCCTGAGGCGGGCGGTCCAGCTTGCCCGACTTGCTTATCGCACGCCACAGCCGCAACCCCAAGGCAATGGCGACCACGCATCCGACGGCACCGGGAGCCGAGATATGCTCGAACAATAGCGGCGGCACACTTCGGCTGAGCATCAGGGCCGAACCCAGGAAAAGCGCGCTGGCCAGCATCCCCAGCACCAGCCGGTTCACCGACGGTTCCAGCCCGCGGTGGTCCAGATGGATGTCGAAACGGCCCGCCTGCACTTGTTGCAGTATTTCCACGATGCCGCGGGGCAGCAGTTCGGCCAGATACTCCAAATCGCTGTACAGGCGGCGAAACTTTCGCCACTGTCGTCGTGGCGAGAGCCGGCGCATCAGCAGCCGCTTGCGGTACGGCTGCATGACCTCCAGCAGGTTGAACTTTGGGGCCAGGCTGCGGGCGGTTCCCTCCAAGGTGATCAGCGTCTTCAGGAGCATGGCTATTCGCGCCGGCAACAGGACATGGTAACGGCGGATGATCTCGGTCATCTCTGTCAGTGCGCCGCTGAGGTCGAAGCGTTCCAGCGACTGAGTGCCGTAGTGGGCAATAAAGTCGCTGATGTCCAGCGCCAGACCCGCCCGGTCCAGGTTAGCCGGCGGCGCGCCGACGCGCACGATAATCGACGTAAGCTGCTCGGCATCCTGATTGGCCACGGCCAGCAAAGCCTCGCCCATGTATTCGTGCAGTCGTTCGTCGATGCGCCCCACCATGCCAAAATCCAGCAGGCCGATCACGTTGCCGGGCATCACCAGAATGTTTCCCGGATGCGGATCGCAATGATACAAGCCGTGCTCGAAGATCATCTCCAGGCAGACCTGTGCGCCGCGTCGGGCGACTTCGTCCAGGTCGATGCCGGCCGCCAGAAGTTTCTCGGTTTCAGTCAGTTTGGTACCCTCGAGCAACTGCATGGTCAACACGCGGCTGCTGGAGTATTCCGGGTATGGGGTGGGAATGACCACGAACGGGTTTCCGGAAAAGTTGGCCCCGAATTGCTGCAAGTGCCGCAGTTCGCGCGAAAAGTCCAGCTCGCGCAGCATGGTGCGACGGAACTCGGCAGCCACTGCCCGCGGCCGGTAATTGCGAAATTCCGGTATCCGCTCTGCCAGTTCGGCCAAGCCGGCCAGTATCTCCAAGTCGACGGCCACACGGCGTTCGATGTCGGCGTGCTGCACCTTTACCACCACCCGCTGGCCGGAAAATAAACGCGCCTGATGCACCTGGCCGATCGATGCCGAAGCCATTGGCCGCTCGTCCAGTTCGGCGAACACGGCCTCGACGGGTCGGCCCAGTTCCTGCTCGATGGTTTTTCTGACGACTTCGGGCGGATCGGCCGGTACGTTCTCCTGCAAGTTTTGCAGCTCGGTGGCCAGTGCCACGCCCACTACGTCGGGCCGCGTGCTGAGCACCTGACCGAGCTTGATGAACGTCGGCCCCAACTCGGCCAGAGCCATGCGTACCCTGGTTTCCCAGGACAACCGGGCAATGGCCTCTCCGCCCGACGATCTTAGCAGGTCTTTGGCGAACTCCGGACCGACGCGGCTCAGCCAGGTGGCCAACTCGTAACGGCCCAATACCGCCAGTATCTCCCGCCATCGGTTGAGATTCCGGTACAACTGGGGTATGGCGGTGATTCGCATCAGTAGTACACCCTTGCTACGGGTTTCTCGGGCAGCTCAGCGTCATGCTGGATTGGCAGCAAAAAACCGACGGCAACACGCACTTGTTGCGCCCAACCGCTTGGAGCGCAAACGTCTGCCTGCTCAAGGGACGGCGAAGCTCGGGCGCCCATTGCCAATATACTTCGCCCGGGCAGCAAGTAGTACTTCGCCTGGAGAGCAATGCAGCCTTTTGGTGACGAGAACGTCTGGCTTCAGCCCGCGCAAAACATAAACAGTGTCTTATCGCCCGTGCGAAAACCCTTGCCGCCATGCTGCCGTGGCACAACGGCGCTACACTCCCCGGCGGGCGCCGAACCACTCGATGTGCTTTCGGGGGCAAAAGCCCAGGTTGTGCTGGCGGCAGTACTCCTGTAGCCAGTGACCTCTTTCGGCCAGTTCCGCCGGATCGGTTCCCTCCGGCATGAGCATTGCGCGGTTGCGGTCGATCTGGGGAAACTGGGCCAGGAATGCTTCCGCTTCCAGGCAATCGTCGATCGTCTGCACGACGAACTTCACCTGATAGTCGTAGCGGCGGACCAGTTCGCCGATTACCTGTGCGGCCTGGCGAGTCGCCCGGTGCCGTTGCGCCCAGCGCGGATGCGCCGCCGGGTCGGGATCCGAGTTAGACAGCTTGGGACTGATCGACAGCAGGTCGCACTCTACCGGCAAATACAGCGTCCCGGCGGTTTCGATCGTGACGTGACGGCCCAGCGCCTTTAACCGCTGCGTCAGCGGCACGACTTCGGCGAACAGCATCGGTTCCCCGCCGGTGATTACCACATACTGGGCGCCAAGCCGCTTTACGCAAGCTACGATTTCCTCGATCGAAAGGTCTTCGCCCTCGGGATACCAGGATGCGTAGGGCGTATCGCAATAACGGCAACGCAGATTACAGCCGCTTGTGCGGACGAACACGCTGTCGGCCCCGGTTAGCCGCCCTTCACCTTGCAAAGACCGAAATATCTCGGCAATTCGCATCCGGAGACAAACCCGTACTGTGCGAAGTCCAATACTGGCACTGTGCGACGCGACGCTTCCTATACTCCGCGCGGGCGCAAACGAATCCAACTCGGCAAAAAATGTCTCGGTCCTGCACGCCCAGTCGCTAACTACCGCGGCCGGCGCTAGTCTTGTGCGGGCCTTGGTTTCCACGGGCCGGCGGTCACACCCAAGACTAATCTGCCTTTCTCGAAAGCGACAGTCTGCTTGCCGACTACGATCTTATCACCCTCGATGCGGACGGCAGGCTCTGTGCCCGCGGTCAGGAACTTCAACCAGTACGTGCGGCCGCCGGCTGTGACCGACTGGCCGCCAGGGGCAGCGACGCCGGTCAAGACGATCATCCCATCGGCCCCCGAGGCGCCGGAGAAATCGATGGCCACCCAATGTTCGCCGGCACCGACGATCGCCGAGCCGTCGGCCATTGGTTCCCAGTGAGTGGGATTGGCAGGAAGCGTTCCCCATTGTTCCCGCTTGCCGTGATGCCAGATGGTCATCGTTTTCTCAGGCCCATGAGCGAACCTGGCCGGCGAGCGTTTGACTAGCTGGCTGATGACGATATCGTTCTCGTCTTGCCAGCAGTTGCGGAAGGCGTAGAAGCCATGCTCGCTGTCGCGCACGCAGCGCGGCACTACTTCACACATGGGAATAGGCTTCTCGCCGAATGGGGTATTGATGAATGCCAGTATGCTGTGATGCGGATACACCGAAACGGTATCCCACGGCGTGCCGTTTTTCTCATCCCATTGATTGATCTTGTAATGATGATACCACCACCAGATTCCCAGCCGCTGCTCGGGCAGCACGGCGCCGTAACCGATGCAGAAATAGCCGCCGCCGCTCAGCCCGTCGCGCGCCCAAATGTTATGCGGATACCCACCCCGCTGCGGAAAGCAGTTGCGAAGGTTTCCCAAATCGCCCTTGGGAACGGTAAGCAGGAACCACTTCAGCGCGGTCCACCGGACGTTTGGACGCGGCGAAATGAAGTCCTTGCCCGCGGCCGTTTTCCACGCCTGCAAAGCGGTCAGGTAAACGATATGGCTGGCCATGCTGCCGGTGCCGTCGCCCTCGGCAAAGTAGCCGCCGTCGCCGAAACCTTCCGTCACGTTGCGGATCATCGCCTTCTGGCTTTCCTCCAGCAAGGGAGCGATCTTCTGCTGGTCCACGCCGGGATCGCCCATGATGGCCAGCAGCGCCAGCGCCCCACCGCCTACCTGCATTCCCCAATGATTGCTAGCAGGGAAATGGCGCGAGCCGCGAACCAGTTCCGCAAGACTACAGTTGGGACCTTCGTTGTACTGCTGGATTTCTCGGGCCACTTTGCGGCGGTAGTCTTCATCCCAGCCGTTATAACACAGGTCGTACCCCACGGCGGCCCATCCCAGCGATGGTCCCGCGCGTAGCGCCCCATAAGGCTGCCGGAAGGAATACCGCGCATCCCGCCCGCGGTACCCAGCCAGCGCAGCGTCCATTGCCTTCCGACCAAGATCGGCGTACTTTTTCTCACCGGTGATCTGGTAGAGGAAACCGTAACCGGCAACGTGCGAGATGGTGAACACCTGGCCGGCAGGCCGCTCGGCCAGCGGGCCGGCGCCGTCGGCGGACGGTTTGGTGTTCATTCCCAACTCGGGCGGCAATGACTCGCCATCGGCACCATTGAGGGTAACGCGAAGGCGCTTGAGGATCGCCTGCCCCTCGGGAGTGTCGGCCCGCTTCCTCAACGCCGGCAGATCGCTGTTGCGGAACAGCAGGCGAGGATGCTCGCCTGGCTGCACCGGTACGAAGCCAGGAACATCGGCGGGCCACGGCGGCTGTTCGGTCGCACCAGCGCACCATCGGCACGCAAGCATGAACGTCGCTACCGCCAAACCCACGATCAACATTGGTGAGGTTCGCATGACTACTCTTCTGCTGAAGTCCGATTGGTTAATCAACTCTCGCCCTCATGCAATTGGTCAATCGACGCTGGCCCCAAGGGGAATCACCCACGGGGAACCGACAGGGAGCACATCGTCAGCAGATGCGGCAGTAGGCTCACTCGGCACAACATTATACCGCCGGCATGGTGAGCGTAATACTATACGGCCGGATGGGAGCTGCGCCAGTTGACCGCCAGCATAACTGCGCTGATCCCCGAGCCGATTCCCATCAAGGCAACATTGTCTCCCGGTTGCACGTGTCCGTTCTCTATCCCGATAGCGGCGGTAATCGGCAGAGCGACCGAACCGGTATTTCCAAGCCAAGGGTAAGTCGAGTAATCGACAGTTGGATCGAGGTTCAATCGTTCCACCAACAACTTCTGATGTGCGCGGCCGACCTGATGGCAGAATGTCTTGTGCACGTCCGACAATCGCCAACCCAACTCGTCCAAGAAATCGGCAAAAGTAAGCTCGGCCAGTGCCACGCCCTCGTGAAGCAAGGCTTCCGAATCGGTGTACATCAATGGGCGGAAAGCGCCTCGAGGGTGGTCTTCGTGGCCTCCCTCGCACAAATGGCAAGCGGCGCTATTGCAGCGGACCACACCTCCCAGCAGCCGATTGCCCGTGCGGCTCAACGTGCTGTGAACCAGCAGTATCGCTGCACTGCCTGAGCCGATCGTCAGCGACGCCATGGCCGATTTGATCTGACTGCGCGACAATGTGCTGTGAGTGTTGAGTTCCTGTACGGTGGCCTCGACCAGCCCACGACTGCTTTCGGTTCCCACGACCAGGCCGGCTGCGATCTGCCCCAACTCGATCATATTGGCTATCTGAAGCATTCCGTTGAGCAAGCCCAGGCAGGCGTTAGAGACATCGTATATCATGCAGCGATCCGACAGGCCGAGCCGCTTGTGTACCCGACAGGCCGTGGCCGGCTCCAGCAGGTCGCGGCACACCGAACCGTGCACAATCGCCCCGATATGCCTCCTGTCAAGTCCTGATGCGGCAATCGCTTTTTCGGCCGTGGCGGCGCTTTGCTCGCTGGGCAAGGCGCCGGGCGGCCAGAAACGCCGCTGGCCGATGCCGGTCATCAGTTCCAATCGGCCTTCGGGCAGGTGCAGCCGCTGGTACAGTGGCTGCAACCACTGCTCGATCTCGGCAGAGGTGACGATTTGCTCCGGCAGGGTATAGGCAAAGCTTTCTACGCAAACGTTCTGATAGCGCATGGTTGCGGACGGCAGACGAACATTTCAAGCGGCAAAGAACTGTTAGCGTAACGGCTAAATGGCAAGTTGACCAGCCACTCGGCCCTGTGCGAATACCCTGGCAAAGACCAACCGTCGGCAGCCGGCGAAACCCTGGGGGCCGCTGTAGAAGTAGAAAAAGATAGTCCGCGGTCGGGTCGGGAAGCGGCCGGATAGGCTATGGCCAGAGACGGTGTTCACTTTGCTGCTGTGCCCCGCGAATGCGCGTGGCTGTGTTGGGCGTAACGGTGCCGTCCGGACTGTTTCGTTACGACCACACTTCGAACGCGCCCGGATCAACCAACGCCAGAGGAATGGTAATCGGTATTGCCGAGAAATTCCCAGACATGCTGGGCGTCTTCCCAGAGTTGGTGCATGAACATTTCCTTGATCGCCGAACGCACGGCTGCTTTCTGATCTTTGTTGAGACAGCCCGGCTCGACGATCTTCGTCATGATCTGGTCGTCGCCCTTGTCCAGTGTAGTGAGGGCCCAGCGCTGCGAGAGCTTGTAGCAACTCAAGCCGACCAGCTTCCGCAATTGGCCAGCTTCGGAGAACTTAAGTTCCACCAGCACGAAATCGCCTTGGGTAGGCAGTTGATCGCGGTTGCGGATGGCGCTGATCCAATTGGAGCCGCTCTTGAGCATCCAGCCTTCACCGTTATTCTGCCAGGCGGCGACGATCTTGTGCCGCCCACAGATCAAATAGCAATTGTTGCGGTTCAGGCGTTGAGGCCAGTCGGCAAGCGGCAGGCGTTTCTTGGCCGCTTCATCGGCTCCGTGCGGTTCTGCCGGTTCGGCGGCGTGCTGGGCGGCCAGCGGCGAGTCTGCCGTACCCTCGGCCGGCTGAGCCTCCGCGCCAACGGCTGATGTGGCTGCTGCCGCCCCGCGCTGCACGGCTGTATAACCCTGTTGCAGCGTATCGGCCTCGCCCGCGCCGGCACGGCTTGTGAGTGACTGGGCAGAGAGCGATGCGCCGGGCGGCTGGCCGGCCATTTCGGGCGACGGCACCACCAACGCCGTATTGCACTTGGGGCATTGCCGCGTTTGCCCGATTATGTCTTCCTTGGCGCTGAGTCGGGCGCCGCACTTCGGACACGCGAAGCGAATCATGGCCGTAACTCCTGCCAGAAACTGCTCGGGGCGCCCTGCCGCCTCGATGGCCACACGCACGCTTTCGCTACGCCCATTTTTCACCGTAATGTCTATTGTCGGGAGATGTCAAGGTTTTTTGGGGCAACAAATGCCTGTTGCGGCAGTTTCAGGCCCCAAACCTATTGGGCAAACCTTAAGCACTACTCCGCCGCCCGCGGCGCAACAAGGCAAAACAAGACCATTCGACGGCTCGTCAGCCGGCATAGGCGAGTCCTACGGCAACCGCCCGGCAGTGCCAGCCGCAGCGACAACCGGGCGTTGGGGAAGTTCCGTCGGGCAGTGGGAAGTCGCACTGCGGATGACGCAAGACTGTGCGGCAGTTTGCGACGTGCCATCCGGCGAAGGCGGTTGCAAAGCGCCATCAATCGGCACAACCGCCCAGCCGCAGGCGGGCTTCTTCAGACCACGGGCTGTCGTCGGGAGCATAGACCAGGAAGTGCTGCCAATGCTGTCGAGCTTCGGCGGGTCTGCCCAACTCTTCCAGGATTCGGGCCAGATGGTAATGCACATCGGCGTAATCCGGATGATATTTCAAAGCCCCCTGGAAGGCAGCGATGGCCAGGTCCAGTTGGCCCATCTCGGCAAGGACGCAACCGAGGTTCGCGCGGGCTTCGACGAAGTCTTCATTTAGTTCGACAGCCATGTAATAGCGTTCGCGGGCGGCCGGCAGCTCGCCCAGTCGATACAGCAACTCGGCCAATTGGAAACAAATCTGGGGCGTCGGTCCGCCGGCAGCCATCGCCGCCCGATACATTTCCGCAGCCGCCGAAAGCTGACCGTCGTCTTCCAGCTCGGCGGCCATGCGGCAGAGTTGCTCAGGTGTGGTGGGCAGGCAGATCGATTCGCCCTGGACGGCCATTGCGCCGGCCACTTCGGCACGCGCCGCCGTTTGCTGCCCGGCGTCTGCACCGGCGCCGAAATCGAATCGCAACTGTCCGCCCGGCTCGATCAGCCCATCGCCCTGCCGCAGCAGAATCTGCCTGCCTTCGATGATCACCGATAATTGCGCCAGCGGTCTGGCCACATTGGGCAGGTACTTGGCCAATGCGGAAAGCTTCTTTTCTATTTCGCGCGGCGACACGCCTGCCGCCAGCAGTTGGGCCAACCGCCGGGCAGTTGCCACTTCCTGAAAATCGAAGTATGGCAGACGCCGTACTTCTACCACCGGGACGATCAACCCTCGCCGATGCCAGCGACGGACGATTGCCACCGGTACGTCTAGCAGGCGGGCAAGCATTGCCGGTGTGTACAGCCGGTGGATGTCCGGCTGCTGATCGACCAGTCCTATCCGCTCGAACAATTGTGTCTCGGTGATAATCTCAACTGTGCCATCCTCGACTGCCTGAAGGGTGGCCTGGTCCAACCAGTCGTCCAGTTCCTCGCCCTCGCCCAGCGGCAAGGTTCCTTCGCCCACTACGATGATGTTGACTGGCGGGCTGGGCCGGGCGAGCAGCACACCGCCGTGATGCTTGACCAGTTGACCGACCTCCCGGCGCGACATGCTTGCAAAGGTGCCCAACAGGCAGACAGTCTTTCCAGAAAGTGGCCACGAGTAACTACCGGCTGCGGACATTTGCGCTCCTTCACTTACCCATTATGGGCTTGGACAACAAGCTGGCGACGGCGCAAAAAGCTGTGGGAACTGTTTCATAAGCAGTACCGAGAAAAGGGGCTGCCATGGCAAAAACCGCCACCTGGATAATCGCTATCCCGATCCCATAGCTCGGTTTTGCGGCCGGGGCAGGTATTCTCGATCACATCCGCCACGATTATGCAATCCGCTACCTTGATCCAAGCACCCGCCAGTACGCCTTTCATAAAATCGTTCCCAGCGGCACACCCTATCCCACTACTGAACCTATAGCCAGACTGACAATCAAGGCCTC
>ENA-ORXB01002453-ORXB01002453.1-sediment-metagenome-genome-assembly--contig:-NODE-2453-length-15861-cov-3.212620_pt1 | contig 15861 bp, 13 predicted proteins | sample MGYA00237863_ERZ511475 | MGnify/ENA primary metagenome ERZ511475 (study PRJEB26305, sample SAMN06343858) | sediment metagenome | isolation source: hot spring sediment | place: Canada: British Columbia... | reverse complement strand
GCGCGTCGACGTCTTCGGACGTCCGGACAGGGTTTTCGATCACCGGCCCTTCGCCGGCCGCAAACCGGAGCTTGAGGCCCATCGGCTCGACCGGCAGCAAGAGGTCGGCGAAGATAATGGCGGCGTCCACGTCCAGATACTCCACCGGCTGGAGCGTCACGGTGGCGGCCAGGTCGGGACGCTTGCAGATCTCCAGGATCCCGTGCCGGGCGCGGATCTCCCGGTACTGCTTCAGGTATCGGCCGGCCTGTCGCATGAACCACACGGGCCGGACATCGGTCGGCCGACGGCGGCAGGCATCGAGAAAGCGAGAGGTCATTGGAGCCATGCGCATGCCACTTCCATCTTCTCTTCGCAAAAGTACACGCGGAACCCCTCCGGCTTGTGCCGGGCGGTCCAATCGCGGCCGCGGATAAAGAACGGTTTTGTCCAGGCCTCGCTGTCAATCGTTTTCGGCGCGATGACCGAGACGGAGACCGCACCGGTGGCGGGATAGCCGGTGCGGGGATCAAAAATGTGGGTGTATCGCCTGCCCCCGGCCACGAAGAATTTCTCGTAGCTGCCCGAAGTGGACATCGATTCGTTGTTCAGGATGGTCTCCTCGATCGTCCGGCCGGCCGATTTCGGATGGCGGACCTTGACCTTCCAGCCCGCCTGGCCGGGCGGGGTGCCGAGGGCATAGATGCTGCTTCCCCCGGCGGAGATGAGCGCGATGCCGACTCCGGCGGCTTTCAGGAGCTCGACCACCCGGTCGACGGCGTAACCTTTGCCGATTCCGCCGGGATCGATCTCCATGCCCGGCTTGGCGAAGCGAACCGTCCGGGAGACCGGATCGAGAATCAACCCTTCGTAGCCGACGTGAGCCAAAGCGTTGCGGATCTCGGCGCGGTGGGGGAGGCGGCCGTGGCCTTTATAGAAGCCCCAAATCTTCACCAGCGGAGCGACAGTGATATCGAAGGCGCCGCCGCTTCGACGGCTGTAGTCCAGGCAAGTGGAGAGCAATTCAAACAGCTCCTGGCTGACCGCGACCGGACGGTGTGCCGCCTCACGGTTCACCCGGCTCCATTCACTGTCCTTCTTGTAGTTCGACAACAGGGAGTCCAGGCGGCGCACTTCTTCGAAGGCCTCGTCGGTGGCGCTCTCCAGCCTGGCGCGATCCTCGTCGTAGGCCACGATGGTGAAGGTGGTGCCCATAGCGTCGAGACTGGAGGAGATGCGAAGCATCTCGGCGGCGCACAGCGAGGGCAGCAGGGACAAAACTACCACAATCTGTTTCATGCGCCTCCGCCCGCTGCTCCGCCCCCCTCCCCCTCCGGCCCCGAGCCCTCCCGCGGCCGACCCCGCCTCATCCGCGCCAGCAGCCCCTTCAGACGCTCCGGCGACTCCACCGCCAGCTCGGAAGCAAACCGCAGATCCGGCAGCCGCCGCAACTCCAGCCGCGCGGCCAGTAAGCGCCGGATGTGGGCCTTGGCGTGCTCGAGCGCCTTCAGTGCGCCGGCGGCCGCGCCCGCGCCTCCGGAAAAGGCCAGGCGAACCTCCGCGTAGCGCAGGTCGGGCGCCAGAAGCACCTCAGTCACCGCGGCGTCGGCGATCCGGGGATCGTCCAGCTCGTAGTTGATGATTTCGTCGAGCTCCTCGCGGAGCAGCTCGGCGAGGCGCTCGCTCCGGTGCGGATCCATGGCGCAGCCGTCAGTCCAGCCACTCCACCACCGTCTCCACCAACAGCGGCCCGAGCGCGGCGCAGGCCTCCTTTTCGACCGATTGCAGCGTCTTCTCGGCGACCGCGCGGCTGCTGGCCACGGTCACAGCGGCCAGCAGCCCCCGCTGCCAGAGATCCTGGTAGGCGATCTCCGCCACAGCGACGTTGAAGCGGTTCCGCAGGCGTTCCTTGAGGCTCTGGACGACGTGCCGCTTGTCTTTGAGCGAGTGAGAGTGATCGAGTCGCATCTCGAGGGTGATCACGCCGATCGATGGCATCCTCTGGCTCCGTTCGATAGCGCCGGCCGGCGCTCAGACGGGCACTTCCGCCGCCACCCGTTCGGTGACGAAGGCCTCCACGACGTCGCCCGGCTTGACATCGTTGAAATTCTCGAAGGCGACTCCGCATTCCATGCCCGAGCGAACCTCGTGGACGTCATCCTTGAACCTCTTGAGCGAACTGATCCGGCCGGTGTAGACGACCACATTGTCGCGAAGCAACCGGACCCGATGGTCGCGCGCGAGCGTGCCGTCCTGCACGAGGCATCCGGCGACGGTGCCGACTTTGGAGATGCGGAAGGTCTGAAGCACCTCGGCCCGCCCGCGGTAAAGCTCCCTGTAGACCGGCTCGAGCAGACCCGCCATGGCCGCCTTGATCTCATCGGTCAACTCGTAGATGACCGTGTGCAGGCGGATGTCCACTTTTTCCTGCTCGGCCAGTTGGGCGGCGCTCCGCTCCGGCCGCACGTTAAAGCCGACAATGATGGCGTCGGAGGCCACCGCCAGGTCGACGTCGCTTTCGGTGATGGCACCCACGCCGCTGTGCAGCACCCGCACGCGCACCTTCTCGTTGGAGAGTTTTTGAAGCGTCTCCGAGATCACTTCCGCCGTGCCGCCGACGTCGGCCTTGAGGATCACGTTCAGCTCCTTGAGCTCGCCTTCGCGGAGCTGTTCGTGCAGCCGCTCCAGCGTGATGCGGCCGCTCTTGGCCAGGGCCTGTTCGCGCGCCTTGTTCTCCCGGTACATGACGATCTGCCGCGCCTTGGCGATATCGGTCACCACCTGGAAGGCGTCACCGACCTCCGGCAAGCTCTCCATGCCCAGCACCTCCACGGGCATGGACGGGCCTGCCTCCTCCACCGAATGGCCCTGGTCGTCGAACAGGGCGCGCACCTTGCCGAGCACCGCGCCGCAAATGAACGTATCGCCGACCCGCAGCGTGCCGTTGCGCACCAGCACGGTCGCCACCGGTCCGCGGCCGCGGTCGAGCTTGGCTTCGAGCACGGTGCCCTCGGCCGGCCGCTGGGGATTGGCCTTGAGCTCGAGCATGTCGGCGACCAGGTTGATCATCTCCAGCAGCAGGTCCAAATTCCGGCCCGTACGCGCCGAGACCGGAACCATCACCACATCGCCGCCCCAATCCTCCGCCAGCAGATTGAGGTCGGCCAGTTGCTGCTTGATCCGCTCCGGATTGGCATCGGCACGGTCGATCTTGTTGATGGCGACAAGGATCGGCACGCCCGCCGCCCGGGCGTGATCGATCGCCTCTTTCGTCTGCGGCATGACGCCGTCGTCGGCCGCCACCACCAGCACCACCAAGTCGGTGACCTTGGCCCCGCGGGCGCGCATGCGCGTAAAGGCCTCGTGGCCCGGCGTGTCGATGAAAACGATCCGGTTGCCGTTCTTCTCCACCCAATAGGCGCCGATGTGCTGGGTGATGCCGCCCGCTTCGCGCTCGGCCACCCGCGTAGCGCGGATAGCGTCCAGCAGGGAGGTCTTGCCGTGGTCGACGTGACCCATCACCGTCACCACCGGCGGCCGCTTGCCCAGCTCGCGGTCCTCGCCCTCCACCTTCTCCAATGCGGCCACGGTCTCCTCTTCGTAACTCATCTTCTTCGCCGTAGCCCCGAAAGCAGCCGCAACCTCCTCGGCCAGCTTGACGTCAAGCGACTGATTGATGTTGGCGAAGACCTTTCGGTCCAAGAGCTTCTTGATGACCAGGCTGGCTTTCAGGCCCAGCTTTTCCGCCAGTTCCTTGACGGTGATGCCCTCGGAGATGGTGATCTCCTTGTTGACGGCCACCGGCTCGGGCTCCACATGCCGGGGAACGGGCCCGCGCAGCTCGCCTTCGCGCTCGACTTCGCGCTCGCGCGCAACGACGCGGGGTTTCGCCGGATGGCGCCGCCCCGGCACCGCCGGAGCCGGAGTCGCAATCTCGGGCGCCCCGACCGAAGAGACCGGGTGGCGGCGGGGACCGGGAACGCCCGGACCCCGGAGGACGGGCTGGCCGGGGCGGATCGGTCCCCGATAGATCGGCTGGCCGGGCACAGGGGGTTGGGCAGGCCGCGGCGTACCCGGCCGGGCAGCGGGCTGTCCGGGGATCTTGCCCTGCTCGGCCAGCTTCTTCACCAACTCCGGGCGCGGCGGCACCACCGGCCGCGGCGGCGGCTGGCCCACGATCGGACCCCGGACCTGCTGCGCCTGAGCGCCCGGCTGCGCCGGCGCCTCTGGCTTGGCGACCGGCGGCCGCGGCCGCGGGGGAGCCGGCATGGGCCGGCCGGGCTGAGGCGCCACGGCCGGCGCCGCATCCGGCAGCCTTGGGGGCAGTGGCTGCCGCGGCCCGGAAAGAATCTGCCCCGGCCGGGGCGGCGGCGGGCCCGGACGGGCGGGAATGGCAACCGTCTTCGGCGGGGGCGCCACCGAGGGCGCCTGCGGTGGCGGCGGAACGGCCGGCGGCGATGGCGCCGGAGGTCTGGCCTGGCCGGCCAGCGGCGGCCGCAGGGGCTGAGGTGCGGGTCGGGGCGCCAGCCCTTCGCCGGCTTTCACCGGAGCGGCCGGAGAGGAAACAGATGGCGGCGTCGTGGGTGGCGCTTGCGGGCGCCCGGTCCCGTCTTCGGCCGCTTCCACACCGGGACCGGCGCTCGGCGGAATGACACTGACGGCGGGCGAGACTTCCTCCTTCTTGGGGGGCGCGACTTCGACGGCTGCCGGGGCCTCCGTCTTCTCGGAGACTACCACAGCCGGGGACTCAGCCGCTGCGGGCGGCACCTCGACACCGAGCAAGGCGCGAATCTTGTTCGCATCCTCTTGCTGGATCGAGCTGGAGTGGGTCTTCTTTTCCTGGATGCCGATTTGGGAAAGCAACTCGAGGATTACGCTGGGCTTGACCTCCAATTCCCGCGCCAGCTCGTTGATGCGAATTCGACTCATACAGTAACGCTGTCTTGCTCCTGGGAGGCGTTATCGCCCCGCGGCGTTCAGCTCATCCCAACATGATTCACCTCGAGGGGACAAAAGCTCCGAGAGACACCCTCTCCCGACTCACTCCGTCCGGTCTCTTTCTCCCATCGTATCAGATTCGATCCCGGGCAACTCCGGCTCCGACAAGCCGGAATCGCTCTCCGGTAAGGCCTCCCCGGACGGCTCGAGGCCCCCCACTTCGGGCGCCGCCGCGGGCCCCTCCGACTCCGGCTCCAGGCCGCTCGGGGCAGGCTGCGCTTCAGCGGGCTCCGGCTCGAGCGCCACCTCGAACTGCCCGTAATAGCTGATCACCGCCGCCTGGATCGCCTCCACCGTTTCTGCGCCGATGCCGGGAATCTCCTGAAGCTCCTCGGGCGTCATCGAGCCCAGCTTCTCCACCGTGGCGATGCCCGCCCGCACGAGCGTCTCCACCAGCTCCTCGGCCAGGCCGAAATCCAGCAGCACCGAGACCGGCGCGCCCGGAACCACGAAGGCCGCCATCTGGGACTCGATCTCCTGCCGCTTCTCCTCTTCGCTCTTTATGTCGATCCGCCAGCCGAGCAGCTTCGCCGCCAGGCGCACGTTCTGGCCCTTCTTGCCGATGGCGAGCGAAAGCTGCGTGTCGTCGACGATCACCTCCATGTGTCTTTCCACCGGGTCGAGGATCGCCACCCGGGTGATCTTGGCCGGGCTGAGGGCGTTGGTGGCGAAGACGACCGGATCGTCGGAATACTGGATGATATCGATCTTCTCGCCGCGCAGCTCGCGGATGATAGACTGCACCCGCATGCCCTTCATGCCCACGCAGGCGCCCACGCTGTCGACGTCGCGGTCGCGGCTCCAGACGGCGATCTTGGTCCGCTCGCCCGCCTCGCGGGCGCAGGCCTTGATCACCACGGTTCCGTCGTAAATCTCCGGCACCTCTTGCTCGAACAGGCGCACCACGAACTCGGGGGCGGCCCGCGAGACCGTGACACCGGCGTTCTTTCCGGCCTTGTCGACCGACTTGATCACGCAGCGCACGCGGTCGCCGATCGAGAAATTCTCCAGTTTGGATTGCTCTTTCTTGGGAAGCCGGGCTTCGGTCTTGCCCAAGTCGACGATGATGTCGGGACCCTCAAAGCGCTTGACCGTACAGTTGACCAACTCGCCCACCCGCCCGGAATAGACCGAATAGATGGTCTCCCGCTCGGCCTCGCGCACCTTTTGCAGGATCACCTGTTTGGCGGTCTGCGCCGAGATCCGCCCCAGCGCCTCGGTATTCTTGGGGATGCGCACGGTGGCGCCGACCTCGGCGGCGGGATCATACCGGCGCGCCTCTTCCAGCGAAATCTCGTGCACCGGATCGGAGACCGAAGCGACCACCTGCTTGAGGGCGTAGATCGAGATGGCGCCGCTGGACTCCTCCATCTCGGCCACCAGATCCTCTTCGGTCCGGTAGTGCTTGCGCGCGGCCACAAGCATGGCGTCCTTGACCGCATCCAGAACGATTTGCGGATCGATCCCCTTTTCTTTGCTCAAGATCTCGATGGACTGATAGATGGTCGCCAACGTGTTGCGCATCCTTGTTGTTTCCTGTTCCGGGAATTACCAGTCGAACTTCAGGTTGGCCCGTTCGAGATCCTCGAGGCGGAACGAGACGGGCTGGCCCGCGGCCGGCTCGATGGTCACGATGCCGTCGGCGAAACCGGTCAGCACTCCCTCGTAGTGCCGCCGCGCCGCCACCGGCGCGCGCAGCGTGACCTTCACCTTCTGCCCCAGGAACCGCTCGAAATCCCGCGGCTTTTTCAACCGGCGCTCAATGCCGGGCGAGCTGATCTCCAGGTGGTAGGCACCGCCGGGAACGACGTCTTCCACATCGAGGATCGTTCCAATCTGGCGGGACATGAACTCGCAGTCGGCGTGCGAGATCCCCTCCGGCTTGTCAATGAAGACGCGGAGTACCCGCCGGCTTCCCGCGCCTTTGAACTCGACGTCCACGATCTCGATGCCCTCGGCGGCGCCGACACGCTCGGCGATTTGCTCGACACGAGCCACGACGTTGTCTCTCGTTAGCTGCTGCACGCCCATTCACGAAAAAGGTGAGCTTGCCACCCACCGTCTGCCGGCCGATACCTCCCCTATTATACATCGGCCCCGTCACAGGGCCGGCCAAGAGGGCAGCTCAACGAAACAAGGCGGCTGTTTGGGCGCGCTGTTCTCCGCGGGCGCCGTTGAAGGCGATGCCGTGGAAGCGAATGTTGATCTTGGCCAGGCCCACCACCCGCGTGACGATGTCGCTTTCGATGCTGGCGGGCAGGGCCAGACCATCCCGGATTTCGTAATCGCGCACGAACTCGACGCGCTTCAAAAAGACCGACGGCGTGCGGACGAACCGGCCCGACTCCCGGACCGGCAAACCGGTCCGATCCTCCACCCAGAGCCAGCCCTCGAACAGCCCGGCGCGCTTCTTGCGGGGCTTGAGTTCAAACAGATGCAGCCGCCAGTCGCCGTCGCCGTACATGCCGCGATAGCGGAACCGGTAGTTCTCCGCGTTGATGGCGATCGCATCGGCTTCGCCATTGGAGGAGGACTTGACCTCGGCCGTCATGTAGCGCGCGATCACATCCCTCTTGATCATGTTGTCGCCCATGAACGACAGCACCTCGTAGGTGACCTTTCCCACCTTGGAGATGTGCCGCAGGGCGGTCAGCCGGCCGGACTTCTTGAGCGCGGGGATGTTGGCCTCGATGTCGACCTCCATCGAGACGTCGCGGAGGGCGGTCCGTTGTGATCCGGTGGCGGCCAGGTAGCGTTTGAGGACCTCCTCGGCAGGCCTGGGATTCGAGACTGATTCGGCGGCCGTGAGGGCCCCCGCCAGCAGCAACAAGCTGGTGAGCCAACGAACGAACAATCGACTTCCTCCCCGCGGCTGGTTCTTTAACGTTTGGTCAAAACCGGCAGTCATTTACCTAGATGCGCGCCCGCATCCGGAAGTTGCGAAAGCATATTGTAACAGGCTCACCCCGGCACGGCCACGGCTTGCCGGCCCCGGTCACGGTCGATCGGCAGGGCTGCGCCCGGCGCAAGCCAGCTCCTCCCCTTCGAGCCGGATGGTGCCGAAGTAGCCGGTGATGCCCGGGTCGCTCCAGTCCCAGCGGCGGTTGAATTCCCCGCCGGAGTATTTCGAGCGAAGCGAGGTGGCCAAGGTGGCGTCCTGGAGCGCGATGAACGGATCGTACCAGTGCGTGGCGCCCTGCATCGTGTCGGTCTCGGGCCGGGCCGTGCGCATTTCAAGCTGAAGGTGATCACCGACCTTGAGCGATACCTGATCCCCCTGGCGCAAGAAACTCAGCGGAAAGGTGTACACCTGAAGCACGGTTCCCAGCAGCGCGCCGTAGCGGTCCCGCACCCAGGCTTCGGCGGCGCTCCGCTGCTCGGCACTGGCCGCCTCGCTTAAAATCAGCACGCTCTTGCGCGGAGGATGACCGCGGCTGAGGTTGTCCTCACCTTCGATGACGGCCGCCACCGAGACGCCCGCCAGATCGACACCCCGGTAACAGCCCGACCGCACATGCCAGGCCAGGATCGCCTCCCGCCCCGAAATCACGTTCTCACTAGACCACTCGCAGTAGCAGCCGTAGACCCGGTTCGAGCGGTCCTCGACGTAGTCGGCCAGAAACGGCTGCGCCTGTACGGCGGAGGCGAAAAACGCTGCCAACCAAAAAGCCATTGGCATCTGTTTATCCTCCCTAACCGAACTGTATCATGATCGGACCGTCAGGGGAACAGCCGGGCTTTCGAGGCGGCAGGAGTGGTGCGAACGGAGGGATTCGAACCCTCACGGGTTGCCCCGCCAGATCCTAAGTCTGGTGCGTCTGCCGGTTCCGCCACGTTCGCCCGCTCGCCTGCCATCATAGCATCGCCGTCGGCGCGAACCCGGCCTTCCGGCGGCCCGTCAGCCCAGCTTCGGCGGCAGCTCGGTCATCTCGCCCATCCACTCGAGCTGCCGTTCAATGTCTCGATGCAGCACGTACTTGCGGCGGACCCGCTCGAGCGGGGCGCCGGCAATGTCGATCTTGTCCAGCTCATACTGGCCAAGTCCCACCTGGTGGCAGAACTTCAGATAGCCGATCCAGTCGGCGTCGATCCCCATGGCCTCGACCGCCACGCGGTCGGCGGCGATGTAGTCGGCCGAGGCGATGGCCACGCGGGAGGCGACCGGCGTGCCCGAGGCCGGACCGTTGCCCTCCATGCCCTCGAAGCCGTCGATGACTGTGGCGCCCCAATAGGGCCGCATCTTCTGGGCCGTCAGCATCATGCCGTAATGCGTCTGCCGTACGCCGCCGTGGTAGTGCCGTTTGTCGTTCCAGCGCCGCGTCTCGCCCGGCGGCTGGTGCAGGGGCGCCCCGAGCGTCATGTTCTTCACCGAAAGCGTCGCGATGACGGTGTTGTGCGTCTTCATCACCGCGGCGCAAAGGATGAAGGCATCCGGATCGAGCAGCCGCTTGGCCAGCCGCACCGGCACCGGGTGGAGGTTGGCGTCCAGAATATGGATCACCTCGTAAAGCCCCTCTTCATTGAGGTCGACGAGCTCCACCGGGAGCGGTTTGTACTCGCCCGGCAGTCGCGTGTAAAGGAAGGTCTCGTAGCCTTCGCGCGTGTCTCCGGCCGAAGATTCGGCGATGACCACAGGCTTACGGTACGGCCCGAGGAAATCGAGCATGCCGCGCAGGGTGTCGGCGTGCGTGCTGGCGAGCTGGTTCCGCGTAGAGACGTTGTTCGGCTTGATGACGACGTAGCGCTTGCTCTTGAGCGCCGGCGCGATGTCGGGCTCGATCATCTTGAGCGCCTCGTAAGCGTTCTTGCGCCGGTCTTCGCCGTGCACCAGCGCCACCCGGGCCCGCTTGTCGTAAACCGGGATGGGAGCTTGCGCCCGCAAGGCGGGCGCGGCTGCCGCCGCCCCCAGAGCGAACTGAACGAAGCGCCGCCGCGTGCAGTCGGCCATCCTCACCTCCGCCTCAGTGATATTCATACCTGATTATACAGGTTGTGCCCGTTCAGCCGCGCAGCTTCCGCAACGCCGCCAGGCACCGCTCGGCCGTTTCCATCGAGGGATAGTCCGAGCCCTCCTGCTCGATGAAGTAATACTCGACGCCGCCGAGCGTCTCGGCCGCCTCAAAGAGGGCCTTCCAGTCGACGGCTCCTTCGCCGAGCAGAACGCGGAAGCCCTTGCCCGGCTCAGGCGAATAGTCCTTGACGTGGATGCTGGCGATGCGCCCGGGAAACCGCCGGATGAAGGCGACCGGATCGGCGCCGGCGGCGAGCGCCGCGCCCGCATCGAGTTGAAGGATGACTTCCTTGGCCGTGCTCTCGCCGAGCAGGTCCATGGGCAGCCGGCCCTCGAGCGGCTGGAACTCGAGTGGATGATTGTGAAACCCGGTTCGCAGGCCGTAGGCCCGAAGCTTTTCGGCCACCAGGTTGAGCCGCTCGGCCACTCGGCGCCAGCCGTCGAGCGAGGTCACTTTGCCCGCGCTCGCCTGGATGATGTGCGTGCTGCCGAGTATCTGGTTCAGCTCGATGGTACGGCTCAGATTCTCCGGCTCGAAAAACTTGCCGGCGTTGTGCGTGCTCACGCAGCGCAGGCCGACATCATCCATGACCTTGCGCAGGTGCTTGGCCTGGTCGAGCGAGTAGTCGAAATAGATGGAGTAGAACTCGACGACCTCGTAGCCCATGCGCGCCACCTCGCGCAAGACGCGCGGCACGTCCCCCTTCATCTGATCGCGCACCGAATACAGCTCCAGTCCGTAGGGAACCCTCTGGCGCTGGGCCAGCGCCGCCAGGGCGGGGCCGGCGAAAAATGAGCGTCTGCTCAGCATAGCTTTCATCGGCTTCATAAGTCTCCTTGGCCCTATGGTGCCTTCTCGCGGCCCGCGCCGCAAGCGGCCGGCTCAGATCATCCCCAGGCGCTCGAGCTTCCGGTAGAGCGTCTTGCGCTCGATGCCCAGGATCTTGGCGGCATGGCTCTTGTTGCCTTTGGTGGCGGCGAGCACGCGGCGGATCTGCTCCGCCTCCGTGTCGGCCAGCGACTCGCTGACCTGCTCGCGCGACTCCATGGCCCGGATCGCCTCGCGCACCGCCTCGGCGTCGATGCGGCCGGCCGGGGCCAGGATCGCCAGCCGCTCCATCATATGCTGGAGCTGGCGCACGTTGCCCGGCCAGCGATACTGCTCCATCACCTCCAAGCCGCTCTCCATCAGGCGCGCCTGCTGGCCGTAGCGCTCGTTATACTTGCGCAGGAAGAAGGCGGCCAGCAGACGCACGTCGCCGAAGCGCTCCCGCAGGGGCGGGACCTTGATCCGGACCACGTTCAAACGAAACCACAAATCCTGGCGAAACTTACCCTCGTCCACCAGCCGCTGCACGTCGCGATTGGTCGCCGCCAGCACCCGCACATCGACCTCGCGCGCCCGGGCCGATCCTACCGGACGCACCTGCCGCTCCTGGAGAAATCGCAGCAGTTTGAGCTGGAAACCGAGCTCGATGTCACCGATCTCGTCCAGGAAAACCGTGCCGCGGTGGGCCGCCTCGAGCACGCCGACGCGATCGCGGTCGGCCCCGGTGTAAGAGCCTTTGAGAGCCCCGAACAGCTCGCTTTCGAGGAGCGTAGGCGCGATGGCTCCGCAATCCACCGGCACGAAGGGCTGGCCGGCGCGTTTGCTGTTGCGATGGATCAGCCGCGCGATCAGCTCTTTGCCCGTTCCGGTTTCTCCCTCGAGGAGGACGGTTGCCTCGGTCGGCGCCACGCGCGAAATCGTCTTGTACAGCTCGACCATCGGGGCCGAGCTGCCGATCAATTCCGTCTCCGGCAGCTCCTCGGGCTCGGACGGCTCCTGCCGGTCGGCCTCGGCCAGCGCCGCCTCGGCCCGCTTGATCGTCTCCAGCATCCGGTCCAGCTCGAACGGCTTGGCAATGTAGTCAAAAACCCCGCCTGCGGTCGCCTTCATCACCGTTTCCATGGTTCCGCGCGCGGTCATCAGGATCACCGCGCAGCGCGGGTCCATCCGGCGGGCCGCCTCGAGAATGTCCAGGCCGGTGCGCTCGTCCAGGTAGATATCGGAGATGATGATGGGATAGCGCGCCGCCCTCAGCCGCTCGAGCGCTTCGCCGGAGCTGGAGACGGCATCGACCTCGTAGCCTTCCACCTCGAGGAAGGTCGTGATGGTGGTGCGCACGGCGCTGTCGTCTTCAACCACCAGAAGGCGCGGCACGCTCGTGTTCCTCACCTCCTGGACTTGACCTCTCCGGCCGAGACCGCCACCGGCAGCACCAAGGTGAAGCAGGATCCGGCCCCCGGCTTGCTGGTCACTTCGATACGACCGCCGTGGTGAGTGACCACCTGCTCGACGATGGCCAGGCCGATCCCCGTGCCCGCTTCGCCGGACGCCTCCGCCCGCTTGGTCCGGTAAAACTTCCGGAAGATGTTCTTCAGTTCCGCCTCGTCCATGCCGATGCCCTGGTCCTTGACCGACAACCTCAGGCGCTCCTGGTCGCGGTGGGCCGAGATCGTAATCTCGGTCTCCGGCGGCGAGTACTTGACGGCGTTGTTGAGCAGGTTGTAGACGGCGTACTCCATCAATTCCCGGTCGCCCACCAGCTCGGCGCCGGCAATCTCGCCGATTCGCAGGGCGATCCGTTTGCGCTCGGCCAGCGGCCGCACGCGCTCGACGCAGGACTCTATGATTGTAGCGACGGCGAACGGCTCGCGTTTGAGCTCCATCTGGCCCTCGCTCAGCCGCTCGACATCGAGAAAGGTCTGGATCATCCGCGCCAGACGCTTGGATTCAGCGTTGATCATCTGGGCAAGCTGGCGGCGCTTTTCCTCGCTCAAGGCATAGCGGCCCATCAGTTCCGAGGAGCCTTGGATGGCCGTCAGCGGCGTGCGCATTTCGTGTGTCACGAAGTGGATGGCCTGCTGGTAGCGGCTCCGGGCGGCCTCCGCCTTCCGGAGCAGGCGCCGCACCACGAAATGCTGGTAGGTGGCGGCGCCGGCCACGGTGAGCCAGGCGGTGGCCAACGGGCCCGCGTAGGGAAAGATCAACCCGGCCCGAAACAGCGCCGCCGGCGCCAGATGGACCGCGATGAGAAGGAGTCCCCCAGTCAGGTAGGCCGGCCAGCCGGACCGGACGGCGAAGATCAGGCCGGCCGCGGCGGCGATCGCCAGGCAGGCCACGAGCACCAGCGAATCGGGAACCGGCCGGAGAAACGCCTGCCGAGCCAGGGTCTCGAAGGCCGCGGCGTGAATCTCCACGCCCGGCAACTGCCGGCCGCCGCCGTGCGGCGTCATGTGGCGGTCGCCCGCCGCCGACTGCGCCGTCAAGCCGAGGAAGATCACTCTGCCGCGCAGTCGCTCGAGCGCCTCCGGCCGCCGGTCCAGATCGGCGATCGAAACCAGCGGCAACGATGCCGGCGCCTCCTCCGGCCGCGCAAAGTAATGGACCCACATGGAGCGGCTGGCCTCGCCGGTGCGCCGTGCGGGAATAAACGTGCCGGCGACCTCCAGCCCTTCCGGGCTCTCCAGCACCGTCTCGGCGCCGCGCGCCAGGCGAAAGGCCTCGAGCGCCAGCGCCCAGCGGCGCTCCCGGGCGGTGGCCTTCTCGAGCGGGATTTTCCGCGTCACGTTATCCAGCGGGTCCGGATCGGCGTGGACGTGACCGACGGCCCGGGCCTGCCGGGCAAAGCGCGCCAGCGGGTCCTCCCAGTAGCCTCCGACGAGATTGCAGGCCAGCACGAGGTTGCTTGTGCGGGAAAAGGCCGCCTCCAGGCGGGCGTCCTCGAGCGGGTCGCCCTCATCGGCCAGGATCACGTCCACGACGACGGCCTTGGGCCCGGCAGCCGCCGCGCGCTCGAGTCCCGAGGCGATGATGGAGCGCAACCGGCGCATGCCCCCAAAGGCTTGTAGCGTCGGCTCGTCGATCGCCAGAACGACGGCTTCCGTGCCGCCCGCCGGCCGCGCCCTCAGCCGGAAGAGGAAATCATAGGCGTTGTTGTCGAGCTGGGCGCCGGGCGCCGTCCAGCCGGCGATCACCGCCGCCGCCAAACAGGCCGCCAGCGCCGCCACGTAGCCGATCTCAGGGAGGCGGAGCCGGCGCATCCTCAGCCGCCTTCGGCAAGAGCCCTCTCGATCTCGGCGGGCTCTTTGGGCAGGTCGGCGCTCAAGACCTCGGCGCCGTCCTCGGTCACCAGCACCATGTCCTCGATCCGAATGCCGATGCCCTCTTCCGGGATATAGAGGCCCGGCTCGATGGTGATCACCATGCCCGGCTCGAGCGGCCGGGCGGCCTCGGCGGCGTCATGGACCTCGAGGCCGACATGATGGCCGACGCCGTGGGTGAAATACTTGCCGAGCGGCTCGCCTCCCGGGCCTTTCCGGTGCTGGTTGAAATACTCCACGGCGATCTGGTGAAGCGAGTTCGGCCCGGTCCGCGCCAGCGTCATGCCCGGCTTGACCGCGGCAAGCACCGCCTTTTGCGCTCCGAGCACGATCTCGTACAGCTCCCTCTGGCGCTCGCCGAACCTGCCGCCGACCGGAACCGTCCGTGTGATGTCGGCGGCGTAGGAGGCGCACTCGCCGCCGATGTCCATGAGCACCAGCTCGTCGCGGCCGATCCGGCGGCGGTTGGCGTTGTAGTGCAGCGTCAGCGCATTGGGCCCCGAGGCCACGATGGGCGCGTAGGCATGCCGCCGGCAGCCGGCTTCGAAATACACGCCGGCGGCGGTGGCCCCGAGCTGGTACTCGAACAGGCCGCTTGCCAGCCGCCGCCAGGCCGCCCGGTGCGCCTCGATGGTGATCGCCGTCGCCCTCCGGATAAGTTCGAGCTCGACCGGGGACTTCTTCATGCGCAGCCGCGCCAGCGGCGCCGCAATGTCGGTGAACTCGCGCAGCGGAAGCAGGGCCTTCAGCCGCTCGGCCGCCGGCGCCTCGGTCAAGGTGTAGAGCTTGGAAGCGGTCTTGATGAGCTCCGGCAGCCGCGCTTCGAACTCTTCGGTGGCGAAGACCCGGTCAAAGCCGGTGAGCTCACGGACGTCGGCGTCCTCCGGCGCCGCCTTGCGTCCGGTCCAGCGCTCCCGCTCCGGATCGCGCCGCGGCACAAAGAGCGCCTCCTGGCCGGGACCCATCACCAGGATCGCCCCCGGCTCCTCCCATCCGGTGAGGTAGAAGAAGTTGGGCTCCTGCCAGAAACCGGAACGCAGCTCGCCGCGCTCTTTCTCCGTGTTGCCGAAAAGAATCAGCAGGCCGCCGGATAGCGATTCGCGCAAAGCGTCGCGCCGGCTGCGATACTCGCTTCGGGGAACGCCTTCGAAAGCCTGCGCCCAGAGCGCCGTCGCCAGGCCCAACCACGCCAGCCTGTGCATCGCTACGAGTATAGCCGAGCCCCGGCGCGTCGTTTGCCGCTACTGCGGGCGAGAGGCTGTTCCCGCCGGCTGCACCATCCTGAATGAGGCACCGCGCGGTATGGAATTCTTGAGCGAGTATTTCGGCCTGCTCCGCTACCGGCCCGAGCAAGTGATCGTATTCGCCGAAGGCCTGCCGGCCTTCGAGGACGAGCGCGAGTTCCTGCTGGTTGAGCCGGAGGCCACCGCGCCGGTGATCTTCCTGCAAAGCCTGCGCCGGCCGGAGCTTGCCTTTATCACCCTGCCGGTGCGCCGGATCGTACCCGACTATCGGATGACGGTGGAGCCTGAAGACCTTGCGGCCCTCGGCCTGCCGGAGGGGGAGCCGACGAGCGCCGCCGGCGATCTGCTGTGCCTGGCCATCGTCACCATCGCGGCGGACCGGCCGCCGACGGCCAACCTCTTGGCGCCGGTGAGATCGGAAGAGCACACGTCTGAACTCCAGTCACATGTCAATCTCGTATGCCGTCTTCTGCTTGAAAAAAA
>ENA-ORXB01002451-ORXB01002451.1-sediment-metagenome-genome-assembly--contig:-NODE-2451-length-15880-cov-3.967664_pt1 | contig 15880 bp, 13 predicted proteins | sample MGYA00237863_ERZ511475 | MGnify/ENA primary metagenome ERZ511475 (study PRJEB26305, sample SAMN06343858) | sediment metagenome | isolation source: hot spring sediment | place: Canada: British Columbia... | reverse complement strand
ATAAAGGGATTGTAAAAGAAGGTGTAATGGTATTCATAACCACATATTTATCGTTTATGATGTATCCTCTATCAAAAATTGTAGAAGGGGCTAATGTTAAATAACCTTTGTTTGCCAATTCGCCCCTATCAAGACTTCTTGAATAAAGATTGTATCTTAGATTCGTATCAAAAGATATATTACCACATAAATTATTGGAAACTAAAAAAGAAGTTCCATCAATAACTGCTCTCCCATGTTGTTCATTTTTTTCATCACTCAGACCAGCAAGGGATAATTGATAAGTATAGTAAAAATAAGGTGATTTTTGCATGAGTCTTTCTTTGTTAATTTCTATCTTTTGTAATGATGCAATGTTATTTTCGATAAGAGCTTTTTTAGTAAGTAAAAGGTTTGCTTCAAGCAAATCTCGATCTTCCTTTTTTTCAAAAAAAGCTGTACTTCTTACATAGGGGATATTTCTATATTCTGAATCATCTTCGTATTCTTTAAAATAGTTTTTTGGATTAAAATAGCTCAAATTTGTATCAAATATAAAGTTTTCCGTTGTTGAATGTGTCCAGTGAATTAGATAGAAAAGTTTATTTCGATCATAATTATGAATAAGGTTTAGATTAAACGTACCTGAGGAGTTTGAAGAAAGCATGTACCTGTATTCATTTTCTAATCCAAGAGAGTTTTTGGTTCTCAGTCTTAAAGTTGTAGTAATATCTCTACTATCATCAATAACAATATAAAACGGTTGTTTAAACAACAAGCCATTTTCGCCAGAAATACCAAAAGTGGGCATTAGAAGTCCCGTTTCTTTTTCAGTTTTGACTGGCGCTATAAAATAGGGGGTGTAAAACAATGGGATACCCAGGAAATTCAGAGTGATGTGTTTTCCAGTCAGATATTGCCCTGCCACAATGCGTAAGTCTTTACCCTTAATATACCAATCTTTTTTTTCGCCTTCACAGCTTGTTGCAATACCCTCTCCGATTAAAGCACTTTCCCTATCGAGAAGGGTTATATTTTTTCCAGAAAAAAATCTTCTTTTTGTAGCGTCATCAGAAAAAAAGGAGATATCACCTTCTTCAAGAGTTCCCTTTTTTGTCTCAACGTTATAAGTTAAACCCCTTCCAGAGGATACAAAATCTCTAAAAAATTTAAAATCCTCAGGTATGGTTATAGTACTATCTTTTTTGTTATACATAATACGGTTAGTCCAGAGGAACATATCATCTTTCTTTACAGTTACGTTTCCAATAGCTGTGATTATGCCAGTATTTTCATCCACTTCAAAAGTATCAGCTTCTATGTCTATACCACCTGCGTTAAAGGCATACGAATGGGTTGTCAAAATTATAAAAAAAATAAAAATCAAGCTTTTAAAAAATGTCATTCAATACCTCTTTTGCTTCTCCAATGCCATAAAGGGAACCGGTAAATAAGATCGGTTTATCTTTAATATAAATACAATCTTTTATCACAGAAGGTATGTCATTTGCAAAACTAAAAAGATGGTTATCCTTAAAAAGCTGTTCATATTCATGTCTTTTGTAACTTCTTTCATTTTTGTTTGGGACAAAAACTATCTCTTCTGCGTAGGGTTTTAATTTATCTATCATTTCGTTAATATCTTTATCCTTTAAAACTGTTAAAACTATTCTAAACTTCAGTCCAGGGAAGAAAGCGTCCAAATTTTTTATAAGTGATTCTATGCCCTGCGGATTATGGGCACCATCAATTATGAAAGGTGGGGTTTTTCGTATTATTTCAAATCTACCCGGCCATCTTGCCTTTCTTATACCATCATAAATATGCTTTTCATTTATTTTAAATCCCTTTCTGGTAATTAATTCTATTGCTGCAATAGAAAGTGATGCATTGTCGAACTGGTTAATACCTATAAGATTTTCCAGAACAATATCTTTATAGTTTTTAAATATACCCTTATAGTTAAATTCCATATTATTCATTTTTTCTGGAAAAAATTCCTTACCCAACCTGTATAGTGGAGCATTTTTTTGTTTTGCTTCCTGTTCGATTACGTTTAAAGCATCAATTTCTTTTGTGCCGGTAATGCATGGAGTGTTTTTTTTGATAACAGACGCTTTCTCGTAGGCTATTTTTTCTATCGTATCTCCTAAGAAATCTTTATGCTCTAAGCCTATTGTGGTAATAATTGTTAATAATGGTTCAAGGGTATTTGTGGCATCAAGCCTGCCACCAAGACCTGCTTCTATTATAGCAATATCAACACTTTCTTTTGCAAAATAGTAAAAAGCCATAGCTGTGGTCACTTCAAAAAAAGTAAAAGGTCTTTTGGAATAGGGAGAGTTTTCGATAATTTCTTTAATCATGGAAGCAAGATTTTTGATATTTTCTTGTGATATGGGTTTTCCGGAAATTGTTATTCTTTCTGAAAAATCAATTAGATGGGGGGATGTGTAAGTGCCTGTTTTATAACCTGATTCTGTTAAAATGGAGTTTAAAAAGGCTGCTGTCGAACCTTTACCATTAGTTCCTACAATATGTATGGACTTAAATTTTTTTTCGGGATTGCCTATGAGTTTAAGAAGAATTTGTATATTTTCTAAACCTAAAAGAATGCCATATTTTTCAAGGCTATATAAATAGCTATATGTTTCATCAATGGATCTCAATGACATCTCCGTCATCCAGAATGAATACATTTTCCATTTTAAGGGCTTTTATTTCTTTTTTAATGTCCTTTAAAAAATGAGGTTTAATATGAAAAATATAGAAATTTATCTTTTCTTTGTTTTTTAGATTTTTAATTTCTTCTAAAAAGAGTTCAGCAGTGAGATGACCAGTTATTTTGGCTAATTCTTTCAGGTGATTGGGAAAAGAAATTTCAATAAAGACTGCCTTTAAGTTTTTTATTTTAGAAATTCTTTGCCATAAAGCTGGACATGGTCCTGTATCCCCAGTATATACGATACTTGTGGTTCCATCATCTATAATAAACCCCGACGAGTCACAGGAATGGCATGTTTGAACCGCTTCTATAGTTAATTCTTTACCAAATTTTGTTTTTCTACCAATATTGATGGGAACGAGTTTAAGAATATTATCGCCCTTTGCTCCTTTGATTTCAAAAAAATCTGGCCAAATTTTGTTGTTCATTACATATTTTTTTAACATGTTTAATACTGGTTCAATACCATATACTTTTATTGTGCCATTGGGGTTGCCAATAAGAATAAGATTGTCAGCAAGAAAACAGAGGTCTTTTATATGGTCTAAGTGACAGTGTGTAATACATATGGATTCAATATTTTTTTGTCTGTTGATATCTAGTTCCTTTACTATTGTTCCTGCATCCAGTAAGTATTTTTCATTTATCAAAAAAGTTACTGGATTATGTTTTGGGTCAACACCACCATAACATCCAAGAACCTCAATTTTCATAGTTCTTTTTCCCTTTTATTTTGTGATATTATCTTTCCTTTTTGAAAGGCATTAATAAAAGCATCAACAACTAATGGATCAAACTGTATTCCCCTATATTTTTTAATTTCTTCAATGGCAATGTTATCGTCCAGACCTCTTCGATAAGGTCTGTTAGATGTCATGGCATCGAAGGTATCGCAGACAGCTATTATTCTCCCAATCAATGGTATTTCATCACCCTTTAATCCCTGGGGATAACCAGTTCCATCATATTTTTCATGGTGACTGAATGTACCGGTGACAATATCTGACAAATGTTTTACTTTGCTTAAAATTTCAAGACCTATTTGGGGATGTTTTTTCATTATTTCAATCTCTTTTTCGTCAAGGGGGGCTGGTTTTCTTAAAATACTATCGTCAATCCCGATTTTACCAATATCATGAAGTATAGCAGAAAGTTCTAAGTTTTCTTTTTCTTCTTTATTCAATCCCAGCTCCTGAGCTACAGCTAGGCAATATTCTGTGACCCTTTTTACATGTCCACCCGTATAGGGATCTCTTTTTTCCACGGCCTCAGCAAGGGCAAAAGATGTTTCAAAGAACGTTTCTTTCAGTTTATTAAAAAGATTTGCATTTTCTAATGCTATTGAAACAATATTGGCAAAGGACTCAAATAAATTTAGATCTTCATCTGAAAATGTTTTGTTATCCCTTTTATTAATAGCCTGGATTACTCCAAGAAGTTTGTCTTTGTATATCAGAGGTGAACATAAAATAGATTTAGTGACGAAACCTGATTGTTCATCTGCTTTTTTGAAAAACCTTGGATCTTTTTTAACATCATTTACGATCAAACTTTTTCTGGTTTTAGCAACACTACCAGCAATGCCTTCCCCCATTTTAAGCCTAATTTTTTTTATTATTTCGCCTTTTTCTCCCAGAGCCACGTCAAAGTACAACTCTTCTTTTTCTTCATCGTAAAGGAGCAATGAGCCAACTTCAGCATTAACAATTCCTGTAATTGCTTCAATGGTTTTTTTATAGATATAAGAAGGCTCTAAAGAAGAATTAAGAAGAAGAGTTAAAGAAAGCAATTTTTTATGTCTTTCAAGTTCTTTATGCAAAAAATTATTTTCCATGGCAGCTTTTTGATAGTAGTTTTAAGAAATCAACTAACTTTTGTTTTTTTTCATAATCTTTTGATGCTGATTCCCATTTTTTTACAATGGCACTTCCCACCACAAATCCATCGGCATAATTATAAAATTGCTCAATTGTTTCTGGTCCAGAAATACCAAAACCAAGAACAACAGGAATTTTAAAATGGGCTTTTAATATTTTTAATTTATTTGATGTCTCGGAGGGAAGTATATTTCTTACACCTGTAACACCAGTAACTGATACAAAATAGATAAAACCCGAAGCGAATTTGTTTATTATTTCAATCCTTTTAGCATCTGTAGTAGGTGTGGCTAAAAAAATTTGAGTAATTTTATTTTTATTAAGAATTTCTGTAAAAGCTTCCGTTTCTTCTGGTGGTAAATCTACAATTAATACCCCATCCACACCACTTTCTCTCGCATCTTTTGCAAATTTTTCAAATCCATAGGCAAAGAAGGGATTTAAATAGCCCATTAAAATTATTGGAATAGTATACTTTTCTCGAAATTTTTGAATAATTTCTAAGGTTTTTTTAACTGTTGTACCTGAGTTAAGAGCTCTTTCCATGGCTGCCTGTATTACAGGACCATCTGCCATTGGATCTGAGAAGGGGACACCTAACTCTATGATATCAGCGCCATTTTCAGCAAATATATTTAGAATTTCAAGGGTTTTTTCACAATCTGGATCACCGGCGGTGATATAAGGAATAAAAGCTTTGCCTTTGGATCTCTTTAGTTTTGAAAAAACATCTTTAATTCTACTCATTTTTGTTCATTAACTCCCTTACCTGCATGACATCTTTATCTCCCCTGCCTGAAAGATTAACTAAAACTATTTTATTTTTTAATTTATCAGCATTTTTAACTACGTAAGCAATTGCATGACTGCTTTCTAAGGCAGGAATGATTCCTTCTTCCTTGGACAGAAGATAAAAAGCAGAAAGAGCCTCATCGTCAAGGGCATATGTATATTTAACCCTCCCTGTCTCAAATAGATAGCTATGTTCTGGTCCAACGCTTGCGTAATCAAGTCCTGCAGAAATGGAATGTGTTGTAAGTATCTGACCATCTTCATTTTGAAGTACGTAACTTTTTGTCCCCTGGAATATACCAATCTTCCCACCAGCAAATCTTGCAGCATGCTTTCCTGGTTCAATACCAATTCCTCCAGCCTCCACCCCAATTAGTTCAACATTTTTAACTTCTAAAAAGGGGTAGAAAATACCCATAGCATTACTTCCACCACCTACACAGGCAACTACAACATCAGGAAGTCTTCCTGCTGTTTTTTTGATTTGTCTTATTGCTTCTTTACCTATCACTGAAACAAAATATTTAACCATTGTGGGATAGGGATGGGGTCCAAAAACAGTCCCTAAAACATAATGGGTATCGTAGACATTAGTTACCCAGTCTCTTAAAGCCTCATTAATAGCATCTTTTAAAGTCTTACTACCACTATCAACACCTACAACTTCAGCACCTAATAGCTCCATTCTAAAGACATTCAGGGACTGTCTTTTCATGTCTTCTTTACCCATATAAATTCTACACTTAAGCCCCATCAAAGCTGATGCTGTAGCTGTAGCTACACCATGCTGTCCTGCGCCAGTTTCTGCAATTATGCGATTTTTCCCCATTTTTTTTGCAAGTAGAACTTGACCAATGGCATTGTTAATCTTATGAGCACCTGTATGGCATAGGTCTTCTCTTTTTAGATATAGCTTTAAGCCCAATTTTTTAGAAAGGTTTTCAGCAAAATAAAGTGGCGTAGGCCTTCCCACATACTGTGTTAAATAATAGTAAAAGATTTTTTGAAATTTCCTGTCCTTTGATAATTTAAAAAAAGCTTCTTCAAGTTCTTTTAAGGCTGGTATAAGTGTTTCCGGTACAAATATTCCGCCAAATTTACCGAAATAGCCCTTTTCAATAAAAAAATTATTATTCCTTTTCATAAATATACTTGATTTTCTCTTATTTTTTTAAAAAATTCAAACATCTTTTTCCTATCCTTAATGCCATATGAAGATTCTAAGCCTGAAGCCACGTCTATAGCAAAAGGTTTATATTTTAGCGCATCTAATATGTTGTCGTTATTTATGCCACCTGCTAATATATAAGGTTTTGTAACACTCTTAAGCAGGTTCCAATCAAATGTTTGTCCTGTACCACCGTGAAGACCTTGATGGTAGGTGTCAAAAAGGATTAGGTGTTGTAATTTTATAGCTTCTTTAATATCTGATTCTGTTTTTATTTTAAAAACAGGAATATAAATTGATGGGTCAAGGGATTTATACATATTTTTGTCGTCGTAAAATATCTGAATTCTATCAAGCCCACAGAAATCTCTTATCGATTCAATAATATTTGGATCTTCATTAACAAAAACCCCAACCTTTATTATAAATGGGGTTAGGTTCTTTATAATATTTTTTGCGTTTGCTGGTGTTATAAATCTTTTGCTTTCTTTGTAAAAGATGAATCCTAATGCATGAGCACCCAGGCTTTCTGCTAATTTGGCATCATCAAGACGTGTAATTCCACATATCTTTACCCGCGTCACTCCACACCCCTTAAATGTTTAAGTTGTTGTACTGGATCTTTTGAAGTCATGAGACTTGAGCCAATAAGAAACCCTGAAATACCAATCCTTAGAAAACTTTCAATATCTTTTCTATTTTCAATTCCGCTTTCAATGATAACAGGAATAGTTTCGGGTATGTTTTTTAAAATTTCCAAGCCCCATTTCAAATCTATTTCCAGTGTCTCAAGATTTCTGTTATTTATACCGAGAATATATAGCTTATTCAAATCGTAGAATTCTTCAAATTTTTTAAGACTGTGAACTTCAAAAAGAACATCAATATCGAGCTCATTTGCACAATACAGAAGTTCGGTTAATTGAGATTTATCCAGTGCTTCTGCAATAAGAAGTATTGCATCTGCACCAATTACTATGCTTTCATAAATTTCGTACTCATCAACAATAAAATCTTTTCGCAAAATTGGTAGAGGCGTTGCTTTTTTTACAATGGGCAGGTCGTCAGTATTTCCGAAAAAAAAATTTGGTTCTGTTATTAAAGATATAGCTTTTGCACCACCTTCATAATACTTTTTTGCTATTTCAGATACATCTATATCTAAGCTAAAAATTCCTTTTGCAGGTGAAGCCTTTTTTATCTCAGCGATAATGCGTGTTTCCCTGTTTGTTCGACTTTTAAATAATTCTTTAAAAGGCCTTTTTTCAAAAATTATTTCTCTACTTCTCAGTTCTCGCAGGGGAATTTTTGATTTTTTTTCATTTACATAAATTTTTTTTTCTTCAACAACCTTTTTTAAAAACATCATTCGTTACTCATCTTAATAAGTTTTTCTAATTTTGCCATAGCTTTACCTGAATCTATTACGGATTCAGCATATTCAATGCCTTCTTTTATTGTGGTAGCCTTTCCAGCTACGTAAAAAGCAGCACCAGCATTTAAAGCAACAATAGCACGTTTAGCCCCTCTTTCTTTACCTGTCAAAATATCTCTAATTATATTAGCATTGTCAATGGCATTGCCACCCCTGAGTTCTGAAAAATTATAAATTGGCATGTTAAAATGTGTGGGGTTTATGTAGTAGGTTTTTACCTGATTGTTCCTTAATTCAGCCACATAAGTATCTTTTGTAACTGTTATCTCGTCCATACCATCCATTCCATGAACAACCATTGCCCTTTTTGTCCCCAATCTTTGTAAGACATAGGCAAGGGTTTCGCATAATTCTTCTTTATAAACACCTAAGATCTGGTATTTTGCATTTGCTGGATTTGTGAGAGGTCCTAATATATTAAAGATAGTTCTTATACCTATTTCTCTTCTTGGACCTATTGCATACTTCATCGCACCATGAAAGGTTGGGGCAAATAAAAAACCTATACCAATTTTTTTAATGCATTTTGCTACAACTTCAGGTGTAGCATCAATGTTTACGCCTAATTCTTTAAGCACATCAGCACTACCACAAACACTGGAAACAGAACGATTACCGTGCTTTGCAACTGTGATACCGCCCCCGGCTACTACAAAAGCAGTTGCTGTCGAAATATTGAATGTAAGTGTACCGTCTCCGCCCGTTCCACAGGTGTCAATAATTGTTTCTCTGTCAATGTTTATGTCATCTCTATCTAAATCAAGGGCTACACCTTCTATCGGGATTTTTGTCGCCATCTGTCTCATAACTTTTGCAGCACCAACTATTTCATCAATTGTTTCCCCCTTCATTCTTAATGCAGTTATAAAAGAACCAATTTGTGCCTGTGTCGCTTCTCCAGACATTATCTCTTCCATTACCTGTATCATTTCTTCCTCTTCTAAATCTATTCTATCAACTACTTTGTGAATGGCCTCTCGTATCATTTTTTCTTCCTCCAAAAACTTTTTGAAATGCTAATAAAGTTTTTTAGAATCTTTTTGCCTTCCCTGGTAAGTATCGATTCGGGATGAAACTGGATGCCCTCTATAATGTATTTTTTGTGTCTTATTCCCATAATTTCACCATCTATAGTCCAGGCGGAAATGATAAATTCATTTGTTAAACTTTCACGTTTTATAGCCAGTGAATGGTATCGTGTTGCCTCGAAAGGATTTTCTATATGGCTAAAAATAGTTTTACCATCATGGAAAATTAGTGATGTTTTTCCATGCATAAGACATTTGGCTTTGACAATTTCACCACCAAAGGCATAACCAATTGATTGATGTCCCAGGCAAACCCCAAGAATTGGAATTTTCCCAGCAAAATGTCTTATAACGTCTACAGATATACCCGCTTCTTTTGGTGAACATGGACCTGGAGAAATGACAATCATTTCTGGTTTTAGTTGATCCATTTCTTTTATTGTTATTTCATCATTTCTGAATACTATTACTTCTTCACCTAATTCTCCAAAGTACTGAACAAGATTATAGGTGAAAGAATCGTAATTATCTATCATGAGGAGCATTATATTCCCCCTATTCTATTCCAGAATTTCTTGTAAATCAGTAATTGATTTCATTAGCGCCATAGCTTTATTTAAGGTTTCATTATATTCATTTTCAGGAATGGAATCTGCGACTATACCAGCTCCAGCTTGTATATAAACTGATTTGCCTTTTTGTAACATTGTTCTTATTGTTATACAAAAATCCATATTACCGTTAAAACCAAAATAACCAACTCCACCAGCATAAAATTCCCTTTTTAAAGATTCTAATTCTTCTATAATCTCCATGGCTCTAATTTTTGGTGCTCCAGTTACTGTTCCGGCTGGAAAAGTAGCTTTAAACACATCAAAACCATCCATTCCATCTTTCAATAATCCTTTTACCGAAGATACTATATGCATAACGTGGGAGTATTTTTCTATAATCATAAATTCTGGCACTGTGACAGTACCAATTTTTGCAATTCTTCCAATATCATTTCTACCCAGGTCAACAAGCATCACATGTTCGGCACATTCTTTTTTGTCATTTAATAATTCTTCTTCTAAAAATTTATCTTCTTCCAGGGTTGTACCCCTTTTTCTCGTGCCTGCAATAGGTCTAACTTCTACCTCATTTTTTTCAAGTCTAACAAGTATTTCGGGTGAAGAACCAATCAGGTTATAATCACAAAAATCAAGGAAAAACATATACGGTGAAGGATTAATGACTCTTAAAGCACGATATAGATCAAGACCATCTGCTGTAATATCAGCTTTAAACCTCTGAGATAAAACAACCTGAATGATATCTCCATTACAAATATATTCTTTTGCTTTTTTAACCATGTCCTCAAAATCTTTCTTTTTTGTAAGACTTTTTATATTCCCTAAGGAGAAGTTGACTTTTTTAGGTTTTTTTACGGGATTTTTCAGGATATTGTGGATTTTATTAAGCTCTATAATATCTTTTTCTTGAGATTTATGAGAAGGCTTGTTTGAGTAATTCAAACTGACAAGAGTCATTTTATGAGTAAAATTGTCAAATATAACAAGCTTTTTCGGGATGATAAAGAACATATCAAAGATGTCTAATTTATGGGGAGATATGTCTGGAAGCTTTTCAAAAAATCTTACCACATCATATCCCACATATCCTACTGCACCACCTGAAAATCTCAGTTCGTCCATTGTCTTATGGGGTATAAAATTTTTCATAAAATCTTTTAAAACTTGGAAAGGATTTTCAACAAAAAACTCTTCTTTTATATTACCTTCTATAACAACTTTTTTCCCCTTTGATTTGAAAGTGCAAAAGGGATCAAACCCTATAAAAGAATATCTGCCAAGCCTTCCAGCGGATTCAACACTCTCTAATAAAAAAGATGGTGAGTCAGGGTATGCAGTTTTTAATTTATAATAACAAGACAAAGGTGTATCAAGATCTGCAAGGTGAGTTTTGAAAAAAGGATAAACATGTAATTTTTTCATCTTTACAGCATTAAAATTAAAATATATTTTCAAAAATAATATTTTCGTTTCTTTCTGCGCCCACAGAGACTATAGAGATTTTTGTCTCTAAATAATCTTCAATAAATTTAAGATAATCTTTAGCTTCTACGGGTAAATCTATGCCATCTCTTATATGGGAAATATCTTTTTTCCATCCCCTAAACTCTCTGTATATGGGCTCACATTTTTCTATTTGGTTTAGTCCATAAGGAATTGTGTCAATTTCTTTGTCTTTATATCTGTAAGCTACACAAACCTTAATTGTATCGAGTTCGTTTAATACGTCTAATTTAGTTATTACTATTCTATCAATACCATTTAGCATTATTGCTCTTTTTAGTGAAACGAGATCAATCCAACCACATCTTCTTGGCCTTCCAGTTGTTGCGCCGTATTCTCCACCCTTTTCTCTTAAAAAATTACCTATGGTTGATTTTTCTTCAGTGGGAAATGGTCCATTGCCAACTCTTGTAGTATATGCTTTAACAACACCTACTACCTTTGTAATTGCGGACATCGGTACTCCACTGCCTATTGATGCATTCCCAGCTACAGTATTAGATGAAGTGACAAAAGGGTATGTTCCATGATCTACATCAAGCATCGTACCTTGTGCGCCTTCAAAAAGAATGTTTTTTCTTTCTTTAATGTATCTGTGCAAACATTCTACAGTGTCGGCTACATAGGGTTTAATCATTTCACCATATTTAACAGATTCTTCATATACTACGTTAAAGTCAAAAGGTTCACTATTTAAAACCTTCGTTATGTATAGGTTTTTTTCTTCAAGAATTATTTTTAATTTCTCTTTTAATTGTTCTGGATATAAAAGATCACTAACTCTTATTCCACTTCTTGCCACTTTATCTTCATAAGCAGGACCTATACCTCTACCAGTAGTTCCAATTTTAGTTGTAGCTTTATTTTCCCTTATGGAATCTATTAATTTATGATAGGGCATTATTATATGAGCAGAAGAACTGATTAATAGACTGGTATTATTAGGTAGCAGATTATTTTCTGAAAGAATACCTAACTCTTTAAAGAGAACAGAAGGGTCTATAACCACGCCGTTTCCAATGATACATGTTTTGTTTTCTCTTAATATACCAGATGGGATCAGGTGAAGTATAATTTTTTGATTATTAACAACAAGGGTATGACCTGCATTATTTCCCCCTTGAAAACGGACTATAACATTAGCATTTTCTGCTAAAAAGTCTACAATTTTCCCTTTACCCTCGTCGCCCCATTGAGCACCAATAAGAACTATCCCACCCATCTTTTACTCCTTCCCTTTGTAATCAAAAAACTCCTGTAAAAAGCTTTTAAAAAACTTATCTAAAGCCAGCTTCTTCGTCTCTTTATTTTTACAATCTATTATAGACAAATTTATATTATCCTCTAAAATTAGAATATAATCAAACCTGTTTTTTTGAAGCTCTTCTTTCTTCATTTTTGTCAGAAGAGTTACACGAATTTTGCTATTTTGCAAGAATTGTGCAATTTTTATAAGGGTATTCATATCACTATTTCCAGTAACTAAAGCAACTTCGAGATTTTTAGGTAGATGAATACAATTTGAAAGAGAAATAATATCTATGGCAAATCCTGTAGCAGAAGTGTTATTTATACCAAATTGTTTTAGCAGTTTGTTATATCTTCCACCAGTTATTATTTCTTTCATTTTTCCAGAATTATCTTCCAAGTATCCATCAAATACAATTCCAGTATGGTATTCAAGTCCTCGTACTTCGCCCAAGTCAAAATAAATTTTATTATTAAAGGTTGAATTGATAAATTCGCTTAATTGTATAAGTTTATTGATATTTGGCATAATAAGGGGAATAGGATATTTTCTTTGGATATCCTTAAGAAGTTTTTTATCACCACACAGAAGTGGCAATTCAATAATAAATCTTTTTATGCTTTTATCAACATTTAAGGGAGATACGATTTTTTCAATTTTACTAATATCACGGTAAATCATCGCCTGTTTTAACTCTAAATTTTTATATAAACCGGATTTGTTAAGCAGCTTTCTTAAAATCTCATTGTCATTAAAATACATTTTAATCTCTTTTTTCAAATTAAGATTTTTCGCGATTTCATTGATGAGTAATAATATTTCTTGTTCAGCTTTTATATCTTCAATACCAATTAGTTCAACCCCTGCATGATGTATTTCCCTTGGGTTAGCAAAAAAATTAGCGGGGTTTCTCAAAACTGAACCAAAATAACATATTCTTATTGGTAGATTTTGATGAAAATCTTTATGAGAAGAGATTATTCTTACAATCTGAGGGGTAAAGTCAAATCTAAAACAAGCTGTTTTGTTTTCATAGTGGTCGATAAAATTAAAAACATGGCTTTCTTCTTCGCCACTTAATATATAGGTTTTTAAAAATTCTACTGAGGATGTAATAATAGGTTTGTAACCAAAGGCTAAAAAAGACTCGTAAAGTTTCTGTTGTACAAAATAAAAAACCTCCGCCTCATCAGGCAGGAGGTCTTTGAACCCTTTAGGAAGTTTAAACATCCTAAATCTCTATATAATTTACTGAAATTATATTTGGTAGTTTTGACATTTCTTCAAGAACTGATTTATCAACAGGTTGGTCCACATGAAGAATTGAGATTGCTGTACCACCTGCTTTATCTCTACCCCAACTCATGCTACCAATATTTATATTTAATCTTCCCAGCATTGTACCTATATTACCAATTACTCCTGGTTTATCATAGTTGTAAAGCATTAAAATATGGCCTTCCGGTACTGATTCAACATAAAAATTATTTATTCTGACAATCCTTGGCTCTCTTCCAAAAATTGTACCCATTATGTTGAGTGTATCTTTATCTGTCTTTACTGATACAGTAATAAGATTATTAAACTCCTTTATCGATGTTGATTTTGATTCAGCTATATTCATACCTCTCTCTTTAGCAATGAGGGGGGCATTTACATAATTAACTTCGCCCGATTCCATAACTTTTGAGAAGAAACCTTTCAGGAAGGCTATTGTAAGCACCTTGGTATTTTTTTCTGCAATATCACCACTATACTCAATTTGAACATTTTTAATTGCACCTTTTAAAATCTGCGGGATAAATGCGCCAATACCTTCATTTAGTTTGAGGAAAGGTTCAAAAAAGCTCAACTCTTCGCTTGTTAAAGAAGGAACATTTACTGCATTTACAATAACACCTCTTTCTAAATAATCAACAATCTGTTCAGCAATGGCAATTGAAACATTAACCTGTGCTTCCTCTGTAGATGCTCCCAAGTGGGGTGTACATATAAAATTGTCGAGGGTTAGTAAAGGATTTGATGGATCAACAGGTTCTTTTTCAAAAACATCAAAAGCTGCACCAGCAACTTTCTTTGAGAGTAGTGCTTCATAGAGGTCTTTTTCATTTACAAGTCCACCACGGGCGCAGTTGATTATAAAAACACCATTTCTCATCTTTGCTATTGTTTCTTTATTAATCATATTACGTGTTTCTTCAAGCAATGGTACATGAATGGTAATGTAATGAGAGCGCTCATATAGTTCATCTAATGATACCAATTCAACACCCTTTTTGGCAGCTAACTCTTCTGTAAGATAAGGGTCATATGCGATCACATTCATTTTTAAACCTTTGGCTCTATCAGCTACTATGGAACCGATATTCCCAAGTCCGATAATACCGAGCGTTTTATTATAAAGCTCTCTACCTATGAATTTGCTTTTTTCCCATTTTCCAGACTTTACAGATTGGGTGGCTTGAGGAATATGTCTTGTTAACGCCATCATCAGTGCTATTGTATGCTCTGCTGTTGTTATAGTATTTCCACCAGGGGTGTTCATTACAACAATTCCACGCTTTGTTGCAGAAGGTACATCTATATTATCAACACCAATACCAGCCCTGCCTATTACTTTCAAATTAACCCCTTTTTCAATAACTTCTTTATCCACTTTAGTTGCACTTCTTACGGCGAGGGCATGAAAATCTCCAACGATAGAAAGTAACTCTTCCCTTGAAATTTTATTTTTTATTACTGCTTCTATTTTTTTAGAACTTTTAAGTATTTTAGCTCCTTCTTCAGATATACCATCACAAACAAGAACTTTATAAGTAGTCATTGATTACCTCCTTAATCTGCCAGTATTTCCATTGCTTTCTTAACACCTGAGCCAAAATCAAAGCCATATCCAAGGGACTTCAAAGCAAATTCAATAGCCGATATGGCAACAATAATATCGAATCTATCATAATATCCCAAATGGGCGATTCTAAAAATTTTACCCTTTGCCTGATCCTGCCCACCTGTTATTGTAACGTTTAGTCTGTCTCTACAGAATTTTACAATTTTTCCAGCATCCATACCTTCTGGTGCATAAACAGCTGTTACAGCATTGCTTGGAGACTCTGGAGCGAAGAGCTTTAGTCCTATTGCCTTCATTGCCTCCCGTGTAGCCTTTGCTAAAGTCTCGTGTCTTTTATAGATGTTCTCTAAACCTTCTTCTTTCATATTTTTTAGAACTTCTCTTAACCCAATAATTAATGATACTGCTGGTGTGTATGCAGTTTGGTTTTCCTTTATATTTTTTAGTTCTTTTTTGAAATCAAAATAAAATTTTGGCAGTTTTGATGTTTCCACAAATTTCCATGCTTTGTCAGAAAGTCCTGCGAAAGCAAGCCCTGGGGGAAGCATAAGCGCTTTTTGAGAGCCAGTTATTAAAATATCTATACCCCACTCATCCATCGGGAGGGGGAAAACTCCTACACCTGTTATCCCATCAACCACCAGTATTGTATTTTCATAGTTTTTTACGATTTCAGCAATTTCTTTTGTGGGATGCATAAC
>ENA-ORXB01002444-ORXB01002444.1-sediment-metagenome-genome-assembly--contig:-NODE-2444-length-15932-cov-4.814254_pt1 | contig 15932 bp, 12 predicted proteins | sample MGYA00237863_ERZ511475 | MGnify/ENA primary metagenome ERZ511475 (study PRJEB26305, sample SAMN06343858) | sediment metagenome | isolation source: hot spring sediment | place: Canada: British Columbia... | reverse complement strand
TTTTTTTTTTTAATGATACGGCGACCACCGAGATCTACACTCTTTCCCTACACGACGCTCTTCCGATCTTCGTCCTGTCCGCGCCGACTGATAGGCGCCTAGGACCATCTCGACCGAGACGCGGCCGTCGTGGCCGGTCACAGGGGGCGGCGTATCGTGCTTGATGCAGTCGATGAAGGGGCGCGGCACGGCCGCCAGACGTTCGGCGTGGCTCTTGGGAATGGCCATGCCGAGGTCACGCCAGACTGGCTGATCGCGCGTGTACACTTTGAGGGCGATCGGATGGGGCGGCAACACGCTGCACGAAGGAGCGTCGCCATGGTTTTGGATGGCGACCCCCTGATCGCCATAGATCTCCGTGGTGTTTTCGCCGGCCAGCGTCACCGACGAGTTCAGCAGGATCGCCATCGCCCCGCTGGGGAAGCGATAGACGGCCACGCCGCTGTCGTCGGGGGCCACGTGGGTGAGGATGTTGTCGATCTCGGCGATGACGCTGGTCGGGTAGCCGAGCATCCAGTGGATGAAGTCGGTGGCGTGGCTGGCGTCGTCCATGAACATGCCCATGTTCTTGACGGGATCGATGTGCCAGCGCGTGGGGCCTTTGATGAAGTTCTCGTTGAAGAGCACGTTGATGCAGTGGCGGCGGCGCAGGATACCGATCTTGCCCAGGACGCCGCTATCGATCAGCTCTTTCATTTTCTGGTTGACCGGATCGTGGCGCATCTGGTAGGCCATCATCAGCCGTACGCCGGCCCGGTCGACCGCGGCGAGGATGCGGTCGCAGTCGGCCAGGGAGAGGGCCATCGGTTTCTGGAGCAAGATGTCCTTGCCGGCCGCCGCGGCAGCCTCGACCATCTCGGCGTGGCGGTTGGTCTCGCAGGTGATGATCACCGCCTGGATCTGGGGGTGGTGGAGCACATCCTCGAGGTGCGGCGTGTACGTCATGCCATATTGGCGCGCGGCGGCTTCTCCCCGCGACGGATCGTCGTCCCAGGCGGCGACCAGCGTCGCGTCGTCGAAGGTGCGCAATTGCTGACAGTAGACGCCCGCGTGGCCGTGGGCGAAGCTGATGATGCCGATGCCGATCTTCGTGTTCACGGAAGCCCTCCGTTGGGTGGGGTCACTGGCGCTTCATTATACCGCAATACCGCAAATCCTGGCGGGAAGGTCAGTGTGAGCGTCACGAGTTTGGGACACGGTCCTGGGTCGTCTCCGGTGGCCAGTCCACGCTGAGGCCGGCGCAGAGTGTAGCCATGGGCATCTGACGGATGTCGTAGCCGGCCAACTGCAGGGGAGACTTCCCCCGCAGCCGCGGTTGGGCGTCCGCCGAGAAGGGCGTGAAGCGGTACACTTTCTCGAAGACCCCCAGAAAGCGTTGAGCCGTCTCCAGCGCATCGAAGCCGCAGAAGTTTTGGTAGTGCTGGTCGAAGCGCCGGATGACCAACTCCACCGTGTTGTTGGTCCGGGGGATCAGGTCGCTCTCGATGCCGTTGACCAACTGGGGCCAGTGCCGTTCCAGAAAGTCGAAGAGCACGGCCGCCTCCGGGGTGGCAGACACGTGCGCTTCCCGCTGCGCCATCACCTCGGCATAGCGTTTCTGGGCCGTGCGTTTGGTCTGGGCCTCAAAGATGGCGTACATCTCCTGCTTGAGCGCCACGGCTTGCGGGTGGGTCTCGGCATATGCGTCCCCATAGACTTCCTTGAAGTGATCCTGCAGGTTCTGCAGGGCGTGAAAGAGGCACTCGTGGTGCTCCGCCTGGGGAAAGACCCGGGCGATGACCGACCCGTAGTCCTGGCGCAAGTCCGTCACGATGACCCGCGGATGATACCCCTTGGCCCGCAGCGCCAACAGGAAGGCCTGGGCGCTCTCCTGGCTGTTGTGGGGATAGAGGGCGATGTGTAACAGGTCGTAGGTGTGAGCATCCACGGCCAAGTAGACGTACATCCAGCGGCGCATCTCGCCAGCGGGCTTGTCATTCTTGGGCACCAGCACGTACTTTTCGTCCACGCCCACCACCCCGCTGGACTTCACCACCCCGAACAGCGCTGCCACCGGCAGCAGGGTATCACCCCAGGCGCTCACCCAGCGGTAGGCGGTCATACTCGCCACCCCTAAGGCCGCCCCCGTCCGCCGGTACGTGCTGTAGCCCCACTCATACATCTGGAGCGCCAGCAGGTGGACCTCGGTCCGATAGCGGGAGTAGGGCACCAGCCCAGGCGGCAGGTGGGTGAAACTCCCCTTCTCGCACTGCGGGTTGCGGCAGTAGTAGCGGTAGACCTCCACCGTCCGCACGTTCCCCTCCGCATCGTAGTACTGTTTGCGGCGGGGTTGGCGGCTCTTGCGCACCACATCCGACGAGCCACAGTAGAGACAGCGCACCGTGCCGTCGCTCACCTCCTCCCAGTGGCCGAACACCAGCCGTTCCACCCGCAGCAGCCACGGCAACGCTTTCAAGGGCGGCGGAGCCACCACGCCCGTCTCTGCGGCCAGCGCCCGCAGGTCCGCAAGGGTCAGGTGCTCTTCCGGCGTCAACCCGCTTCCGCTTTCCAAGCGCGCGAGCAACGTTGCCACCTGCGCCAACAACTGCCCGGTCAGCCAGCCGTCCCGCGGACGGATGCTCTCTGCCGTCAGGTGATACCGCTGCACCAACGCCGCCCGCAACTGCGACCACCCGCTCTGCTCGGCTGCCTGGCGCACCTGCCGTTGGCTGACCGCAACCCCCTGTTCCCGCAGGTATTCGTACACCCGCTCCACCCCCCACCAGGGAAAGGTGGCAAACACCGCCACGATGCGCGCCTGCACCTCCTGGGTCAAGACCTCCGCCGTCTTCAGGCTCAGCAGATTGGCCCAATCCCCCGCCAGCCAATCCTTCTCCAGGCGGCTGAGGTCGGGCTGAGGCATGGCGAAGACCTGGGCCAGGTACTCCTGGCGCACAAAGGGGGTGCGCCCGTCCCGCGTGCGGCGGCTCCCTCGCGCCTCGCCGGGCACCTCTAACAGACGCAGGAAGAGCAACAGCAGCCGTTTGCGAAAAGGATCATCCCCCGCCACCCGCAGGGTAAAGTGGCCGCACAGGGTGGCCGTGTAGCTGCCATCTTCCTCTGGCACGACCTCGACCTGCGGCGCTTGCCGTTGGCAGACCTGGCAGCCCAACCCCAGCACCCCGAGGGCCGGACGGACCTCCGTCCCCTCCAGGGCGGGCGGCAGGAGATGGGCCAGCGGCCTGGGTTGCCACAGCCTGCCCAGCGCCAGACCCAGGTAGCCCAGCAGCACCCCGCGCTGCGCTTGTTGGAGCAGCCAGTCCACCCCCCGCCATTCCGGCTGGCGCTGCAGCCAGGGCCAGAGCAGCCCCGCACTGCGCCACAGCCACACCCCCCACGGCGCCAGGCTCACCCACCCCGGCCCCTGCTGCCCGCTGAGCTGCCACAAGCCCCCCAGCAGCAGACTGCGCGCCACGGGCAGGTGGGCGGTGTGGGCCAGATACCGCCCCCAGGCGGCCCACGCCCATGACCCGGTGGGCGGCCCCGGTCGCCGACGGCGCTGGCGTCGCCCTTCCCCTGTCACCATGACCACCTGGGGCGGACAGGTGACCCAACCTGCCTGACTGTCGGGCAGGGGCCCGACCAGCGCCAGAACCAGAATGCCCAGCACGACCAGGGCATGCACCCGCAGGCCAACCAGTTGGACAACCCAGCGTTGTAGGCTATACTGATCCTGCATACGAGCCAACCTTGCGATGGGAGTGGGTACATTGTACCCAATTTGCAGGTTGGCTCAATCCATTATGGGCAGAGGGAGGCGGCTTTTGAGGCCCTTTTACGGAGCGCTACGCCCCGTTTTGCCCACCTGTATGTCCCCAACGTGATACGCTCACACTCCCTTCCTTTCTTGTTGTAGAGACGTTGCATTGCAACGTCTCTACAACTCCTGGTGATACAACGTCTCTACAACTTCTACCTCTTCACAATCGGCAGGTAGATACGCTGTTCGCTCGCCGGCGCGCCCGTGGTGAAACGCAGCGTATAGGCTGTGGCCAGCGCGTTGCCGGCGGCATCGGTGACGACGGGCGTCACCGTTACGACGTATTCTCCGTCTGCCAGTGCAACGCGAGGGATCAACACGATCTGATTGGCGCCGCCGTCGAACGTCGCGCTGGCCGCCACGGCCGCGCCGCCGATGCCCGCGGCGGTCCCCCGCCACCCGGCGTGCACCGCGCCGACGGCCCCGCGCCGCGGGTCCCACAGCAGGATGGGGACGCAGTCGGCGGCGTGCACCGCCAGCGTCACCGCCGCATCCGCGGTGAGGAGCCCGTCGGCGCCCTCCACCGCCGTGCCCGCGTCGGCGCGCGTGACCACCGCCACCGCCGTGCCGTGCACCTGGGTGGCCTCCACGTGCCCGGCGAGGTCGACCCCGAGCGCCGCCAGCGCCCGGCGGCGGTTCTCGGCCACGCAGGCCGGGTCGTCGCCGGCGCCGCGGCCCAGGTTGAGGGTGGCGAAGGGCCCGTCACTCACCCCGCCCCGCCGGGTGGTGAAGGCGTGGGTCACCCCGGCCAGGATGGGGGCGCGCAGGAGCGGGATCGCGGTGGCCACGGCCGGCCGCGGGCTCGCCCCTGCCGCCCGGGGGCGGCCCGGATGGCCGCCCCGCGCCGCGCTCAGACGACGCGCTCCCGGATCGCCGCGCTCAGGTAGTCCATGGCGGCGACGACGAGCGTGATCGCCCACACCGCGGTGGCGGCCTGCTGCCACTGCAGCAGGTTGATGTACTGCATGAGGAGGAAGCCCACGCCGCCACCCCCCACCATCCCGATGACCGTGGACATGCGCACGTTGATGTCCCAGCGGTAGATGGTGAAGGCGATGAAGGGCGGGACGATCTGGGGGATCACGGCGTAGCGGATCACCTGGAGCGGGCTGGCGCCCGTGGCGGTGATGGCCTCGATGGGCCCGGGGTCGATGGACTCGATCTGCTCCGAGTAGAGCTTCCCCAGCGAGGCCACCGAGTGCAGCGCCAGTGCCAGCACGCCGGCGAACGGCCCGATCCCCACCCAGACGGCGAAGACCGTGGCCATGATCAGCGGCTCGATGGAGCGCAGGATGTTCAGGACGGTACGCACGACCCCGTAGACCAGGGTCCCCACCGGCCCGCGCATGAGGTTCTTCGCCGCCAGGAAGCTCAGCGGGACGGCGAAGACCACGGCGATGGTCGTCCCCATGAGCGCCAGGAAGATCGTCTCCACGATCCGGGCGGCCACGAGGGTGAGGGTCTGGCTGGGGCGCAGCACCCGCCCGCCCACCTGGACCTGGGCGATCAGGCGGTGGGACTGGCCGATGAGGTCGGGGACGGTGAGGGTGACGGCGAACTGCCCCTGCCCGTCGGTGCGGAACGCCGCCGCGCGGGCCCGGGAGCCGGACTGGTCCTCCCAGAGCAGCTCCCCCGATCGGTTCGGGGCGAAGCCCTCGCCCCGGACGACCAGGCGCTGGCCGGGCTGCCCCACCGGGCTGGAGAGGAGGAGGCGGGGGCCGCCCGGGGGGGTCTCGACCGACGGCGGGATGGCGGGGAAGAAGGCGAAGCCGGCGGCGGCCTCCTGCAGGCGCGGCGCCCAGGTGACCAGGTCGGGGCGCACCAGGTCGCGCACCAGCGGCTTCACCAGGGGCGCCTTGGTGACGAGGTCGCCCAGGTCGATCTGCGTGACCTTCCACCCGTACGCGTAGACAACCGCCAGCCCCACCAGCAGCAGGGCCAGCGTCCACGGACGGGTGCGCGGCCGGGGGACGGCCACCGGCGGGACCCGCTGGGGGACGGCGCGCTCAGCCATCTCCGCAGACGGCCTCCCGGGGACGCCCCCGCGCGGCGCTCACGCGATCTCCACCTCCACCGCCTCCTCCCCGTAGATCTCGCGGAAGCGGCGCTCGTCGATCTCGTGGGGGAGCCCCTCGAAGACCAGGCGCCCCTGCTTGAGGGCGATGACGCGGGTGCCGTAGCGGCGGGCCAGGCTGAGGAAGTGGAGGCTGCAGATGACGGTGATGCCCTCCGTGCGGTTGAGCTCCTCCACGTACTTCAGGATCGAGTGGGAGGTGGCGGGGTCGAGGCTGGCCACGGGCTCGTCCGCCAGGATGAGGCGCGGCTCCTGCATCAGGGCGCGGGCGATGCCCACCCGCTGCTGCTGCCCGCCGGAGAGCTGGTCGGCGCGGGTGCGGGCCTTCTCGGCGATGCCCACCCGCTCCAGGTTCGCCAGCGCCCGCGCCACCTCGTCACGGGGGAAGTAGTTCAGGAGCGCCTGGGAGGGGGGCAGGTAGCCCAGCCGCCCGGCCAGCACGTTGGTGAGGACCGAGGAGCGCTTCACCAGGTTGAACTGCTGGAAGATCATCCCGATCTGGCGGCGCAGGCGCCGCAGCGCGTCGGGTGGGAGGGCGGTCACGTCCACGTCGTCGATGTAGACCTTGCCCGACGTGGGCTCGATCAGGCGGTTGATGCAGCGCAGCAGGGTGGACTTGCCCGACCCGGACAGCCCGATGACGATGAGGAACTCCCCCGGCCGCACCGCGAAGGAGACGTCGTCGAGGGCGCGCGTCCCGTCCGGGAAGACCTTGACGAGGTGCTCGACGCGGACGGCCGCGCCCTTCATGGGCGGGTGGGTCTCCTCCCTCGGCCGCTGGGGAGAGGGGCCGGGCGCCCCTCCCCACCGATGGCGTCCCTCACGCCGGCTACCGGACGATCCGGTTGAGGTCGAGCCCCAGCAGCTTGATCGCGTCCCGGATGGGGTTGAAGAACGCGTCCAAGTTGGGGACCTGCCGCGGGTCGACGTTGTACTTCCGGATCAGGTCCTCGTAGGTGGCGTAGCCCTCGTGCTGGTAGAGGGCGTCCACCGCCTCCCGCCCGGGCGGGGTCTGGGCGATGCGGAACATGGCCCGGATGATCCGCTGCTTGACCTCGTCGGGCAGCTCCTTGCGGAAGCTGATCGTGTCGTTGGGGATGTAGCTGATGGTCGGCGGGCCGACGTACTCGAGGATCCGCACCCGCTCCTTGACGTCGGGGAACTGCCGCAGCACCCGCTCGCGCGCGTCGTTGGCGAAGCGGTCGCCGAAGGTGGCCCCGGCGTCCACGCTCCCCTGGTAGATGGCGATGACCACCCGGTCGTGCCCCCCGGCGAAGATCACCTGGCTGAAGAAGGTGTTGGGGTCGAAGCCCTTCTTCTTGAGGTAGACCGCCGGCCAGATGTAGCTGGAGGTGGAGGCGGGGTCGCCGAAGGCGAAGCGCTTGCCCCGCAGGTCGGCGACAGTGCGGGCCGGGACATCGCTGCGCACCAGGATCTGCGACCCGTAGTAGGGCAGGTTGGCCCGGATGCTGATCAGCCCGACCTCCGCCCCGCACCGGGCGTTGGCCAGCACGTACGACGCTGGCGCCAGCCAGGCGATGTGGACGCGCCCCGCGCACAGCGCCTCGATGGTCGCGGCGTAGCTGGTGGGCACCGTCGCCTCGATGGTGTATCCGGTGGCCACCTCCAGCATGCGGGCCACCGTGCGCCCGCTGGCCAGGACGCGCTCGGCATCCAGCGACGGTACGAACGCCATGACCAGGCGCGTCTGCGCCTGCGCCGCCGGCAGCGGCCCCGCGACCACCGCCGCCAGCAGGAGCACGAGCAGGCCCCTCACGAGCACTCGCTGTCGGTTCCTCACAGGTCCCCCTCCCCTGCGTCCGCATTCACGCCTGCTGCGGCGGATCGTATTGGCGACCGGTAGACGCCCGGCCGCCCCCGGCGGGCGATCCCACCCCGCACCCCGAGGTGTCGGCGCGCGTTCGCCACCCGCAGCAGGACCACTACCATCATAGCCCTGGGTAGCGGCCCGGGACAGGGAGCGCCGGGGACGAGGCTAGGTCTGCTGGTAGCGGGCCACCAGGTCGCTGACGACGGGGATGGTGAAGGTCTGGCCCTGGTAGGCCCGGTAGCCGTAGACCAGCGCCAGGACCAGCCAGACCAGGCCGAGCCACCAGGTGAGCATCCCCAGCCACCACAACCCGGGCACGCTGGTGATGATGGCCAGCGCGATGGCCACGACCACGTAGCTGAGGCCGAGCCCCACCGCCTGGATGGCGTGGTAGCGCAGGAAGGCGCTGCGCTTCAGGTCGGTGAGGAGCACGACGATGGCGACGGGCCAGATCGGGTAGCCGAGCCCCGCCAGCAGGCGGTCTTGGTCGCTCCCGGGGGTCAGGGTCATAGGCACCTCCTTCCGGGCTGTGGCCCGGGGGTCAGGCGGCCGCCGGTCGCCGGCGGCGTCGCCACCGCGTCAACACTTGGCGTACCCGCAGGACGGACAGGTGGCGCACCCGTTCGTCTGGATCAGGTTGGCCCCGCAGTCGGGGCAGATGCCGACGAACTCGAGCGGCCAGCCGACCTCGCCGGCGACCTGCTGACGCCCGTTGCCCTCGGAGACGGCGGCCGGGGTCGCCGGGGGGGCGGCGGGGACGTCCACAGGCGCCGGCTCCTCGGACCGATTCGCCTGGAAGCGGAGCCGCTCCTGGCGGGTGCGCACCGCCGGCTCCGGCAGGGCCTCCGCCCGCGGGAAGACGCGGTCGGGCCGGAACCCGTCCCCGTAGAGGGCCCGCCCCAGCGCCAGGGCCACGGCCTGGGCGATGGTGGAGACGCGCACCACCGTCCCGTCCACGCTGCGGTCGAGGGCCACCTCCTTGCTCTGGACCCGCCAGAGCTGCTCCAGGACCTGACGGGGGTCCACGCCGGCGCGCAGGGCCAGCGAGGCCAGGCGGCCGATGGCCTCGGCCTCGACGTCGAAGGAGTGGACGAAGACCTCGCTGATGCCGATCTCGTCCTCGTTCACCACGACGTAGATGCGGCCGCGGGGGGTCTCGATGCGCTCGGTGCGGCCCACGGTCACCTTCGGGCGCGGGCGCGGCGCGGGAGTGACGCCGCGAGCGGCCGCGGAGGCGGCCGAGGCAGCCGTGGGTGCGGCCGCCGGCGCGGGGGCCACCGCGGGGCTCGCCGCCGGGGCCGCCGGAGCCGTGACGACCGCGGGCGCCGGCCGGGCCGCCTCGGGCGCTGGCGCCACGCCCGCCGCCTTGGCCTGCTGGGTGGTGAGCAGGATGCCCTCGCGGCTCCCTTCCCGGTAGACGGTGATGCCCTTGCACCCCAGCTTCCAGGCGAGGAAGTAGATGCGCTCGACCTCCTCCACCGGCGTGTCGTGCGGCAGGTTCACCGTGCTGCTGATGGAGTGGTCGATGTGCTTCTGGATGGCCGCCTGCATCTTCACCCGCATCTCGGGCTTGATCTGGTGCGCCGTGACGAAGGACGGCGGCAGCGCCGTCTCGTCCCGCAGGCCGAAGCGCGCCAGGTACTCCCGCACCAGCGGGTGGTAGACCTTGAAGGTCTCCTGGGAGAGCGACTCCGAGCGCCGGATGTAGGCCAGGTCGAAGATGGGCTCGATGCCGCTCGTCACCCCGGCCAGCGCCGCCCCGCTGCCGACCGGCGGCACGGTGAGGAGCGCCACGTTGCGCAGCCCGTGCGCCTGGATGCGGTCCAGCAGCGGCCGCGGCAGCGCCCGGATGAACGGCGACTGGAAGTGGCGCACCGGGTCGTAGGCCGGGAAGGGCCCCTTCTCCCGGGCCAGGTTGACGCTCTCGTCGTAGACGTTGACCTTGATGCGCTCGAAGAGCCGGTCCACGAACGCCACGGCCTCGTCGGTGTCGTACTTGAGCCCGAGCATGATGAGCATGTCCCCGAGCCCCGTGAACCCCACGCCGATGCGCCGGGAGCGCAGGCTCGCCTCCCGCTGCTGGGGCAGGGGGTGGCGGTCGGCGTTGTAGTCGAGGATGTCGTCGAGAAACCGCGTGGCGTACCGGAGCGCGCGCTCCAGCGCCTGCCAGTCCACCCGCGCCTCCGGGGTGAACGGCTGCGCGACGAAGCGGGCCAGGTTGACGTTGCCGAGGTTGCAGTTCCCGTAGGGCTCCAGGGGGATCTCGCTGTTGGACACGATGAGCCCGTTGGCGATGAAGGACTTGGTGTCCAGCACCGTCAGGTCGTAGACGGGCTCCACCACCTCCTCCGGCACGACCGCGGTCACGCGCGTCGCGTCCGTGACCGGGCGCCGGAGCCCCGGCCGCGTGGCGCGCAGGGCTTCCAGGGCCTCGCGCCGGTGCGGCAGGGCGCTGCCGATGTGCTCGACGAACCGCTCGAGGGCGGGCTCGGCATCAATGCGCAGCGTGAACGTGTCCTGCCCGGAGCCCGTTGCGGGCTCCGCCGCGAACCGGTCGGTCGGGGGCTCCGCCGCGGACCGGCCGCGCGTGACCGTCGAGACGATCCCGAACTGCAGCAGGAGCAGCTGCACCTGCTCGACGAGCCGCCGCGACGGGGAGGCGAGGGAGACCATCGGCCGCGGGTCGGAGGGGGCCACCGTCCCGAGGGCATCGACGAGCCCGCGCAGGAAGGCTGCGGTGGCCGCGCGGGGCGCGGAGAGGATGGCCTCCGGCACCTCCTGCTGGTGGGCCGGGGCCGCCCGCAGCCCCAGGGCCTGCAGCACCCGCAGGACCGCCCCGGCGGGGGTCAGGGCCCCGGTGTCGCGGGGCCCGCCCCGGGCCTCCCGGCCGCCCGCCACCGCCGCGGTCGCCCCCGCGCCCACGGGCACCCGTCGACGGTCAGCCCGGTACCGCTCCGCCAGCCGGTCGATGAGGCGCGTGAGGTCCGGAGCATCCCCCGCAGGCCCGGGGAGGTCGACTGCCGGCTCGAGGGCCTCCTCGGGGGCGCGGGCCGGGACCGCGTCCAGTCCGGTGCCCACGGCATACCCGAGGAGGTATGCCAGGTCGTCCTCCCACACCGCGGGCAGGGCGATGGGGAGGTCGTCGGCTTCTACCGGGCCGAGCCGCGCCGGGTCGAGGTGGAGGTCGGGGCTGCGCGCTCCCCACACCGCCTGCGCCAGCCCGGGGTCGTTGGGGTCCACCACCGCCAGCACGTCCCCCGGCTGCAGCTCGTCGATCCGCTTCCACCCGGTCGAGCCGTGGGCCGGGTCGACGGTCGGGTCGTTGAGCACCTTGACCTTGTGGTCCCCCGTGCCCCGCAGCGTGAGCCCGCTGGTCGTCTCCACCCGGTAGATCGGCTTGACGCCGGTGAAGGCCAGGGCATCGGCCCGCACCGCCACCACGCCGCGGCGGTCGGCGGCGCGCCGGTCGATCACCACCTCGGGGGGGACGCGGTCGCGCGCCGCGTCCAGGACGAGCTGGTCCAGCCGCCTCAGGCCGGCCGGGGTCAGGACGTAGGTGGAGCCCACCAGCGAGCACGGGTTGGTGGTGATCACCTCCATGCCGTTGTACTCGCTGGTCGACCACCGCTTGACCGTGTCCCAGAAGATCACGCCCGGTTCGGCGTAGTCGCGGGCCCCCCGGATCAGCTCCTCCCAGAGGTGGCGGGCCCGGATCGTCCGGCGCATGCGCACCTTCTCGTTCTCGAAGACGAGCTCCCAGTCCGCGTCCTGCTCCACCGCCCGCATGAAGGCGTCCGACACCCGGACGCTGATGTTGGCGTAGCGGACCTTGTCCAGGTTGCGCTTGACCCGGACGAAGTCGAGGACGTCGGGGTGGTGGTCGGCGATGGTGATCATCAGGGCGCCCCGGCGCCCGCTCTGGCCGATGGTGCCCGTGGTCAGCGACATCAGCTCCATGAAGGAGACCGAGCCCGTGCTGCTGCGCGCCGCGTTGTTCACGGGCGCTCCCCGGGGCCGCAGGCAGGAGATGTCGCCGCCCACCCCGCCGCCGAAGGAGTAGGTGCGCGCGGCTTCCTTCATCCACTCGAAGATGGCCTCGATGGAGTCCTCTTTGATCGGGATGACGTAGCAGTTCGAGCTGGTGACCCGCTTCGGGTTGCCCGCGGCGTGCATGATCCGGCCGCCGGGGATGAAGCGGAAGTCCTCCAGCAGCCAGGTGAACTTCTCCTCCCACTCCGCCCGCCGCGCCGGGGCCTCCACGCCCGCCAGCTCGCGGGCGATCCGCCGCCACATCTCCGGCGGGGTGCGCTCCAGCACCCGCCCCTCCCGGTCGCGCAGGGCGTACTTGTCGTGGAAGACGCGCGCGCGCAGCTCGTCCCCCTGGAAGTAGGCCAGCGTCTCCGGGGGCAGGTCGGTGGGCCGGGCCGCCGGCTCCCCAGCGGGCGCCGCCGTGGGTGCCGCGGTGAGGGCCCCGGTGGGTGCCGCAGGGGGTGCGGCGGTGGATACCGCGGGCACCGGCTCTGGACCGGTCGGGCCACTGGCAGCCGGCACGGTGGCGGACGGCGCGGCAGACGGAGCGGCGGGAGACGGAGCAGCGGCGGTCGGATCCAATGCGGTCACCCCCTGGCGGTTGGTCTCAAGGCTTGTCGGTCGGGCTGCCGGGCAGCGGGAGGAGCGGGACCTGGGCGCGGCCGGCCTCCTCCCGGGCCTTGCGGGCCTTCAGCGTCTCGATCTCCTCGACCAGCGTGTCCACGTCCCGGAAGCGGCGGTGCTCGCTGGCGAAGCGCACGTAGGCGACGTCGTCGAGCGGGCGGAGGCGCTCCATGACCATCTCGCCGATCTCCACGCTGCGCACCTCGCGCTCCCCGCGGTTGCGCAGCTCCTGCTCCACCGCCTGGACGATCCCCTCCAGCGCCTCCATGGAGATGGGGCGCTTGCCGGCGGCCTTGACCAGGCCCCCCAGCACCTTGTCGCGGGAGAAGGGCTCGCGGCGTCCGTCGCGCTTGACGACCATGAGGGGGATGGGGTCGACGCGCTCGTAGGTGGTGAAGCGCCGCCCGCAGGCCAGGCACTCCCGGCGGCGGCGGATGGCGGCCCCCTCCTCGACGGGACGGGAGTCGAGGACCTTGCTCTCCTCGTGCTGGCAGTGGGGGCAGCGCATCCCGGCGGTCCCGCTGGAGAAAGATGTGGACAGAGGAAGAAAGCCCTCTGCCCGTCAGCAGAGGAGAGGCTACCACAAGATCTTGTGGTCGTCAAGGGCGGCGGTGCCCAGATCTATGAGCGATGGCGCCCAGATCTATGAGCCCCAGACGACCTGCTCACGGCGGTAAACCGCTGCAGCGCCGGACAGGACCAGGCCTGTGGCCAGAAGGAGGGAAGCCACGGCCAGCCCGACCTCGACCCCGCCGACCGTGCCCAGCACGACGCCCCGCAGCAGGTAGCCGCCGTTGAGGAAGGGGAGCGCATAGACCCAGACCTGGCGGCCCCACTCCGGGAGGAGCTGGGCCAGGATCACCGAGGCGGCCACGGCCAGGTAGAGGGGGGTGAAGAGGAGCTGGGCCTCGCGCACGCTCCGCGCCACCAGGCTGAGGAGGAGCTGGACGGCGGTGAGGAAGCCGGCCAGCGGCAGGCCGGCCGCCAGCAGGGCCAGGGCGACCGTCGGCGGGAGCGAGGTGGCGGCCTCCCCGAGCGCCGTGCCGCCGACGCGGAGCGTCGCCAGGACGGCTCCCACCACCAGGGCCACCGAGCAGACCGCCAGGAGTAGCACCGTCCCGAACTTCCCGAGCACGAGCGCCAGCCGTGGAGGGGGCGTCAGCAGCAGGGCCGCCAGCGTGCCCCGCTCCGCCTCCCCCGCCCCCAGGTCGAGGGCGGCGTACTGCCCGCCCAGCACCATCCACACGGCGATGAAGAAGGGCAGCACCGTGGCCAGCGCCGCCCGGGCGGTGTCCACCGTGGGCCCCACGGCCTCCACTTCGACCTGCAGGGGCAGCAACGTCTCGGCCGCGAGCCCGAGGGCGGCCAGGCGGGCTTGCATCGCCTCCAGGCTGTAGCGGGCCAGGGCTTCGGCGACCTTCTGCCGGGCCAGGACCGAGGCCACGCTCGTCCCCTGGTAGAGCACCCGCACCCGCACGGCCCCTTCCGCCGGTGCGGCCTCCAGCACCGCATCGACGCGGCCCGCCCGCAGCGCGCCGAGCGGGTCCGGTGCGGAGACGACGACCAGCGCCCCCCGCGCGCGGGCCTGCTGCAGGAAGGGCGCCAGGTGCTCCGCGCCGCGCACCGCCACGCGCGCCGGCGCGGCCTGGAGGCGGGCCTCCTCCCGTGCGGCCAGGGCGGGGAGGCCCAGCGTCACGGCGGGCATGAGGATCACCGGCACCGCCAGGCCGAGGGCGACCGTGCGCCGGTCGCGCAGCGCTTCGGTCATCTCCTTCAGGAAGACGGTCCAGGCAGGCCCCAGGAGCCGGCCGAGCGCCTGCGTCACTGCCACCACAGGCTCCACAGCGGCACGGCGCTGACCACGAAGATGAGGATGAGCCCCAGAGCCAGCAGCACCCGCCCCCGGCTGAGCGGGGTGACGTCGTCGAGCGGGCCGGGGTGGCCGCGGGCCAGGAAGATCCAGATCAGCACGGCCATCGGCAGGTAGCCCAGGGCCAGCGCCAGGGCCACGCCGCCGTAGGAGACCAGACGGTGGCGCTCCGGGCCCAGCGCCGCGCGCACCGCGTGCCCGCCGTCCAGCATGCTGGCCGGCAGGAGGTTCAGGCTGGTCACCAGCAACCCGTACCAGCCGGCCCAGAAGGTGGGGTGGCCCAGCACGACCATGCCTTCCGGCGGGCGCAGCAGCAGTGTCGTGAGCCACCGCACCAGCAGCGGGTCGGGGAAGCTGATGTACCCTTCGCCCAGCGGCGGCACCAGGTAGGAGTGGCGGATGCCGTAGGCCAGGACGGGCAGGCAGAGCAGGAAGCCGGCGATGGGACCCGACGCGCCCAGGTCCATAAGGCTGTCGCGGTCCGGTGCCGGGCGGCGGGTGACGATCACCGCCCCCATCGTCCCCACCGGCGGGATCATCGGGATGAAGTAGGGCAGGCTCGCCTGCACCCCGCGGCGGGCGGCCGCCACCTTGTGCCCCATCTCGTGGGTCAGGAGGATCGCCATGAGCGGGACCGCGTAGGCGGCGGCGCCGGTGAGCGCATCGCGCAGGTAGCCGGCCTCGACCAGCGGGAGCGCCTGGAGGTAGCCGGCGGCCAGCGTCGTGGCCAGGGTGGCCAGGAAGAGGAGGAGGTGGAGGCCGTAGCGCACCGGCGGGACGGCCGGAGCGGGCAGCACGAGCAGCAGCGTGGTGCCCCGCCGACGCCGCAGGGCCGGGAGGAGGCCCAGCGGCTCGAGGACGCGACGGACCGCCTCGAAGCGCTGCCGCAGGTCGCCGGGGTGGTCCACGGCGAAGGCGGGCCGACCGCCGTCGAACCAGACGTCGCGGACGGGAAGGTACCGGTCGATCAGGCCGCGGATCTCGTCGATCCGCCAGAGGAGCTCCGTCGACATGCAGGGCTATTCTACTAGTCCCAGCAGGGTGCGCAGCTCCTGAACCACTGTGGGAGACGGATCCCCCTCCGCGCTGCGGGCCAGGTCCTCCGAGGGGAAGCGAAGCTCGCGGACCTCCAGATTCCCTCCCCCTGCGCCTGCTCCACTCCACGATCTCCAGGCCGCCCAGCGCGATCACCACGCCTGCCTGGCCGGGCAGCTGCAGCGGTTTGACAAAGCGCGGCGCCCCATCGCGGCAGGGCCCGGAGGAGTGCCGGGGGAGGAGCGCCAAGTGCCTGCGGGCATGTTGATCGGGGACGCCCTCGACGCGCTGGCGATGCGCGCCGCCCGAGGCGTGGCGGACGTACGGGCGCCACTGGGCGCCACCGTCGCCCTGGTGGCAGCCGGGTGGGCGCTGGCCCTCATCGCCGCTGTCGGGGGCCAGGGCCTGGCCCCCCGATCCCCGGCGTCCCTCGTCGGGGGCCTCGTGGCGCTCGGCAGGTGGCGTGCGACCTGATCTGGGCGGCGGCGCTGGGGTGGTTCGTCGGGTACACGATGGGCGAGGCGCGGGAGATCGGGCGGAGGGGGCGGTCCCCTACGTCGCGCTGGCCACGCAGAGCCGGTACTGGTCCGGCGCTAGGAGCCTGTCCGAGGATTCGTCTTGATCGTGAATTTCGCGTCCAACATGCCGACGCACTCCTCAGTTCACCCGG
>ENA-ORXB01002443-ORXB01002443.1-sediment-metagenome-genome-assembly--contig:-NODE-2443-length-15941-cov-11.120146_pt1 | contig 15941 bp, 17 predicted proteins | sample MGYA00237863_ERZ511475 | MGnify/ENA primary metagenome ERZ511475 (study PRJEB26305, sample SAMN06343858) | sediment metagenome | isolation source: hot spring sediment | place: Canada: British Columbia... | reverse complement strand
AAGCTCATCGTGGACGAGGCCAAGAAGGTGGGGGTGAAGGTGAACTTCACCGCCATCGACTTCAACACCCTGGTGGGCCAGCTTCTGTCCTCTGGCCCTGACCGGCCCTTTGACGCCATCATCATCGGCCTCACCGGTGGCGGTTTAGACTGGCCCTTTGGCTCCAACGTGGTGCCCTGCAAGGGCAACCTGCACATGTGGAACAAGTCGGGCCAGTGCCTGGATCCCAGGGAGACCCAGCTGGATGCCCTTTACTCCCGTGGCCGCACCGAGCTGGACTTCAAGAAGCGGGTGGAGATCGGCTACCGCATGCAGGAGATCGAGGCCCAGCTCCTTCCCGTCATCTACATCGCCGGGCCCAACTACCACCCCGCCTGGAACAACCGCCTGGGCGGGGAGCACCCCGATGCCATCATCAGCAGCATCTGGGGCCAGCGGGAGCTGGAGCTGACCTTCATCAAGAAATGAGCTAGCCGTAGGGTATCCCCGGGGTCTATCGGCCCCGGGGATACTTTGGGAAGCCATGACCGCATACATCCTTCGCCGCATCCTGTACCTGATCCCCACCTTCTTCGGGGCTACCTTTCTGGCCTTCCTCATCATCCAGCTGGCCCCGGGGGATTACCTGACCCAGCTGGAGCTGGATCCCAAGGTAACCCCGGAGACCATCGCCCGCCTTAGGGCCCAGTTCGGCCTGGATCGCCCCATCTACGAGCAGTACCTGCTTTGGATGGATAACCTGTTGCACCTGAACCTGGGTTATTCCTTTGCCTATCAGGCTCCGGTGCTGGAGGTGATCTGGCCTCGAGTGGTGAACTCCATGGTGATCGTCATCCCCTCCACCCTTCTTCTGTACCTGGTGGCCATTCCCATCGGGGTCTACGGGGCGGTGCGCCAGTACTCCTTGGGGGACAGGATCCTTTCCTTTCTGGCGTATATCGGGCTTTCCGTGCCCAGCTTTTTTCTGGCGCTCATCGCCATCTACGTGCTTCTCCAGATCAAGTTCCGCACGGGTACCCTTATCTTTCCGGTTTCCGGCATGACCAGCAGCGGCTTTGAGCAGATGCCGCCCTTGCGCCAGATCCTGGACATCGCCTGGCATGCGGTGGTGCCCGTGCTGGTGGCCACCGCCAACGATATCGCCGGGCTTTCCCGCCTCATGCGGGGACAGATGCTGGAGGTCCTGTCCCAGGACTATATCCGCACGGCCCGGGCCAAGGGCTTGGCCGAGCGGATGGTCCTGTACAAGCATGCCTTTCGCAACGCGGTGATTCCCTTTGTGGCCACCTTGGGCGGGCTTCTTCCCAGCCTGATCTCGGGAGCGGGGTTCGTGGAGGTGGTTATGGCCTGGCCGGGTATTACCCCCTTTTTCCTGGACGCCATCGCTAACCAGGACCTTTACGTGATCGCCGGTTTTCTCACGGTGAGCCTGGTCCTCTTGATGATCGGCAACCTCATCTCCGATCTCCTCCTGGCCTGGGTGGACCCCAGGATCCGCTACGAATAGGGGTGATCTGTGGAACGCCTTTCGTCTTCTACCACCCGAACCCAGCTGGTTTTGCGCCAGTTTCGCAAGCACCGCCTGGCGGTCTGGGGTGGGCGCATTCTTATGGTGCTTTACCTGATGGCCGCCTTCGCCGGGTTTTTCAGCCCCTACGATCCCAACTACTATGAGCTCTATCCCCCCAAGGGGAACCACCCGCCCACCCCAATCCACTTTGTGGACCCCGAAACGGGAAGGCTCAGTCGGCCTTTTGTCTACGCCACCAAACGCAGCATTGATCCGGTAACCCTCCAGCCCCGTTACGAGGAGGATCCATCCCAGGGCAAGTTCTACCTGCGCTTTTTCGTGCGAACCCCCGACCAGCCCTACACCGTCTTCAAGGTGTTCCGCTCCGACCTAAGGCTCTTTGGGGTGGATCCCCCGGGGCGCATCTTCCTTATGGGTACGGACAACTTTGGCCGGGACCTCTTCAGCCGGATCGTCTACGGGGGGCAGGTATCCCTTACCATCGGTATTCTTTCCGCTTTGGTGTCCTTCGCCCTGGGGCTCTTGCTGGGGGGCATCGCCGGCTACTTTTCGGGGCGGCCCTTTGCCCTTTCCCTTCCCCCTCGAGCCTGGCGCGGCTGGAGCGGGGTGCTGGGGCTTGTGGGCCTTCTTCTCTGGCTGGCAGTGGCCGCTGGCGTTCTTTTCTTGGCCTGGTCCTTTGTGCGGCTCAGCCCTGGCAAGGGTGTCTTTTCCCTGGCGGTGGATGGGTTCGTCCTGCTCCTGGGTTTTGGGGGAGCCCTTCTTATCCTTTGGAAGGTTTTCCGGGAGCCTTTGAAGCTCGATCCTGACGACCTCATCATGCGCACCGTGGAGATCATCGCCGCCATCCCCAGCCTTTTCCTCCTCATCTCCTTGCGGGCGGTGTTTCCCACCAACATCGATCCCCTCTTCACCTTTTACCTGGTGGTGGGGCTTTTGGGCTTCATCGGCTGGGGGGGGTTGGCCCGGGTGGTGCGGGGGATCGTCCTCTCCGTGCGGGAGATGGACTACGTGCAGGCGGCCAGGGCCTTGGGGGCTTCGGATGGGCGCATCATCGCCCGCCACATCCTGCCTGCCACCGCCAGCTACGTGATCGTGAGCCTCTCCCTGACCATACCCGGCTTCATCCTGGGGGAAAGCGGGCTTTCCTTCCTGGGGCTTGGGGTCACGGAGCCCTATACCAGCTGGGGCCTTCTCCTGCAGGCGGCCCAGCAGGGGGGGTTTGCCTCCTTTACCGATCGGCCCTGGGTGCTGTGGCCCGGGTTCTTCATCTTCCTTTCCGTGCTGTCCTGGAACTTCCTGGGCGATGGTCTGCGGGATGCCTTGGATCCCAGGCGGAGGCAGTAGGCCCTTCTCTTTTGACCCGGTATGGCGTATAACGGATGAGGTGTTTAGACGGCAGTGCCCAAAGGAGTACGCATGGACGAAAAGCGGTTACTGGAGGTGAGAGACCTTAAAGTCCACTTCTTCACCGACGACGGGGTGGTGAAGGCGGTGGACGGGGTTTCCTTCCATGTGGACAAAGGGGAAACCCTGGCGGTGGTGGGGGAGTCGGGTTCCGGGAAGAGCGTGACGGCCCTCTCCATCATGCGGCTCATTCCCACGCCTCCGGGTAGGATCGTGGCCGGGGAGATCCTTTTCCGCGGCAAGGACGGGGAGCTCCGGGACCTGACCAAGCTGTCCGAGGCGGAGATGCGGAGGATCAGGGGCAATGACATCGCCATGATCTTCCAGGAGCCCATGACCTCCTTAAACCCCGTGTACACGGTGGGGGACCAGATCGCCGAGGCCATCATGCTCCACCAGGGGAAAAGCCGCAGGGAAGCCATGGAGCTTGCGGCCCACATGCTGGATCTGGTGGGGATCCCCGAGCCCAAGAAGCGGCTTGCCAACTACCCCCACCAGATGTCCGGGGGGATGCGGCAAAGGGTGATGATCGCCATGGCCCTTTCCTGCAATCCCTCCCTCCTCATCGCCGACGAGCCCACCACGGCTTTGGACGTGACCATCCAGGCCCAGATCCTGGAGCTCATGAAGAAGCTCCAGGAGGAGATCGGCATGAGCATCCTCTTCATCACCCACAACCTGGGGGTGGTGGCGGAGATGGCGGACCGGGTGGTGGTGATGTATGCGGGGCGGGCGGTGGAGGAGGCGGACGTGGTGCCCCTTTTCAAGGACCCTCTGCACCCCTATACCCGGGGGCTTCTGCACTCCGTGCCCCGGCTGGACCTGGCGGCGGAGCGGAGGGAGCGCCTCGAGGCCATCCCCGGCAATGTGCCCAACCCCTTGTACCTGCCCCCGGGTTGCGCCTTCCACCCCCGGTGCAAGCACTACGTGGAGGGTCTCTGCGACCGGGAGGTGCCACCCCTGGAGGACACGGGTGACGGCCGCCAGGTGCGGTGCGTGCGCTGGCGGGAGATCCGGGAGGTGCGGGCATGAACGGCAATCATGTCCTCCTGGAAATCCGGGACCTGAAGAAGCACTTCCCCATCCGCGGCGGGATCCTCTCCCGGGTGGTGGGAAGCGTCAAGGCGGTGGACGGGGTTTCCTTCGCCATCAAGAAGGGGGAGGTCCTGGGCCTGGTGGGGGAGTCGGGAAGCGGCAAGACCACGGTGGGCCGGACCCTGCTCCGCCTCATCGAGCCCACGGGGGGGCGCATCCTCTTCGATGGGCAGGACATCACGGACCTGCCCAAGGACAAACTCCGCCCCTACCGCCGCCGCATGCAGATCATCTTCCAGGATCCCTTCAGCTCCTTGAACCCCCGCATGACCGTGGGGGACATCATCGCCGAGCCCCTCATCATCCACGGGATCGGCAAGACGCCCCAGGAACGCACGGAAAGGGTGGCGGAGCTTCTTAAGCTGGTGGGGCTTTCCCCGGACCACATGCGCCGCTACCCCCATGAGTTCTCGGGCGGCCAGAGGCAAAGGATCGGCATCGCCCGCGCCCTTGCGGTGGCCCCGGACTTCATCGTGGCCGACGAGCCGGTTTCCGCTCTGGATGTGTCCATCCAGGCCCAGGTGGTGAACCTCCTCCAGGACCTTAAGGAGGAGCTGGGCCTGACCCTCCTCTTCATCGCCCACGACCTGGCGGTGGTGGAGTACATCTCCGACCGGGTGGCGGTGATGTACCTGGGCAAGGTGATGGAGGTTGCCTCCTCGAAGGAGCTTTACCGCAATCCCAAGCACCCTTACACCGAGGCCCTGCTCTCGGCGGTACCCATCCCCGACCCCACGGTGAAGCGGGAGAGGATCGTCCTCCAAGGGGATATCCCCTCGCCCATCAATCCCCCTTCCGGATGCGTGTTCCGCACCCGCTGCCGCTACGCCCTCCCCGAGTGCGCCCAGGTGGTGCCGGAGCTTAAGGAGGTGGCTCCCGGCCACTATAAGGCCTGCATCCGGGACGACATCTTGTAGGTTTTGGGGATAAGGCCCCGGCGGATCCCGCCGGGGTATACTTTTTTCATGTTGGTCCAGGACGTGATGCGCTTCCCCGTGATCACGGTGGAGCCCGGGGTGACCCTCGAGGAGGCCTACCGCCTCCTTTTGGAAAAGGGCATCCGTCACCTGCCGGTGATGGAGGAGGGAAGGCTGGTGGGAATCATCACCGACCGGGATATCCGCCTGGCCACCAGCCACCTAAACCCCAAGGGACCTTGCCCCGGGTGCACCCGCGTGGCGGAGGTGATGACCCAGGAGGTGGTCACCGCCCATCCTCTGGATCCCGTGGAGGAGGCCGCCCGAGTGATGCGGGAAAGGAAGATCGGCTCCCTGCCCGTGCTGGAGGATGGCGCTTTGGTGGGGATCGTCACGGGGATTGATCTTTTGGATGCGCTCCTTAAGCTCACCGGGGTCACGGAGCCCTCGGGCCGCCTCGAGGTGCGCCTCCCCGATCGCGTGGGGGAACTGGCCCGGCTCACGGGATTTTTGGCGGGCCGGGGGATCAACATCCACTCCCTCCTCTCGTATCCAGAGGATGGGGATAGGGTGCGGGCGGTGGTGCGGGTGAATACCTTGGAAACCCACCTTCTTGCGGAGGGGCTACGCCAGGAGGGGTTTGAGGTGCTCTGGCCCCCCAAGAAGCCATGGTGATCTACCGGGACGAGTACCGCCTGTACAACTTCGGTCCCAGCCACCCCTTCAGCCCGGTGCGCCTGGAGATGCTCACCTCCCTTCTTCAAGCCCTGGGGGTGTGGCGTGAACCCCTGGTCCCGCAAGAGGCCACCCGGGAGGACGTGCTTTCCGTGCATTCCGAGCGCTTGGTGAAGCGGGTGGAGGCGGCAAGCCGGGGGGAGGGGGTGCCCGATTTGGAGCATTACGGCTTGGGCACGGGGGACACCCCGGTTTTTCCCGGCATGGACCGGGCAGCCAGGATCCTGGTGGGGGGCACCCTGGAGGGAGCCCGGCGGATCCTGGCCGGGGAGAAGCGGGTGCTCCAGCTGGGCGGGGGTCTACATCACGCCCAGTACGACCGCTCCAGCGGCTTTTGCGTGTACAACGACCTATCCGTGGCCATCCGCCACCTGACCCGCGCTGGGCTTCGCGTGGCCTACTTGGATATAGACGTCCACCATGGGGATGGGGTGCAGTGGATCCACTACGAGGAGAAGGAGGTCCTGACCCTGAGCTTCCACGAGTCGGGGCGGTACCTTTTCCCCGGAACGGGCCACGTGCACGAGATCGGGCGGGGAGAGGGGGTGGGGAGGAAGCTCAACCTGCCCCTGGAGCCCTTCACCGAGGACGAAAGCTACCTGGAGGTCTTTGAGGCCCTGGTGCCCTGGGCTCTTGAGGCCTTCCGCCCGGATGTGCTGGTGGTGCAGGCAGGGGCCGATGCCCACTTCTTGGACCCCCTGGCCGACCTTCTCCTCACCACCCGGGCCTATGCCCGCATCTTTCCCCTCATCCTGGAGTACGCCGAGGCCTATGCAGGAGGGAGGGTGCTTTTCACCCTGGGGGGTGGGTACAGCCTGGACGCCACCGTGCGGGTCTGGGCCCTCCTCTACCACGTCTTCCATGGCCTTCCCCTTCCCGAGCGCCTGCCGGAGGGGTGGCTTCGGGAGTGGGAGGCAAGGCTTGGCAAACCCCTTACCCCCACCCTGCACGATCCCGAAGCGCCTTACCCGGAGATTCCCAGGAGGCAGGAGATAGAGAAGCGGAACCGCCTTACCCTGGAAAGGCTTACGGAGTTGGTGCGCCCTTACCTGGTACACTAGCGGGATGAAGCTGGTGTTGCGCCTTCCCGAGCGCAAGGAGGTGGAGGTAAAAGGGGATAGGCCCCTAAAGGAGATCCTCCTGGAGCTGGGCTTGAACCCGGAAACGGTGGTGGTGATCCGGGGGGAGGAGCTCCTCACCCTGGACGAGAGGGTGGGAGAAGGGGAGACCCTCGAGGTCCTCTCCGCCATCTCTGGGGGGTGGGGTGAAAGCGGCCATGGTGTGTAAGGTTTGCGGCGAGAAGGCCCAGGTGGAGCTTCGGAGCAGGGGCTTTTCCCTGTGCAAGGAGCACTACCTGGAGTGGTTTGTCAAGGAAACCGAGCGGGCCATCCGCCGCCACAGGATGCTTCAACCGGGCGAGCGGGTTTTGGTGGCGGTTTCCGGGGGTAAGGATTCCCTGGCCCTTTGGGATGTGCTTTGGCGCCTGGGTTACCAGGCGGTGGGGCTTCACCTGCAGCTCGGAATCGGGGCTTACTCGGAAAGGAGCCTTGAGGTTACGCAAACCTTTGCCCAGGACCGGGGCCTCGAGCTTTGGGTGGTGGACCTGCGCCAGGCCTATGGCTTTGGCGTTCCGGAGCTGGCGGAGCTTTCGGGGCGCGTGGCCTGTTCCGCCTGCGGCCTTTCCAAGCGGTACATCATCAACCAGGTGGCGGTGGAGGGGGGCTTTAGGGTGGTGGCCACCGGCCACAACCTGGACGACGAGGCGGCGGTCCTCTTCGGCAACCTCCTGAACCCCCAGGAGGACGCCCTGGTCCGCCAGGGGCCGGTGCTTCCCGAAAAGCCGGGCCTTGCCGCCCGGGTCAAGCCCTTCTTCCGCTTCAGCGAGCGGGAGGTCCTCTCCTACACCCTCCTGAGGGGGATCCGCTACCTGCACGAGGAGTGCCCCAACGCCAAGGGGGCCAAGAGCCTCCTTTACAAGGAGGCCCTAAACCTGGTGGAGCGGGAGATGCCCGGGGCCAAGCTGCGCTTCCTGGAGGGTTTTCTGGATAGGATCCAGCCTCGCTTGCAGGTGGCCGAGGAAGTGCGGTTGCGGGAGTGCGAGCGCTGCGGCTACCCCACCACGGGGGCGGTCTGCTCCTTCTGCCGCATGTGGGATGCGGTGTACCGCCGGGCCAAGAAGCGGCGCCTTCTCCCGGAGGAGGCCGAGTTCCACCCCCTGGCGCCGGTGGCGCGCCCGGGATGAGAAAATTCCCCGGGGCTGGCCCCGGGGGTTCTTGGTGGGCGCGAGTGGACTTGAACCACCGACCCCTACCGTGTCAAGGTAGTGCTCTGGCCACCTGAGCTACGCGCCCATGCTTTGGAGGCGCCGGCCGGATTCGAACCGGCGAATGGAGGTTTTGCAGACCTCTGCCTTACCACTTGGCTACGGCGCCAAGCCGTAAGTCAGGATAGCACGCTGGGAAAAAGGCTGTCAAGAAAGCCCCTTCCTGAAGGGAAGATGCTATGATGCCAGAGAGTGGCTGAGGTCTTTGTGCGCTTAAGGCGAGGCCGGTGGCCCCTTTCCAAAGGGCTTTTGGTGGAGGCCCTTCTGCCCTTGGGGGTGCCCCTCGAGGCCGCCCAAGCCGTGGCCCACACCGTGGAGGAGCGGCTGAAGGCGGAAGGGCAGCTGGCCGTGCCCCCTAGGGTCCTGCGCAAGGTCTTCCTGGAGGAGGTGGCCCGGGCCCTGGGGGAGGCGGTGGCGGATAGGCTTTCCAGGCAGACCCTTCCCTTTGAGGAGATCCTGGTGCTCCAGGGGAGGAAGCGCCGTCCCTTCTCCAAAGGGCTTCTGGCGAGGAGCCTCGAGGAGGCGGGCTTTTCCTTGAAGGAAGCCCACGACCTGGCCAAGGAAGTGGAAGGGCACCTCAGGCAAGAAGGGATCAGGCAGATCTCCGCCCGCCGCCTGGAGGAGGTGGTGGCCCAGGTGGTGGGCCGGGCCCTGGGTAAGGGGGCTCGCAGGCGCTACCTCCAGCGCCAAGCCTTCGCCGGCGAGCTTTTCGTGGAGGAGGAAAGCGGCGAACCTCGGATGCCTTTCTCCAAAGGTATCCTGGCCCAGTCCCTGATGGGCATTGGCTTTTCCCCCGAGCGGGCATACGGGCTTGCCCGGGAGATGGAAAGGGCCCTGCGCCAGGAGGGGCGGAGGGTAATTCGGCGGAATGAGCTTCGGGAAAGGGTGTACCAGGCCCTTCTAAAGGAAGCGGGGGAGGAGGTGGCCAGGCGGTACCTGCTCCTTAGAAGCCTGAGGCGAAGCGCCCGCCCGGTGCACATCCTCATCGGTGGGGTGACTGGGGTGGGGAAGAGCGTGCTGGCCTCGGCCCTGGCCTACCGCTTGGGCATCACCCACATCGTTCCCTCCGATGCCGTGCGGGAGGTCTTCCGGGCCTCCCTTTCCCAGGACCTCCTTCCCACCTTGCACCTTTCCACCTTTGAGGCCTGGAAAGCCCTTCTGCCGGACCTGAGCGGGGAGGAAAGCCATGAGGTGCGGGTGATGCGGGGCTTTTTGGACCAGGTGGCCCGGGTGGCGGTGGGCTTGCGGGCTATTCAGGAGCGAAGCGCCCTCGAGGGGACCTCCATCGTTCTGGAAGGGGTTCACGTGGTCCCCCGTTACCTGGAGCATCCCTACCGGGAACGGGTCCTCACCGTGCCCATGCTGGTGGTGCTTCAGGACGAGAAGTTGCACCGGGACCGCTTTCTCCTTAGGGACCGGGAGACGGCCCACGCCCGGCCCCAGGAGAAATACCTCACCCACTTCGCCGAGATCCGCCTCATTCAAGAGCACCTCCTCCGCTGGGCCCAGGAGGAAGGGATTCCCGTCATCCCTGGCGAGGATCTGGATGAGGCGGTGGAGAAGGCCTTGGAGGTCCTGGTGGCCTACCTGGAGGCCCATGGCTCCCGGGAGGTGGCCCGTGCTTGAGGTGCTGGGGTTTTTGCTCCTCCTCTTCCTGGCCTTCCGCTGGCAGAACCGCCTTCCCCTCTGGGCCTTGGGGGTCTGGGTCAATCTCATCTGGTTTGTGTATCAAAACGAGCTGGGCTCGGGGTGGCTGGCCTACCTGAGGGGCCTGGGTGCAGGAATCTTCCTGGCGGCGGGGTACGGCAGGCCGGGATTGGCCTGGGCCCTCACCCCTTGGCCCCTCCTCCTCTACCTGCGCTTGGACGTCCGGGAACTCCTCCTTTACCTGCCGGCCCTGGGAGAGGGAATGCTCCTTGGAGCTCTCCTCTACCTGGCGGGCTTTCGCAAGCGGTAGACCAGGTAGGGAAGGCCTACCCCCAGGGCACCCCCTGTGAGGAAGGGGATGGGGTGGCCGAAGAGGAGCTGAAGGAGGAAGAGCAAGGCGAAAAGCCCCACAAAGAAGGGCACAAGAAAGGGCTTCTCCCCATAGGCGACGCCCATGGTGCCCACGAAGAGGCCCACGGCCAGGGCCATCCCCTCCTGGTTGGGGCGCAGGAAGAGGAAGTAGGCGTAGGCGGCCACACCCAGGAGGGCCAGGCTTTGGGATAGGCGGTTAGGGTTCATCAGGTCCAGTTAAAGCGCTTGACCAGTACCTGGGAAAGAACCAGGGCCACCCCGCCCCAGGCCACCTGGGGCTCCTGCCCCAAAAAGCCCATGACCGCGGAGAAGACCCCCGCCACGAGAAAGAAGGGAACGTACTTGGGGTTTACGGTGAGGCCCAGGACGAAGGCCACCAGGAACCCCGCCACCCCTGGGGGAAGGGTGGCTCCCAGGACCATGAAGAAAAGCATGAGGGCGATGGTGATGGCCCCTGCCAGGTAGTAGGCTCCGGGGAAGGGTTCCTTGGGCTTTTTGGGGGTGCTTTTGGCCTCGGACATGGCCCAAGCTTATCACACTAGCCCCGCGGCCTGGGCCATTGCCTCGAGGTTCGCTGGCACCGGGGGTAGAAGCTCGGCCACCTTTTCCGCGGTGGCCGGGTCCTTGAGGCCGTGGCCCGTGAGGGTGAGGACCACGGTGCTTCCCGGATCCAACCGATCCTCCCTGAGGAGCTTCCACACCCCGGCCATGGCGGCGGCGGAGGCGGGCTCGCAGAAGATTCCTTCCTCCTGGGCCAGGTAGCGGTAGGCGAGGAGGATTTCCTCGTCTGTCACCGCCTCTATCGTCCCGCCGGATTCCTCCTTGGCCCGCATGGCCCCTTGCCAGCTGGCCGGGTTGCCGATGCGGATGGCGGTGGCCAGGGTTTCCGGCTTCTCCACGGGCCGCCCCAGGACCAAGGGAGCGGCGCCCGCCGCCTGGAAGCCCAGCATCCGGGGGAGGCGGCTCGCCTTGCCCAAGGCGTGGTATTCCTTGTAGCCCATCCAGTGGGCGGTGATGTTACCGGCGTTGCCCACGGGCAGGGCGTGGTAGTGGGGGGCATCCCCCAGCTCGTCCACCACCTCGAAGGCCAGGGTCTTCTGGCCTTCCAGGCGGTAGGGGTTCAAGGAGTTCACCAGGGCCACGGGATAGGCTTCGGTGAGGGCCTTGGTAAGGGCCAAGGCCTGGTCGAAGTTGCCTTCGATTTGGATAATCCGCGCCCCATGGACCAGGCTCTGGGCCACCTTGCCCAGGGCCACGTAGCCCGCGGGCAGGATGACGATGGCCCTTATCCCCGCACGAGCGGCGTAGGCGGCGGCGCTGGCGGCGGTGTTTCCCGTGCTGGCAGCCGCCACCGCCTTCGCTCCTTCCTCCACCGCCTTGGAAACCGCCAGGGTCATGCCCCGGTCCTTGAAGCTCCCCGTGGGGTTCAGCCCCTCGAACTTGGCATAGAGGCGTATGCCCCGTCTTTGGGCTTCCTCAGGGCCTTTTAAGGGTATCAAGGGGGTGGAGCCCTCCAAAAGGGAGATCACGGGCGTGTTGAGGGACACGGGAAGGTGGGCCCGGTACCGTTCGATGAGGGGAAGCCGCATGGGGATATGTTTCCCCCTAGGGGGCTAAGCCGTCAAGGGTTCAGGAAAGCCTTGCTCACGGGGTGGAGAAGGTCCAGAAAGGCACGCCCTTATTCTACCCCGGGGAAGGGGGTTCCCTCTTCCGTGGGAGGCTTTGGGGCCGGGGCGGGCAGGTGGCCCAGGTGGCCGGAGAGGAAGCGAAAGAGGTCGGCGAGGAGGCCGCTGGCCGTGGCCCCGCCCCCGGCTCCCGGTCCCGTCACGAAGACCTCGCCCAGGGGCCTTGTCCGCACCCACAGGATGTTGCCCTGGGCCCGGGCCAAGGGGTGGTCCTGCGGCAGGCGCCTGGGGGCCACCGCCGCGCGCCAGCGCCCACCCTCCCCGTAGAGGCTTGCCACCAGGCGTACTTTTTCCCCTTGGGCTTGGGCGGTTTGGAGGATTTCCGGGGTGAGGCGGGTAATGCCCTGGGTTTTCACCTCCGGGAAGGGGAAAGCAGGGTCCACCAGAAGCCTGGCCAAAAGGGTGAGCTTGTGGGCGGCGTCTATGCCCTCCACATCCAGGGTGGGATCCGCCTCGGCGTAGCCCAGACGCTGGGCCTCGAGGAGGGCTTCCTCATAGGTCCGCCCTTTTTCCATCTCCTGCAGGATGTAGAGGGTGGTGCCGTTCAGGATCCCGTGGAGCTCTACAAGCTGGCTTCCCCTGAGGGTTTCCAAAAAGGATAGGGCCGGGGTGCCGGCCATGACGCTGGCCTCGTGATAGATCAGCCCTTCCTCAGCGAAGGGGCGCAAGGCCTCCCAGGCCTCCGCCAGAAGGGCCTTGTTGGCGGTAATGAGAGGGATACCCGCTTCCAGGGCGGGGCGGACCAAGTTTAGGGGGGCCTCCACCCCGCCCATGGCTTCCACCACCACGTCCGCCTGCAGGAGGTCCATGGGTTCGGTGTGCAGGAGTTCGTCGGGGATGGGCCTGGGCTTGGTCCTATCCCGCACCAGTACCCCCAGAAACCGAGGGGAGAAGCCCAGGGCATGGAAGTCCTCGAGGCGCTCCTGGACCAGGGTGTAAAAGGCGCTACCCACGGTGCCTCCGCCCAGGAGGGCGATCTTCACCTCTTCCATGCCGGGGATTATACCGGCTTCCCCTCGGCCTTTGCCCTACAGTGAAGCCGTGGAGGCCCGCCCGCTTCTAGAGGAAGCCCTTCGGGAGCGGGGGCTTCTTTACGCCTGGGCGCCCCTGGCCATACCGGAGGAGGCGGAGGGCCGCTTCCGGCGCTTCCTGGCCGAGGGACGGCACGGGGGAATGGCCTATCTGGAACGAGGCGTGGAGGCTCGTTTCCACCTGGAGCACCGCTTTCCCTGGGCGCGAAGCGCCCTGGTGGTCTTCGCCCCCTACGCCTACCCTGACCCCGGGGTGCCCAAAGGGGGAATCCGGGTGGGCCGGGTGGCCCGTTACGCCTGGGTCCGGGACTACCATCTGGTTCTGGGGGAGGAGGTCAGGGCCCTCGAGGGCCTGGCCCGAAGCCTGGGCGTAGAGGCCAAGGGGTACGTGGACCACGGGCCTATCCCCGAGCGAACCCTGGCCGCCCTTACTGGGATAGGCTGGATTGGGAAAAGCGGCATGTTTCTTTCCCAGGGGTTTGGGGTGCACGCCTTCATCGGCGTTCTTCTCACCTCTTTGGAGGTGGAGGCACCTTTCCCGCATCCAGGCCGCTGCGGCCGCTGCACCCGTTGCCTGGTTTCCTGCCCCACAGGGGCCCTTTTAGGGGACGGCACCCTGGATGCCCGGGTTTGCGTGAGCTACCTTACCGTGGAGCATAAGGGCTTCATTCCCCCGGCCCTCTGGCCGGGAATGGGGGAATGGCTTTTGGGGTGCGACCTCTGTCAAGAGGTCTGTCCCTGGGAGCGGTTTGGCAAGGTGTGGCGAGGTTTTCGACCGGAGCCCGAGCTGGCCCATCCCAACCTGGAGGAGTTCTTCCGCCTCTCGGGAAGAGCCTTTCAGCGGAAGTTTGGGGATACCGCCTTCGCCCGTCCAGGGAGGGCCCGCATGGCCCGGAATGCCCTCATCGTCCTGAGCAACCTGGGCTTGGGGGAGGATCTCCTGCGGGAGGCAGCCCAGGATCCCCATCCCTTGGTGCGCCGCACGGCCCTCCATGCCCTTTTTCGGGCTGGCTTGGGGATTGAGGGGTTTCTAAGGGATCCCGATGAGGGGATTCGGGCCGAGGCCTCAGTCCTCCTTGGGGAAGCGCCCGGTGCGGTAGACCCTTTCCAGGACGGGGGGAAGTCCCCAGGCCCTGAGGTCAAAGATGAGGGGGCCTAGGTCGTAGGGCACCTTGAGGAAGCGGACCTCGAGGGTTTCCGTGTCCAGGATCATGGCGTCGGCCCCGGGCTCCCCGCTTAGGCTTAGGCCTACGCTTCCTGGATCGGCTACAAGACCCATGCCCACCCGGCGGGAAAGGGGTAGGTGCCGTCCTCCCAGGAGGAGGACCGCGGCGCTGTACCGTTCCAGAAGCGGCACAAGCTGGTTGGCCGGGCCCAGGAGGTCCAGGTGGCTTTCGGGGTTACCAGGGGTGCCGTGGAAGGCCACCAGGCGTTTTCCTTCATAAGTTTTGCGGTGGGAAAGACGCAAGAAGCGCAAGTAGTTTAGCTCCTTTTCCGAAAGTTGGGACCGAGTCCATTCCAGGGTGGCCTTGCCCACTCCTTCGGGTAAGGTGCCCGGCAGAGGATAGGCGACCCTCAAGTCCCAGGCCCCGGCGATGGCGGGAAGCCCTTCCTTGAGAAGGCGGCGGATGACCTGCTTGGGATGGGGGCCGTAGCCCACCAGGTCCCCGAGCACCAGGACCTCGTCCACGCCTTCATCCCGCAGGGCCTCGAGGGCAGCCTCGAGGGCCGGCAGGTTGGCGTGGATATCCGAGAGCACTCCAAGGCGCACGGCCCCATTCTCTCATACCCCAGATGCAAACCCTATGAAAGCCTTTCTTCTAACTCTTATGTTAGAGGGGTGCGGACTCTTCTCTTGGGCCTCCTCCTAGCCCTTACCCTTCCTCCTTTTCCCTTTGGCTTTTTGGCCCCCGTGGTTCTGGCCTTTCTCCTTCAAGGGGGTTTCCGCACGGGCTTCCTCATGGGCCTTGGGTTTTGGGGTCTGCACCTCATCTGGCTTCCCCAAAGCTTTGCCCAGCTTTTTGGCCCCCTTGGGGCTTTGCCCTTCCTTCCCCTGGTACTTTTCAAGGCTCTCTCCTTCGGCCTCCTTTTCGCCCTCACCCCCACACCTCTGGCCCGGGTGGGGGGGTGGGTAGCGCTGGAGTGGTTCACGGAGCAAGGGGATTTGGCCTTCCCCTGGGGTTTCCTGGGCTACAGCCTGGTGGAGGCTCCCGGGCGGGTACTCGCCGCCTGGGGTGGAGTGTACCTTCTTTCCCTTTTGGCCTTGCTCGTGGCCTGGGGCCTTAGGGAACGGCGCTACTGGGTTCTTTTGCCCTGGGGGGTGTTGTGGCTTCTTCCCTTGCCTCCGGAAGCAGGGCCGGAAAGGGCCCTTCTGGTTCAGGGGAACGTTAACCCCCTGGCCAAGGTGCAAGGGGAGTTGGATCAGGAGGTCTACCTTCGTTTAACCAGGGAAGGTTTGGCCCAGTATCCGGAGGCGCGACTGGTGGTCTGGCCGGAAACGGCGGTGTGGCAGATTCCTGAGGAAGCGAAGCACCTGCTTCAAGACCGGCTCCTTCTCACTGGCCTGAACCTCTACGGGCCTAACCGGGCGGTTCTATACCAGGAGGGACAGATCCTGGGCCATTACGACAAGGTGCGCCTGGTGCCTTTCGGGGAGCGTTTTCCCTTCCGGGAGACCCTGGGAGGGGTATACGGGTTTTTCTTCCGGGCCTTTGGCCTGGGGGAGCTGGCGGACCGGATGCCAGGGGACCGGCTGATTCCCCTCGGCCCCTATGGGACCATGATCTGCTACGAATCCGCCTTTCCCTCCGTGGCCCGCACCCTGGTTCGGGAGGGGGCGGGGGTGCTGGTCCTCCTCACCAACGATGCCTGGTATGGTCCTTCCTTCGGCGGCAGGCAGCACTTCGCCCTGGGGCGGCTTAGGGCGGTGGAAACGGGGCGCTGGCTCTTGCGGGCGGGAAACGACGGCATCACCGCCAGCGTAGACCCCTATGGCCGGGTGGTGGCCCAGATTCCCCCACACCAGGAGGGGTACCTCCTGGCTCCCTACAGCCTGAAGGAGGGCCGTACCCTTTACGTCCGCTACGGGGACTGGGCGGTGGGGGTGGCGTTGACGCTTTTCCTCTGGGGCCTTATCCTTAGGATGCGCGCGCCGGGGTGGCGGAACCGGTAGACGCGGCAGACTCAAAATCTGCTGTCCGC